>Ga0315297_10001532_pt1 | contig 14337 bp, 11 predicted proteins | sample YL17G15_0_MG_FD_203628 | JGI IMG/M metagenome (GOLD analysis project Ga0315297, IMG submission 203628) | Sediment microbial communities from Yellowstone Lake, YNP, Wyoming, USA - YL17G15_0 | ecosystem: Environmental > Aquatic > Freshwater > Lake > Sediment | place: USA: Wyoming | collected... | reverse complement strand
GCGCCGCCAGCCAGAACAGCTGGTTGGTGCTGAACTTGTAGCCGATGCGCGGCAGCTCGACCACGATCACGCTCCACACCACCCAGACCGCGAAGGCCAGCAGCAGCGGGGGCATCGACAGCCAGAGATTGCGGTTGGCGATGCGCCGGCCGGTCGCCGCCCAGAAGGCCTCGTCGTCGGGGCGCCAGTCGACCAGCACGTGCCGGCGTGGGCGCGTGCGCTCCATGAGCCCGGCGCCCGCGAGCGCCTCGCGCGTCGCCGCGTGGCCCTCGAGGATGCCCTCGCGCTCGTTGCGTTCGGCCACCCACATCCAGATCATCGTGACGATGATCACGCCGGTCAGCAGCATGAAGCAGCTGCTGCGCACCCCGATCACGTCGGCCGCGACGCCGAACATGATCGGCAGGCTGAACCCGCCCAGGCCGCCGATGACGCCGACGATGCCGCCGACCACGCCCATGTTGGTCGGGTAGTGGTCGGCGAGGCTGCGGTAGACGCTGGCCTTGCCGAAGCCCTGCGCCAGGCCGACGATGAAGATCAGCACCGTGAACAATCCGATGCCCACCGCGATGTCGATCGCGACGTCGCCCCTGATGGCGTGGACGATCATCGTCGTGGGCGGATAGCTCAAGAGGAACATGCAGGCCAGGCTGACCCACATCACCCACCAGGTGACCGTGTTGCCGCCCCACTTGTCGGACGCCCAGCCGCCCAGCGCGCGGATCGCCCCGGAGGGCAGGTCGAACAGGATGGTCAGGAACGCGGCGGTGGCCAGCGGCAGCCCGTACTGGCCGACGTAGTACTTGGGCAGCCACAGCGCCAACGCCACGAACGCGCCGAACACGAAGTAGTAGGCCAGCCCGAAACGCCAGACCCGGGGGTCGAGCAGGGGCAGCAGCTGCTCGGCCAGCTTGGGATGGCGCCGCGCCGCCGCGTCCTTCCGATGCAACGGGTCTTCGGTCGTCAGGAACCAGAACAGGATCGCCATCACCAGCATGGCGACGGCGTAGACCTTGGGCACCATCCGCCACGACGCCGTGGCGGAGGCCGCGATGATCAGCGGCGCGATGAACTTGGTGAGCGAAGAGCCCGCGTTGCCGGCGCCGAAGATGCCCATCGCCGTGCCCTGCCGCTCCTTGCTGAACCAGGCCGAGGTGTAGGCGATGCCGACCGCGAACGAGCCGCCGGCGACCCCGATGAACAGCCCCAGCACCAGGTACTGCCAGTACTCGGTCGCGTAGGACAGCCACCAGGTGGGGATTACCACCGCCAGCATCTGCAGGAAGTACACGATCCGCCCGCCGTAGCGGTCGGTCAGGATGCCCAGCGGCAGCCGTATCAGCGAGCCGGTCAGGATGGGGGTCGCCACCAGCAGGCCGAACTCGGTCTCGTTGAGATTGAGCTCCGCCTTGATCTTGATCCCGATGACGGAGAACATCACCCAGACGGCGAAGTTCACTGCAAAGGCGAGCGTGCTCATCGACAGCGCGGCGATCTGCTCGCGGCTGACCCCCGGCTTGCCCACGGTCGTTGTCGTCACGTCGTCTCTCCCAGGTCAGGTGCGTTGCGCACCGCCGTTCGCGCCATTCAATCCCGGTTGCGGTCGGATCGCCTTGACCCTCGTCAAGCCGGCGCGGTTTCACGTCGCCGAGGCCGCTCGGCGTGGTAATTTCGATTTGCCGCGTCCTCGGACCCGGGCCGTCCATCGCAATCAATGGTGCGCACCATGTCCTGGTTCACATCGATCGTCGTCGCTCTGCTCACCGCCATTGCCGGTGCCGTCGCCAGCGGCTACGTCGCGGGTCTCGCCGTCGACTGGTATCGCGTGTCGTCGCGCGAGGGGGGCTCGGGTTACTTCATCATCGCGCTTGGCCTGCTTGGCGTGATCGTCGGGCTGATTCTGGGGCTGGTCGTGAGTCGCAAGGTCGCTGGCGGCGCCGCCCCGGGCTTCTTCAAGGCGCTGGGGTTTTCGCTGCTCGCCGTGCTCGGTACCGTCGCGGTGATCGGCGGCGTGGGACGACTGCAGGCCGACGTCCCGCCCAAACTCCATGGCGAAGAGCTGCTGCTGGCGGTCGACGTGCGCTGGCCCGAAGGGCACGCGAAATCGCCCGCCGACGAGCCTGGCGAGTGGCTGCTCCGCCTTTCCGCGAGCAGCGGCCACACGAGCCGCGTGCACAAGCAGGGTCCGTTGTGGAAGCAGGATGCGCGTCGCGTGGACGGGCGCTGGGTGGTGCCCGGCGCGGTCGAGATTTTCACCGCTCGCGGTGATCGGATACTGGATGTCGTCCCCGATGGCGTCATCAGGAACGGCTTCATCATTGCGCTGCCTGCCTACCCCGGTGAAAAGCAGCTGCAATGGAGCGATTGGTTCCCGCACGCGCGGTCCGGCGAACCGCCGCTGCCCAATGGCCACACCTACCGCTTTCGCGTGGTGCCGCGCAACCAACCGATCCGCACCGAGGTGTTCGGGCCCTTCGAGATTCAGACGATCGCGGATTCGTTCGACGAGTACACGTCCGACAATCAGCCCACGACCTACGCCGCCGATGCGAAGTTCGCGATCCGGTATCGCGGCCAGCCGGTGGTAATCGAACGCAAGGGCGCGGCGAAAGACGCGGATACCCTCGAGGACGCCAACGCGCGCCACGAGCGGGCCGACGCGGTGGCGATGCTGCCGGGACCCAAACCCGCATTGCTGGTCCAGGTCGATGCGCCGCATGCGACGGGACACGCCTACCTGCTGGTCGACGAGGGTGACCGTCTGCGGATCGAGTACGTCGCGTAGGGCGAGCACGAGCTCAACATGCCACCGCTGACCTCGGACGCGGCCCTGTTCAAGGAGCGCCGCGGCAGGCACGCGCCTCCGGGCCGGGTCGACCGGACCACGTTCGCCCGCGGCGGGTTGTACCTGTTCAACGGCGCGGTGCTCGACTCGCGCAGCCTGGCGGTGCGGCGCTACGCGGCGCATCGAAATGCGGTGCTGCTCGACTCCGTGCCGCCTCTTGCGCTGTCGCCCGACGAACGCAGCTTTGCGCGGCTCGATATCGCGGCGGGCTTGGGTGATGCGTACGTGCTGAAGGTGACCGACATCGTGACGCGCGAAACCTACGCGCTGCCGAACGACAGGGCGCGGACGCGATTTACGCTGCCCGAACGCCTCGATCCGGCCTGGGTCGAGCATTACTTCCGCTGGGAACGCGGCGCCGGCGGCACCGATCGGCTGGTCGTGCGGCAAGGTGCGGCGCCGCCGCCCTATCGCGGGATGCTGTCGGCGGCGGATCGCAGCGGCTATCGCGAATACCGCATCCTGCCGGGCGCAGGAATCGCTGCGCGCCGCGCTTGTGGAATTCCTGGTGGCGGAGTTCAAGGGCGAGCTATTGCCGACACGGGCGGATGCGTATGCGCTCGAGGTTCGCATCGATGGCCGCGTCGTCCACATCGGCTACAGCAGCGACGATCATCACGTCGGCGTGTTCATGGACCGCGGCGGCGATTCGCAACACGTCGCGACCATCGCCGGGAAGTTCGATGGCGCGTTGGCAACGGGGGCGTACGACCGGCATTTCATGCAGTGACGTCGTTCGTCGCTGGCGCTCGCCTACCTTTGGCGTTTTCGGCTCTCGAGCCACAGCCAGACCGACCGGCACGCGAGGGCATCGGCAAGCGCGCGGTGGGCGTTCCCCGTCCATTCGTGCCCGACGTGTCTCGCCGCCACGTCGAGCTTGCGCCAGGGTCCGCCCAGCGCGTCGGAGAAACGCGTCATCGCGCATGAAACGGCGCGCGCGTGCCGAAGCCGGTCCGGGAAGAACGCCTTGTCGAAGGCGGCGTTGTAGATGACGAGCTCTTCTTCCGCGATGATTTCACGGATTCGCGGGAGCACGGCCTGCAGCGTGGGCTTGCCGCGCACCATGTCGTCCGAGATGCCGTGGATTTGCTGCGCTTGCCAGGGGATTGCCCGCCGAGGATCGATCAGGGTATCGATAAGCGTTTGGCCACTCTCGTCGACAATCGCTATTTCGACGATGGCCGCGCCGGTCGTTGGACTGAAGCCTGTCGTCTCGGTGTCGAGGTAAATGGCCATCCGGGCCGTCCTTTCATTGGGGTCAGCGCTGTATTGCGCTGCCGCCAATGGGCAGCGCATTACAGCTCTGACCCCAATGGGCAGACCCCAATGAAAGGACGCCAATGAAAGGACGGCCATTGACCCTGGCGTCGCCTTCCGGCGTGCCGTGCAGCCCGAAGAGGTCGCCCAGCGCCGGTTGATACGCGGCGTCGACCATCCACATGCTGCAGTTGTGGCTGCCGTTCTCGATCAGCAGCAGCTTCTTCGGCTCGCGCTGGCGTTGCTCGAGGCTCGCGCAGCCCGTGGCCAACGCCGCGGGCGGCAGGATGCCGGCGATGGCGCCGTGGAGGACGGAGAGAGGACGAAAAAGGCGGCGCATGGATCGGGACAATACCGTATTGGGGAACCCGGGGACAGACCCCGAATATCAAATGGGGTCAGACACTCTTTGTGCGGTGACAAAATGCGGGCCTTGTTCGATCGACATGCCGCAAATAGTGTCTGTCCTTATTGAATATTCGGAATATTCGGGGTCTGTCCCCGTTTTCCCCCCGTTTTCCCCGTTTTTCCGATAAGCGCGCCGCGTAGAATCTCCAACTGCCATGAACGAATCTGCGGCCCTCGACATCATCGCCGTCCGCGCGATCGAAGCCACGGACCGCGAGCGTGCGGTCTGGAGCGATGCCGATCGCGCCTGGGCGTCGCGGGCGGCGGCCGAAGTGGTCGGCGCGGCGGCGCCGCCGGAGCTCTTCCTGGCGCGTCGCGCAAAGCTTGCGCTCGAGCGGTTGGGCGAACGCGACAAGGCGTTGCCGCGCGCGATCCGGTCGCTGCGCTGGCGGCCCTGGGCCGGCTACGCGATCGTCGCCGGCGCGCTGATCCTTGGCGTCGCCGTCGATCGCGTGGGCGACGCGCAGCGCATCAACGTGCTCGCGCCGCCGGTGCTCGTGCTCCTGCTGTGGAACCTGGCGGTCTACGCAGCCATCATGGTCGGCTACATCGTCCGCTATGGAGAGGCTCGCGCTGCCGGCGCGCTGCGCAACATCGTGGTCCGGCTCGGGTCGGGCGCGCGCTGGATTCGCGCGCGCATGGGCGGGCCGCTCGCCTCCGCGATGGCCGCCTTCACCGCCGACTGGAGCCGCGTCGCCGCATCGCTGTACAGCGCGCGCGCCGCGCGGATCCTGCACCTCGCGGCGGCTGCCCTGGCGCTGGGCGTGATCGCCGGACTGTACCTGCGCGGCATCGCGTTCGAATATCGCGCGACGTGGGAGAGCACCTTCCTCGATGCCTCGACGGTGCGCACGCTGCTGGCGGTCGCCCTCGCGCCGGGAGCGATCATTTCCGGGATGTCCGTCCCGGACCTGGCGCAGGTGGCGGCCATTCGCGCGCCTGCGTCGGAGAATGCCGCGCGGTGGTTGCACCTGATGACGGCGACGCTGCTGCTGGTCGTCGTGCTGCCGCGCCTCGCGCTCGCGCTGTTCGCATGGTTCCTGGAGCGGCATCGCGCGACGCATCTGCCGGTCGCCGTCCAGGAGCCGTACTTCCAGCGGTTGTTGCGCGGTCTTCACGCCGGCCCCGTGCGGGTGCATGCCGTGCCCTACAGCTACGAACCTTCGCCCGCCGCGATCGCGGGGCTCGAGGCGATCCTCGCGCGCGTCCTCGGGGGCAATGTGTCCCTGACGACGGGGCCAGGCGTAGCCTATGGCGACGAAGACGAGCTGCCGCCGGATATCGGGCCGGCCACCCCGGGTCCCGTCGTCGCGCTGTTCAATCTCGCCGCTACGCCGGAGCGCGAGGCGCACGGTGCATTCATCGCGGCCGTCGCCGCCCGGGCGGGTGGCGCGCATCCGCTGCTCGCGGTGGTCGACGAGACGGCATTTCGCGCCCGCTGGGGAGATGGCGATGCGCGCCTTGACGACCGCCGCACCGCATGGCGCGATGTCCTAACGGGGCCACGCATCGTGCCGGCGTTCGTGCACCTCGCGGGCGCCGACCTGCCCGGGGCCGAAGCGGCCGTCGACGCGGCGCTCGCCGCAGCGGAGACCTGATGGCCGCCGGCGCCGTCGCGCTGTCGCTGATCTCGCACACCAACGCGGGCAAGACGACGCTGGCGCGCACCCTGCTGTCGCAATCCGTCGGCGAGGTCCGCGATGCGCCGCACGTCACCACCGACACCGTGTCCTACCCGCTGCTCGGCACGGCGGAAGGCGACACGCTGACGCTCTGGGACACGCCGGGATTCGGCGACAGCGCGCGCCTCGCGAGGCGGTTGCGCCAGCAGGGCAATCCGGTCGGCTGGTTCCTGTCGCAGGTGTGGGATCGCTTTCGCGACCGGACCTTCTGGCTCAACCAGCTGGCGGTGGGCAACGTGCGCGACCAGGCGGACGTGGTGCTCTACCTGGTGAATGCGTCGGAAGAGGTCAATGACGCCGGTTACCTCGCGCCGGAACTCGACGTGCTGGAATGGATCGGCAAGCCGGTGATCGTGTTGCTCAACCAGACCGGCCCGCCGCGCCCGCGTGGCGAGGAGGCGGCGGCCGAGGCCCGCTGGCGCGATGCTTTCGCCAAGTGGCCGCAGGTGCGCGCCGTGCTGACGCTCGATGCGTTCGCCCGCTGCTGGGTGCAGGAGCTCACGCTGTTCGAGACGGTCGAGCGGGTCCTCGCGCCGGAGAAGCAGCCGGCCTTCGCCCGGCTCGCCGCCGCGTGGCACGCGCGCCGGATGGCCCAGTTCGACGCGGCGATGGAGGCGCTCGCGGCGCCCATTGCCCGGGCCGCTTGCGACCGCGTGGTGCTCCCGGCCGTGTCGATCCGGGACAGGGTCGTGAAGGCGATCGGTCTCGCGCGTGAGACGGATGGTGGCGCCGAAGCGCTCGCCATGCGCACGCTCGCCGGGCGCTTCGAAGCGGATCTGCTGTCCGGCACGCAGCAGCTGATCGCGATCCACGACCTCGAAGGAAGCGCGGTCGGCGACGTGCTGGCGCGCCTCGCGAGCGACGTGCGCACCGACGCGCCCGTGGACGAGGGCAAGGCGGCGCTGATGGGCGGTGTCGTGTCCGGCGCGCTGACCGGCATTGCCGCCGATATCGCCAGCGGCGGTCTCACGCTCGGCGCCGGCATGCTCACCGGCGCGCTGCTGGGCGCCCTCGGCGGTGCCGGGATCGCGCGCGGATTCAACACGCTGCGCGGCCGGTCGGAGACGATCGTGCGCTGGGACAACGCTTTCCTCGACGCGCAGATCGCCACCGTGCTGTTGCGCTACCTCGCGGTTGCGCACCATGGGCGCGGGCGCGGCGAATGGCGGGAAAGCGAGGTCCCGGCGTTCTGGCGGGAACTCGTGAACGGCGCGCTGAAGGTGCGGCGGGACGCGCTGACCGGGATCTGGGAGGCGCGCACCGCCGAGGGCGAAGCGGACCGGATCGCGTTGCGCGTGCGGGCACTGGTGGGGGAGATCGCGCGCGCTTTGCTGGACGAGCTGTATCCCGGGGCCTTTGGCGGTCCCGCAATCGCGTGATCGGCCGCTTGGCTGATCGCGTAGGGGACCAGCAGCGGGCGCCCTCTGTGGTACTATGGTAAGGAGGTAAGGCGTAAGGAGTCCTTGCGATGCCGGCCATCTCGAAGATCACCGCCAAAGGCCAGACCACGGTGCCGCTGCGGATACGCGCGGCGCTCAGGAGCAAGCCTGGCGATCTCATTGCGTGGGACGTCGAGCCTGATGGCCGCATTGCGGTGCGGCGGATCAACCCGGTCGACGTGGAATACCTCCAGGCGGTCCAGGGGACGTTGAGCGAATGGCATACGGCCGAAGACGAGAAGGCCTATGGCAAGCTTTGAGCGCTTCGACGTTGTGCGGGTGCCGTTTCCCTTTGCCGACCGGCAGGCCGAAATGAACCGTCCGGCGTTGGTCATCTCCGCCGCTGCGGCGTTCAACCGCGCGGCGGGGCACAGCGTGATGGCGATGATCACTTCGGCAAGCCACACGCCGTGGCCGCTCGATGTGGCCATCGGCGATCCCGGTGCAGCCGGGCTGCCGGCACCCTCGATCGTGCGCTTCAAGCTGTTCACGCTCGACCACCGCCTGGTTCGCGGCAAGCTGGGGCGGCTTGGGGAGAAAGATCGGGTGCGAATGCAGAAAGCGTTGCGGCGGCTATTGGTGTAATTCGGGTAGCCGGGCGTTGAGCGAGGCGAAGCCCGGGAAGGCAGGGTCAGGCACTACCTTTCATGCCTGATGGGGGATGCGTTTCGTGTTCTGCAAGAAGAGCGGTGTCTGACCCTGTCTTCCCCGGGTTTCGCTTCGCTCAACACCGGGCTGCACATTCAACGCCAGGCCACACACCAGGCTACACACCAGGCTACGCATCGGAGCTACGCATCGGAGCTACGCTCCAGAGGGAAAGTTCATTGGCCAAGGGAAAATACGAAGAATCCTCGATCCGCGTCCTGAAGGGGCTGCAGCCGGTTCGCGAGCGCCCCGGCATGTACACGCGGACGAGCGATCCGACGCACATCATCCAGGAAGCGATCGACAACGCGGCCGACGAGGCGCTGGCGGGGCAGGCGACGCGCATCGACGCGCGCGTCCACGCCGACCAGTCGGTGACGGTGGAGGACGACGGCCGCGGCATTCCCGTCGGCCCGCATCCCGAGGAGAAGGTGTCCACGGTCGAGGTCGTCTTCACGCGGCTGCACGCGGGCGGCAAGTTCGACAAGAAGGACGGGCAGGGCGCGTACGCGTTCTCCGGCGGCCTCCACGGCGTCGGTGTTTCGGTGACCAACGCGCTGTCGCGGCGCCTCGAGGTCGAGGTCCGGCGCGACGGCAGGATCCATCGCATCGTCTTCGCGGGCGGCGACGTCGCGGAAAAGCTCAAGGTGATCGGTACCTGCGGGCAGCGTGCGTCGGGCACGACGGTGCGCGCCTGGCCCGATCCGAAGTATTTCGATTCGCCCAACGTTTCGGTGCCCGATCTCGAGCGGGCGTTGCGGGCGAAGGCGGTGCTGCTCCCCGGCGTCAAGGTCACGCTGCACGTCGAGAAGGGCAAGGAATGGCGGACGCAGACGTGGTCGTATCCGGGCGGGCTCGAGGAATATCTCGCCGAGCTGGGCGATGGCGCGGCGCCCGTCGTCCCGGTCTTCGCGGGGGAAACGTATCTCGGCAAGCCGAAGAACGGCGACACGTACGCGGAAGGCGAGGGCGCCGCGTGGGCGCTGGCGTGGCATGAGGACGGCGCCGCGGCCGGCGAGAGCTACGTCAATCTCATCCCCACGCCTGCCGGCGGCACGCACGAGGCGGGGCTGCGCTCGGCGCTGTTCGAGGTGGTGAAGGCGTTCGTCGATCACCACGGCCTGCTGCCGCGCGGCGCGCGCCTGCAGACCGAGGATGTTTCGGCGCGGCTGCACTACGTGCTCTCGGCGCGCATCCTGGACCCGCAGTTCCAGGGGCAGGTGAAGGAAAAACTCACCAGCCGCGACGCGCTGAAACTGATCGCGCAGGTGATCCGCGACCCGTTCGAGACGTGGCTCAACTCACACGTCGACTACGGCAAGCGGATCGCCGAGCTCGCCATCGCGCAGGCGCTGACAAGGATGAAGTCGGCGCAGAAGGTCGAGAAGAAGAAGGGCTCCGGCGTCGCGGTGCTGCCGGGCAAGTTGACCGACTGCGAATCGGACGACGTCACGCGGCGGGAGGTGTTCCTGGTCGAGGGCGATTCCGCCGGCGGCTCGGCCAAGCTCGCGCGCGACAAACAGTACCAGGCGATCCTGCCGTTGCGCGGCAAGGTGCTGAACACGTTCGAGGTCGATCGCGACCGCCTCTTCGCCAACACCGAGATCCACGACATCGCGGTCGCCGTCGGCGTCGATCCGCACCGCTCCGCAGACGAGGCGGATCTCAAGGGCTTGCGCTACGGGCGCATCATCATCATGGCCGACGCGGACGTCGACGGCAGCCACATCAAGGTCCTGCTGCTGACGCTGTTCTTCCGGCACTTTCCGGCGCTGGTCGAGGGCGGCCACATCCACGTCGCGAGCCCGCCGCTCTACCGGATCGACGTGCCGCCAGCGGGCAAGCGGCCGCCGCGCAAGCTCTACGCGCTCGACGACGCCGAGCTCGAGGTGATCGAGGACCGCCTCGCCAAGGAAGGCGTGAAGCGCGGCTCCTGGTCGGTCGGCCGGTTCAAGGGGCTGGGCGAGATGAACCCCGAGCAGCTGTGGGAAACGACGATGAGCCCCGAGACGCGGCGCGTGCTGCCGGTGCGCATCGCGCGCGGAGAAGCGGACGAAGCGATGCGCATCTTCGGCAAGCTGATGGGCAAGGCCGAGGCCGCGAGCCGCCGCGAGTGGATGGAACAGGAAGGCAATGCCGTCGACGTCGACATCTGAAAATGGTGAAAATGGGGACAGACCTCAATTAGATGGGGTCAGACACTACTTACGCGGTGACACTCGCGAACACTGATCGATCGACACGGCGTAAGTAGTGTCTGACCCCATTTAATTGGGGTCTGTCCCCATTTTCTTTGGATAGCTGAATGGCAGCAAGAGAACGGAAGAAAGCTGGCGCGGTCGACATCCTGAGCGGCGAGCTGTTCGATGCCGGCGGATCCGGCAGCGGCCCCGGCGCCCCCGACGATTCCCTCCCGCTGGCCCGTTTCGCCGAGCGCAGCTATCTCGAATACGCGATGAGCGTCGTGATGGGGCGCGCGCTCCCCGACGTCGCCGACGGCCAGAAGCCGGTGCAGCGGCGCATTCTCTACGCGATGCACCAGCTCGGCCTCTACGCGCCGGCGCGGCACGTCAAGTCCGCGCGTGTCGTCGGCGACGTCCTCGGCAAATATCACCCGCACGGCGACACCGCCGCGTACGACGCGCTGGTGCGCCAGGCGCAGGACTTCAGCCTGCGCTACCCGCTGATCGACGGGCAGGGCAATTTCGGCTCGCGCGACGGCGACAACGCCGCGGCGATGCGCTATACCGAGTGCCGCCTCACCGCGATGGCCGAGCTGCTGCTGGCCGAGATCGATCGCGACACGGTCGACTTCGCGCCCAACTACGACGGCGCGTTCACTGAACCGAAGCTGCTGCCGGCGCGGCTGCCGATGCTGCTGCTGAACGGCACGTCGGGCATCGGGGTCGGCATGGCCACCGACATTCCGTCGCACAACCTCGGCGAGGTGGCGCGCGCGGTGGCCGCGACGATCCGCAACCCCGCGATCACGCTCACCGAGCTGCTCGAATTCATCCCCGGCCCCGACCTGCCCGGAGGCGGGCACATCATCTCGGAGCCCGAGGCCATCCGCGCGGTGTACGAAACCGGGCGCGGGAGCCTGCGCATCCGCGCCCGCTGGACCGTCGAGGAACTCGCGCGCGGGCAATGGCGGATCGCGGTCACGCAATTGCCGTTCGGCGTGTCGACCCGCGTGGTGCTGGAGGACATCGAGCGTGCAACCAACCCCAAGCCCAAGGAAGGCAAGAAATCACTCACACAGGATCAGCTGAATCTCAAGAACCTGATGCTCGGCGCTCTCGACACCGTGCGCGACGAATCGGACAAGGGCTCGCCGGTGCGCATCGTGCTCGAACCCAAATCGAGCCGGCAGGATCCGCAGGAATTCATGAACCTGCTGCTCGCCAACACACGGCTCGAATCCAGCCTCCCGATCAATCTGGTGCTGCTGGGGCGCGACGGACGGCCGCGCTCGAAGAACCTGAAGCAGATCATCGACGAGTGGATCGCTTTCCGTTTCGAGACCGTCACGCGCCGCACGCAGCACCGTTTGGGTGAAGTCGACCGGCGCATCCACATCCTCGAAGGGCGCCTGCTGGCGCTGCTGTCGATCGACAAGGTGATCCGCATCATCCGCAAGGCGGACGACCCGAAGGCCGATCTCATCGCCGAATTCGGGCTGACCGACGTCCAGGCCGAGGACATCCTCGAAATCCGGTTGCGCCAGCTGGCCCGGCTGGAGGGCATCCGGATCGAGAAAGAACTCAAAACGTTGAAGGCGGAACGCAAGGGACTGAAGCACATCCTCGGCGACGCGAAAGCGCTGTCCGATACGGTCGTCGGCGAGATCGAGGCGGACGCCGCGCGGTTCGCCGACGCCCGCCGCACGCTGATCGAAGCGGTGGCGCCGGTAGCGGTGAGCCACAACGTGGCCGACGAGCCGATCACGGTGACGCTGTCGCGCAACGGCTGGATCCGGTCGCGGCAGGGGCACGCGCTCGACGCGTTGCAGTTCGCGTGGAAGGCCGGCGATGGTCCCCTCGCGATCCGCGAAACGCGGACGGTGAGTCCGGTCGTGATGCTCGATACCCAGGGGCGTGCCTACACCGTTCGCGCGGCGGAAATCCCGGGCGGCCGCGGCGACGGCGTGCCGGTGACCACGCTGATCGAGTTGCAGCCCGGCGCGAAGGTCGTGACGGCGATCTGCGGCGCGCCCGGGCAGAAGTACCTGGTCGCGGGCAGCGGCGGCTACGGCTTCGTCGCCACACTCGACGACATGGTGTCGAAGCAGCGGGCCGGCAAGGCATTCATGACTCTCGAATCCGGCGAGGAGCCGATCGTGCCGGTGGCACTGGTCGCCGGCCTCGACCACGTGGCCGCGCTGTCGTCGCGTGGCCGGCTGCTCGTGTTTCCTCTCGCGGAAATGCGCGAAGTGCCGCGCGGGAGGGGCGTGATCATCATGGGCCTCGACGGCGAGGAGACGCTCGCGACGGTCGGGCTCGCGACGGCGCGCAAGGTGGTGCTGCAAGGTACGAACCGTCTGGGCCGCGCCATCGAGGTGGCGGTCGAAGGCGACGATCTGGCGAAGCACCTGCTGCGCCGCGCGCGCAAGGGCCGGGGTGTGACGCAGAAGATCAAGATCACCGGATTCGGACCGCCGGCCTGAGCGTCATTCCCGGCGCCACTTGATCGAGCATCCGACCGACGCGTGCTGCGCAGCCGATGCCCGGCCGGTCTCCGCAACTGCGCGCATGGCGTCGAACAGCTCGCGCGCCGCCGCCGGATCGGGCGAGCGGCCGGACGCGTCGAGCCGGCCGCGATAGGCGAGCTTCAGGTCGCGATCGAAGCCGAAGAAGTCCGGCGTGCACACGGCCCCATAGGCGCGGGCGACATCCTGCGTCTCGTCGATCACGTACGGGAAGGTGATCGCATGCCGCGCCGCGAACGCCTTCATGTTGTCGAAGGAGTCGTCGGGATACGTCGTGACGTCGTTGCTCATCACGGCGATCGCGCCGACGCCGTGCTGCCGCAACTCGTTCATGTCGCGGACGGTCTTGTCGATCACCGCCTTGACGTACGGGCAGTGGTTGCAGATGAACATCACGACGATGCCGTTCGGCCCGCGGGCGGAGGCGAGCGTATGGAGCCTGCCGTCGACGCCGGGAAGCTCGAAGGGTGCGGCAGGCATATGGGGTGAGGCGGGTGGCGTCGTCGTGCTGGCCATGGTTTCCTCGCGGGGGGCTGTTCGCTCGACTGTGCCAAAATCCTAGCATTTTGCGATGGGAAACGCTCGATGCCCGTGATTCGACATACCGATCCCGACACTTTTCTGGCGGCCGTCGCGCCGATGGCTGGGCGCGGCGAAGCCTCCGCCAGCTTCTTCTCGGGCTGGGCGCACATGATGAAGATAACGCCGCCGCCTCCCGACGAGCGCGTATATCTCGCGACGTGCATCGGCGAAGGCGTGCTGGGCGCGGCCATTCAGCGCGACGCCGGCCCGGTGATCGTCGGTGCAAGCGACGCCGCGGCCGCGACCGCGTTCGCCGACGATCTCGCACGCGACTGGCCGCAGCTGCAGGGCGTCGTCGGCGCCGAGGCAGGCTGCGCGGCGTTCGTGCGGCGCTGGCACGGCCTGACCGGGCGCATGCACTCGCTCCGGGTTCGCCTGCGCCAACACATGCTCACCGCGGTGGAGGACGTGCCGGCGGCGCCGGGTGCGCCGCGCGTCGCGACCGACGCGGACGTCGCCTGGCTCGCGGCTGGCCAGGCCGCATTCATTGCCGAGCTGGGCATCACCGACTCGCCGGAGCGCGTGCGCGCAATGATGCCCAGACGCGTCGCGCTCGGCCATTTCTGGATCTGGGACGACCCGACGCCGGTGGCCTACGCCGGTTTCAGCGACGCCGCACCCGACTTCGCGCGCGTTGCGCCGGTCTACACGTTGCCCGATCGCCGCGGCAAGGGCTACGCCACCGCACTCGTGGCCGCGCTGTCGCGCCAATTGCTCGCGCGCGGCAAGCGCCAGCTGTTCCTCACCACCGACGCCGCGAATCCGCCG
>Ga0315297_10001531_pt1 | contig 14337 bp, 16 predicted proteins | sample YL17G15_0_MG_FD_203628 | JGI IMG/M metagenome (GOLD analysis project Ga0315297, IMG submission 203628) | Sediment microbial communities from Yellowstone Lake, YNP, Wyoming, USA - YL17G15_0 | ecosystem: Environmental > Aquatic > Freshwater > Lake > Sediment | place: USA: Wyoming | collected... | reverse complement strand
GCGCCGCTGAGGTACTGGCCGGTGATGGACTGGGGGCAAGCCAGCATGTCCTCCAGGCTGCCGGCGACCACGATGTTGCCCCCCTGCTCGCCAGCGCCGGGGCCGAGGTCGATGATGTGGTCGGCGGCGCGGATGGTGGCCTCGTCGTGCTCCACCACTAGCACCGTGTTGCCCAGATCGCGCAGCCGCTGGAGGGTGTTGATCAGGCGGGAGCAGTCCACGGCGTGTAGGCCAATGGAGGGCTCGTCGCAGACATAGAGGACGCCCATGAGGCTGGAGCCGATCTGGGTGGCCAGGCGCAGACGCTGAGCCTCGCCGGAGGAGAGGGTGGCCGTGCCCCGATCGAGGGTGAGATAGTCCACGCCCACGTCCACCAGGAAGGTCAAGCGAGAGCGGATCTCCTTGAAGACCTGATGAGCGATGGTCTGCTCCCTCTCGCTGAGGATGGTGTGCGGCCCCTGGAGCTCATCCACCCAGGCCAGAGCCTCCACCACGCTCATCTTGGTGATGGCGTGGATGTTCCTGTCAGCGATGATGACCGCCAGCGATTCGGGCTTGAGGCGGGCGCCCTTGCAGGCCGGGCAGGGGTTGGCCGCCATGTAGCGCTCGATCTCCATGCGCACGTAGTCGGATTCTGTCTCGCGGTGGCGGCGCTCCAGGTTGGGGATGACCCCCTCGAAGTTGCTGTCGTAGTACTGGGTGCGGCCGAACTGGTTGACGTACTTGATGGTCACCATCTCGCCGCTGCCGTAGAGGATGCAGTCCAGGTGCTCCGGCTTCAGGTCTTTCACCGGAACGTTGGTTGAGAAGCCGTACTTGTCGGCCACCGCCTCGATGAGGCGATAGTACCAGGAGGCGACAGTGCCGGCGCGCGACCACGGTTGAATGGCCCCCTGGGCCAGGGTCAGCTCCTTGTTGGGGATGACCAGCTCGCGGTCGATGTCCAGCTTCACCCCCAGGCCAGTGCAGACGGGGCAGGCGCCATGGGGGCTGTTGAAGCTGAAGTTGCGGGGGGCGAGCTCGCCCAGGCTGATGCTGCAGTGGACGCAGGCGAAGTGCTCCGAGTACAGTCGCTCCTCACGGCCGACCTCATCGTCGCCCTCGATGGACACCTGGACGATGCCAGCGCCCAGTCTGAGGGCCGTCTCCACCGAGTCGGCCAGGCGAGCGGCCGCGCCCGAGCCGTCGCCTTCCGGCTCCTCGGTGATCACGCGGTCGACGACGAGCTCGATGGAGTGACGCTTGTTCTTATCGAGGGGAATGTCCTCGGCCAGGTCGTGGATGCTGCCGTCCACCCGCACCCGCACGAATCCCATCTTGCGGGCGTCCTCGAACACCTGGAGGTGCTCACCTTTGCGGTCGCGCACCACCGGCGCCATGATCAGCAGGCGGCGGCCGGCGGGCAGGGCGAGGATGGAATCGACGATCTGCTGCACCGTCTGGCGCTCGATGGGGTGGCCGCACTGGGGGCAGTGGGGGTGCCCCACGCGGGCGAAGAGCAGGCGCAGGTAGTCGTAGATCTCCGTCTGGGTGCCGACGGTGGAGCGGGGGTTGCGGCTGGCACCCCGCTGGTCGATGGAGATGGCGGGGGAGAGGCCCTCGATGTAGTCTACATCGGGCTTCTCCATCTGCCCCAGGAACTGGCGAGCGTAGGCAGAGAGCGACTCGACGTAGCGGCGCTGGCCCTCGGCGTAGATGGTGTCGAAGGCGAGCGAGCTCTTGCCGGAGCCGGAGACGCCGGTGATGACGACCAGCTTGTCGCGGGGGATGGCGACGTCGATGTTCTTGAGATTGTGCTCGCGGGCGCCGCGGACGATGATGGCGTCCAGGGGCATGCGACCTCCTCCTCAGGCTTAAGGCTAATCGTTAATTTTAGCATGCGGGGTGGGCTCGAACAAGGGTGCTAAGGGGGAGGTGGTGAAGTGAGGCTGTGATTGCTGTCTCGACGCTAGGCTGGGGGAAGGCAGCGGGCTTTCTTCTCAGGCAGGCCGATGCTTGGCCAGCACATCGTCGAATGGCGCCAGAGATTCCGAGGATGGGCGTCCCAGATGAGCACTCGTCATTCGCAACAGATCCAAATAGAGCATATAGGCCGTGATCACAACCCTATGCATGCCTTCAGCTCTTGCCTGCATTGTGTCCGGGATGGGCGGTTGAACGAACGGAAGTGTTACGCCAAAACCGACGTGAACCTGCGCCGACAGGAGAAACGAATACACGGAGGCGTATGTCCATTCTGTTTGCCAGCCAAGGCTACGCGCGCAGTTTTCGAGGGAAGGGAACCCGCGGGTCCCGTACTGCTCCTCTATTTGGCTGATGTCTCGCGTTAGCTGAGTATCCCGGCTTTCGCACTCGTTCAGCGACGAAACGCCAGCCGAACTCAAGATACGCCGTTCATCCTGAGGATTCTCTTCCGCTAGTCGGCGCATGCGCTTTAGATATTTTTTGGTCTCCTTCAGCGACTTGAGGCCATAACTTGCAGCCCTGGCGTCGGCGTCGTCTCCAAGAACGTATTGCGAGACTATCCAACCTTCTAGCAGGGGCCTCAGAACGACCTCTGCAGACCAAGTATTGCCCGTACGTGCCAGTTCAATGATCCCTGAAACGTGTACGTGTGCAACAGCGGTGATCCCGGCAAGTATTCGATAGCGGAGGGTCGAGGGTACAGTTAGGTCGCTGAGGGAGGCCTGAGACAGATCAAGAAGCTGTTTTAGGGACTCTACCAGATCGTGAGGCCGGCCAGGGGGCTTGCCAGAACGCTCTCGCATTTGAGGGGGTACCCTGCCAATTCTACTGCAAGCGCTCCTGGAACTCTTCTAGGCGGCGCTCCAGGTTGCGCTGCACCAGGGCTATGGTCAGGTCGCCGCGGGTGCGCTCGAGGGTGCCGCGCACGGCGTCGGTGGTGTGGCGAAGGCCGCCGGTGATGGCTTCTGGATAGTCCATGGTCACCAGGACGGCATAGATATCGTCCATGGCAGCGAGGATGCTCTCGCAGCGGCCGATGTCGCCAGCGCGGAGGCTATCCAGCAGATAGCGGCGCAGCTCGCCCACAGCCTCGCCCAAGCCGTTGAGGTAGGCAGGGTGGTCAACGCTCAGGTCGGCGGGCGAGGGCAACGGACGGCCGGACACCAGGGCCAGGGTCAGGCAGCCCTCGGCAAACTCCTTCTGGGCATTGTGGACGAAGCCAGCGTAGAAGATGTCGGGATGGTCGGCTAGGGCCTTGGCCGCCTGCTCCAGCAGGCTCTTGGCCTGGGCCAGCAGGGCCTCAGCGGCGGCGAAATCCGCCCGGTGAACGGCGCGGATGGCGTTGGCCGAATGGCGCAGGGCGTCGCGGCAACGGGACAATGCCTGTTCGCGAGCGGCGTGCTTGGCGTCCAGGTGGGCCCGCACGTCCTCCGCGATGGCATTCAGGCGTTTGGCTGGCTGCTCCGCTTTCTTTGGCATCGGAAAGTGCTACACGTCCTTCAGCGGCTCGGGGAGCTCCCCCTCGCGGGCGGCGTCGATCATCTTGCGCGTCTCGTCGGGCATCTCTAATCCCTGCTCGTTGAACTTTCGCTCCACCCAGCGGCCGATCTGGCGCGGGTCCTTATAGTCCTCCAGGCGCTTGGGCTCACTGCCGTACTCTTCCAGGATGGTCTGCTCCGATTTGCGGTAGGCAAAGCGGGAGATGACCCGCTCCAGCTTCCTGCCGCCGCAGTGCTGGCACTGGGCCCGGTAGGACGAGCCCATGGTCTTGACGAAGACGCTGGTCAAACGATGACAGTCCTGGCACTTGAACTCATAGATGGGCATGCCTAGCTCTGGAACTTCCTAATCGAAATCATCTAGAGGCTCCTCTCCCCCACCCTCGCCGAGATCCTCGGGCATCTCGCCGGCCTCCATGCGCTCCACCATCTCGTCGAACTCCGGCCCCAGCTCCTCGCCCATCTCTCGGCCCATGCGCCGGGCCCAGCGGGCCACGCTACGCGGGTCGCTCTCATCGAGGTCGGCCAGGCTGGCGTCGGAGGCCAGGTCCTCGAAGTGGCTCTCCTCCGAGCGCATCACGGCCACCCGCGATATGAGGCGGGTCAGGTCGGTGCTGCCGCAGTGGGAGCAAGCGGCTGCGACGGCCACCTGGATGCTACGCTGGAAAATGCTCACCCGCCTCTGGCAGCCATTGCAGCGATACTCGTAGATGGGCACAACCGACCACCAACCCTCCTCCGCATAGCATAGAGGCAAGGCTGGTCGACGTCCACCCCCCGGCGGGCGAGCCCCAGTCTTGTAGTCGATGAGATGGAGGCCAGCGGCTAGCCGAGCTCTCTGTCGGCGATCGCGCTCTCGATGTGCTGAACGGCCAGCAGGCGGCCCCTCGATAGCTCCACAGCGACCACGTCGATGCGCTGGTTTGGGGGGGCATCGTCATGCTGCTGGAGATAGGCCTTGGCCACCGTCAGGAGCCTGCGCTGCTTGGCCGCGGTCACTGACTCGGCCGGGGTGCCGAGGGCGTTGCCGCGCCGGGTGCGCACCTCCACGAACACCAGGCAGTCGCCGTCCTCAGCCACAATGTCGATCTCACCTTCGCGGCAGCGGAAGTTGCGGGCGCGAATGCAGTAGCCCTTGGCCTCGAGATGAGCCGCCGCTACCCGCTCGCCGAAGGCACCGAGGTCGCGCCGGTCACAGTTCACGCGCATTCCAGGCAGGCCCGTACAGGGGCAAAGGTACGACGGTGGATGGGACACGGTCCCAGGCGCGTCAGGGCATCCAGATGCTCGCGGGTGGCGTATCCCTTATTGCGGGCGAACCCGTAGCCGGAAAAACTGGTGTCGGCTTTCAGCATAAGCTGGTCGCGGGCCACCTTGGCCACGATGGAAGCACAGGCGATGGACAGAGACAAGCCATCGCCGTGGATGATCGGCCGCTGGGGCAGCGAGCAGCGGGGAAGGGACAGGGCGTCGATGAGGACGAATTCGGGGGCGTCCGATAGCTCAGCCAGGGCGGCGAGCATGGCGCGGCGCGTAGCCTCGACAATGCCGACAGCATCCACCAGATCGTGCGGCGTGCTGCCGAGGCCGATGGCTACGGCGTCTTTACGGATGTGGCGGGCCAGCTCCTGCCGCCTGGCTGCTGACAGAACCTTGCTATCGCGGACGCGTGCCAGCCACGAGAAATTACAACGCGGCGGCAGAAGTACCGCCGCCGCCACAACCGGTCCGGCTAGGGGGCCCCTGCCCACCTCATCAACGCCAGCCACTAGGTCAGCGCCCTGGGCCCAGAGGTCCTCCTCGTATATGAACGTGGGAGGTTCCCTCATAACGCGACCCCCTATTGAGGCTACACTACCATAAATGGTCGACGAAGGCAATGGTTGACAACCTATGAGGCCGCCGCTACTTTATGCCCAAAGTCGGAAATTCTCGGTCAGGAGGTGAGCGATGCCCATCGTGCGAGTGGAGATGTGGCCCGGTCGCACCCACGCTCAGAAGCAGGAGCTGGCGCGGGTGATTACGGAGGCCATAGTGAATATAGCCCAGACGACACCCGAGGCCACCATCGTCATATTCGAGGACGTGGCCAAGGAGAACTGGGCCCAGGGCGGGGTATTGGCCTCGGACGCCAGCAAGTAGGAGCGCTGGCGCGGGGCCTTGGTTTGGTCTTGCTTGGCCCAGTCTGATATAATGACTAGAGCGGGTGGCGAAGAGTTGCTTTGCCATTCGCCAGTGGGGATGGTCTGAGGCAAGGATGATGACAGGTCGCTGGCTGCGAAATAGCTTCATATATCTTCTCATCTTGGTGGGTGTGATTGCCATCGTCTTTACCCTGTTCGGCACCGGCGGCTCCAGCAAGCAGGAGGTTGATCTAGCTCAGTTCCTGACGGCCGTGGAGCAGAACGGGAAGGAAGGGTTCGAGAGCGTCAAGGTCGATGGTAACAAAGTTACCTACAAGCTGAAGGACAGCGAAAACACCTTCAAGCTCAAGCTGGAGAAAGGCACCACTGTATGGGAGATCCTGGACCGCGCAGGAATCCCGATTGCGGAGCAGCCTGAGATCCAGGTCAAGGGCGGCGGCATCGACTGGGCCGGCCTCCTCGTGAACTTCCTGCCGCTGATCCTCTTCGGTGGGCTGCTCATATTCCTGATGCGTCAGGCCCAGGGCTCCAATACGCAGGCCATGAGCTTCGGCAAGAGCCGGGCACGTATGTTTACCGGCACCAGAACAGGCGTCACTTTCATGGATGTGGCGGGGGTGGAGGAGGCCAAAGAGGAGCTCCACGAGATAGTGGAATTCCTGAAGTGGCCCGAGAAGTTCATCGCCTTGGGTGCGCGCATTCCCAGGGGTGTACTATTGCTGGGTCCGCCCGGTACTGGCAAGACACTTCTGGCCAAGGCGGTGGCCGGCGAGGCGGGCGTGCCCTTCTTCTCCATCAGCGGCTCCGAATTTGTGGAGATGTTCGTAGGAGTTGGCGCCTCGCGGGTGCGTGATCTGTTCAACCAGGCCAAGCAAAACTGCCCCTGCATCGTCTTCATCGACGAGATCGACGCCGTGGGCCGTCACCGTGGCGCTGGCCTTGGCGGCAGCCACGACGAGCGCGAGCAGACCCTGAACCAGATCCTGGTGGAAATGGACGGCTTCGACACCCACACCAACATCATCGTTGTGGCCGCCACCAATCGCCCGGACATCCTCGACCCGGCGCTGCTGCGCCCCGGCCGCTTCGACCGCCAGGTTGTGCTGGACCGACCCGACATTAGGGGGCGCAAGGCTATTCTCGAAGTGCACGCCAAGGGCAAGCCGCTGGACAAAGAGATGGACCTAGAAGTGCTGGCCAAGCAGACGCCAGGATTCTCAGGCGCTGACCTGGCTAACCTGGTCAATGAGGCGGCCATCCTTACCGCTCGCCGCAACAAGAAGAAGATCACCATGGCCGAATTTGACGAGGCGGTGGACCGGGTGCTTGCCGGGCCGGAGCGCAAGAGCAGGGTCATAAGCCCCAGGGAGAAGGAGACCATCGCCTATCACGAGGCGGGACACGCTCTGGTGGCTCACGTCCTGCCCAACGCCGACCCCGTGTACAAGATCACCATCGTCCCCCGTGGCCTGACCGGCGGCTCCACTCGCTTTCTGCCCGCGGAGGACCGCAACCTGTGGACGCGCTCCCAGTTTCAGGACACGCTGGCGGCGATCCTGGGTGGCATGGCGTCCGAGGAGCTGGTGTTCGGCGAGATGACTACTGGCCCCCAGGACGACCTGGAGCGGGTTACCAAGATCGCCCGTCAGATGGTCACCCAGTGGGGCATGAGCGAACGCCTGGGCCCGCGCACCTTCGGCCGCCGAGAGGAGCTAGTGTTCCTGGGCAGGGAGATTGCCGAGCAACGCAACTACAGCGAGAAGGTGGCGGAGGAGATCGACGAAGAGGTACGGCGGATCGTCGATAGCGCCTACCAGAGCGCCCGCAAGGTGCTGGTCGAGAGGCGGGCCAAGCTGGACCAGATAGCCAAGCATCTCATAGAGGTGGAGACCGTCGACGGGGAGGCTCTGGCGGCCCTCTTCGCCGCTCCGGTGGATGAAGAGCCGATCACCGCCGAGACGCAGCCAGAAGAAGAACCGAAGCCCAAGGAGAGGGGGGCCCGCTCCAAGCCGATTATCGCTCCCCCCAAGCCAGGACTCGCCTGGGGCAGCGAAGCCAGGGCTCGCCTGGACCCGGAGATGAAGAAGTAGTAGGGGCGGCCACAGTCTAGGCAGGCTGCCCCCTAAAGGACGGAGCTCTCTCGTTTTGGCACGGCGGCCCTGCGGTCGTCGTCTCTTGGCGCGGTTGACCCAACAACGCCAGGTTTGCTAGAATCACCAGAGCGTTTGTTCCAGGAGGTATGTAGGAAATTTACGCCATAGTGCGGACGGGTGGCAAACAGCACAGGGTGGAGCCAAACCAGCTCCTAGACGTGGAGCGACTGCCGGCAGCCGTAGGCGACACGGTAGAGCTGCTCGACGTGCTGCTGATAACTGATGGCGAAGAGGTGACCGTAGGCCAGCCCACGGTGGCGGGAGCCAGGGTGATAGCGGAGGTGGTGGAGCACGGTCGCGACAAGAAGATCGTGGTCTTCAAGTACAAGGCCAAGACCCGCTATCGCAAGAAGATCGGCCACCGCCAGTCCTACACCCGCCTGGCCATTCGCCAGATACTCACCGGCCGCGAGCCAGAGGCTGTGGCGGTAGCCGAGGCGCCAGCCAAGCCCCGCCAGCGAAGGGCTCCCGCCAAGCGAGCGCCCAAGGCCGTGGCCAAAGTGGAGGCTGAGGTCGCAGCGGAGGCCGTCGCTGAGGTTGCGCCTGCGCCAGCGCCGGAGGAGATGCCCAAGCCCCGCCAACGGAGGGCTCCCGCCAAGCGAGCGCCCAAGGCGGAGGCTGAGGTCGCCCTCGAGGCCGTCGCTGAGGTTGCGGCTGGGCCAGCCCCGAGGGAGACGCCCAAGCCCCGCCAGCGAAGGGCTCCCGCCAAGCGAGCGCCCAAGGCGGAGGCTGAGGTCGCTCCCGAGGCCATCGCGGAGGTTGCGCCTGAGCCAGCCCTGGGGGAGATGCCCAAGCCTCGCCCGCGAAGGGCTCCCGCCAAGCGAGCGCCGAAGGCGGAGGCTGAGGTTGCAGCGGAGGCCGTCGCTGAGGTTGCGCCTGAGCCAGCCGCGGAGGCAGCACCTCCATCGGAGGAGAAGGCCAAGCCTAGCAGAAGAAGGGCGACCAAGGCTGAGAAAGCAGCAGAAGAGGCACCGCCCACGCCCAAACGTCGCGCAAGAAGGGGTGAATAGGGATGGCACACAAGAAAGGCGGAGGTAGCACCCGCTACGGCCGCGACAGCAAGGCAAAGCGCCTGGGCGTCAAGCGCTACGACGGCCAGGTAGTGCTGCCGGGGACGATCATCGTCCGCCAGCGGGGTACGCGCATCCATCCTGGCAGGAACGTGGGCCTGGGGCGCGACTTCACCATCTACGCCCTCATCGAGGGGCAGGTCAAGTTCGAGCCGTACAATAAACTGGGACGCAAGAAGGTAAGCGTTTACGCCCCGAGTAGCAACTGAGGACGCCCGTGAAACCCGATATCCATCCAGAATACGTGGAAGCGACCGTCGTCTGCGCCTGCGGGAACACCTTCCAGACCCGATCCACCAAGCCGCGTCTACACGTCGAGGTATGCAGCCACTGTCATCCCTTCTTCACCGGCGAACACCGCATCGTGGACACGGCTGGCCGCGTGGAGCGCTTCCTCAAGCGCTACGGCCTTCAGGAGGAGAAAGAGCCCGAGGCTGTTGCCGAAGCCGAGGCCGTCGTTGAGGCAGAAGGCGAAGGGGAGCCGCACCCTGGAGCGGAACCGGCCGAAAAGCCCAAGCCTCCGGCCAACCTGAAGCGGAAGAGGACCCCCAAGGCGAAGCCTAGGGCATCTTAGCCCGTCCTTTCTTCATCTGCACAGGAGCTGCCTTTGGCCAGCTCTTTTCATTACGGCGGCCAGGCGGTCATGGAAGGGGTGATGATCCGCGGTCGCCGCCTCATGGCGGTGGCTGTGCGTCGCCCCCAGGGTGACATCGCCCTGCGGCTGGAGAGGCTCGGCGGCCTGCATACCGGCCCCCTGGGCCGCATCCCCTTCCTGCGGGGCATCATCGTACTCTGGGAGACCCTGGCCCTGGGTACCAGCGCCCTCCTTTTCTCCACCAACGTGGCCCTGGGGGAAGAGGAGAAGGAGATCAGCCGACCCCTGCTGTGGGGAACGGTGGTGCTGGCCCTGGCTTTCGTCATCGCCATCATCTTCGTGGTGCCGGTGCTGGTGATGGGCCGCCTGGAGGATGCCATCGGCAACGAGCGCTTGGCGGCCCTCGTCGAGGGCCTGATCCGCCTGGGGGTGCTCTTGGCCTATCTCTATCTCATCGGCCTCCTGCCCGACATCCGCCGTGTCTTCGCCTACCACGGCGCCGAGCACAAGGCGATCAATGCCCTGGAGGACGGCGCTCCCCTAGAGGTGGAAGCAGTGCGACGCTACGGCACCACTCATCCTCGCTGTGGCACCAGCTTCCTTCTGGTGGTGGTGGTCGTATCGGTGCTGCTGTTCGTCGCGGTGGGGACACCGCCTCTCTGGCAGCGCCTCCTGTCGCGGGTGGCGCTGGTGCCGGTCATAGCCGCCATCAGCTATGAGGTGATTCGACTGATGGGAGCCCTTCAGGGCAACAGGCTGATGCGCGCCTTGTCCAGGCCCAATCTGTGGCTTCAGTCGCTCACCACCCGCGAGCCCGACGACAACCAGATGGAGGTGGCCATCTACGCCCTGCGCGAGGTGCTGGCCGCGGACCAAGCAGCGGGCGCTGGCGAGCAGGCCTAGGCCTGCCCCGCTACGATGGGCCTTCTTCCTCCAGCTCCCGGTAGAAGCATGAGCGCTCGCCGGTGTGGCAGACGGGGCCCAGCGGCTCCACCTTCACGACGAGGGCATCCTCGTCGCAGTCCTTGAGGATGGCCTTGACGTTGAGGAAGTTGCCGGAGGTGGCTCCCTTGTGCCAGAGCTCCTGGCGGCTGCGACTCCAGAACCAGGCCTGGCCCGACTCCAGGGTTCGCCGCAGGGACTCGGCGTTCATGTAGGCCAGCATCAGCACCTCGCCGCTGCTGGCGTCCTGGACGATGGCGGGGATGAGGCCATTCTCGTCGAACCGAAGCATGGCGATGCCCTACTCGTCGCTATGGACGCACGGGGATGTCGCGAGCGGCCAGGTACTCCTTCACCTGACGAATGCGGTAAGTGCCGAAGTGGAAGATGCCGGCCGCCAGCACAGCGTCGGCCTTGCCCTCCACGATGGCCTCGTACATGTGCTGGGGGTTGCCGGCACCGCCGGAGGCGATGACGGGGATTGTGACCGCCTCCGAGATGGCGCGGGTGAGGCCGAGGTCATAGCCCGCCTGAGTGCCGTCGGCAGCCATGCCGGTTACCAGCAGCTCGCCGGCGCCGAGCTCCGCCGCCCGCTTGGCCCACTCGACGGCATCGAGGCCTGTGGATTGACCGCCCTCGCGGCCGCCGTAGATGAACACCTCCCAGCGCCCCGGCTCCACCGGCTTGCCGTCGATGGCCACCACAATACACTGACTGCCGAAGCGGGTGGCTCCCTCCGCGATCAGATTTGGGTTCTCTACAGCGGCGGTGTTGATGCCCACCTTGTCGGCGCCGGACTCCAGCACCAGGCGCATGTCCTCGGTGGTGCGGATGCCCCCGCCAACGGCAAAGGGAATGGACACCTGCTCAGCCACCTTGGACACCATATCGACCACCGTCTTGCGACGGTCGGGCGAGGCGGTGATGTCTAGAAAGACGAGCTCGTCGGCCCCCTCGGCCTGGTACAGGGCAGCCAGCTCCACCGGGTCGCCGGCGTCGCGCAGGTTCAGGAAGCGCACGCCCTTCACCACCCGGCCGTCTTTGACATCGAGGCAGGGGATGATGCGCTTGGTTAGCAAAGCTCCCTCCTTCAAAGGATGCCGATTCCGGCGGAAATGTTCGGCATGCTTCCCAGGATCAGTAGCACTACTTTGCAGGGGGAAGCCGAATCCCCTGAGGGACCCGCTTCCCCCTGCCAAAAAAGACGAAGGCCGACGGCTCCTGCGATGACGGGTTCGGTCAGTCTAGAAGACGGTGTCTCCTCGCAGGAGTTGCCCGGCGATGGTCCGCTTCTGCATCTCGGTGGTGCCGTCAGGGATGCGCAGGGTGCGGGCGATGCGGAAGGCCTCTTCCAGCCCCATCTCGCTGGACAGGCCCATGCCACCGTGGATCTGAATCGCCCTGTCGCACACGGCCTGACACATCTCCACGGCGTAGCACTTGGCGATAGAGATCTCCTTGATGGGCAGCTTGCCCGTCTTTGGGTACTCGTCAACCATTTGTGCCGTCCGCAGGGTGGCATACTTGGAGTTGAAGATCTCGATGGCGCAGTCGGCCAGCATCCACTGGATAGCCTGATGGTCAGCCAGAGCGCGACCAAAGGTCTTCCTCTCCTTGGCATACGCTATGGACTTGTCCAACGCCCACTCGGCTAGCCCCACCATAGCGCTGGCGATGCCCATACGCCCCTCAGAGATACCGGCCATGGCGGTCATCAAGCCCTGGTTCAGGTTACCCAACATGTAGTCGTTCTTCACCTTCACATCGTCCATGACGATGTTGCCGCAATCGCTGGAGACGTGGCCCATGATCGGGAAGATGGTGTTGTTGTCCACGCCGGGCAGCTTGGTGTCGACGACGAAGGTGGTGATGCCGCTGTCGAACATGTTGCGCTTAGCGTACTTCTCTTCGTCGGTGACTGCGAAGACGACCGCGTAGTCAGCATAGGGGGAGTTGGTGATCCACTGCTTGGTGCCGTTGATCACCCACTCGTCGCCCACCTTGCGGGCCCTGCACTTCATGCTCCACAGGTCGGAGCCGGCGTCGGGCTCGGTGGCGCCGAAACAGGTGGTCTTCTCACCGGCCAACAGGGAGGGCACAATGTCGGTCTTGATGGTCTCGTTGGCCTGGGCAAACATGTGGGAAGGGCCATCCACGAAGCCTCCTATGAGGGGGGTAGTAAGGAAGCCATTAGAGAAACCGATCATGAGATGGCCAGCTCCGTGCTTCCTGTACACGGCCTCGAGGAGGTAGACGCTCACCAGGGCAGGAAGCTCGCCGCCGCCGATGGATGCGGGGCCGAACATGGCCCAGTAGCCTGCCTTGGCCGACTTCTTCCTTATCCCGTCACGGGCCTCGCGGATCTCGGGAACCAGCCTGCCGTCCTCACCGAACACCTTTGCCTCGTTCTGGAGGATCTCCTTGTACTTTTGCTCTACGGGAACGCACTCGCTGTCAATGAAGCTAAGAAGACCGTCGATGGTCCCCTTGACGATATCCCGCAGCTCTTCAGGAATGGACGTCATTGCCGAAAAACCTCCTTTCAGGGTGAATGACCTGGCTCCAGACTTCCAGGGCCTCCAAGGCCTCCACCATATCCAATTGCTAAGGCTACCATATCCCTGGCTCTAGGGCGAGCCTGATGGCCAAATCTAGAAAACGGCGTCTCCCCGCAGGAGCCGCGCGGCGATGGTCCGCCGCTGCATCTCCGAGGTGCCGTCGGGGATGCGCCAGGTGCGGGCTATGCGGAAGGCCTCCTCCAGACCCATCTCGTTGGACAGCCCCATGGCTCCGTGAATCTGGATCGCCCGGTCGCAGACCCGCCCGGCCATCTCCATCACGTAGGCCTTGACGATCGATATCTCCTTTATCGGCACCTTGCCGGCCGGCCGATACTCCTCGACCAGCTCTGCCGTTCGCAAGGCCGTGTACTTCGCGTTGAATATCTCGATGGCGCTGTCTGCCAGCATCCACTGGATGGCCTGGTGGTCAGCCAGGGGGCGCCCAAAGGTCTTTCTCTCCTTGGCGTACTCCAGGGAGCGGTCCAGCGCCCACTCGGCCATCCCCAGGCAGCCGCCAGCATAGCCGAGTCGCCCCTCAGAGATGCCCATCATGCTGAGCTGGAAACCCTGGTCCACCTCCCCCAGGACGCAGTCCTCCGTGACCCGCACATCCTCCAGGACGACCGAGCCGCAATCGCTGGAGACGTGGCCTATGATGGGGAAGATGGTCGAGGTGTCCACGCCGGGCTGCCTTGTGTCCACCAGGAAGCCAGTGGTGCCGCCCTTGTGCTGGGCGAACAACTCCTCGTTGGTCACGGCAAACACAGCCGCATAGTCGGCGTAGGGGGAGTTGGTGATCCACTGTTTGGTGCCGTTGATCACCCACTCGTTGCCCTCCTTGCGGGCCTTGCACTTCAAGTTCCACAGGTCGGAGCCAGCGTCCGGCTCAGTAAGGGCGAAGCATACGGTCTTTTCGCCCGCTATCAACGAGGGGACGACGTCCGTGCGGATGGCCTCGCTGGCCTTGGTGAACATGTGGGAAGGGCCGTCCACAAAGCTACCGATAAGAGGAGTGGTGATGAAACCGTTGGCCCAGCCCATCAGCAGATGGCCGGGCCCGTACTTCCTGTAGAGCGCCTCGTGCACATAGATGCTCACGGGGACGGGGAGCCCGCCGCCACCGATGGATTGGGAGCTGAACATGGCCCAGTAGCCTGCCTTGCCGGATTTGCTCCGGATCTTCTCCCTCGCCTCCCGGATCTCGGGAACAAGCTTGCCATCGGCGCCGAACAGCTTTCTCTCGTCGGCGAGGGTCTCCTTGTACTTTTGCTCCAGAGGAATGACCTCGGTCTCCACGAACCCCATGATGCCGTCGATGGTCCCTTTCACGATGTCCCGCAGGTCTTGTTGAGGCTCAGTCATGCGGAGGACCCCCTTTCAGACCGGGCGGCCCGGCCGATCCCCTTCA
>Ga0315297_10001529_pt1 | contig 14344 bp, 11 predicted proteins | sample YL17G15_0_MG_FD_203628 | JGI IMG/M metagenome (GOLD analysis project Ga0315297, IMG submission 203628) | Sediment microbial communities from Yellowstone Lake, YNP, Wyoming, USA - YL17G15_0 | ecosystem: Environmental > Aquatic > Freshwater > Lake > Sediment | place: USA: Wyoming | collected... | reverse complement strand
CTCGTCGACCAGGAACTCGCAGGTGCCCGCGCCGACGTAGCCCACGGCGCGCGCCGCGGCGATCGCCGCCTGCCCCATGCGCTCGCGAAGCTTGGGCGTGATCCCGTTGCCCGGCGCCTCCTCGATCACCTTCTGGTGGCGGCGCTGCACGGAGCACTCGCGCTCGAAGAGGTGGATCGTGTTGCCGTGGCGGTCCGCGAGGATCTGGATCTCGATGTGGCGCGGCTGCTCGACGAACTTCTCGACGTAGAGCGAGTCGTCGCCGAAGGAGGCGCGGGCCTCGCCACGCGCGCGCTGGAGCGCCTTCTCCATCTCGCTCGCGTGCTTGACCAGGCGCAGGCCCTTGCCGCCACCGCCGGCCGTGGCCTTCACCATCACCGGGAAACCGATCTGCACCGCGAACTCGATCGCCTCGTCGTCGCTGAGCGCCCGCGTCGTGCCCGGTACGATCGGGACGCCGGCCTCCTGCATCTTCTGGCGGGCGCGCACCTTGTCGCCCATCGCGCGCATCACCGAGCCCGAGGGCCCGACGAAGGCGATCCCCTCGCGCTCGCAGAGGTCGGCGAAGTTGCCGTTCTCGGCCAGGAACCCGTAGCCGGGGTGGATCGCATCCGCGCGCGCGCGCTTCGCGATCTCGATCACGCGCTCCTGCACGAGGTAGGAGTCGCGCGCGGGCGGAGGGCCGCAGGGGTAGGCCTCGTCGGCCATGCGGACGTGCAGCGCGTCGCGGTCGACGTCCGAGTAGATGGCTACGCTGCGGATCCCCATCTCGCGGCAGGCCCGCATCACGCGCACGGCGATCTCGCCGCGGTTCGCGATCAGGATCTTGTCGAACATCAGAGAGGGATGTTTCCGTGCTTCTTGGGGGGGTTCGAGTCGCGCTTGGTCGCGAGCATCTCGAGCGCCTGGATCACCTTGAGCCGCGTCTCCTCGGGCCGGATCACCTCGTCGACGTAGCCGAGCTCGGCCGCCTTGAAGGGGTTCGCGAAGTTCTCGCGGTACTGGGCCTCGAGCTCGGCGCGCCGCGCGACCGGGTCGGAGGCGGCCTCGAGCTCCTTGCGGAACACGATGCTGACGGCTCCGTCCGGGCCCATCACCGCGAGCTCCGCCGTCGGGAAGGCGAGGTTCACGTCGGCACGCGTGTGCTTGCTGCTCATCACGACGTAAGCCCCGCCGTAGGCCTTGCGCGTGATGATCGTGACGCGCGGGACGGTCGCCTCGCAGAAGGCGTAGAGCAGCTTGGCGCCGTTCTTGATGATCCCGCCGTGCTCCTGGTCGACGCCCGGCAGGAAGCCGGGCACGTCGACGAAGGTGATGATCGGGAGGTTGAAGGCGTCGCAGAAGCGCACGAAGCGGGCGCCCTTCTTCGAGGCCTCGATGTCGAGCACGCCGGCGCGGTGCGCCGGCTGGTTGGCGACGATCCCGACCGAGCGGCCTCCGAAGCGCGCGAAGCCGACCAGCATGTTCTTCGCATGGAGGGGAGCCACCTCGAGGAAGTTCGCGTCGTCGACGACGAGCTTCAGGAGCTCCTTGATGTCGTAGGGCTTGTTCGGATTGTCGGGAACCAGGGTGCGGAGTGCCGCGTCCTGCCGGTCCGGCGGGTCGTCCGTCGCGACGAAGGGCGGGTCCTCGAGGTTGTTCTGCGGGATGAAGGAGAGGAGCTTGCGGGTGAGCGCAATGCACTCCTCCTCGCCGTTCGTCGCGAAGTCGGCCACGCCGCTCTTCGAGGCGTGCGTGAGCGCCCCGCCGAGCTCCTCGGCCGTCACCTCCTCGTGGGTCACCGTCTTGATCACGTCCGGGCCCGTGATCATCATGTGGCTGGATCCCTTCACCATGATGATGAAGTCGGTCATCGCGGGCGAGTAGACGGCGCCGCCGGCGCAGGGGCCCATGATCAGCGAGATCTGCGGGATCACGCCCGAGCAGAGCACGTTGCGCAGGAAGACGTCGCCGTAGCCGCCGAGCGAGACGACGCCCTCCTGGATGCGGGCGCCGGCGCCGTCGTTCAGCCCGATCATCGGCGCGCCGACCTTGGCGGCGAGATCCATGATCTTGCAGATCTTCTCCGCGAAGGCGCCGGAGAGGCTCCCACCGAAGACGGTGAAGTCCTGCGCGAAGACGAAGACGCGCCGGCCCTCGATCAGCCCGTGGCCAGTCACGACGCCGTCGCCCGGGATCTTCTGCTCGGCCATGCCGAAGTCGGTGCAGCGGTGCGTGACGAACTTGTCGATCTCGACGAAGGTCCCCGGGTCGAAGAGCAGCTCGAGACGCTCGCGCGCGGTGAGCTTCCCGCCCCGGTGCTGCCGCTCGATGCGATCCGGGCCGCCGCCCTGGAGGGCGCGCTCGTTCAGCTCCTCGAGCTTCTTGATCTTCTCTTCGACGGACATGGGGGTCTCGCGGTGCCTCTCGGCGGAGTCACATGTTCGAGAGGATGGCGCTCGTCTTGCCGAGCTGCTGGCCGTATTCGGCGAGGTCGAGCTTTCGTCGGGCGACGCCGCTATCCATCGCTGCCTGGGCCACCGCGGGAACCACTTCGGTGAGGAGCCTCGGGTCGAAGGGCTTCGGGATGATGTAGTTGGGCCCGAGCTCGAAGTTCTCGTTGCCGTAGGCGTCGCGCACGATCTGGGGCACGTCCTTCCCGCGCCGCGTCAGCTCGGCGAGCGCGTGCGCCGCGGCGAGCTTCATCGGCTCGTTGATCCGGGACGCCTGCACGTCGAGGGCAGCGCGGAAGATGAACGGGAAGCCGAGGACGTTGTTCACCTGGTTGGGGTAGTCCGAGCGCCCCGTCGCGATGATCGCGTCCTTGCGCACCGCCTTCACCTGGTCCGGCAGGATCTCCGGGTCCGGGTTGGCCATGGCGAAGAGGATCGGCTGCGCCGCCATGCTCTTCACCATCTCCGGCGTGACGACGCCCGCCTGCGACAGGCCGCAGAAGACGTCGGCGCCGCGCAGCGCGTCGGCGAGCGTGCGCGCGGAGTTCTCCCGCGCGAACTCGGCCTTGTAGCGGTTCATGCCGACGGCGCGCCCCGCGTAGATCACGCCGTGGCTGTCGCAGAGGGTCATGTTCTCGGCGGCGACGCCGAGGTCTCGGTAGAAGCGGGCGCAGCCGATCCCGGCCGCGCCCGCGCCGGAGAAGACCACCCGGGCGTCCTCGATCCGGCGCCCGGTGATGTGCAGGGCGTTGATCAGCGCCGCGCCGGAGATGATCGCGGTGCCGTGCTGGTCGTCGTGGAAGACGGGGATGTCGAGCAGCTCGATCAGCCTCTCCTCGATCTCGAAGCACTCGGGCGCTCGGATGTCCTCGAGGTTGATCCCGCCGAAGGTGGGGGAGATCAGCTCGACGGTGCGGATCACCTCCTCCAGATCCTGGCTGTCGATCTCGATGTCGAAGACGTCGATGTCGGCGAAGCGCTTGAAGAGGACGCCCTTGCCCTCCATCACGGGCTTGCCGGCGAGCGCCCCGAGGTTGCCGAGCCCGAGCACCGCGGTGCCGTTGCTGACCACGGCGACGAGGTTGCCCTTGGCCGTGTACCGGTAGGCAAGCTGGGGATCCCGCGCGATCTCGCGACACGGCTCCGCCACGCCCGGCGTGTAGGCGAGCGAGAGGTCGTGCTGCGTCTTGGTGGGCTTGGTCGGCACGACGCGGATCTTGCCCGGTCGACCCTCGGAGTGGTAGGCGAGCGCCCGCTCCCGTAGATCCTGGATCAAGGCTGCCGCTCCTCTCCGCGACCGCGCGCTACGGGCCGCCGGCCGAGAGACGGCATTCTACCAGATCGCCGCCCCGGGGAAAGGAACGGAAGCTTCGAAGATTCGAGGGCTTAGCTCAGTAGCTCGCGGGCGATCACCAGGCGCTGGATCTGGTTCGTGCCCTCGTAGATCTGCATCAGCTTGGCGTCGCGCATCAGCTTCTCGACCGGATACTCCTTCGTGTACCCGTTGCCCCCGAAGACCTGGACGGCGTCGGTCGTGACGCGCATCGCCGCGTCGGTCGCGAAGCACTTGGCGAACGAGGAGTTCTTGGAGGCCCGCAGCCCCTGGTCGACCATCCAGGCGCTCTGGAGCGTGAGCAGGCGGGCGGCCTCGATGTCCTTCGCCATGTCGGCAAGCAGGAACTGCACGCCCTGGAAGGTTCCGATCGCCTGCCCGAAGGCCCGGCGCTCGCGCGCGTAGGCAACCGACTCGTCGAGCGCCCGGGTCGCGATCCCGGTGGCGAGGGCGGCGATCGAGGGGCGCGTCCTGTCGAGCGTGCGCATGGCGATCTTGAAGCCCTCGCCCTCCGCACCGAGCCGCCAGGCCGCCGGCACCCGCACGCCGTCGAAGTTCACGACGCGGGTGTCGCTCGCGCGCTGACCCATCTTGTCCTCCTTCTTCCCACGGGTGATGCCGGGGGTGTCCGCGGGGACGATGAAGGCGCAGATGCCGCGGTGGCGGGTGGAGCGGTCGAGGGTGGCGAAGACCGTATAGAGATCGGCCTCGCCCCCGTTCGTGATCCAGCACTTGGTGCCGTCGAGGACGTAGTGGTCGCCGTCGCGTCGGGCGAGCAGCTGGAGCCCGGCGACGTCGGACCCGGCGTTCGGCTCCGAGAGGCAGAAGGAGACGAGCGTGAAGCGCCCGGCGCTCGCGCAGAGCCACTCCCGCTTCTGCTCCTCGCTGCCGGCAACGATGATCGGCGTCAGCCCAAGGTCGTTGCACATGATCGAGGTGCCGAAACCCGCACAGCCCCAGGCGATCTCCTCGGTCACGAGGCAGCTGTCGACGATCGAGAGGCCCACCCCGCCGTACTCGGTGGGGATCGTGGTGCTCGTGAGCCCGAGCTCCCAGGCGCGGCGGATGATCTCCCGCGGGAACTCGCCCGTCTGGTCGTAGTGGCCCGCGACCGGCGCGATCTCTTCGCGCGCGAAACGGCGCGCGGTCGCCTGGAGGGCGAGCTGCTCGTCGGTGAGGGAGAAGTCCATGGCATTCGCGGCTCTGGGCCGGACGCGACCCCGTCAGGCGTGGACGAAGCCGAGCTCTCGGGACAGCTGCTCGCCGGCCGCCACCACGAGCGGGGCGATCTCGCCGAGCAGGCGCTCCTCGGTGAGCCGCGAGCGCGGACCCGAGATCGAGACGCCGGCCACGAGCTGACCCTGCCCGTCGAAGATGGGCGCGGCCGCACAGCAGAGACCCGCCTCGCACTCCTCGATGTCGATGGCAAACCCCTGCACGGCGACGCCCCGCAGGTGCTCGAAGAACTTGGCCGGGTCGTTGAGCGTCGCGGGCGTGAGCTTGGGAAGTTTTCCCCCCGCAGCGATCTTGCGATCGAAGACCTCGCGCAGCGCCGCAGGCGAGCAGCCGAGCAGCACCTTTCCGAGCGCCGTGGCGTGGACGGGCAGCCGCTGGCCGATGCGCGCCCCGGTGAGGAGCAGCCGGTCGGCGTTGCGTCCCTCGACGCAGATCACCTCGAAGTCCCGCAGCAGCCCGACGTGCGCGGACTCCCCGCAGGATGCGACCAGCCCGTCGAGGACCGCCCGTGCGCGGCGCAGCAGGTTGCGGCTGCGGCCGAAGGACTGGCCGAGATCCAGGCTGCAGAGGCCCAGCCGGTAGCGGTCGCTGTCGGCGCACTGCTCGATGTATCCGGCCTGCTCGAGGGTCGCCAGCAGGCGGAAGACGTTGTTCTTGTGCAGGCCCAGCCGCTCGGCCAGCTGGGTTACCCCCTGCTCGTCTTCGTCGCGGAAGGTCTCGAGGAGGCGGATCGCATTCACGACCGCCTGGATCGAGTAATCCGCCTTGGGCTTCTTCATCAAATGGGTCTCCATTCCCGCAGGTCGGCCGGCTGGGGATCTTCCTCGCGGGGGAACCTGCAGGGGAAGAGGCGTCTCCGACGGGAATCGAATGCCGCTTCTCTACCCCAGCGGTCGCAACCGTGTCAAGGATCGAACGCGGCGATGGCGATTCTGACCTAGGAATGTGTATGGAGGGACTGGGCCCACGCTGCCGACCGGGAAGGCGTTTTTCGGCGGCCCGCGCGGTTGCGAAAACTTTCGCGCGCCCGTCGGGAGAACGGCTCTCGACGGCCGCCCTCTCGACGGCTGCCGTCAGGCGAGAGGCTCGTCGGACTCCGCGCCGGCGCGGCTCTCTCCCTCGGAGGCGAGCAGCTCGAGCACGAGCAGGCCCACTCCGACGACGATGAAGCTGTCGGCGAGGTTGAAGTCGGGCCACGAGTAGCCCTGCCAGAGCTTGAAGTGCAGGAAGTCGATGACCTCGTGCGGGTCTCGAACGCGATCGATCAGATTGCCGACGGCGCCGCCCGAGATCAAGCCGAGCGCGAGCGCGGAGAGCCGATCCCCCGGGGCGAGCTTGCGGAAGAACGAGACCACGATCCCGAGCGCGAGCAGGGAGATCCCGACGAAGAACACGAGCCGCCACTGCTGCGGCGCCGAGGCGAAGAGCCCGAAGGCCGCGCCGGGATTTCGCACGTGGGTGAGGTAGAAGAACCCCTCGACCACCTCGACCTTGTCGCTGAAGAGGAGATGGCTCACGACGAGCCGCTTGGTGAACCAGTCGAGGGCGAGGCTCACCGCGAAGGCGATCAGGCCGATGCGAAGCTTCGGAGCCATCCTGGGGAACTCCCTTCCCGGGCGGGCGCGGGGCCGCGCGCGGATCAGCGCAGCTCGTCGGCGCTGAGCTGGCCGTCCGCCCAGACCGACGGGGCGAGCTGGCTCGCGCGATCGAGCAGCGGCTCGGCCTCCGCACCGTAGCCCTTCCCGAGCGCAGCCGCGCCCCGCAGCCCCGCGAGATGCGCCTCGACCCCCGGGGCGTCCTCCTCACCGAAGAGCAGCGCCGCCTGCTCGACCGCTTCGCGCGCGCGATCCCAGTGCTCGGTCTCGACCTCGTGCCGCGCGAGCGCGAGGTAGGCATACGGGTTCGTGGCGTCGATCTGGATCGCGCGTTCGTAGGAGCTCAGCGCCGCATTCGCGCGGCCCGCCGTGTCGGCATCGAGACCTTGCAGGAGCAGCCGCATCGAGGCGCGCCGAGTCGCGTCGCCCGCCTCCGCCGCGTCGGAGAAGCGCAACGACGACTCCCTCGGCGGCGCGAGGTGGAGCGCGCATCCGAGCAGCTGCGCGACGAGCACGCAGGCAGCCAGCCGTAGCCATACTCCCCCGTCCGACGATCTCATAGGTGGTGCCGCAGCCACTCGAAGAAGCCGTCCTCGGTGGCCGTCGCATCGTCGTCACTGGGATGCCGTGCGACGGCGCCGGTCGGACAGGTCACCTCGGGCAGGGTTCCCGCAATGAAGTACTCGGAGCGGCGCTGCGGGCAGCCCCACTTCGCCAGCGCTCCGGTCTCGGGATCGATCTCCGCCGTCTCGATTCCGGGCGGCGGGCGGAAGCTCCCGCGGATCACGCCGCCGGTCAGGTCCGTCACGAAGCGGCGCCAGATCGGCAGCGCGCCGCGGCTGCTCGCGATACCGACGCTGCGCGGCTCGTCGAAGCCGACCCACACCACCGCGACGAGCTCCGGCGTGAAGCCGACGAGCCAGAGGTCGTACTCGTCGCTCGTGGTGCCGGTCTTCGCAGCGATCGGGCCGCGCAGCCCGTCCGCGCGCAGCCCCGCGGCCGTGCCGCGGTTCGCCACGCCCTCGAGCAGCGAGGTCGCGAGGAAGGCGGTGCCGGGATCGAGCACGCGCTCGAAGCGTAGGCGGCGGCGCTGGAGGGTATTCCCCGCCTCGTCCACCAGATCCTCCACCGCCTGGACCTCGGGGCGAACGCCCCCGCTCGCGAGCGTCGCATACGCGCGCGCCATCTCGAGCGGCGAGACGACAGCCGTGCCCAACGCGAGGCTCGGCACCGCAGGCAGGGTGCTCGTGATCCCCAGCCGGCGCGCGAGGTCGATGACGCGCGGGATGCCGACCTGCAGCGCGAGTCGCGCGGTCGCGGCGTTGTAGGAGTGCTCGATCGCATCCCGCAGGGGAACCCAGCCGTGGAACTCGTGGTCGAAGTTCTCCGGGCGCCACGGACCGCTCGGCGTGCGCACCTCGAGCGGCGAGTCGTCGACGACGGTCGCCAGCGTGGCGATCGGTCCCGCGGGGCCCGGCTCGAGCGCAGCGGTATAGACGAACGGCTTGAAGGCGCTTCCCGTCTGGCGCTTGGCCTGCGTACAGCGGTCGAACTGCGAGAGTGCGTAGTCGCGTCCCCCGACCAGGGCGATCACCTCACCCGTCTGCGGGCGCAACGCGAGGATGCAGCCCTGGAGCGCGCGCTTCGGATCCGTGGCGCGCAGCGCGGGGTAGCGCTTCTCGATCTCCTCGATGCCCTGCTGGAGGGCGAGGGCCGCAATCCGCTGCGCCCGGCGGTCGAGGGTCGAGTAGATGCGCAGCCCCTCGCTCTGGAGCACGTCGCTGGAGTATGCCGAGGCGAGCTGGCGCTGGAGCAGGTCGAGGAAGTAGCGCGCGTCGCCGGCATCCGGCGTCACGGCCGCAAGGCGCAGCGGCTCCTGGCGCGCCTCGTGGAACTCGGCCTCCGAGAGGCGCCCCTGACGACTCATCAGCTCGAGGACGAGGTTACGCCGCTCGACCGCGCGCGCGGGATCCCGGTACGGCGACTTCCCGTTCGGGCTCTGGATGATCGCGGCGAGCAGCGCGGACTCCGCCACGGAGAGGTCGGCGACCGGCTTGCCGTAGTAGAGGCGCGCCGCCTCGCCGACGCCGTGCACGGCGGTCGCGCCGCGCTGGCCGAGGTAGATCTCGTTCAGATAGGCCTGGAGGATCTGCCCCTTGTCGTAACGGGCCTCCACGATCAGCGCCATCGCCCCTTCCTGGAACTTGCGGCGCAGCGTGCGTTCGGGCGTGAGGAAGAAGTTCTTCACGAGCTGCTGGGTGAGCGTGCTCCCGCCCTGGGCTACCCGGCCGGCGCGCAGGTTGGCGAGCATCGCGCCCGCGATCCGCCGCGGGTCGATCCCATGGTGCGACTCGAAGCGCTGGTCCTCGACGGCGAAGATCGCGTCCAGGAGGTGTCGCGGCACCTGATCGAGCGTGATGAGCTCGCGCTGCTCGCGGTCCGGTCCGTAGTACGCGCCGATCGCCTCCGGCTCGAGCATCACCGCCCCGAGCTCCTGCCCCCCGGGCAGCTCGAGGATCTGCTCGATCTGGCGGCCGTCCATGCGCACGACGACGTCGTGCGCGGGCTCCGGCCGCGTCGGGTGGTGAAAGGACCGCAGGTGCACCCGCAGCCGGCCCGAGCTCCACAGGTAGCGGCCGGGCTCGAGCTCGCCGCTCGAGAGCACCTTGCGGTAGCCGAGGCGCAGCAGCGTCCCCTCGAGATCGATGAGCTTCCAGTCGAGCCCGGGATAAAGGATGGAAGGCGCGCTGTAGACACGGGACGGCACGCGGAAGCGCTGGACCTCGAAGCGCTCCCGCACGATCCGATCGAGCCGCACGACGTAGCCGGCGGTCGCGAACCCGCCCACGAAGGCGCCGCCGGCCACGACGATCGCGGCGAGCTTGAGCCAACGAATGAGCCGGGGCGGCCGCGCGCGACCCCCGCGGGATCGGCGGCTCGCCGTCTGCCCCGTTTTTTGCGGCACTCCCTACCCCCGCGGGCGCTGCCCGCTCCGGGCGAAAGGTAGCTAAGGGGGGGTGGCCAGGTTGCGCAGGCGTGCCTGATAGGCCTCGCGCACGATGCGCAGGTCCTCGAGGAAGCGCGGCAGCTCGGAGACGAGCAGGGCCTGCGGCCCATCGCAGAGCGCCTGCTCGGGATGCGGATGGAAGTCGACGAGCACGCCGTTCGCGCCGGCGATCACGCCTTGCGCCGTCGCGTGGAAGAGATCGAGGAGGCCGTCGGGAGCGAGGGCACGGCTGCCCACGGAGTGGGACGGGTCGATGCACACCGGTAAGCGCGTCAATCGCTTCACGACCGGCACGTGGGCGAAGTCGACGAGGTTGCGGTGCGGATCTCCGAGGTTCGTCTTCATCCCGCGCAGGCAGAAGATGATGCGGCGATTGCCGCCTGAGGCGACGTACTCGCACGCGTTGAGCGACTCCTCGAGCGTGATGCCCATGCCGCGCTTGAATAGAACCGGGAGCTCGGTCTGCTGGCCCACGGCCTTGAGCAGCTCGAAGTTCTGCGCGTTGCGCGTGCCGATCTGCAGCATCACCCCGGTGGCGAAGCCCGTCGCCGCGAGCGCCTTCTGGATCTCTTCGATGTGGGACTCCCGCGTCACCTCCATCGTGACGATCCGGATGCCGTGCTTGCCCGCGAGCTCGAAGACCCAGGGCAGGCAGGCCGCTCCGTGCCCCTGGAAGTCGTAGGGGCTCGTGCGGGGCTTGTAGGCCCCGGCGCGCGCGGTCTCGATCCCGTGCTCGGCGAGCAGCCGGAACACCGCGTCGACGTTCTCCCTGGTATCGACGGCACACAGCCCCGGGAAGCAGTGGAAGCTGTCCTGGCTGATGCGGACGCCGTTGTACTCGAAGCCGACCGCGTCGAGACCCCCTCCGTGTCGGCCGATCGACCGGAACTTCTCGGTGATGCGCACCACCTTCTCGACGCACGCGAACTCCTGGAACGGGGTGGTCGGCATCACGCCGGTGTGGCCGAGCAGGTAGATCTCGGTGAGCGAGCGCGTCGCGCCCTGGATCCGGTGCAGCTCCGTGTGCACGTCGGGGAAGCTCTCGGCGAGCTCGATCAGCCGACGCACCTCGGGGTGGCTGGCTTCCACGTCGGCCTTGAGCACGATGATCACGGGCGGAGAACCTCGGCAGGGCGAGGCTACGGACGGCCCAGGCGCCCGTCAACCGCGCGCCCGGCGGCACCCTTGCGAAATTTCCCCTACTCCCCGAGAGTTGCGAGCATGTCCCGCGCGCGCTCCAAACCCTGGGGTGGTCGCTTCCGCGAGGCCACGGATCCCGCGGTCGAGCGCTTCACGGCCTCGATCCACTTCGACCAGGCCCTCGCCCGCCACGACGTGCGCGCCTCGATGGCCCACGTCCAGATGCTGCGGCAGCAGGGACTCGTGGCCGAGGCGGAGGAGCGCGCGCTGCTCGCGGGGCTCGAGGCGATCGCCCGAGAGCTCGAGGCCGGAACCTTCCCGCTCGATCCCGCGCTCGAGGACATCCACATGAACATCGAGGCGAGCCTGCGCGAGCGGGTCGGCGAGGCGGCCGGAAGGCTCCACACCGGGCGCAGCCGCAACGACCTCGTCGCGACCGACCTCCTGCTCTACCTGCGCGACGCCGCCCGGGCCTCCCGCCGGGGGCTGGCCGAGCTGCGGGGAACCCTGGTCGCGCGCGCGCGCGAGCACGTGGACACGGTGCTGCCCGGGTACACCCACCTCCAGCGCGCCCAGCCGGTGCGGCTCGCCCACCACTGGCTGGCCTTCGTCGAGATGCTCGGCCGCGACGGGCAGCGCTTCGCCGACCTCGGGCGCCGGCTCGCGCTCTCGCCCCTCGGCGCCGGGGCGCTCGCCGGCTCGACCCTCCCGCTCGACCCGGACGCGACCGCGAAGAGCCTCGGATTCGAGGCGCCCGCCCGCAACAGCATGGACGCCGTGGGCTCGCGCGACGCCGCCCTCGAGTTCCTCGCCGCGGTGGCGATCGCGATGGTTCACCTGTCGCGGCTCGGCGAGGAGCTCGTGCTGTGGTCGACGGCGGAGTTCGGCTTCATCGAGCTCTCGGATGCCTACACCACGGGCTCGAGCCTGATGCCCCAGAAGAAGAACCCCGACGTGCCGGAGCTGGTGCGCGGCAAGGCCGGACGCGCGATCGGCAACCTCGTGACGCTGCTGACCGTGATGAAGGGCCTGCCCCTCAGCTACAACCGCGACATGCAGGAGGACAAGGAGCCGGTTTTCGACTCGGCGAACACCCTGCGCGGCGCGCTCGAGGTGACGGAGGGCGCGATCCGGACGCTGCGGGTCGACGTAGAGCGCATGCGCGAGGCCGCGGACGATCCGCTGCTGCTCGCGACGGATCTCGCCGAGGCCCTCGTGCGCGAAGGGGTGCCCTTTCGCGAGGCCCACGAGGCGGTGGGGCAGCTGGTGGCCCACTGCGTCGAGAAGGAGATCGACCTGCGCCGCCTCTCGCGCGAGGACCTGCGCGTCTTCCATCCCGCCTTCCCGGCGGAGGCCGCCGCGCTCGCGAGCCTCGAGCGCGCGCTCGAGATGCGGGACCTGCCGGGCGCGACCGCGCGAACGCGCGTCGCGGCGGCGATCGAGCGCGCCGGGACGGAGATCGCCGGCGAAATCGCCTCCCTCAAAGAGAAGGAGGCGCGATGAGCCGGTGGCTCGCCGCAGCGACCGCGCTCGTCCTCGCCGCGAGCGCCTGCGGCCGGGTGGGCCCCCCGCAGCGCTCGCACCCCGCGCCCACGCCACCCGCCGCGTCGGCGCCGGCTGCGCCGCCCGTGCTGGCGCTGCCCCCGGGCGAGCCGGCGCCGGCCGAGCCGGCCCCCGCCGGCGAGACCTCGGAGCCGAAGCAGGAGAGTGAGAAGTGAGCGACGCCTTCCCGCGCATCGGGGGTCGCCTCCACTGCGAGGGCGTGCCGGTCGAGCGCATCGCCGAGGCGGTGGGCACCCCCGTCTACGTCTACAGCGCCACGGCCCTGGCTGCGGCCTACGACGCCTACGAGGCGGCCTTCGCCGGCGTGCCGCACATGCTCTGCTACTCGATCAAGTCCAACGCAAACCTCGCGGTGGTGCGCCTGCTGGTGCGCCGCGGCGCCGGCGTCGACGTGACCTCGGGCGGCGAGCTCTTCCGCGCGCTGCGAGCGGGGGCCGACCCGGCGCGCATCGTCTACTCCGGGGTCGGGAAGACCGACGCCGAGATCGACGCGGCCCTCTCCGCCGGGGTGAAGCTCTTCAACGTCGAGTCGCGCGCGGAGCTGCGCCGCATCGACGCGCGCGCCGCCGCGGCGCGGCGCATCGCCCCGATCGCCTTCCGCGTCAACCCCGACGTCGACCCGCAGACGCACCCGTACATCTCGACGGGGCTGCGCACCAGCAAGTTCGGGATCCCGATCGGGGAGGCGGCGGCGGCGTATGCCGAGGCCAAGGCCCTCGACCACGTGCAGGTGGTCGGCGTCGACTGCCACATCGGCTCGCAGCTGACGAGCGCCTCGCCGTGGGCGGCCGCCCTGGCGCGGCTGCGCGACCTCGTGCTCGAGCTGCGCGCGGCAGGGCACGTGATCTCGCTCGTGGACGTGGGGGGAGGCCTCGGCATCGCGTACACCGACCAGCAGCACCCGCCAACCGCCGGCGAGTACGCCCGCGTCGTCCGCGACGCGATCGCGGGGCTCGGCTGCGAGATCATCCTCGAGCCCGGCCGCTCGATCAGCGGCCCGGCGGGGATCCTCGTCACGCGCGTCCTCTACGAGAAGTCGAACGAGGAGAAGCGCTTCATCGTGGTCGACGCGGCGATGAACGACCTGATCCGGCCGGCGCTCTACCAGGCGCATCAGGAGATCGAGCCGGTCGGGCCGCCGCGCGCGGGCACGCGCAAGGTCGACGTCGTGGGGCCGGTCTGCGAGTCCGGGGACTTCCTGGCGCAGGACCGCGAGCTCCCGGTGGCCGAGCGGGGCGATCTCTTCGCGGTGCGTTCGGCGGGCGCCTACGGCTTCGCGATGGCGAGCAACTACAATGCGCGGCCTCGCGCCGCCGAGGTGCTCGTGCGCGGCGACCGCTTCGCGGTGGTGCGCGCGCGAGAGAGCTACGAGGATCTCGTGCGCGGTGAGACGCTGCCGGAGGAGCTGCTGTCGTGAGCGCGGGAAGGGTGCTCGAGTTCACCAAGATGCACGGCGCGGGCAACGATTTCGTGGTGCTCGACGGCATCCGCAACGAGCTGCCACCGATCGCGCCGCTGGCGGCCCGGCTCTGCGACCGCCACTTTGGAATCGGGGCCGACCAGCTCCTCGTCGCGCGGCCCAGCTCCTCGGCCGAGTTCCGGATGGAGATCTACAACGCCGACGGCTCGCAGGTGGAGATGTGCGCCAACGGGATCCGCGCCTTCTTCAAGTACCTGCGCGACCGCGGCCACACCGATCGCGACGAGATTGGCGTCGAGACGCTCGCGGGGGTGGTGCGGCCGCGCTGGGCGGGTCGCAATCGGGTCCGCGTCCAGATGGGGCGCCCCATCTTCGATCCCGCGAAGATCCCGACGATGCTCGGCTCCGGCTCCGGTCCCGTCCTCGGCGTCGCGATCGATGTCGGCGGCGAGCGGCTGCGCGTCTCGAGCGTCTCGATGGGCAACCCCCACGTGGTGGTCTTCGTGGCGGACCCCGACTCGGCGCCGGTCGAGCGGCTGGGACCGCTCCTCGAGCACCACCCGGCGTTCCCGAACCGGGTGAACGTCGAGTTCGCGGCCCCGGTCGACCGCCGCCGGA
>Ga0315297_10001527_pt1 | contig 14347 bp, 11 predicted proteins | sample YL17G15_0_MG_FD_203628 | JGI IMG/M metagenome (GOLD analysis project Ga0315297, IMG submission 203628) | Sediment microbial communities from Yellowstone Lake, YNP, Wyoming, USA - YL17G15_0 | ecosystem: Environmental > Aquatic > Freshwater > Lake > Sediment | place: USA: Wyoming | collected... | reverse complement strand
TTCCCTGTTGAGGGTTCTCGGAAAAATCGGCGAGGACAGGTCCCTCCGGCTTGTCCGTCCGGCCCTGGCCGATCCCGATCCCGTGGTCGCGGATGCCGCCGTCAGGGCGATCGCCGAGTGGCCGACGATCACCGCGCGGGATGACGCGCTCCGGGTCGCCGGTCAATCGCCGAATTTAGTCCACCGTGTCCTGGCCCTGCAGGCTTTCGTCCGGATGATCGGACTCGAACCGTATCGGTCTCCGGACGGCGCGGTCGCATCGCTCAAGCAGGCGCTCGGCCTCGCGTCGAGGCCGGAAGAGAAGCGGCTCGTGCTCGGCGCCCTGCCGGCCTTCGCCTGCCCGGCCGCTCTCGAGCTGGCCGAATCCCTGCTCGGTTCCGAAGTCAAAGAGGAAGCTCGGGCCGCGGTGGACCGGATCAAGGAGCAGCTCGAGAGAGACTAAAGGTCCGGCCGACGTCGTGACGGTCCTGATCACAGGCTTGGTGACGACCGTCGTTTGGATGCCGGCCGGATTGGAAAAAACCGTCACGGTAAGGGCCACAGCCTTCATCATCGCCATGGGCGTGGCCGTGCTTGCTATGTTGCTGACGAAGAGAGAGGAACGCCCGGCGGCGAATTCGTTCATTTTCCCCCGTTGAAAGGGGGAGCAAGCTCCGTACAACATAACCATCTTCTTACCCTGCTCCATGGATTAAGTACGTGAGAAAAACACCTGTCTCGCAAGGTCTTTTAATTATAAGGAAAATGGCATAAAATCGTTCCAAACGAACATTATGAACAATAAAAAAAAATCGGCATATATAAAGCCCTTAAATGCCATCAAATTTCTGAGAGAAGACCAAAGGATCTATGAGTCTCGCGTAGAGGGAGAGCTTGTAAATAAGCGCAAAAAATATCGACTTATCGATCTTTACGCTGGAGCGGGGGGAATGTCCGTCGGCTTTTCTCCGCGATTCGGGCATCTCTTTGTTCCTGTTTGGGCAAACGATTTCAATGATTATTGTGTCAAGACCTACAATGCGAACTTTGGAAACCATTGTGTTGGACGTGACATCAACCTTATGCTTCGATCAGACAGGGGTTCAATTCCAGCAGCAGACGTTGTGATTGGCGGTCCTCCTTGCCAGGGATTCAGCCTATTGAACAAGAACAGAGAAGGTGATCCCAGGAAACAATTATGGCGACCTTTCCTTGATATCGTGGGGATTTCTAAAGCTCAAGTTTTCGTTATGGAAAACGTGCCCCAACTTCTTGGCTCCTATGAACACGGCGAAATCGTCGGCGTTGCCGAGTCCATGGGATTCAAGGTCTGGGGTGATGTCCTCTGTGCAGCGGATTATGGGGTTCCCCAGACAAGAAAGAGAGCGTTCATTGTTGGGTGCAAGTTCCTGGATCCCCGTTTCCTTTTCCCGCCAAGGAAGACTCATTTTAACCCTAAGAACCATAAGTCTTCCCCGATGTACCTCAATAATGAGATGGGAGAATATGTCTCTAATTCGGAAAGATGGCGTACGGTTCGCGATGCCATTAGCGATCTTTCTGCGCCTGTAGGGACCGAGATTCGGGATGAGGTACCTCCCATGAATCTTCATTTCGGCCGTACCCCGACGGCCGAGAGCCTGGCGAGATACAAAGCCATTCCAAAAGAAGGAATGAACAGATTCGATCTTCTTAGAAATGCCCCGAAACTGACCCCCAAGTGTTGGATTAAGAAAAAGTCCGGCGGGACCGATCTTTTCGGACGCTTATGGTGGGATCGGCCTTCTTTTACGATTAGGACCGAATTCTATAAGCCCGAAAAAGGTAGATATCTGCATCCGGTTCAGCACAGGCCCATTACGCATAGAGAAGCCGCAAGGCTTCAGTCCTTTCCCGACGATTTCATTTTCTTGGGCAGCAAAATCGAAATCGCAAAACAAATCGGCAACGCGGTACCTCCGCTTTTAGCGGCCAGGGTTGCCGACGTCGTTTATCTGCTCTTACGGCACCGCAATGATGACTGACGTCTTTTTGCCGGAAAAACGAAGTCAAATTATGAGCCGTATTCATGGCTATGATACCAAACCTGAATTGATGATCAGATCTCTTGTCCACCGAATGGGCTATCGTTTTCGAGTTCATCAGGATAAGCTGCCCGGCAATCCTGACGTCGTTCTTGCCAAACATAAAAAAGTGATATTCGTTCACGGATGTTTCTGGCACGGGCATAAAGGCTGTCCGCGCTCCAAGAGGCCGACTTCAAACATGAATTTTTGGCAATATAAGCTTGATAAAAACATTGAAAGAGACAAACGGCAGCAGAATAAGCTGAAAAATCTGGGGTGGAAATATCTCGTTATTTGGCAATGCGAAGCAAATCGTATGGACCCGCTTCAAAAAAAGATTAGGATCTTCTTAGATAAAAAATAACAAGGGAGACCGAATATGAAGCCCATATCGTCCGAAGAATTCCAACGAAGAATGGTTGAACTCATTCAAAACTTTGAGCTTGAACTGAAGGGAAAGAATCTCCGCAAGAAAGTCCTGGCGTTGATACCGATTTTCCATGGGCTTCGCAACCTGGGAAAGTCCTTGATTCCAAGAGATATCGCAAGCTCCGCGAGAGATAGAATTATCCACTATTTCTTGAAATATCCTTTTACGATTATCAGCGGGGATGAACTCCTCGTAGTCTCAGGCATTCAAGATTGGCCCCGCAGAGTCAGGGAACTTCGTGTCCAATCGGGATGGATGATTATCAATGGAATAACCGCTAAAGAAATGACGGCCGAAAATGAATTCCCTCTTAAAGGTATTTCCGTATTTTCAATGAAGCCGGACGATTACATCCTCATAGATGTGGAACAGGACAGAGACGCTGCCCATAGATGGAATATCGCGAATGAAATAAGACGGAAAAATATATCGACCAGAGATAAACTATTGGAATATTTTCGCGCAAATGTGAATACTCCGTTGGGTGGCGAAGAGCTTCGCTACGTAGCAAACAAAAAAACGGAATGGGCACGGAGGGTAAGGGAGCTCCGGACAGAATACGGATGGCCGATAGCGACAAGGAATACCGGCGCGCCCGATTTGAAAGTCGGCTATTATCTTCTCCATGCCGATAGACAGAGTCCTGAACATGATCGCCATATTCCTGACCCGATTAGGGGCAAGGTCTTTCGCCGTGATGGATATAAGTGTGTCAATTGCGAATGGTCACACAAAGAATATAACCCTTCAGATCCCAGGCATCTTGAACTTCATCATAAGAAATTCCATTTTATTGGGAGAGATAACAACGAGGAAAATTTAGTTACGTTATGCACAGTTTGTCATGATGATATTCATAGAAAGCTGCAACCAAGAAAATGACGGGAAAAGGCCTGCAATAAAGAAAAGGACCGGATAGTAGAAAATATTTTCAATGTTGTAGATGCTTTTGAGAAGAAAGCTGGATCAAAGCCTGTAAGCAGTAGGCCTTCGAGGACCGTGATGGGAGGGCATGGGGAAGGGCCGCAGCGACCATGCGGAGATCAGCCTGAGACGAGTGCCCTACGAGGGAAGCCGCTGGCCTCCGACGGCCCAAGGCTCCGAGGATGGGTTTCCTTCAGCTTATTAGATTAGCCTGGAGTCTTGGGCCTGAGGAGCCGAGAAGGACGCGAGTCTCAGGCGATTCTTTATCGGAGGCGGGAGCAAGGCTCTTCCCCATGCCCTCCTCTTAACATCACGGCCATCGAAGCCCGCTGCGGCCTAGCCCGTTTTTCCGTTTACCGCCCGCATAAAACGTAACCCGAAATTGCCGATAGGATTCTTTCTTCTCGGCAATTTTGGAACGTAAGAGAACGCTTTGAATAATTCCTCTTTCTTGATTATGATATAGCCTGTTACGATGGCCGGGGCGCTCCGCCGAAGAGCCGTCCGGCCCAGGGAAGGAGATCCACCATGATCGAAGGACAGGAAACCCTGTCGAAAGTCTCCCGCTTGAAATACGGCATGGTGGGCGGGGGCAAGGGCGCCTTCATCGGCGACGTCCATCGCAAGGCCATCGCCATGGACGGCAAAGCCGTGCTCGTGGCCGGCTGCTTCTCTCAATCCTACGCCAACACCCTGGAAACAGGAGAGTTCCGGGGGCTCGATAAAGAGCGCCTCTACAGGAGCTACGGCGAGATGATCCCGGCCGAGGCCGAAAGGAAGGACCGGCCGGACTTCCTCACGATCGTCACGCCCAACGACACCCATTTTCCCATCGCCAGGCTCGCCCTCGAGAACGGCTTTCACGTCGTCTGCGACAAACCCCTGACGACGACCGGTCGCGACGCCGAAGCGCTTGCCCGCCTGGCCGCTCGGAAGGACCTCATGTTCTGCGTCACCTACGCGTATTCGGCTTTTCCCATGATCAAACACATGCGGGAAATGATCGCCCGTGGCGAGTTGGGGGCGATCCGCTTTGTCGCCGCCGAGTATCCGCAGGACTGGCTGGCGACGCCCCTTGAGAGGACGGGCCAGAAGCAGGCCTCCTGGCGGACCGATCCAGCCCGGGCCGGCGCGTCGAATTGCGTCGGAGACATCGGCTCCCACATCGAGCACATGGTCGCGCACCTGACCGGGCTCGAGATCGAATCCCTCTGCGCCAGGCTCGACAGGATCGGCGAGGGCCGTGTCCTCGACGACAACGCCTCCATCATGATCAACTACAAGGGCGGCGCCAAGGGGCTTTATTGGAGCTCACAGATCGCGGTCGGCCACGATAACGGCTTTCGGGTCCGGATCTACGGCGAGAAAGCCTCCCTCGAGTGGGCCGAGGAGGACCCGAATCATGCCAGGGCCTCCTACATCGACAAGCCCACCGAGATCCTCTCCCGCGGCCGGGACAAAATGTACTCCCGGGCCCAGTCCCTTTCGCGCGTTCCCTCCGGCCACCCGGAGGGCTATTTCGAGTGCTTCGCGAACCTCTATTCGACGTTCCTCACGGCGCTCGGCAAGAAGTTGGGCGGCGAGCCGCTGACGGCCGATGATCTGGATTTCCCGGGCCTCGAGGACGGGGTGCGGGGCGTGAGGTTCATCGAGAAATGCGTCGAAAGCTCTGACAAGGGCGCGGTCTGGGTTGAATTTTAAGGAGGGACGGATGGCAAATCCGGTGACGCTGTTCACGGGACAATGGGCCGATCTCCCGTTCGAGGAGGTCTGTAGAAAAGCGAGCGCGTGGGGCTACGACGGTCTGGAGATCGCCTGCTGGGGCGACCACATGGACGTCCGGAAAACCGCTTCCGACCGGACCTACGCCGCAAGGAAGCTCCAGGTCCTCAAGAAATACAACCTCCGATGCTGGGCCCTGGGCGCCCACCTGGCCGGCCAGTGTGTCGGCGACGTCTACGACAAGCGGCTGGACGGCTTCGCGCCGGACGCGGTCAAGGGCGACGCCAAGAGGATCCGCGCCTGGGCTGTCGAGGAGATGAAGGCTTCGGCTCGGGCGGCCCGGGCCATGGGCTGTTACGTCGTGAACGGCTTCATGGGCTCGCCCATCTGGAAGTTCCTCTATTCCTTCCCGCCGACCACCGAGGAGATGGTCAAGGAGGGCTTCGAGACCATCAGGAAGCTCTGGACGCCCATCCTGGATGTTTTCGATGAACAGGGGGTGAAATTCGCCCTCGAGGTCCATCCGACCGAGATCGCTTTCGACCTCTACACGGCGAAACGCCTCCAGGAGACGTTCGGGTGCCGGGCGGCCCTGGGCTTCAATTTCGATCCCAGCCACCTCCTCTGGCAGGGGATCGAGCCGCATCTTTTCATCCGCGAGTTCCCCGACCGCGTCTACCACGTCCATATGAAGGACGTGGCCGTGATGCTGGACGGGAAGGCCGGGATCCTCGGCTCACATCTGCCGTTCGGCGACCTGAGACGGGGCTGGAACTTCCGCTCCCTCGGTCATGGCGACGTCGATTTCGAAGCCATCATCCGTGAGCTCAACGCTATCGGATACGGCGGACCGCTCTCGGTCGAGTGGGAGGACAACGGGATGGACCGCGAGTTCGGGGCGAAAGAGTCCCTCGAGTTCGTCCGGTCGATGAATTTCGCCCCCTCGACCGTGGCGTTTGATAAAAGCATGAAAAAATAGAGGCCAACATGAACGATCCGACCGATCCTTGGAAGAATGACAAACTGACGCGGCGCGACTTTATCAGGTCTTCGGCCACGGCCGGGTTGGGCATAGCGCTCACCGGATCTTCGCTGGCAGACCAGGCCGCCGGGCAGAAGCCGGGAGGGGCGGAGCTTAAGTCCGCCGACGAGGTCCGGATCGGCGTCATCGGGACGGGCGAGCAGGGGCGGGTCCTCCTCGAGTCCTGCCTCCGCATCCCCGGCATCCGGATCGCCGCCTTATGCGATATCTGGGAATACAGCCGGCAGTACGGCTCGGGTTATCTCAGGAAATACGGTCAGAACCCGGTCGTCTACGAAGACTACCAGGACATGCTGGCCAAAGCGCCGGGACTTGACGCCGCGATCGTCGCCACCCCGGACTGGATGCACGCCGAACACGCCAACGGCTGCCTGGAAGCTGGGCTCCACGTCTACTGCGAGAAGGAAATGTCGAACTCGCTCGAAAAGGCCAGGTCCATGGTCGAGACCGCCCGGAGGACGAAAAAGCTCCTTCAGATCGGCCACCAGCGGCGCTCGAACCCCCGATACATCCATGCCATCGACCGCCTCATGCGCGAAAAGCGGCTCCTCGGCCGGGTCAACCTGGCCTACGCCCAGTGGAACCGGTCTAAGGCCGACATGCTCGGCTGGCCTAAAAAATATATCATGGACCAGGCCGCGCTCCAGAAGTACGGCTATGACTCCATGGTCGAGTTCCGCAACTGGCGCTGGTACAGGAAGTTCGGCGGTGGACCGATCGTCGACCTGGGCTCGCACCAGATCGACCTCTTCAGCTGGGTCTTCGGCGTCAATCCGGCCTCGGTCGTCGCCAGCGGCGGCGTCGACTATTACAAGAATCGTGAGTGGTTCGACAACGTCATGGCCATCTTTGAGTTCGAGACGAAGGAGGGCGCGGCCCGCGCCTTCTACCAGGTCCAGACGACGACCGCCCACGGCGGCTTCTACGAAACGTTCATGGGCGACGACGGGTCGCTGGTCATCTCCGAGGTCCCCCAGCGCGGCAACTGGGCCTTGAGGGAGGCCCACGCCCCGGAGTGGGATTCCCTCGTCAAGGACGGACTCCTCCTCACCGAGGCGGCCCCCATCCAGAAGCTCGAGAGCCGCAACATCTTCCTCGATGTGCGGGTGACGGCCGAGACGGGCCGCTGGCCGCTTCCCGTGGAGTTGGCCAAGCCCGCCCACCAGCCGCACCTCGAGAACTTCTTCAGCGCCGTTAGGAACGGGACGCCGCTGAGCTGCCCGGCCGAGGCCGCTTACGAAAGCACCGTGGCCGTCCTTAAGGTCAACGAGGCTGTGAAGAACCGGAACCTGATCCGGTTCCGGCCGGAACAATTCAAGGCGTAGGACCCATGACCATCGCGCATAGAACGATCATTGCCCGGCATATGCGGGTCGCGTCTTTTCTTGAGAAAAAAGACGGGGATACGTACCAGATCAAGAGAATTGAGAAATACGGGGACACGTACCAAATCAAGAGATTTGGAACATGTCCCGTATTTTTTTTCGTGGTTTTATTAATGGCGGCGATATCCGTCGGCATGCCGGTGACAGACCTATCCGCCGACGACCAGCACATCAAATGGGACGGGAGCCGCGTCTCACCCGTCCACAGGATCCCGCTCAAGGACGAGCTCAACGAGGAGATCATTCCGACGGAATCCTATCCTTTGCCTTTCTCGGCCAGGTATACCTGCGCTCCCTGTCACGTCTACGACCAGATCCGCCAGGGCCTCCACTTCAACGCGACGGATGCCGGCAGGCCGGCGGGACGTCCCGGGGAGCCGTGGGTCTGGGCGGACGAGAAGACCGGGACGATGCTGCCGCTTTCCTACCGGAAGTGGAAGGGCACTTGGGACCCCAGGGGCGTGGGGCTCACGGATTGGGACTTCACGGTCCTCTTCGGGAGGCATCTCCCGGGCGGCGGCGTCGCCGAGCCCGCCGACAAGGACATCACGCCCGGGTCCCGCTGGAACGTCTCCGGCAAGCTTGAGATCAACTGCATGGGATGCCACAATGCCTCGCGCCTCCAGGACCCGAGCGAATGGGCGAGGCAGGTGATGAGGCAGAATTTCCGCTGGGCGGCCGCGGCCGCGGCCGGACTGGGCGAGGTCGGGGGAATGGCCTCGCGACTCGCCGCGACCTGGGACCTCTTCGACGGCCCCGATCCCGACGATAGAGAATGGGCGATCGTGCCGTCAGTCCGCTACGACCCGGCCTTTTTCGACAGCAAGCACAAAGCCTTCCTCGACATCGCCTACAAGCCCGAAGACAGCCGCTGCCTGGCCTGTCACTCCACCGTGCCCATCGGCACAGAGAAACATGAGTTCGACGGGGACGTCCACACGGCCTCCGGTCTTGCGTGCGTGAGCTGTCACAGGAACGGCATCGGGCACGATATGGTCCGGGGCTATGAGGGAGAATCCAGGGACAACGACGGGCCCGCGAACGAGGAATTCACCTGCGTCGGCTGCCACCTCGGGAAGGAGGCGGAGAAAGGAGGGAAAGGGTTCTCAGGGAGGCTCGGCGCCCCGTTCCCGAAGCATAACGGATTTCCGAAGATCCACTTCGAGAGGTTGAGCTGCACGGTCTGCCATTCCGGGCCTCTGCCTGCCGAGGAGCCGGCCCGCGTCCGCACGTCCCGAGCCAACCGGCTGGGCGTTTTCGGGATCGCCCGCTGGGCCACGGACATGCCGGCCATCGTCGAACCGGTCACTATCCGGGGCACGAACAAGAAACTTGCTCCCCACCGCCTGATGTGGCCTTCGTATTGGGCTGAAGCGAAGAACGGCAAGCTCGTTCCCCTCACGCCCGATCGGGTCCTGGCCGCGGCCGGCGACACCCTGAACGCGGCGGAGAGCATCGCCCGCGTCCTCATAGCGCTGTTCAATATTCCGGACCTTGGGGGGACGCCGGTCATGGTCATGGCCGGGAGGGTCTATGAATTGAACCTGGACGGAGTTCTGGACGTTTCGGCCTACCCGGGTGAGGCTCCGGAGGACGACCTCCTTTGGGCGGTCCGGAAAGAAGGCAAGGTCCTGCCCTTGCTGCCGGAGTTCGATCCTGATGCCGGGGAGCCGAATCCGGCCGCGGAAGCGCAGGTCCAGCGGGTGCTCCTGGCCCTGGGCGCGATGCCGGGAGCGCCGGGCGATCCCGTCCTCCTTATGAGGAAGGCCCTTTTCCGGATAACGGACGGTTACGTGGAGAAAAAAGAGAACCAAGCCCCTTCGGAAAAGTCGAAGCTCGTTTGGCTCGAAGACGGGAAGACCGAACCGATCTTTCCCGATTTCGCCCGGCGGGCGGTCCTGACCTTGACCGGGACGGACCAGACTCTGACCGAAGAACAGGTCAGGATGGTGCTTCAGGCGCTGGGGAAGGACCATGTCTATGTCTCCAGCGGCAGGGTGTTCTATCTCGACAAGAAAGGCCGGCTCGAAGCGCGAAGCGATGAAGCCGCGGACCCCGTCGCCTGGCCCCTGGCCCACGAGGTGCGGCCGGCCCGGATGGCCCTCGGCACGAACGGCTGCATGGACTGCCACAAGGCGGGCTCGCGCTTTCTCTTCGGCAAGGTCAAAGGCTACGGGCCGCTCAGGACCTCGCGGGTCGAGGTCCGCTCGGCCCATTCGTTCATGGGATTGGGCAAGCCGTATCACTTCTTCTTCGGACTCTCGTTCGCAGCGCGGCCTCTGTTCAAGGGGATCCTGCTGGCGGCCTCCCTCGTCATCGGCGCCATCCTGCTCATCGCGGTCCTGCTCGCTCTCGGCAGGGCCTCGGGGCTCATCGAAAAGAGGAGATAACCGCCCATGCTTTTCATCATCATAACGGTCCTCACCGTCCTGGGGCTCGCCTTCGGGCTCACGTTCTTCCGGTTCCTTGCGGGAACGCCGTCCGTCGATAAACGCGACCTTTTCGCGCCGGCGGGCGCGTATGGGGATTGGCTCGGGGACGGGATGAGAAGCTTCATCAAACCCGGCTTCCTGATCAGAGTCGCGGGCTTTTATCGGACCTGGGTCGGGATGAACTACCCCGGCTGGAGGCAATGGGTCTTCGCGGCCCTTGTCGTGAGCTTCGGCTATTGCGCGGCGAGCGGGTTTTTCTTTGCGATCTTCGTGCCGCGGGGGATGTTCGGCGTCCCGCTCCTTGGCCACGTCATGGCCGGCGGGCTCTTCGGCGTAAGCCTGGCCATGGCGCTCATCCTCAGGGCCGGGGCATTCCGCCCGGGCTCGGGCGATCCGGGGTCTGAGAAATGCGACTTTTGCCCGGTCCTTAAGAACGTACCCAGGCAGGGAATCCTGACGATCCTGTTCTGGATGTTCGCGGCGGCAGGGCTCTGCCTTGTCGTCACGGCCCTCGCCTCGATGCTGCCGTATTTCCCTTTCCGGGCCCAGACGCCCCTCCTCGAGTTTCACAGGTATGGCGCCCTGGCCGCCCTGCTCTTCATCATGGTTTATTTTGACTTCGGAATGCTTCCCCGGAAAGACTGATGGCTCAGGACCTCCAGGCCGTCGATCGCTTCACGCACCACGCCATGGCGACCCTGTTCGAGGTCATGGTGGGCGGCCGTGAGGAGGAGTATTCGGGCCAGGCCGCCCGGGCCGTTTTCATGGAGGTCGACCGCATCGAGAGGCTCTTCAATCGTTTCGATCCATCGAGTGAGATCTCGAGGATCAACCGTCTTGAGCCAGGCCAAAAGCTTGCTGTCGGCGTAGAGACGTTCGAATGCCTGGCATTGGCCGAGGAGGCCCGGCGGGCCACGGCCGGGGCCTTTGATATCAACGCCCGGGCTCTGGTAAAATATAAGGGGCGCGGGACTCCCCCATCGCTCGATCTCGTCCGGACGTCCGGAGGGTTCGAAGCGGGTCTGCCGGCTGCGGAAGCCGGGGGGCTTGGCCATCTGGACTTGGACCTGGGCGGCATCGGCAAAGGCTACGCCCTGGACCGGGTGCTGGACGTCCTGGACGACTGGAGCGTCGAGAACGCCCTCATCCACGGCGGGACGAGCACGGCGATCGCGATCGGGACGGCCCCGGGGGCTTGCGATCCGAAGAGGGGCTGGCCGGTGGGGGTGGGGGGCCAATGGCTTTGCCCCGGCGTTCCGGAGAGTTTCCGGCTCCGCGGCCGGGCGCTCAGCGGATCGGGCACGGAGGTCAAGGGAACGCACGTTCTTGACCCGAGGACCGGCCTTCCCGCGGGCGGCCACCTGGCGGCCTGGGCTTCGCATCCCGCGGCGGCCGTGGCCGATGCGCTCTCGACGGCCTTCATGGTCATGACCACCGAGGACGTCGCGGCATATTGCGAGCGTCACCCCGAGGTCTGGGCCCTGGTCGTCAAGGATTACGGCGACTGCCGGGTGTTCAACAGGGCCGTGGCCTTGGAGTGCGAATAGTCAAGGGACAAGGAGTCTCGAATGAATAAAAAGAAGGCCGTTTGTCTTGCGCTGGCGATCGCCGCGGTCGGAGCTCCCGCCCGATCCCAGGACCGGAGCAAGGTCGAACTGAAGCTCCAGCTTCCCAAGCCCATGTTCATCGGGACGCCGAAGAATATCCGCACACCGAACCTCGAGGCCGTGACCGGGAAGGCCCGCGGCCCGTTCTATGTCCCTGCCGGGACCAAGCTCGTTTCGCTCAGAAAGCCCGTGACGGCGAGCGATGCGGCGCCGGTCATCGGCGAGGCGAGCTTCATCACGGACGGCGAGAAGTCGGGCGAGGACGGCTATTTTGTCGAGTTCGGGCCGGGCAAACAGTGGATTCAGATCGACCTCAAGGAGCCTTATGCCCTGCAGGCCATCATCATCTGGCACTACCACAGCCAGGCGCGCGTCTATCGCGACGTCGTCGTCCAGGTCTCCGACGACAAGGACTTCGTCAGCGGTGTGACGGCGATCTATAACAACGACCACGACAACACGTCCGGCCTCGGGATCGGACGGGACAAGGAATACATCGAAACGAACGAGGGCCGGCTCGTCGATCCCAAGGGCGCCCAGGCACGCTACGTCCGGCTCACCAGCGGAGGCAACACATCGAATGACATGAACCACTACGTCGAAGTGGAGGTCTACGGCATCCCGGTCAAATGAACAAAGCGGCCTTTCGTGGGTTCTTCCTCGTCGTCCTGGCCGGAGCGATCGTCTTCCGGACCGCGGGACTCGGCCTCCGGCCCATGCACCACGACGAGGCCAACCAGGCCGTCAAGTTCGGCGCCCTCCTTGAGAAGGGCGAGTACCGCTACGACAAAGACGATCATCACGGGCCGAGCTTGTATTACCTGACCCTGCCGCTGGCCAAAGCCGCCGGCAGGCATACGCTGGCGTCGCTTGATGAGACGGTCCTGAGGCTCGTCCCGGCGCTCTTCGGCGCGGCGACGCTCCTCATCCTCCTGCTCTTCCTCAAGAGCGCGAGCGCGGGAGCCGTCCTGGCCTCCGGTATTCTCCTGACGGTCTCACCTGCCGCCGTCTATTACAGCCGGTTCTACATCCAGGAGACCATCCTCGTCTTCTTCATCGCCGCTTTCCTCGCCTCGGTCTGGCGCTACGTCCTGAATCCGACCTGGGGATGGGCGGCGGCGGCAGGCCTATGCGCCGGGATGATGTATGCTACTAAGGAAACATCGGTCATCGCGTTCGGGGCGGTTGCCGCGGGGCTCGTTGTTACGCTCGTGTCCGGGAGGAAGGACGGGGAAGCTCGCGGCGAACATGGCGGGTTCAAGGCCTGGCACCTCCTTCTGGCGCTTGGGGCGGCCTTGGGAGTCGCAGGCCTCCTCTTGACCTCGTTCTTCAGCCATCCGGAAGGCGTCCTGGATTCCCTTCTTTCTTTTAGGATCTATATCGCGCGAGGCTCCGAAACCGGTTGGCACGGCCATCCATGGCCCTATTACCTGAAGATGCTGGCCTTCTCCAGGTTCGGAGCGTCGGCGCCCGTGTGGAGCGAAGCCGTCATCCTTTTTCTTGCCCTGATCGGGGGGATCGCCGCGTTCGGACGGGGGAGAGCTGACGGGCCGGGACCATCGTTTCCGCGGTTCGTCCTTTTTTACACGGTCTTTTCGACCGCGGTCTACTCGCTCCTCCCTTACAAGACGCCTTGGAACCTGCTTCCCTTCCATCTCGGGATCATCCTGCTCGCGGGAATGGGGTCGGCCCGCGTTTTCTTGGCGCTCCGCTCGAACGCCCTCAGAGCGGCCGCCCTGACCGTGATCGCGGCCGGCGTCATTCACCTCGGCGTCCAAGCTTATCGGGCGAATTTCAGGGATTTCGCGGACCCGCGGAACCCGTATGCCTACGCCCAGACGGGCACGGATTTCCTGAGGCTCATCAAGCGCGTCAACGACCTCGCCGCCGTTCATCCCGATCACAAGGAGATGCTCATCGAGGTCGTCGCGGGCCTTTACGAGACCTGGCCCCTGCCGTGGTATCTGAGAAGTTTCGTGAAGGTCGGCTACTGGCAGGACGCGGACCAGGCGGAGATCCCGAAAGTCGCCGCTGTCGTCATTTCGTCGATGGACCAGGAAGAGAAGCTCCAGGGCCGTCTCGGGGAGGGCTTTCATTCGGAATACTACGGTCTCCGGCCCGAGGTCGTCCTGGCCCTTCATGTCCGGAACGATCTCTGGGAGAGATACATGACGGAAAAGGCGGGACATTAATGGACTTGTCCATCGTCATCCCGGCTTTCAACGAGGAGCTCAAGATCAGGGACGACGTGACGGCGGTGTCCGTGTTCCTTGAAGAGCACAAGATCTCCGGCGAGGTCATCGTGGTCGATGACGGGAGCGCCGACGGGACGTATGACGCGGCCCGGAGCACGGAGGTCCCGCCCGCCGTCAAGCTGACCGTGATCAGGCTCGAAACCAACAGGGGGAAGGGTTTTGCGGTGAGGACGGGGGTCCTCAAGAGCTCGGGGGACATCGTCCTCTATGCCGACAGCGGGACGTGCATCCCTTACCGGGACGCCCTTCCTTCCATCGAGCGGATCCGGAGAGGGCATCTGGACGCGGCCATGGCGTCCCGGAAAATGAAGGGAACGATCATCTGCAGGAGGAGACCCGTGAAGCGACGGGTCCTGGCCTGGCTTTTTCATCTGGCCGCAATCGTCATCGCCCGGCTGCCGCGCCGGGTCACGGACTCGCAGTGCGGGTTCAAGATCTATAGGGGAGACGCCGCCCGGGAGCTCTTCGCCGGGCTCGAGACCCCGGGCTTTTTGTTCGAGCTCGA
>Ga0315297_10001525_pt1 | contig 14349 bp, 25 predicted proteins | sample YL17G15_0_MG_FD_203628 | JGI IMG/M metagenome (GOLD analysis project Ga0315297, IMG submission 203628) | Sediment microbial communities from Yellowstone Lake, YNP, Wyoming, USA - YL17G15_0 | ecosystem: Environmental > Aquatic > Freshwater > Lake > Sediment | place: USA: Wyoming | collected... | reverse complement strand
AACAACCTTTCTCCATGGGTTTTAGGAACACAATTCAATGAATTTATAACAGCATGCAAGATGTATTGGCATACCATTATCTATACAGGCGCAGGATTCATCGATCGATTGGATCCATGGCGCTTAGATGTAGACTACTGGTGGTCCTACTATCCAAAGAGCATGTATCCTGATCAACGAATAAATGTAACATGGGAAAAGCTCCATGCCATGTGCAATGCCCTGCCTTTCCCCCCTGCCAACCTACTCACAGCCCCTTATCCTGTCAAATTACATCAGTGTTCAGGAGATCGTCTTATTGTGCCCGGATCCACAAGAGCTATAGATGTCTCTATCTTCCCGGGAACTAAATCAGACTATACCAAGTGGATTGGATATGATACAATAACTTTGCCGGAGGTCGATATGCCTAACACATTACAGGTACCTTTTGTCTCACAAGTTACGCCGGGGGCGCAAGAACACAACAACGATTGCGGTGCTGCAAGTGCCCTGATGATACTCAGGGCTTACCATTTGGATATTGCAGAGACCGTTGATCAGTTATATAACGAAATTCAACCTTCTGGTGATACTGCACTTTCGATTGGGGGACTTCAAAGAGTCCTGGCTGCCCGAAGAATTACCAATGAGTACAGGGTCAATGTTCAGTTATCGGATCTATTTACTCTACTGGTTGATAATCGACCAGCCATTGCCCTTATTCATTATGGGGCTTTAGTAGATGCTAAACTCACCGAGTTCACGGGTTTCCGTGGTGCTCATTTCGTGGTCGTAATAGGCATGGATGTAAAGTTTGTTTATATCCACGATCCCTATTCAAATATAAAAGGTAATACACTCCAAGTTCCAATCCCCATCTTCAAACAAGCAATGTCTCAATGCGGTCTTGATGGCAACCCCACCAATGCCTGCATTTTCATCATTCCTCCAATTGGAGATTTGTCACCTGTGCAGCCCACTGGTACAGTTTACAATTGGGGCAAAGATCCCGTAACCGGGAGGGATGTTCAGGCTGTCAATGTTCGAAGTGGTCCAGCCATAACCTATCCGATAGCGAAGATACTGTATAAAACATCGGGTGCAATAACGATAACGCAGATACAGAATGGATATGCTCAACTACTTGACAAGAGTGGGTGGGTCTATATCGCATACTTCACTAAAGCATAGGAGTCAATATGAGATTCGACATCTTAGCCTACTTTGTTATCCTAATAGATCTATTTACGTCAGCATTTCTTATATGGAGAGCAGTTACTAAAAGTGCTACACTTTGGGGCGCATCAAGGTTTGTTTATTTTTGGATTGCTGCAATAACCTTTTATCATGCGATGGTGTATTTATATACAATATTCCTGCCCGCCTCAATAGAAGGAATAATTGTTTATAAATTCATTCATCCGATTGTAATTCTATATATATTAAATCCATTGCTTGTTGCAATAATCCATTATCGAAGAGGGCATCTATGAACTTTACAACTGATGTACTTCCATGGATCACCCAAGGTATCATGGGTGCGGTCCTTTTGTATTTGGCATTTAGAAAGGCACCAATAGAACGACAGACACTTGATGCTACAACTACTGCTCAATATGCTCAAGCCGCAAAGTTAAAGGGCGAAGAGAATGCCCGACTTGAGGGAGAGATAAATGAACTTCAAAAGCGACTTGATGCTATTGAAAGAAAACGATTCAAGGTGTGTATTGAATTTATTACCGGGGATCCTCCTGAAGTAGTAAGGGCAGAGATCGTCCCGGCCATGCTTGGCGAAGAGCCTACCAAACCTATTAAGGCTCATAGATAGGAGAAATAATGGATCCAATGCTTACTAAATTGCTCGAAATACTTACCCCCATTGCAGTAGTAATTGCAGGTGGCTTGGGTACGGTTATCACTTTCTTATTCGGCAGATGGGTGACCATGATGAAAGTAAAAGCCTCCATTGAGAACGGCAGGGTGGCAGTACGATCGATCGAACAACTCTATCCTGACCTCCCGGGTGCCGTGAAGAAAGAACTCGCCTTGAAGTTCGCTCAGACCTTGAACATGGACTCCAATGTGAAGATACCCGATGCCACTGCGGTACAGATCAATGAGAGTCATATTCCAGAGTTGCCCAAGACTGCTACTCAACCACCTCAACCAGCTAAACCTGCCACAGAGGAAACGCCAACCGAGCCCTTGGGAATTGTTGTCTTAGGATAGGAAAATACATGGATTACACACGATTCGGACTTGGACGAAACCCTTCACCAGAAGATGAGCGTGATTACAAACTTGCTACTTTCATACCACGATACTTAGGGGATCTTAGTGGCACAATGGAATGGAACTACACTGGTGAACTATTAGATCAGGGAAGCAAACCTCACTGTACTGGCTTCGGCGCTGCCAACTTCTGCAATAATCCACCTGTTGAAAATAAATATTCAAACACTGATGGTGATCGCTTCTATTATATGTGCAAGGAAATAGATGGCGAACCCGAGCAGGAGAACGGTTCAACTACCCGTACCGTTGGCAAAATGCTTAAAAAGATAGGAAGAATTGATCACTATGCTTTCGCAAATAGTGTGAATGAAATAACTTATTGGTTACTTCATAATGGACCGATTATGTGTGGCGTTCCTTGGACTACGGAAATGTTTATCCCCGATTCCAATAACATTATTCACCCCTTGGGGGATGTGGTTGGTGGTCATTTCTTGATTGCTAATGCTACATACCTGAATAAGTTCTATAGGCTGCACAACTCTTGGGACAATATGTGGGGTGTCAATGGAGAAGCACTTATCTCTATAGAAGATTTTGCTACCCTGCTAAAGAGACAGGGGGACGCTATGACTGCCGTGGAGCTCCCTGTGGGTACAATGCCATCTCCAGAGAACAAGGGGTGCTCTGCTTTTCTTTCACAAATCATGTCTCTTTTGGGTAAAAATAAAGTATAATTATGCTATCTATTCAACCTTGAAAGGAGCTAGAAAATGGATTTTACTGCTGCAGTAATCGCTGCCCTTGTGGGCACACTCTTCACACTGTTCTTTGCCTATTTCCCTGTCGTTAGGGTAAAGTTTGCCTCCCTTGCGCTCGAAACACAGGCATTGATCAAGCTAGGTGTCATGGTAGTGGTCGCCGGGATCATGTTTGGGTTGTCATTCACCAGCATATTCCCCCCGCCACTTATATTGCCTCAGCTTGTTTCAGTAATTGTCGCGCTTGTACTAACTAATCAACCTATCGCCGCTTTGTTACCTCAACTTCGAGACGTGAGAGAAGCGACACAGGAACGAATAAACAAGTTCTTGCGTGGATAATTACCTTAGCTTTGCACGATCAATTGAATACAGGGATGCCTTGGAATCAGCTTGGCATCCCTGTATTTTCGCAAGGAGTTTGCTATGCCACAAGTAACTAGAAACTATGAAAAGATATGGGAAACCATCAAGGAAGCACTTGCAAACCATAGCGTAAGTCCTACCATGGATGCATGTGCGAAACTTGTAGGAGTCAATCCTTCAACGCTTAAGGATGCACTCAAGAGAAAGTTCAATATAACCAGTGAGGATCTCAAAGCGTTTGCTGGTTATGGCGATAATGCTGATACGGTGGGAGAATCGGAATCGTATGAGGAAGAGGGGAATAGCATCAGAGTTATTAGTGTATCCACTCAGAAGAAAACAGAAGAAGATCTTGTCAAGGAATACAATATCGACCTCAACAAATGGCGCATCAAAGCCTTCCATATCAAGACCAGCCAGGGCTACCGCAAGGATCGGCAGGTAGATTGGCGAGTAGATGATGGGAAGGTTCTATATGGGGATGTGCATGATAGTGGCAAAATGCTGGTGGTCACTCTCCATCATTCAGAACTGGTACTGGAACGCAAAACAGAAGAGATCCAGACGAGGATGATATGCGAACAAATAATCAAGGACGCTGCTGAATACGCTCCGGTCTACGAGAAGATCACCTATCCCAAGAAAACTGGAAAGATGATGTATGAGATCGACATGCCTGACATTCACTTTGGTCGGCTGACATGGGAAGAAGAGAGTGGGGAAAACTACGACATTCGAATTGCAGAGAACATGGTAACTAAAGTCTTAGAAGAACTGCTCACTTATACCGAGTTATTCCCCATCAAGAAGATCCTGCTTCCTCTTGGTAACGACTTCTATAATGTGAACTCCAAGAGCAACACAACGGTCGGTGGCACCCCACAGCAGGAGGACACCCGGGCTGCAAAAACCTTTAGGCGTGGTCTACAACTGGCAATCAAAATGATCGAGACATGCTCACAGATTGCTCCTGTAGATGTACTAATCATCAAGGGAAACCATGATGAGGAACGGGTCTTTTATCTTGGTGAAGCATTGCATGCTTGGTTCCACACCAATCCGCAGGTATTCGTGGACAATCGAGCCGTATCAAGGAAGTATTATCTGTACGGCAAGAACTTGCTTGGCTTTACCCATGGTGGAGAGTTCAAGATCGATAAGTTACCATCCATCATGCCTACTGAAGTACCCGACCTATGGGCTAAGTCACAGTACAGAGAATGGCACCTTGGGCACATTCATCACAAGTTCGAAGTGAACGAAGAGAATGGTGTAGTGGTGCGCTTCCTGCGATCGCTGGTGCCTATCGATGCATGGACCTTTGACAAGGGTTTCGTAGGAGCTCAAAAGGCTGCAGAGTCCTTTGTGTGGGATCCCAATAAGGGATTACTGGCACAGTTTACAGCCACCCCATAAAAAAACCCCCTCGATCAGCTGAGGGGGGTCTTATATTAGTACCCCCGCCGCTCGGCCGATTTCACCACGACAAGACCGATAGTTTTTCTGCGGGACACGGCGGGGGTCAAACGGATGGGCGGGGTGTAGTAAGCATGTCCACACTCGGAGGCGTATTCGTCTGCCGGCTATCCACCATGCTACTGGGTGTCTTGCGCCTCGTCCGAAAAAAAACGCCCGCCCATCTCCAAATCGCGCCGGCTTGTTCGGATTTCCAAGAATGTCACCGTTTTATTGTCCCTAGCCTTTCGGCTTCCCGTAGGAGTTAGATGTCTTTTTATGGGAACGACCAACGGCGCGAATTTGAAAGTGAAAGGGAGCCACCCTTCGATGTGTCGTCCCGCATAAAGCGGATTCACTAGCAACGCGTTCTACTCCCATTTCTACGTAGGTATCATACCACTATTTCACAGGACAACTAGCCGATGAGCAATAAAGTCCAAAGGTGAAAGCCCCATAAGGCACAACGATCTCATCACCATTTTTATAGAATGTTCGTCCATCACAGGTCTTCCATATCTGGAACACATCATAAGAATCTGTGCGCCAAGAGAAGTCCAGTGGCATCTTGCAGTTACAATACTGTTGGACAAACTGTGCATTGGGGAATGAACCACCTGTCACAATCTGACAAATGCCTTCCTTATCACCATCGAGCAAGAAGTATCCATAGTGCAAAGCATTGGCATTATTCATGTGAAGCTGGTACAGATATTCGCCAGTGAAGTAGGGCTCACAAGATGGTGGAATCTCGGTTGGTGTAGGCTGAGGAGGCTCATAAGTACCAGTGGGAATGATTATCTCCGTAGGAACAATCCGTGTATTGGTCGGAGTAAAGGTAGGGGTAGGTGGTATCTCACACTCATTTGCTAAGAGAGATTGATCACCCTGAGCATCCTGATTGTACAGATTTCCCTGCCGAAAATAAGAGAACGCTGCCCAAATATCATCCTCGTGTTCCCTGTGCCCCACATGCCAAGCATTAACGCTAACATCATTGAAGGTATAAGGATTGGTCATAGAAGAGGTGGCATGACAAAACTTTACCTTTTCCAAGATCGGATACTTCGCAGTCGGCGTTGGACTTGGAGTAGCTGTCTTGGTGTTGGTGGGCTTGGGCGTATTGGTGGGATTGAAATGCGCCTGTGCTGGAGTGAACAACCCCATCGATGTTACCAATAAGAGAAGAACACTAATAAACATAAAGATCGGCAAAAACTTTTTCATATCTCTTTCTCCTTTTCTAATAAGTCTTGCGGACACAAGAGGATCTTCCCTTCCTGAGCAAGTTCAGAGAGGGTCTTATCACTACCTACAGGGATCAACACTATCGTGTGTGTATCGTGGGCTTCGTGCATCACTGCAGTCTCATACAGTATTCCTTCGATCGTGATCTGCATCACGGTTGTCCTGTAGGGGTCTTGAATTGATACCGCTTTCCCTGCACAAACTCAGGGCATTCATATACCGGAGAGGTAATTCCCGTTTGTATGCACACAGCAAAAAGCAAGTTGGCGATTGGGCAATTATCTTCAGGCATACCTGGGTTGAAATTTATGCAATCATAGCACATGCAAACATCGCGGTGTGTATTCACCAGATCTTCTCTCACCATAACAATAAAATCATGATGAGGACGAGCAATATACTTAGGATCTTCTACCATAATAAACTCCTTTTATATCCGATGATAGTTTAGATAGTTCGTGAATCGGACATCATGAACTACCTCTTGGTCCCACCATTCGCCAGTGAATAGAATGATGGGGTTTTTCAACCCACGAAGCTGGTCGATCTCTGTTAGTCTAAACATATGTTGGGTCTTCACGTTCTCCATGAACTCCATCTTGTAAGCCTGGAAGACCTGTTCGTTATCGGCAATCATAAATACTACATCGTCTCGGTGCCATAGATCTCCATCAACCCAAAACTCTTTGCCTGTTCGAATATCTCTTACAAGTGAGTTATACCAATCGCACTTTGGGCAATACCTAACCACATGCCTTTCATACGGATAAATATAAACCGTCTGTTCCCACTCATGAAGATGAAAAATATTAGTTTTCTTCATATAGTTTTGATGTTTACTGAAATGGGATGAAATCTTCTAAAACCCCAAGTAGCATCTCCTTCCCACTCAACAATATATTCTTCTTCAACCCAAGCCCATTCTAACCACCGTGTTTCCTTCTTCCTCTCTGGATAGTAATATACTGTTCGAGGAAAGAAAAGAAAGATACGCCTAAGCCTTCTGTCACCGTTTTGTGGATGAGGTCTAATGCATCTCATATCTATTCTCCCTAAGGTGTTGCCATCCAATCATCGATGCGCTTGATACCTTCACCGCGATTGTTTGCAGCATTCTCAATGGTTAGTCCAGTATAAAGATCGCCAAGCAATGAAGCTAAATCGGCTAATCCTTTAGCGTCCTTCTCGTTCTTGAGGATCCCCTTCTTGATTGCTTCTTCCTTCCACTCACGCTTGACATTAGCAACTACTACTGCGGGTTCAAGAGCCTTATTAACTTCCTTCTTAGGAGGAGTATTTGACTTCTTGATCCACTTGCCATCAACCTTAGTGGCATGTTCTTTCTTCCAGTTATCTGCCCAATCCTTGTCCCATAACTCAAGTGTCATACCAATGAGTTTGCAGTTCCGAGCTAGAGCGTTACTCTTGGCTCCCTCACAGGCATCTGCATAGGACATTGTTGCATTGGTAGGAACGTAATTGCATTCTCCAATAGCAAAACTGATAGGCACACCATTGACTACGAGCCAATGTCCCCATACCACCAGCGTTTGTTTGCCCCCAAAAGGCTGAGCCTTTGGCATTCCTGCAGGGATAAGACCCCATTTGAATCTACCAAAGGCACGATTGAGACGATCGGCATAGTAGGGCCAAGAAAGATATACCGCCCCTGTGGTTGGTAGAATATGTACATCTTTAGGATCTAAAGGTTCCTCAAGGACATTCTTGGCTTCTTCGCTTACATTCAGAGAGCCGATACTCTCCATCTTTATCATCTCGAGGTTCACACCAGTGGACATAACCTCTTCATTGACACCCCGGGGAATGATTTCCCCCGCTTTTGGATTCACAATTGCACCATTCACTTCACCTACAGACTTAACTTCGCCTTCAATAATCTCTGGTTCAGTCGGTTCTTCAGGTACTTTATCCATTTTCTATCTCCTTATTGGTCTACTGGAATATACTCGGGCTCGACTACTTCCTCTGTATGTGGAGAGGGTTGAATAGTAGTCGGCTTCACTTCTTGTGGAACCGCTTTCCTCATACGAGAGAGAACAGTCCTCACAGAACTTACCTTGCGGATCTTGAGAGCCTTGGAAATATCAGCAGGGGTAATCGAGTAAATACTACGATCGCCACCCACATCAAATGCCGTGAGCCCATTTTGATCCAACCACTGTGCCACTTTATTGACTACGCCTTCATCAACAACTTCATCTTCCTTGTCATTAGTCTTGGCGCTATACTTCTCGAGTCCAAAGATCTGCGTCCTGCCACGACTCCGGTACTCGGTCTGCATCTTGGTTCTCCAAGCAGCCATAGCATCTTGAAACTCAACATCAGCATCAGTCTGCATGTGATCCCATCGGACAAAGATAATGCCAAGGTTCTCACCACCATAATAGGCAAGCACCGTAGCACCAATACCTGTCATTACTGCCAACCCCACATCAAGAACTGTCTTTGGAATTCCTGCAAACCCTACTATAAGCCCGGAGGAAGAAGCAATACCAGCCACGATCGAGATACCCATGGCAAAGATCATGCCCCAAAACGTACCTTTGGCGGTCTTACTGCGTCCCTTCTTGAGCCCTTGAGAGAACAGATAACCTTCCACGGCGAAGAGAGCCGCTATCATGGAGATCAGTGGCAGAGCATTGAGCAGGATCCCCGTTGTGCCAAATGCCAGTAGAAGAGTTCTCTCAGCCTGTAGGAAGATAGTACCAGTACGAATTGCAGCCAGTACCAAGGCACCAATGCTCGAGAGTGCAGCTACGAATGCCTCAATGCCCAAGACTTGCACAAAGTTCAGAGTTTTTCGAACAGGTAGAGCGTGGGTGCGCTGGTAGATCTTCTCGTAAGCATCCAGCCTACCCAACTCAGCTTGAGCAAATTCAATATCGTCATTTGGAATAGCAGGTAACAAAGTCATAGAGTTTCCTTTCTAAGAAGTGGGTGCAGGAAACAATTGTATCATAGCTGAGCCCCACAAGAGATACAATTGCCGCGCAAATCCATTCTCCCCGATTTATTACCACAGTAATGACACGAATGAACGCTCACAATCTTATCGGTTGCTCTGAACTCAAATGCCAATTTTCTATTTGCCCACTCCGGTCCTGTAAAGGTTATGTCCCAAGGCGGCAAAGTCACAAGATCTCCCACTGTTACATATTGGAGAGTACAAGTAGTGACATATCCCAACTTCTCAGCATTGCGGTTATTTAGACAAACAAACCTAGCCATTCCCGCAGTATAGACTTGAAATGGTTCCTGATCTGATATGGTTATAACCTGTACATTTTCACCAACTTTGAGATTGAATGAGTTATTTCTCAGCTTAGTACTACCAAGAGAACTATTGCATAACTCAAAGTAATCGTCTGGATTTTTAGTGCATATATCTACATGAGTAGAATCCATTATCTCTCTGAAGAAATCTACAGCAACAACGTTCATTCAGGCTCCTTCTTGTGCGGCGTTAATTCTGCAAGGAACTTAATCTCGCAGAAAAGGATCTCGGGCACTTCTATACCCCGATTATCGCACTCGTCCTTGAGAGCATCCTCACATATTTCCCGAACAATAATATCATTTACAGCAATAATATTATAGTTGAAATGCTCACTGGGAGTATGGATAACCACATGGAAAACTCTATCGGGTGTCATTTTTCCTCCTTGGGTTTTTGTCCACCATATACACGAATCAAAAGCCATGCACCGCAACTATCGCAGTGTACCTTATTGAGATCCTTTAGAACAGCCAGGTTTTCCCCCTGCTCACACTCCACACTGATTGGTTTGAAACATGAACTACAATGAAGCATGAACCAAAGCGCTCGTCTCTTTCTCATATATTCACCACCACCCTCTAGTAAGTGCAGCCTGATACCCAAGATACAATATAATGAGCATCAGGATTATACCTATAGATATTGCTATTCTGTCTGCAACCTTTGGATATATAACAATTGTCCAGAGAATAAATAGCAATGCAAAAAGTGTCATAACAGATAGTCCAACAGCAGTCCAATTAATTATCATCTACCACCATCCTTCCTCTTTAGCTGGTACTTTAGATAATCCAAGAGCATCAAAACGCTCGAGTGCTTCCTGACCCACAGTACGGAACTCTAAAGACATCATGAGAAGCCACCCTCGAACATCAAAATATCCTTCATGTTCAATAAGATACCTTGCACTAATCTCGAAGCTTTCATCACCTCCAATCCCACCAGTATGACTACAGGTAGGACTATCATGATGACGAAACACCAGATTACAAGGATGGAAAACAAGATCTTCCTTCCCGCTTCGCTGAACCTGTCCCCGAGAGATAAGACCCTCATGCATATCATATCTCTGCCCCTTGCTGATCGGCTTCTTGCAGAACGGGCACATGAGTTGGAGCGTCCCATGGTAAAAGGTAAGGCGCTTGTGCGATAGGGTACTCCGTAATATATTTCTCGATTTCTCCGATGATTCCATCTGACCTTCCTTCCATCGTCTCATCGATCAAGACGGTATGATAATGAAATGTAAGCTCGTTCTGAGATTTTAGGGGGAGCCCTGTGATCGCAGCGAGCACTCGCACACGGTTCTTTTTATCCACTAAAGCATTCTCCATCTGAATGATCAATCTTATCACCTGCTTTTTAGTGGGCGCTCCAAATTCTTCATCAGTCATAGCCCTTCGCCGTACACTAACCACGAATGCTTCAACTTCCTTTCTTGATAAGATGTTCATCGCGAAGCACCTGTAATCCTTTCTCTGTAAGTTTCCGAGCTACAGCAAGTCTCTGACCGCCCGGTTCGTAGGGATTATCAATGTATCCACCTGCCTCCATCTCTCTACAGATGATAGCCACCATGGATTTAGATTTACCAATGATCTTGGCAATCCTATCCATAGAGATATGGTTATATACACCATTGAGAACTGACACATAAATTGGTTCCATCTTCACTCCTAGTGAACGTAGTGTCCACCATTCTTGGCTAATATATCGCCGTGATATTGGTAGAATCTACGCTCCATAAAATTCTTTGTTATCTGATCTTTGATCTCTGTCATGGACATAATAATCAACTTCTCTCCCGGGACCGCTTCATACTCCCGCTTATAATCTTCTTCTGTTTGGGCATAAAAGCCCGAGAGTTTCAACTCCTTGTTATTTGTCTCACTAATAGCCAAGAATAAGAAGTTGGGTTGGTTGATAGCGATAAGATCATCTGTATTCTTTGTGATACTCATGGCTTTTGAAAGAGCACTTATCTGCAATTTATAGCCAATCTTTGATAGCCACAGATGAAATTGAAACCATGCATGCTTAAGTGGTATACCCGGAGCCAACCAGAACAAGATCCACATACTCAACTTACTGTTTTTTGGCATGGCGTTTCCTATCGTCTCCTCCTTTCAGGATATTAACTACACGCGCAATATTGTACTCAAGATGAGACTGCTCCTTGAAAGCATTCTCGATCTCGGGGCGCTGGATACCTGCAATGAACAACGAGGCAATGGTACCCCTCAAGAGAACCTCCGTAATACTATCGTGGGAAGGATCCCCAAGTCGCCATTGCTGTTCCTGCCCCAAGATCCAGTTGAACATCTCACCCCGGGGATGCATATTCACACCGCACACGATCGCAACCATCTGCCTGAAGTCTACGGGCTTGGCGTTCTCCATGAACCCATAGTGACCAGCCACTTTGATCTTGAATATATCCTTGGCAACTGGCACACAGATCTTGGCACTCCAGCGCATCTCAAAGTTAGGTGGACCTACTACAATAATGTCGCATTGCCAATCCTCGTACTTCAGTTCAAGGTATTCAAGATACTTCTCAAATTGCTCGAGTGCGATCTTCTTGAATCCTTCTACTTGAAGGCGCTCTTCTTCTTTGACCTGTGCAAGAATCTCTTCCTGTGTAAGTTCTTTCTTTTCTTTCTTCATATCATCTCCTTAGAAATCAAATTGAGGATCCAACTTGGGGATGTTGGTTATCCTTGAATGAGCACCAGAATAAGCAAGGTTGATCACTCCAGTACCGCTTGGAGCAATTCTCGAAGGCAGAACCACAAGACTTACCACTCCATCAATTTTGTCGGTACGAACAGTATCATCGACAGATTTGATCTCGATAGCCATATCCGCGTCGCGATATACTGATCGAGTTCCATGTGCTTTACCTTTCTCGTTGAGTTGGTAGACCACAATGAAGGTGATTTTGTCTGTGTTTCTTGCAGCAATAAATAAACGGGATACATATTCAAGCCTCTCATTCTCCGAATGCCCATACTTATCCTCCAACAACTGCAGATAATCCACAACTACATACTTCGAACCGCGTTCCTTAGCCGCTTTGATGATGCCAGCAGCTGATCGTACAGTATCATCTACCCATAGGTCCACGTTTTCCAGAGACTTCCTAGCCTGTTCTATATCATGCCAATCAAATACCGAGAGATTCAAGTCCCTGAATTGATTCCTTGTCACACTGGTAGTGAGCCGAGTCAAGGACCGCAAACCAATCTGCTCTTTGATTTCCTCGAGCATGAAGTAATCTACTCTGCCATGGTTCGAGGCAGCCAGCACAGTAGCCAAATGCTGAGCAAGAATGGTCTTACAGGACTTCCACTTACCACCTATTACATAGTACGCAGGATAAACCAACCCGCCAATTACTTTATCAAGTTCATCCAGATTGGTCTTGATGGGTCGCCATTCTTCCGGGTGCTCCATCTTCTCTTTGGTTTCTGCAATGACCTGATCCGCAATGACACTTATCTTCTGAGACTTATCATTTGTCGCCATATTCTGCTCCATGAGTCTCAGGCAATCGATAATCTAATTGTCTCAACTTGAAATAGTTCACGTTGGAGGCATCGCTCATTCGGCTAGCAATCCTAGCTAGGATGGGATCTCCCTGCGACAAAGCACCAAGGCTCATGTTAGAAGTCATGACTACAGGGAACTCATCAGGAAACCGATAGCGATTGTTGATGATCGCCGCCAGTTGGTCCTCTACGAAATTGCTCTTATGCTCTAAGCCCCAATCATCGAACAGCAGAATTGGTACGGTAGAAAGACGAGAGATAAAATCGTCCAGGGTTACCTCGTCTCCACCATTTGTAATTGCACCATGATTCAAAGCACGAAAGCACTCACTAGCAAACCGCTCGGCGCTGATATAGAAAGCAATCTGAGGCAGAGCGGTCTTGATAGACTGCAGAATATGGGTCTTGCCTGTGCCCCGGGTCCCCTCGATCCACATCCATAGCCTTGGTTTCTCAAGCCACTTATTCACAAAATCCAAGAGTTCTTTGAGATCCTGAGCACCTGCCTTGTCGCCAAAAGGTTTGAGATCCTTTAGATAAGTTGGTGGTATAGGCGTTTCAAATAGCTGGCAATCATTCTTGTGCTGCTCCAGCCATTCTTCCAGCTTGCATACACAATAGATAAGCCGACCATCCTTATCTTCAACGGTCTCAAAACCACTATTCAAGGGGCATACGGGTCCACTGCATTTCTTCCATTCTCCAATTGGAGACGGAAAGGTATAACCGTACTTCTCCTTGAGCATGGCTCGTTGGTTCATCCAAATATTGTACGATCGTAGAATATAAAGTATAGGCAAATCATTCATTTGGATGTTTCCATTCCCATATCCAGATAGCAATCATCATTATTATGAAAGCAATACCAGCGCAATCCATTAGTTCTCCTTGCGCGCTAGTTTGGCTGCTCGCTCAAACGATGAGAGCTCCTGTGTCCCCCGATTTTCAAGAACACTCTTGCGATTCTTTGATTTCCAATCCGTCATTCTATCTTCATCGGCAATAAGCTTAAGCAGGGATCCAAACACTATAATCACAGGACGCTGACCAGCATTTGTCTTCTCTGCCCACTCAATGCAGTTGATTAGCCATGCCTTATGAAGATAACTTTCACCAGTCGCGCCAACCGCCTTGGTTTCCTCGGCATCCCATAAAGCGTATTCACTATTGTGCTTGGTTTGTCCCTTAAAATATTTCCTGCCACACGCAATAAGAGCTCGTATAGCAAGAGAAGTCTTTGGAGTTGCCCAACCCGGGCGACCAAGACCGCCACCATTAGTCCAATCAGGATCAAAATTTCCTACTGGCATATTATTTATCCTTTCTCATAAATGATTCTGATGAAAGTTTGTAAGTTACTCCGCATTTACAATAAGCCTCACCATTTGGTCTCCATATAAGGTATGCCCCACAATTTTCACAATGTTTATTAATAATTTTACTCGTATCAGGC
>Ga0315297_10001524_pt1 | contig 14350 bp, 12 predicted proteins | sample YL17G15_0_MG_FD_203628 | JGI IMG/M metagenome (GOLD analysis project Ga0315297, IMG submission 203628) | Sediment microbial communities from Yellowstone Lake, YNP, Wyoming, USA - YL17G15_0 | ecosystem: Environmental > Aquatic > Freshwater > Lake > Sediment | place: USA: Wyoming | collected... | reverse complement strand
CTTAAACCGCAGGCTGATGCAACATCGCAGATCATTGTGATGGGCAAAGCGCAGAGCGTGTCGGATGCCGCGGATTATTACAGGGATAGTCATAAATTGCTTCCCATAATTGCGGACTCGCTGACTAAACTGCGGAATCAATACGACGTAGTAATCATCGAGGGCGCCGGCAGCCCGGCAGAGGTAAACCTGATGGACAGGGAGATCGTCAATATGCGCATCGCCGAGATGGCCAAAGCCCCGGTTATTCTGGTTGGAGATATAGACCGCGGAGGTGTCTTCGCCTCTATAGTCGGCACGCTGCAACTGCTGCCGCGGCGTCAGCGCAACAGGATCAAGGGACTGGTGATCAACAAGTTCCGCGGCGATATATCCCTGCTGAAGCCCGGGATTGATTTCCTTGAAAATCATTGCCGCCGGCCGGTATTGGGCGTTGTCCCCTATATCAGGAACCTCGCAGTTGCCCAGGAGGACTCGGTCTATCTCGATGAAAGAAATTCTTATATGCGCCAGGGATATCCCGACGTCTGTATTATCCGTCTGCCGCACATAGCAAACTATGATGACTTCGACCCGCTGGAAACCCTCTGCAATGTACGTTATGCAGCCTCTGTTGAAAAGCTTGGTGACCCCGATTTAATAATCTTGCCGGGGACCAAGAGCACTATCTCCGACCTGCTGTTTCTTCAGCAGACCGGGCTGTCATCAAGAATAATTCAAAAGGCTGAGGCCGGCACACCGGTCTTCGGTATGTGCGGTGGATACCAGATGCTCGGGCGGAAAATCCTGGATCCGGTCAATGCCGAATCTGATGTAGCTGAAGCTGACGGCCTCGGTTTACTGGATATGGACACCATCTTTGATTCTCAGAAGATCACCTCGCAGGTAAGAGCAAAGGTTGAGGCCGGTACCGGGCTGCTCGCAGGCATGAAAGGCATGGATATCGCGGGTTACGAGATACACATGGGGCGATGCTCGAAACAGTCTTCTAATACACTGTTTACGGTGACAGCATCCGGTGGTACGCCCGCCGGCTACCAGGAAGGAGGCATTAATCAAACAGGCATGGTATTCGGCAGCTACATACACGGACTTTTCAACAATGCGGAGTTCACTCAAAGGATGATTAAAAACCTCTGCTCCTTGCGCAACCTGCCACTGCCTGAGGGTACCGCATTGGACCGGGAGAAAGCCTATGATGATATCGCTTCAGTTTTCAGGCAAAGCCTGAACATGGCTAGGGTATATAAAATCATATTCACAAAGGCCCTCAAATTGCCCTTTATGGTGGGCTCGATCGGCATTATTTACGGCAGGAAGTGAACGAGCGGGATTTGCCTTTATCGCCGCTTTTTGTTAAATTGATACCTTGTTGCGGGGCTGTAGCTCAATTGGGAGAGCGTTTGACTGGCAGTCAAAAGGTCAGGGGTTCGACTCCCCTCAGCTCCACCATACAATCCTTTAAAGCTAAATCTGATTCTACCCAGCTTTCTATTCGTCCGAATTCCTACATGTCATTAACTGTTCCATTACACCGTTTGATTGACCAGCACGGAGCAGAATATGATGTATATAGACGGCATATCTCAGCAAGTCCAGTGGATAAGTTGATGAAATAAGACAAATCGAATAAATGTGATAGGAGAAGGAAGGCAATATGACTATTGAAATGGAACCAATTGGTTTTGTGTCCACTAGTGCTGAAACGATTCCCCGAGGTTGGTCTGTATCAAATGTGGAAGGGACGTTGGTCATCGATGAGTCCTATGTTGAAGCACTTAGAGATATCAAACCCGGTCAGCGCATCTACGTGATTTTCCATTTCCATAAAAGCCCAAACTTCACGTCACAGTTCATGAGAATCAGGCCTCCAAATCGTGAAGAGAAAGTAGGAGTTTTCAGTACTCATTCACCAATCCGCCCCAACCCTATAGGCCTATCACTCTTGAAAGTCCTTGGAATAGAGGGCAACGTCGTCCAGGTCAAAGGATTGGACATGTTGGATGGGACACCTATTCTCGATATAAAACCTGAAGTTTGTCCATAAAAGGGTTATTTAGGGTTTGACTGTGATGGTCCTGGAACCTTTTGAGTACGAATCAAAAGGTCATTCAGCTTCAAAGATTCAATGAAGTTTTATAAGGCACCACTATCCTAACCTGTTTTGTCCAGCCTTGAGGGTGCAGTCCACAGGTTAGTGGCCAGTGCCCATATTGAAAATGCACTTATTGTATGAGAGAAAACGGTCATGTTAAGATTGATAAATGCTGATTGAGGTACGCATTGGGCCCGGGAAGCGGAAGCTGACGCAGTCCATTCTGCAGATAAACAAGCTCAGCAGCATGCCGGTGGACAAGATGCATAGGGTGCCGCATATTTCCCTGTACGGCAGTTTCTCGGCTGACTACAGGCAGGTGGATCGTGTGAAAGAGGTCTTGCTGTCCGTCGGCAGGAAATATTCTTTCCTGCCCTATCTCATCGACGGCTTTCGCTGGATCAACGGCAGGCACGGCAGGGTCATTTATTTCAATATCATCCCCTCGCCCGAGTTCCAGAAGTTCCGGCAGGAGCTGGCACAGCGGCTGCTGAGGATAGTGCCCGAAACAAAGCCTTTTGATAAAGAAGAAGATTTCCTTTTTCATTCCACCCTGGCCTATAAGCTGGACAGCAGGGAGTTCGAACGGATATGGTCCTACGTGCGTGGCGATGGGTCATTATCGAAGAAATTTTCGACTCACGCAGCGGATGCTGAAGATCACTACATGCGCTATTTTTATTTGCCGCTAAACGCCCTGAGAGTTACCTTTCTGAACGATCAATCTAAAATACTCTGTGAATATGATTTTCTTCAACAGAGGTTGCTTTCCAGATCAGAATCCCTGAGCTCGGACGAATGGGGCCGGACCCTCAAGCTGTTCAGGATTGTAAAGGGCATCGAGGGCGCCAGGCCCGGGGCTGACCGGACGCCGCCCTACGTTATCAGCGATCTGCACCTGGACCATTCAAATGTCATTGAGTATTGCGCAAGGCCGTTTGTTTCATCAAACGTCGATGAAATGAACAGTGTGCTGGTAGATAACTGGAATAACATCGTCGGCAATGATGAGGTCTATTTTTTGGGCGACCTCTCTTTTGGACAGGGTTCAAGATCGGCAAGTTATTGGCTGGGGAGACTAAGCGGAAAGAAACATTTTATCAGGGGCGGGCACGATGCTGATACGCGTGATACGGACAAATACAAAGTGATAAAATGCGGCAGATACATGTTCTTGCTTGCTCACGACCCCGACAAGTTGCCTATCGACTGGAACGGCTGGGTGATACACGGGCACAAGCACAACAACGACATGAAAGACTATTGTTTTATCAACGGTGACAGGAAGACGATCAACGTGAGCGCGGAACTGGTCAACTACAGACCTGTTAGCCTCGACTTCCTGGCCTCACTGAAGCTGAACTCTATCAGGAGAATGGACACGATCAATAGTCTCCCGGTGATGCGATAGCTTTCGACTATTGAGTTCAAATAATAGTACAAAAGTGAATACTGTGCTTTAGCGTTGCTGCTAACTGCCCTGGTGTATAATTGTCCCATCGCCACGAGGTTGAAAAGGAGGAGTCATGTTTGAGGTGTTTTTGACCGCGGAGCAGAAGGATCTACTGAAAGAAGTACAGGACTTCGTCAAATGGGTACCACGCCAGCTTATTCTTGATATGGATGACGAGAAAATCAAATTCCCCAAAGAATTTATTGAGGAGGCGGGAAGAAGAAACCTGCTCGCGCTACGGGCGCCCAAGCAATACGGGGGAAGGGCGCTCAAATATGTGGACGAGTTCATCGTTTTGGGTGAGGTGGGCAAACTCGGAGTCCCGCTGGGATGCGTTTTTGGGATTGTCTCCCTCATCTCAGATGCATTGAATGCCTTCGGAACGGAAGCGCAAAAACAGAAGTATCTCAAGCCGCTGACAGCAGGAAAGATCTGGGCCGGGGAGGCACTGACCGAACCCAGGGGTGGATCGGACTTTTTTGGAGCAACCACCACAGCCCGTAAAGAAGGGAAGCATTACATACTTAACGGCCAGAAACGCTTCGTGGTAGGCGGCGAGGGCGCAGATTTCTTCCTCGTCTATGCCGTGACCAATCCAGGCGGGGGACATAATTCATTAAGCGTCTTGATCGTCGAGAGGGATATGGGCGTGGAAGTAAAGCACGTGTACGGCCTGATGGGCAGCCGCGGCACCGGCACGGCCAGGATCATATTCAGAGACGTTAAGGTCCCAGAGGAGAATTTGTTGGGAACGGAAAACCGCGGCTCCGAGGTCTTCTACCATATGATGGTGCCGGAAAGGATGGTGGGTTATATCAACGGCTCGCGTGCGCTCCTGGAAATCGCTGCCCGCTATGCCAACAAGAGAAAGGCTTTCGGACAGCCGATAAGAAATTTCGAGGCAGTCAGCTTCAGGATAGCCGATTGTATCACAAAGATAGACGCGGTCAATGCGCTGGCTTACGTGGTGGCGCGAACTGTCGATGACCATGTCGGCACAGCAGGATACCGCAGGAGGATGGTATCGGAATTGAAGAGGTTCGCAACCCAGTCACAGTGGGAAATTGCCAACGAAACGATGCAGATACTGGGCGGCATCGGGTATACCAGGGTCTTTCCCGTGGAAAGGGCCGTCAGAGAGACCAGGCTCCTCCAAATATGGACGGGCACAAACGATATCCAGAGCCTGATTATTCAACACGAATTTTACAAGGAATTGCTGGCCAGGACAGCGGATGAGAGAAATATCGAAGAGGACGTCCACCTGAGCAGCGAGGAAGCAGCCGAGGAAAAGGTTTACGAATAAATACGGTCTTACACGTAAACATCGTAGCAGGGAAGGTTATCCTTTGTGCCGCTGAACTTGAAATTCCGCACAATCGCGTTATATTTTCCGGGTATACCGATTATTAACCCTCCGGCAGACGGCATGGGATCATGCATTATGGCCTTTTCTTTCTCAAGCAATGATCCTGTTTCAGTATCATAAATATTCCAGTAAGCAACTATCTTCTTCTTTTCCATACATATGTCACCCATAAGACCATCTTAGCACTCCGCTGTGGTTTATGTTAAATATTCGGGGCGAACAGACATGGCAGCCTTATCTTGAACAAAGTGGAGCCTTAGATCACCTGCTTGAGCTAATAAAGTGAGGATATGTGCTGAATTCGCGGTAGCCGATCTTGGGATATACCGGCCGCCCGAATTTGCTTGCCTGGAGCACGACCAACCGTGCGCCCATGCCGATCGCGGCGTTGCTGACTTCCTGTACACAGTATTTGGCCAGTCCCTTGCCGCGGGCTTTCTTGGTCGTGCCTACCCAATACACTCCGGCGATGCCGTGGCTTAGTGTGGCCATAGCACAGCTTGCGGGCTGGCCTTCAAAATGGACCGTTGCCAGTATTGAGAACGGGCTCAGCACGCGCTCAGCATGAGCGAAATAAGCTTCGCTGAGCAACTCTGATTCATTCATGCTTCACACCGGCCGCTTAATACTTCTACAGGCGTAAGGTGTAAGTATATGACGATGGTGCGCTGTTAACTCAGTCAGCACTGTTTACGATAATCATAACTCCTTTATCAATGCATCAGGTAGAGGATGCCCATTCTCAATTAAGAGTATCGAGTCAAATTTGCAATTCTCAATCAACGCAGTAACGTTACAATTGCACGTCCAGCCGGCATTTGGCGTAGTCACTTCAGAAGTATAATACACCTGTAACTGGTTGTTCTTCAGAGTGATTTTCTCAATATTAAATTTATGAATATCATTTCCCTGATAGATGATGGATAGAACAAATCCGCTCTTCATCTTCTCTTCTGTGATCAATTTCGAAGTGTCCATGCCCATTACCGCACCAACTCCAAATATTGAATCAAAGGCAGGATAGCTTCGAATAAGAAGGTATGAAGGGTTCGTTGCTCCCGAGTAGGTATTCTTAACGAAGTTGTAAGAACTTATCATGAAATTAACATTTTCCCCGGCAGCAACCTCTGTCGTGGACGGCGGGTTGGCACAAGAAATAGATAGGGCCAGTAACAGAATAACTAATATTCCCAAAATTGACTTCATATTATTACCTCCTAACATCTTATTATCTCTCAACTGGTGGTTGTATGGGGAACCATTATTTCGATTATCGCTGTCTTATATGTTAATATCCCGGCTGCCTTCGCTTCAGAAAGTATAGCGCGCGTTCCCTCCGGCTTTCTGAAACTGTTAGACATCGATTATATACTGATTGTCAACAAATAAATAAGCGGTATTGTCCCGAGGCTTAAAACATACATTGCGATAACAAGCGCTGAAGCAAGTCTTCCATTGCAACCGTATCGTGCAGCAACCACCGCTGCAATGGCGCCTGCGGGCATGGCCGCCTCTATTACTAGAACTTCATCTTCAAGTTGTGACAGGCCGAATAAATGTGCGCCCCCCAGTGCTATCAGGGGCTCGGCAATTAAATTGATACAGAACAGCGCGGCAATAGGCGGCAACAGGTGCCTGATGGGTATCTTCTGAAGCATTAACCCTACGGCAAACGCCGCAAAAATCTCTACGGAATTGCCGATTATGCCCAGGAGGTTGTAAATTGTTTTCACCACGATATTTTGTTGAGGCAGTTTGAGGAAAGAAAAGGCGATGCCCAGGACCAGGGCAATGAACATCGGGGAGCGAAAGAACTCTGCCACTGAAGCCAGCATATCTCGTCTATCTGTATGTTCTCTTCCGAAATACATGGCAAATGGGATTGCCAGCAGAAATAACGGTACGCCTGCACCTAATTCGCTGATTATTAGTGCATCCCGCATTGCTTCCGCATTGTGTGGAAAGCACTGCATGATCAAGGCGTAACCCAGGGTGGATGAGCTGCCCCAGCCGGATACCAGGACAAAGGCGCCAAGAGATTTTCTGTCCATTTTTAATATCTTACCGGCGGCAAAGCCCAGGGAGCAGGCAATAAGGATCGTGCCCATCATAATAAGCGCGGGCAGGAGTTTTTCGATCTCGAATGTTCGTCTGGAAAGATTCAAGAATATCAGTGCCGGTAAGGAAAAATCCGTTACAAGCCTGGAGAAGAGCGTTTGATGTTCAGCAGAGAGTATTGAGCGATTTCTTAGCAGAAGAGTGAGTAAAACCAGCGCAACCAGGATGAAGAGCGACCCAAGCAGTGCATAAAAATAATTCATACTATTGGCTGCTTGTGATTATTAGCGTTTATGATTCGATCATTAGTATAGCATAGGTTATGCAGTTGAATCTGTAATTTGAGGAACGTCAGATTGAGTCCTGACTGTTACACATTAATGTGTACCTTAGTGAAGGATGAAAAGTTTTCCCTCCGTGTATAATATTCTTGACTACAACTGTGATAGAAGTAATTTATTATGCAGCAAATGTATTCCTGCCCCAACTGTAGAGCGCCCGTAGCCTACGGCCAACCGCGTTGCGAAAACTGTAAAATGGTTTTTAACTGGCAGGTACCGCAATCCCAGGGCCAGAATCAGCCGCAAAACAGTGATGACGAGCCGGGACTGTTGCAGCGAATAAAGAGCCACAAGGGAACTATTGCGAAAATATCCATAGGACTGGTTATTGTTGCTGCACTTATCGGAGCAGGCATCGCTCTGCAGGGGGAAATCTCCAAGTGGTTCGCAGCACCGGTTGTGGCATCTTTTGATGCCAGCTCCTCGACGATCACATCGGGTCAACCGGCAACTTTGCAATGGGATGTTACCGGAGCAAGCTCGGTTACTATCAGCCCCGGTATCGGGACAGTTGCTTCCAGCGGAACCAGGGTAGTATCTCCCGAAACGACTACTACATATACACTGGTTGCCGATAAAATGACCGGATCTGCGCGCAAGTCGATAACTATTACGGTTACCGGCGCTCTACCGTCCATAAACAGTTTCAGCATCGTTCCTGACAGTATCTTTACAGGGCAGACAGCTACATTATCATGGAATGTTACAGGAGCAACGTCTGTTTCCATCAACCCCGATATAGGTACCGTATCGTCAAGCGGAACGAAAAGCGTGTCACCGGGCTCAACCACCAAGTACACGCTGACAGCCTCCAACGGCGCCGGCAATTCCACCGCGTCGGCCACACTTAATGTAACTTCATCAGACGCGCCCATTATAACCACGTTCGGTGCAAGCCCAACCTCCATTAATTCCGGCCAGAGTTCGACTCTGACATGGGATGTTATCGGCGCAAAATCAATTAATATCAGTCAAGGCATCGGTGGTGTCGCGTCAAAAGGTTCTACACAGGTATCGCCGGCTGCAACTACCGTCTATACAATGATGGCTGCCAGCGACTACGGCTCGGTAATTAAGTCAGTTACGGTTACTGTGGACACAACGAATACAACAAGCGCGACAAGCACGGCGATCACGAAAGCTCCACCGGCGATAAATACTTTCTCTGCAAGTCAGAATTCAATTATGTTGGGAGATAATATAACCTTAACCTGGGCTGTTACAAGTGCAAGGACAGTCTCCATTAGCCCGGATGTCGGTACTGTGCCATCTTCAGGTTGGACGATGGTAATACCTACTGCCACCACCACCTATAAATTGTCTGCAGTGAACACCTTCGGCACACAAACAGCAGAAGCTACAGTTACAGTGAACAGGTCAACCGATGGCACAGCACCGGTAATAAAATCCTTTACTGCCGCGCCCACCAATATTCCCGAGGGTGGAACATCGAGCCTCTCCTGGGATGTAAAGGGATTCACTATGCTTACTATCGATCAAGGTATCGGCATTCCAATTTCAAAATATTCGCAGCCGGTATCACCTGCTGTAACTACAACATATACGCTGACCGCCATAAATAGTTACGGCACTGATAACGCAACTGTTACCGTGACTGTTACTGTAGTCCCCTGATATTTATCTCTGCGGCAATTTAAACGGGGGTAATGTAGATCAATGGACTCATAAGCCCTTTTGAACTTTATTAAAATTGGATAATGAAGCAGAATTGGCTGCGTAAACACAGGGGTCCTACCGCTATGTTATACTTTTTGTTATCCTGAAAAAGCACCCGTTTTACCTTTTACAATATTAGATTAGGAGGTTGGTACGTGAAATCGAAAAGAGGTAAGGTATTAATCATATCACTGAGCGTCGTAGTTGTCCTGGTGATAGTCGCGGCAATAGCGGTACAGGTATTATTCAGGCTTCCTCAGCCTTCATACACAGGCACTGAAAAATTGGACGGCCTTCAGGCCAGTGTGGAAGTGCGTACCGACGAACACGGCATTCCGCATATCTTTGCGCAGAATGAGACCGACCTCTTTTTCGCACAGGGTTATATCACCGCCCGCGAGAGGATGTTCCAGATGGATATGACACGCCTGGCGGGCAGGGGTGAACTTTCATCGGTGCTGGGCGAAATAATGATTGACACAGATAAATTTTGTAAGACGGTCGGGTTCTACCGCACCGCCGAAGCAGAATATTCGGGTCTTCAGCCGGGCGCCAAATCAATAGTCGACGCTTATGCCCGCGGAGTAAATGCCTATATAGATAACGCTAAATACCTTCCCAGCGAGTACACTATCCTCGGGTTCAAGCCTCAAACGTGGAAACCCCAAGACACCATGGTTTGCGGTATACTCATGGCCTATAGCCTCAACCGTTCCAAGGATACGGAGCTCATACTCAATCAAATCGGCGCAACTGCGGGGAGCGACATACTTAATAACATCATCCCTATGCTGCCTGCCGACGCGCCTACTGTATCTTCTGCAGATAACAGGATGCCGCCTGTTTCATCCAGTTTTGATAATCCTACGGAATTGGTTGCCAGCGCTGCGGTCGGGAGTGGTGGTATAGACAGCCCGTTTCCGCTGGATTTTCCTGCCAGTAACTGGATGATTTTTTCAGGCAAGCGTACTGCCTCGGGGAAAGCCGTTTTCACCGGCAGCCCGGACCTGGCTCCTACCGTGCCCGCGCTTTTTTACCTGGTTCACCTAAAGGGTGGCGACTATGATGTCATGGGAGGTTCGATACCCGGTGTCCCTACCATCAACGTGCTTGGATTGAACCGGTATTTTACATGGAGCACGACTAACGGTAGGGGTGATGAAATGGATTTCTTTATCGAAAAGATAAACCCCACCGATGCTGAACAGTATCTGACAGAGGATGGCTACAAAAATTTCAAGGTAGTTGAAGAAATCCTCAAGATAAAAGGCAAGGATGGAATAAGGGAGGAGAAACTGCGGATCAGGATATCCCGGCATGGCCCCATCATATCTGATGTAATGCCCCGGGCGCCTGCCAACTGCGCCATGATGTGGGTTGGCCTTCAGCCACACCTTGGCATCATGGAAGGTTTTATCGCGCTGGATAAAGCGAAGAATTTCGATGAGTTTCGCCAGGCATTGAGCGTGGTGCGTACGCCTACACTCAATTTCGGCTACGCCGATATTTATGGGAATATAGGTTACCAGTATATGGCTTCGCCGCCTGTACGCAAGGCCGGCGATGGTACTTTACCTGTGCCCGGGGCTGAAGGTAAATACGATTGGACGGGGTATATTTCCTTTGACAGGCTCCCGTATGATTTCAACCCTGCTCGTGGATATGTCGCCTCTTTTAATAACCTTCCCAAACAGGTTGACTATCATATCACCAATTACTGGATGATTGAGCGTGCCACGCGCTTCGATCAAATAGTAAAAAGCAAAGATAAGTTTACCTTCGATGAGATCAGGAACATGCAACTGGATAATGTTTCATCTGAGGCGCAAAACTGGGTGCCCCTTATCCTGGCAGCCTGCGGCAGTTCGGATGATATGAAGCAGGCGCTGGGCTTATTTAATGGGTGGGACTATTCCATAAACATTAAGAGCCCGGCAGCTACTCTCTTCAACGCATTCTATAAGTATATGGTGCAAAATACGCTTGAAAATAAGATTGGTGCAAAGTTGACTGCGGAGCTCGTTCAGGATTACCAGATGTATATACCGGACAGGCTCCTAACCAAAATGATCAAAGATAATGAAAATAATATTTTCGATGATGTTACGACCGCCAATATCAGGGAAACGCGGGATGATATCATTAGAAAGAGTATGAAAGACGCATCAGCAGAGTTGTCAGCAAGGTTGGGACCGGATCCCTCGAAGTGGGAGTGGGGCAAGGTCCACCAGATGATATTCAAGCATCCTCTTGGCAGCAAACTATCGTTTTATAACCTGAGTCCCATCCCGACTAATGGCGACGATTTCACTATCAATGCGGGTGCATGGGACAGCAAGAACCCTTACGCCATGGATTCCGGTGGGGTTATCAGGATTGTAGTGGACATGTCCAACCTTGATAATTCGACCATCATGAGCCCGCCCGGGCAATCAGGATTATTCTTAAGCCCATATTACAGCGACCTTGCGCAAACGTGGGCAAATGGGCAACAGGTGGCAACACATTACCTTTCTGCAGGGGAACTGCCGCAGGTTCTGACATTGCAGCCTTGATGGGTGACACTACTGCGGCAAATGGTTCTTTACGGAATTGATCATAACCTGGAAATTCTCAAATCTGGTGTCGAGCGGGATCGTGCATCCTGTGCTCAGGATGAAACCCGTCTTCCCTTTGCCGACATGGTCGATCAGCTTCTCGCAATAGTCCTGCATCTCTTTGGGTGTGCCGATACTGCTGAGTGATGCAGGAACGTCTCCCATGATGCACATATGGTCTTTGAGTATTTTCTTGGCCTTGAAGATGTCCGTGGTGCTGTCCAGCTCGCAGACGCACATTTTCTTAGGAAGGTCCAGGAGATAGGGCAGGTTGAGCGTCCAGTCCTGGTCGAAATGCATGACCGTTATCAGCCCTTCGCCGGCAAAGGCGTCTATCATCTTTTTCATATAGCGGAACTCAAAGCGTTCGAAGATCTTCAGCGGGTAGTAAAAACAGCCGCCCCTTTCCAGTATCAACTCTACGCCCGGTATGCCGGTGGCACGGGCAGCTTCTAAAGCAAATTTGATCAGGTCGTCGATCATGGCATCCATGACGGCCTGGACCTTGTCGGGGAACCTGTAAAGGTCCTGCGTAAATGAAACTAGCGACCTCCTGGTGGAGAGGAACATGAGCGGCGACATCACCATGGAGCCGCAAAGTGAGGGGATGTTGCGCGCCTTCCATATTTCCCCCTCGGTCCTGTAGCGGTCCATCTGCCTCTTGGTCCAGGCCAGCAAAACCTCCGGGTCCAGGGGAAAAAAGCGGCCCAGGTTCTTTTCGGCAAAGCCTGTCCAGCCCAGCTTTATAATCTCGTCATAGTCATCAAGAGTAAGGAGCTCTTTTTCAATAAACTGGGGCGACGAGTCATCAGAAAAGCCCGGTTCCTTCCCGGGGTACCTGGTATCACCGATGACTACCTGCATAACGGCAGCAATGCTGGGGGGTATGGGAAGGCTGTATCCCGGCAGGATCATGGCATCCCAGCCGCCGACGTCGTCGAAGGTGTCGACGATGGCCTGGAAGCCCCTGCGGGGATGGGAGATGCCCTCGGCCACCGTCATGCCTTTATGCCTGGACGGGAACATGACGTCCATCAGGGGCGCGACAGGAATACGGTCACACGGCTCAAGCTTGATGGCGGCCCAGGTACGTTCGGTGGGGGTCATGGTCTCCTTGATCATCTATTTCACCTCTTCGGCCAGTTTCCTGCACAGCTCAACCCCTTCAGGGGCGTCGTCAGTGAAGGCGTCGGCGCCTACGTATTTGCGCACCATCTCGGTGACGATGCCGCCCCCGATGATGACCTTAACCTTATCCCGCATGCCGGCCGCTTCCAGCGCCCGGACGGTCTGTTTCATGGACTCGAAGGAGGGCGTCAGCAGGCCGGAGATGCCCAAAATGGGCGCCCCGGTTTCCTTCAGCTTGTTAACGAAGACCTCGGGCGATGCATCTACTCCCACATCGTAGATTTCGAAGCCGGCGGCTTTAAGCAGCGTGGCCGCGATATCCTTTCCGATGTTATGGATATCGCCCTTTGCGGTGCCGAGCACCATTTTGGCCAGCGGTTTCCCGGACTGGCCCGCTTTCAATTTTGGCTCGATGGCGGCCATGGCCTCCTTAAATATCTCGCCGGACATGATCAGTTCGCCCAGGAAATACTCTTTCTCCTTGTAGCGCTGTCCGACGATTTCCATGCCCAGGCGGCACTCATCCACTATCGACATTGGGTCTGTGCCGGAGGCCAGTTTATCCTGCACAATTTTCTTGACCTCGTCTTCCTTGAGGTCCGCTATGGCATTGGCGAGCTCAGACATGATCCCTCCTATGATTAGTTACCCCTGATCCCTTTATTTTTCGTAAGTATACCCTTACGTTAACTTATTCAAATTATGTCTTTTCGACTTAGCAAGTCCCGCGGACAGGTTAATGAAATAGTAGAAGTTTTATCGTAGGCTTATTGATTATAGCTACGACAGCTGCCGCCACTGCAATGTCCCCAATTAGGATACAAAGTGTCTAGATAGGAACTACTCTTAGGTATATATGTACCTGTGGTGGTAATAGAAGTTGGGGTATCCGGGATAATAATTTTGGTCTCGTACGAAATTGATCCTTCTGCAGAATTTACATCGGCATCGGGATAAGAAGCGGAGGGGGCGATTTGAGTTATTGAAGGAGTTGCAGTAATTTGATAGGAATCCTGAATAATAGGTTGAGTCGCCACTTTCAGCTCGTTTGCTGGGATGTTACCCGATGCTGAAATATTGGGTGTATGTGAAACTGCGTTAACCGGATTTGAATTATTTGCCATAAGGTTAATAGCAACTATCGACAGCAAAACGCTGCTCAGCAGTAAAACGACTACAGCGGATGAAGTGGATTTATCAGGACTAAATGCGTATTCTGTGTAATAACCTTCGCTCGGCCAATTAAGTTTTTTACGGCAGTTCGGGCAATTTGAAAATGAATTATCTACCCATGAATGGCAATGGGGACAATTATAGTAATAGGGTGCATGGCAATTTCTGCACGACCTTACCCCCGTGACATTCGGTGAGCCACAGTTAAAACAGGAAGTAAGATTGCCCCTGTTACCGTTCATTACGTATCCATTATAGCAACGCAGTTTATAAATTATCAATATGCTACTAAGAGAAATATGCCCGGATGTTCTCATTAGGCTATGCTAAAATTAAAAGCACAATCGGATATCGGGAGGCAACTATGGCAGGATTCGATAAACCACAACAGAGCAGCCGGCATCTGTGGCCCCGGCTTACTATTTGCGCAGTCTTATTTTTATTCATGATTGCTGCAGG
>Ga0315297_10001522_pt1 | contig 14356 bp, 8 predicted proteins | sample YL17G15_0_MG_FD_203628 | JGI IMG/M metagenome (GOLD analysis project Ga0315297, IMG submission 203628) | Sediment microbial communities from Yellowstone Lake, YNP, Wyoming, USA - YL17G15_0 | ecosystem: Environmental > Aquatic > Freshwater > Lake > Sediment | place: USA: Wyoming | collected... | reverse complement strand
TCTTATTCAGCGCTTCTTCTGGTACGGCAGCCGGCCCTTGCCGCGCGGCGCGGGCTTGCCGTAACCACCCACGCGGTCGTAGACGCGCACGTAGTCCACGACCAGTTCAGCGGGAAACTGCGTCGCAGGATTCGGCACGCCGGGAAAATTGCCGCCGACGGCGACGTTCATCACGATGTAGAAAGGCTGGTCGAACGGTGCAGGCCACGGATTCAGGTCTGCGCTGCAGCGTGCCACGACGCCCTTGCCGTCGCGCAACTTGCTGCAGCTCCACCAGAACGATTGTGTCGCCCAGGTCTCGCCGTCCACCGACCAGCGGATCTGGCCCGGCTCCCACTCCACGGCATAGACGTGGAACTCCGCCACCGACTGCCCGGCGGGGAACTCGTGCACGTGCGTGACGAGTTCGCGCTTCGGGAAGGTCGACCCGAAGTGGACCGTGCCGAGGTATTGGTGTGGCTTCTCGCCGACGATTTCCATGACGTCGATCTCGCCGGAGGCCGCCCATCCGCCGTACTTGTCGTCCTGGGGCAGCAGCCAGATCGCGGGCCACAAGCCCTTGCCGTGCGGTACCTTGGCGCGGAACTCGAACTTGCCGTAGCGCTTGGCGAACAGCGGAGTGCCGTCGCGTTTTCGCGTCCTGATCCGCGCCGAGGTATAGCCGCAACCGTGCAGCGGTTCCTTCAAGGCGCGGATGTAAAGGAGACTGTCCCTCACCGAGACGTTGTCCGGCTCGCGTGTGTAGTACTGCAGTTCCTCGTTTCCCCAGCCGGGCACCCACCGGTGGGTCTTGTAGTCGAAGAACCCGTTGCCGAGTTCGAAGTCCCACTTGGCCGGGTCGATCTCGTTGCCGTCGAACTCGTCGCTCCAGACGAGTTTCCATCGCCTGCCCTTACCGGTCATTGCTTCGCCCCGTCGTCGCTGACGATCCACCGGCCGTGGCGGTCCTGGCTTTGGCACAGAACGCCCGGTACCACAGCGCGCTGTCCTTCAGTGTCCTGCGCTGCGTGGCGTAATCGACGAAGACGAGCCCGAAGCGCTTGGTGTAGCCGTCGGCCCACTCGAAGTTGTCGAGCAGGCTCCAGACGAAGTAGCCGCGAACGTCGACCCCGCCCTCAAGTGCGTCCGCCATCGCGGCGATGTGCGATCGGAGATAGCGAGTGCGCTGGGCGTCAGCCACCCGTCCGTCGACCAGGCGATCGGGATACGCCGCACCGTTCTCCATGATGTAGATCGGCGGCAGCGAATAGTCGCCATCGAGGCGCTGCAGCAATTCCGTCATTCCGCCCGGGAATACCTCCCAACCCATGTCCGTAACTTCTTTGCCGGACTTGACGGGGTCAAGCGGCGCTCCAGTGCCAGAGAGGTTGCGCGTGTAGTAGTTGATGCCGAGGAAATCCAGCGGCTGCCGGATGGCCTCCATGTCGCCGGGCGCGATCTGCGGCGCATCCTCGCCAAGGAACGCCAGCACATCGTCCGGATAGCGTCCGTGCAGGAGCGCGTCCATGTACCAGCGGATCGTCAGCCCGTCATCGAGGCGCGCCTTGGCGAGGTCCTCTGGCGAATCCGTGTCAGGATGAATGGGCGATTGATTCAGCACGATGCCGAGCGGCACAGTGCAGTGCTGCGCTCGCAGCGCCTGCAACGCGATGCCGTGACTCAGCAGCAAGTGATGTGAGACCTGCATCGCCGACTTCTGGCTCTTCAGGCCGGGCGCGAAGATGCCGGCCTCGTGGCCGAGGATCGCGACGACCCACGGTTCATTGTGCGTGGCAATCGAGGCCGCGCGGCCGCCAAAGCGGCGCGCGACCTCGGCTGCATAGTCTGCGAACCGGCCGACGGTATCGCGATTCACCCAGCCGCCGCTTTCCTGCAATGCCTGGGGCAGGTCCCAGTGATAGAGCGTGAGATACGGTGCAACGCCCCGCTCGAGCAGCCCGTCAATGAGCCGGTCGTAGAATTCGAAGCCCTTCTCGTTCCAACCCCCTGCCCCGAGTGGCTGTACGCGTGGCCACGCGAGCGAGAACCGGTAGGCATTCACGCCGAGGCTCGCGATCAACCCGACGTCCTCACCGATGCGGTGGTAGTGATCGCATGCGCGCGCTCCGCTGCTGCCGTCCTTGATCGCACCGGGCCGGCGGCAGAACTCATCCCAGATCGAGTCACCGCGCCCATCTTCGTGTGCGGCGCCCTCGATCTGGTAAGCGCTCGTCGCCACTCCCCAGACAAAGTTCCCAGGAAAGCGCTCCGCGAGGGCGCCGGCTTCAGGGCTGAATACCGCGTTCGCCGAATGTTCCTCAGTTTTCATCAGCATGCTGTCATTCACGGCGATCAACGGGTCGGTCGAGTGCTGGTGAGGTGACCGCAGCTTTCATTGGCGCCCCTGTGCGACGGCTCGAGCGCGGCTTTGCGAAAGCGCTTTCAAAACGAAATCTAGCACAGCCTTTGTTGGTCGTGTCAAACAGTCGCCCGCCGGAAATATTGCTGCGACGCGACAATCATCCCGAGTTCGAAGCCTTCGACGTGAACCCCAGTAACATCGGCGTCAGGACTGCCCGGTGGCTGGCACCGGGCGTCGACGGGGTCGGTCAGTCGCGCCAGGGATGGGTCGATTCGCGAATCGCGAGCGTCGGCGCAGAAATCCTGGCGTGGGGAGTCCGTCGCTCGATCAGGTCGATCATCGCCTCGGCCGCGCCCTCGCCGATCTCGTCGGTGGACCTGTGAACGGTGGTGAGCGGCGGGATCATGAAGGCCGAGGTCGGCAAGTCGTCGAAGCCGACCACGGAGACGTCCTGTGGCACCTTGAGGCCGCGGCGGTGCAGCGCGAGCATCGCGCCATACGCCGTCTGATCGTTGGCTGCGAAAACGGCAGTGAATTCGACCCGCGAGTCGAGCAGCTCGTAGATCGCCGCGTGTCCGCCTGTCTCCAAATAGTCGCCGGCGGCGACCAGCTTGCTCGTGAACGGAATCTTGCCGGCGGCCAGGGCCGCCTTGTAGCCATCGAGCCGCTGCAGCGCATCCGGATGGTCCGGCGGCCCCGAGATGAACGCGATCCGGCGGTGGCCCTGTCCGATCAGGTAGTCGGTTGCGAGGCGTGCGCCGATCGTGCTGTCCACGTCCACGCAGTAGACGCGGTCCCCATCGACCCGTCGGCCGGTCACGACCAACGGCACGCTTCGCGCGAGATTGACGAGTTCCTGGTCCGGCAGGCGACTGGTCAGCACAATGATGCCCTCCACGCGTCTGCTCAGCAGGTGATCGACGCAACGCCGTTCATCACCCTCACGCCAGTGTCCGCTGACGAAGAGCGGGGAGTAATTGGCTCGAAGCAGGCCCTTCTCGATCGCCGCCAGCGACACACCGTAGAACGGGCTGTCGATGGCCTGAGTCACCACACCGACGCTCATCGACTTGCCGCCCGCGAGCGAGCGCGCCACCGGGTTCGGCATGAACTGCAGCTTGGCGATGGCGGCTTCGACGGCCCGCACCTTCGAATCGCGGACGCGTGCGGTCCCGTTCAGGATGCGCGAAACCGTGCTCGGCGATACGCCGGCCTCCTTGGCGACCATCTCGAGAGTCACGGCCGAGCCGTTCGCAGCAGCGGCAGCACGTCGCTCCAATTCCGATCGGCGCATTCTTCGATTCCTTAGCTTCCGTGGCGCGGGTCCTGCGGGCTGCTCCCCGGAGAACAATGTCGCGCCGCAACACAAAGCACCGGCAAATGAGTACCCGATGGATCAGCGATTGACAATGATGCCGGGGCTCCGCTAATTTCTGCAAGCGCTTTCAAAACACTCACGGTCGCCAGGGAGAACGCCACTCGGCGTCACGTCCCGCAGCAGACCGGGGCCGCGCGGCAACGTGGGGGTGGATGCAGATGAGCCGGATAGAACTACCAGCTGCGAGACGCCTCGCCCGGCAAGCCGGGCCGCACGCGCGATCGACATCAATTCTTCGGGGCAATCAAGCGATGAACAACATGCGAACCGTCGCGTCGAAACTCCTTTCGTTGCGGCGCATCGCCGTGCTCGGCGTGTCACTCTCACTCGCGGCCTGTGGCTCGAGCCAGAACTGGAAGGACAGCAACCCTACCGCCAGGATCGGCGGCACGGTCTCGGGCTTCAGCGGCGGCACGCTGGCGCTGTGGAACAATGGCGGTGACAGGCTTGCCATTTCCGGCAACGGCTCGTTCACGTTTCCGTTGCAGATTGCGACTGGCAGCGACTACGCGGTGGTTGTTGCGACCCAGCCTGCGGGACAGACCTGCAGCGTGACGAACGGCTCGGGCACCGCCCCCGGCAACGTCAACAGCATTACCGTGACCTGCCAGGCCGAAGTATTCACCCGGCGGCCACTGCCCGCGATCTACAGCACCGGCAAGGCAGTGAACTACAGCCCGTACCGGACCGCTGGTGGACCCATTACATCGGAGGTGCCCAGCGACGCCGAGATCCTGCAGGACCTCACGCTGCTGGACCTGGCCGGCTTCGACCTGCTGCGGCTGTTCGGCGCCAGGGCCCCGGCGACCGATGTGGTGGCCGAGAAGATCCTGCGTATCGCAGCGCAGAACTTCCCGGACATGAGGTTCCAGCTCGGGGTCGAACTCAAGGGCCTCACCTCGTGCAGCGATCCGGCGAACGACTTCAACATCGCCTACCTGATCAGCAATCTGTCCAAGTACCCGAACGTCGTCACGATCAGCGTCGGCAACGAGACGTCGTTCTTTTCGAGGTACATGCCTCTGCCGTGTCTCGAAGGCTACATCCGCACGATCCGCAGCCAGGTGAAGCAGCCGGTCACCGCCGATGACGACTGGACCTTTTACGCCGGCAAGGCAACCACAGAGAGCAGCGAACGGGTTCCGGTCAAGCCGGACACGATCCTGCCTTTACTCGATTTCGCCTCCATTCACATGTATCCGTTCAGCTACACGGTCTGGGACTGGCGGCAGACCGGCGTCCCCGTGGGGCCGGCCCGCGCGCAGGCCATGATGGAGACTTCGCTCGTCGCCCTGAAGGAGTGGTACGGCGAAGTCGTCGCCTACCAGTACGTCGGCGCGGACGGCGTCACCGTGAGCGTCGGCGACTCGATGCCCGTTACCGTCGGCGAGACCGGCTGGAAGGCCCGTCAGACCAACCCTGCGGCGGAGATCGAGCAGTACGCTGCGCTGCCCGCCAACGCCAAGTGGTACTTCGACCTGCTGTACGGCGAGCCGTTCGGCTGTTTGGATACAGTGGGTTGCGGATATCCCTCCTGGCAGGGTTCGGCCGGCGGACCGCCCACGATTTTCTATTTCCAGACTTTCGACGAGCAGTGGAAGGGCATCGACGACGGCTGGGGCCTGTGGGACATCGGGCGGCGCGCGCGTTACGCACTGTGCGGAACGCCGGCGGGCCCGGCCTGCAAGGCCGATGTGTACGAGGGTGCGGGTTACTACATTCCTCCCCCGTTCGCGAAGATCACCTTCGACTCGCCCACGGTCAACTACTCGTTCCTGGGCTTCGCCGGCGCCGAGGACTCCTCGGTGCAGACGGACCCGACGGGCGGCACCAACAAGGTCGCGAGAGTCAACCGGTCGGCGACAGCCGACACGTTTGCCGGGACCATTGTGGGCACGGCAGGCCTCTCGGCTGGCATCATACCGATCAGCGCCACCGACACGCGGATGACAGTGCGTGTGTACTCGCCGCAGGCGGGCATCCCGGTGCGGCTCAAGCTGGTGCGGTCGCAGGACCCACCTGGATCCCCGAACTCGGTGGAGACGGAGGTGCTGACCACCAAGGCCAATGCGTGGGAGACGCTGACTTTCGATTTCGCCAATCCAGTCCCCGGCACCCCGGCACTGAATCTGGCCCTGACGTTTGACCAGTTGGTCATCTTCTTCAACTTCGGCAAGACCGGCGCCCAGGCTGGCGCGCAGACGTACTACTTCGATGACGTGGACTTCATCGGCGGTGGCGGTATCCCCAGTGGCCCGTTCAGTGACATCAGCTTCGACGAGGCGCCGCCGCCCACGCTGACCGGCTTCGCCGGCGCCGAGGACTCTTCGCTGCAGCCCGACCCGACAAACGCAGGCAACATGGTGGCCCGGGTCAACAGGTCGGCGACAGCCGACACGTTTGCCGGGACCGTCGTGTCCACGGGGGCCAACCTGACGGCCGGCACGATCCCCTTCACCGCGACGGACACGAGGATGACGGTGCGGGTGTACTCGCCCGCCGCCGGTATCACCGTGCGGCTCAAGGTTGAAGACGCGACGGCCCCGAGCTGTCCGAGCTGTCCGGCGGTGGAGGCAGAAGCGGTCACTACGGTCGCCAATTCCTGGGAGACGTTGACGTTCGACTTCGCCAACCCGGTGGGCGGCTCACTGGACCTGGGCCTCGACTACAACCGGCTGATTATCTTCTTCGATTTCGGCCAGGCCGGTTCGGCCATCGGAGCCCGCACGTACTACTTCGACGACGTGCTGTTCGTTGCCGGCGGCGGTGGCGGCGCCACGCCGATCGTCTTCGCCTCGGGCTTCAAGAGCAACAATCGTACTGTCGAGGACGGCGAGTGGGGCTTCTACAGCGGCAACTTCACCAACTACACCAACACCTACGCGGGGGGCGGCTTCGTCGACGGCGCGGGCGCGGTCCCGCCGGCGGATTCGTTTGTCTACCTGGTCGTCGCCACTTCGGCACCGACGACCGACGGGTTCATGGGCATCTACACAATGGCGCCGGGCTACACCGGTGCGGCACCGAACGCCGGCGTGACGCTCAATGGCCAGACCAACCTGAAGATCGAGCTCGGCATGGCCTCGGAGTGGTTCGGGCAGGCCACCAACAAGGCGCTGACCGTGCGCACGATCGGCAGCCAGGTGTACGCCAACGGCTCCGGCGGGTTCTGCCAGATCCTGGTGGAGAAACAGGTCACACCGACCACGGCCGACCTGACGAGTTACACGATCGCCCTGAACTCGATGAGCCTGGCCCAGGCCTGCAACGGCGGAGGCTTCACCTCCGGGGTCACCACTCTGGCGGAAGCGCTGGCCAAGCCGATCGGCGAGATTCACGTGCAGGCGATCTTCCCGCAGGCCAACACCACGGTGAAGGTCGGTACCGAGTACGCAACCGGCTTCACCCGCGGCTCGGTTTCGTTCGAGTGAGCCGAACCATGCTGCATACAACGACGGCTTCAAACAGTGCCTTGGGGGAGACCGCAGTGAATTCCTACGCTCTCAGTCGATCGCTGGCGGTTGCCATGGTTCTGCTCTCGGCACCGGCGCTGGCTGCTCAATATGGCCCCCTCGAGATCGTCGGTTTTGCCAAGGACGAATACAGTCTCTGCGACAACTGTTCCGAAGGACTGGTGAACAGGTCTGCGTACGATCCGCGCGGAGTGCTTTCGCCGCCGGTCCCGATGCTGAACCAGGGCGGCGGCTCCGAGCAGACAGGCCGCAACCTGGCCCTGGTGCAGCTGACGCTGGGCCTGTCGCATGAATTCGACAACGCCTTCAGTATCGAAGCGAAAACCAGCGCCCGGATGCGCAACGGCGACGCGGACATCTACGACAACTGGGTTACCGACGCCTACGTCGGTGGGTCGCACCCGCTGTACGGGACGCTGCAGGTTGGCAAGTTCTCCTCCCGCTCCTGGACACGCTCCGATTCGTTCGCCTACCCGCTGGGCCTTTCGAGCCCCTGGGCTGAGTCGGGTGCCGGCTATGGTGTCTACCCGGAAGCCATCCGCTACGGGACCAAGGAGTTCGAGGTCCCGATCGGCAAGATCCGCTTCGAGGCGAGTTACGCGCAGGCCGACGAGCGCAAGCCGCTCAATCGCGACTCGCTGCTGGAAGGCCCGCCCGACCCGAAGCTGTACGAGATCTTCATCCAGTACTCGAACGAGAAGAACCTGGTTGAACTGATCTACCAGGACAGCGACGGCGGGCGCCAGAGCTCGTTCTCGAAAGGCGCGTTCTACGGGGCGCAGGGCAACACCAACGGCCAGGTCTCGTCGCCGGATTACGACGATCCGTCCGAGAGCGTGCTGATCCTGCAGGGCAACTACTGGATGAACGAGAAGTGGAAGTTCACCTACGGCCTGAAGCGCAGCGAGTGGTCGGGCCAGGCGCAGCAGTGCGACTACGGCCCGGTATCGACCGTGCAAAGCGATTGTTTCTGGGACCAGCCGGGGTTCAACTATTCCGACGAGTTGGACAGGATGTACGACGCCGTCGTGTACGACGTGATGCTCGGCGCTGCCTACACCCGCGGCAAGTGGACTTATACAGCCGGTGGCGTGTACATGAACAAGGCCAGCACGGACAACCCGGTCGAATGGGGTCAGGACAACACGGCGCTGTTCATGAACCTCGGTATCTATCGCAACCTGCCTGAACTGTCTTTCTCCAAGTACTTCACGATGCAGGCCTACGGGGGCCTCGGCAGGGTGATGTTCGGGCGGCAGGGACCCGCGCCATTGAGCATGCCCAGCAACATTGCCTTCGGCGGCGTGGATCCGCGTACCAGTGAGTCGGGCAATTTCCTCACCATCGGCGTGAATCTCAACTTCTGAGGGTGGACGTGATGCGCATGAGCCACGCGATACCTCGGGGCCGGTCAGTCATGATGTTCACGAGGGCCGCGGCGCTCATGGCCGGCGGCCTGGCATTGCTGGGCAGTGCGGGCGCCAGTTGGGCCGCGGACCCGGACGCCAGAATCGGCCTCGGCGGCTACTACACCAAATTGAAGGGCGGCGATGGACCTTTGCCGGTAGCTGAGTTTGTCAGCGGCGAGGCGCTCGGGAAAGCCTCCCCCACCAACCAGTGGTATTCGTCGGTGATGTTCCAGCGCTGGTCCGAGGTCATCCACGCCCACCCGATGACTTACCGCGCGACCGAGGCAGGATTCGAGGTTGGCTTGCCGACCAAGCGCTTTGCCAACGAGGGCGGCAGCCTCGAGCTCAGTTACCCGCATGTGCCTGCGATCGTCGTCTCGCCGGTCGGCTTCAAGCCCAATGACGCCCGGCTGTCGAAATTCTCTGACTGGCTTGCGCAGGTCAGCATGTCCGCAGGCCAGGGCGAATCGCTGACTGCCACGGTTCTGCACGGGAGTCCGTTCAGCTACTACGAGTCCAGCACCGGTGACGTGCGGCTCAGTTTCGCGTCCAAGCCGGAGATCTTTTCGAACCCGACCGACGCGGCGCGTGACAAGCGCGTGGTTGGAGTCACGGTAGCCGGCAAGTCCTACGCGATATTCGCGCCCACCGGTGCGACCTGGCAGTGGACGCAGCCGACCGAGCTCGTGTTGCAACTGCCGGCCGGCGCCCGCTACTTCTCGATCGCCGGCCTGCCGGATGCGCGCGATGCCACGCTGAGCGATTTCCTCGCGGTGGCCTACGCCTTTCCGACCGACACGCGCGTCGAATGGTCCTATGACGAGGCCGCCAGCAAGGTGCGCTCGATCTTCCGTGTGCAGACGGTGGCCAAGGAAGGCGAGAACCTGACGACGTTCATGGGCCTCTACCCCCATCACTGGTCGAGCGTCGTGTCCGAGCACCCGTCCCAGTACGGTTACGACTCGGTGCGCGGCCGCATCCGCCTGGTACCGGGCAACAGCTTCACGCTGGAGCGCGCCCATCACGGCTTCGTCCCGGTATGGCCTGGTCTTGAAGATGCGGCCAGCAAGGAAAGTGTCGGCAGCCTGCTGGTCGGCGATATGGCGAAGTCTTCGCAGCTGTTCAACAAGAACGGGCGTGGCACGTACTATGTGGGCAAGGGTCTCGGTGCGACTGCGCAGCTGATGAGCGTGGCCGAGGCCGAGGGCAAGACCAAGATGCGCGACGACCTCCTCGCGCTACTCAAGAGCCGCCTGGAGTCGTGGTTCGACGGGCAGCGTTCCACGTACTTCGCCCAGGACTCGAGGCTCGGAACCTTCGTTGGCGTTCCCGAGGAGTTCGGCAGCATCAAGGCCATGAACGACCATCACTTCCATTACGGCTACTGGCTGATGGGTGCGGCGCACGTTGCACTCAGGGATCCGGACTGGGCGTCGCAGCAGAAATGGGGTGGCATGGTCGGTAAGATCATCGCGGACATCGCGACCGACGAGCGCGGCCGGGCGGACTTCCCGTTCCTGCGCAACTTCGATGCCTACGAAGGACACTCCTGGGCCTCGGGTGACGCGAACTTCGATGCCGGCAACAACCAGGAATCGTCGTCCGAGGCAGTGAACGCCTGGGCAGGCCTGATGCTCTGGGGCGAGGCGACCGGCGACCGCAAGCTGCGCGACCTCGGTGCCTTCCTCTTGACGAGCGAGATCGCCTCCGTCAACCAGTACTGGTTCGACCTGGACCGACAGGTGCTGGCGCCGGAGTACGGCAAGCCGTTCGCCAGCATGGTGTTCGGCGGCAAGTACGCCTTCAATACCTGGTGGACGCAGGAACCGCGACAGATCTTCGGCATCAACCTGCTGCCGATCACCACGGCCTCGACCTACCTCGCGGCTGACCCGCAGTACATCCGCGCCCTCGTCGCCGCCTTGCCGGCGGACGTCAAGGCCTACCAGGCGCGCGGCATGAGCGATGGCACGCCTGCAGATATCTGGCAGGACATCATCGCCTCGTACGCCGCGCTCGGCGATCCAGAGGCTGGCTTCGCGCTCTGGAACCGCAAAGGCAACGTCGAATGGGGCGAGACCCGCTCGCACACGGCCTACTGGCTTGCGAGTCTCAAGGAAATGGGCACGCCCGATTTGTCGGTCACGGCCGACACGCCCCTGTACGCGGTGTTCAAGGACAAAAGCGGCGCGCGGACCTACCTCGCCTACAACGCGCGGAGCTCACCCATAAAGGTGACTTTCAGCACCGGCAAGTCCGTCGACGTCCCGCCGCGGTCGCTGGTGCGTACCCGCTGAGGTACCATCCTCGGCGACGTCGATAAAGGGAAACGGCTGATGTCGGTGCAGCACAAGCGTCTCGGCGGGCACGGTGCACTGGTGAGCAACCTGTGCCTGGGCACCATGAACTTCGGCTGGGTCACCAGCGAAGAGGACAGCTTCAGGATCATGGATCGTGCCCTGGAGCTGGGCATCAACTTCTTCGACACGGCCGACGTCTATGGCTGGACCGTGGAGCACGGCACGACCGAGGAGATCATCGGCCGCTGGATCGCGCAGGGCGGCGGCCGTCGCGACGCGGTGATCCTTGCCACCAAGGTCTATAACCCGGTGACACGGAAAGCGAACCGGCCCGAGCCCAATGCCGATGGTCGCAGCCTCTCGGCGGTCAAGATCAAGAAGCACTGCGAAGGCAGCCTGCGACGCCTGCAGACGGACTGGATCGACCTCTACCAGATGCACCACGTGGACCGCTCCTGCCCGTGGGACGAAGCGTGGCAGGGCTTCAACAGCCTGGTGCAGCAGGGCAAGGTCGTCTACGTGGGGTCGAGCAATTTCGCCGGCTGGGACATCGCCACGGCCTGCCAGGAAGCAACCCGCCGCGGAATGACCGGCCTGGTGAGCGAGCAGAGCACGTACAGCCTCAACAACCGCATGATCGAGCTCGAAGTGATCCCTGCCTGCCGGCATTACGGGCTGGGACTGATCCCGTGGAGTCCGCTGGCCGGTGGCCTGCTGGGCGGCGCGTTGGACAAGGCGCAGGCCGGACGACGCATGGACGCCGGTTTCCTCAAGCAAGTGGAGACGAACCGCTCCAAGCTCGAACGCTACGAGGCGCTCTGCAAGGAACTGGGCGAGGACCCGAGCGCCGTGGCGCTGGCCTGGCTGCTGCACAATCCGGCGGTCACCGCGCCGATCGTCGGCCCCCGCACGCTGGAGCAGCTGGAAAGCGCCGTGCACGCCACGGAAATCGTACTGAACGCCGACCTGCTCAAACGCCTGGACGAAATCTTTCCCGGCCCCGGCGGCGAAGCGCCGTGGGCCTACGCCTGGTAGCCGCGACGTCGTGAGCTCCGCACCTGGGCGAGCGGCACAAACCGCTCACCTCTGTGCGGGACAGTACTGCTTCACGTACGTCTCGTGTCGCGGCAGCTGTGCCACCGTCGCGTCGACGTTGGACTTGATGTTGTTGAGGAACCTCGACAATTCCTCGTCACTCATAATGTTCACGACCGGGTGGTACTGCTCGGGAGTGATCCCCTGACCGAGCATGACCTGGATCCAGGAGTTCTCCGCAAACAGCTCGTTCGGGATCCGGAACACGCGCCCCGTCTCCCGGAACAACGCAATCCTGTGCGCGAGCGACTCCGGGATGTCCATGTTCCGGCAGTGACGCCAGAACGGCGTATCCTCGCGCTCGGTCACGTGATAGTGCAACACGATGAAGTCCCGGATGTGCTCGATCTCGTAGCTGGTCTGCCGGTTGTATTCGTCGACGTCGGCCGCCGCCACGGCTGATTGCGGGAACATCTGCAGCAGGCGCATGATGCCCCGCTGGATCAGGTGGATGCTGGTGGACTCCAGAGGCTCGATGAAGCCGCTCGCGAGCCCGAGTGCGACGCAGTTCTTGATCCAGGTCCGGCGCCTCTGGCCGGGGCGGAACTTGATCACTCGTGGTTCCGTCAGCAGCGCCCCCTCGACGTTCGCCAGCAACGCCTCGCGCGCCGCGGCATCGCTGATGTAGCGGCTGCAGTACACCATCCCGTTGCCGACGCGGTGCTGGAGCGGGATGCGCCACTGCCAGCCGGCATCGCGCGCGATCGAACGGGTGTAGGGAATCGCCTCGCCGGTGGACTCGGTCTGCACCGCGACGGCGCTGTCGCACGGCAGCCAGTGCGACCAGTCCTCGTAGCCGGCATGCAGCGTCTGCTCGATGAGCAGCCCACGGAAACCGGTGCAGTCGATGAACAGGTCGCCCGCAATCTCGTCGCCGGAGTCGAGGCGCAGCGATTCGATGAAGCCCGTTGTGGCGTTGGTCCTGACTTCGACGATCTTGCCTTCGAGCCGCCGCGCACCGTAGCCCTCGCTGAACTGCCGCAGGAAGCGCGCGTACAACGATGCGTCGATGTGGAACGCGTAATTGATCCCGATCTTCGGCAGGTGCGCGAACTTGCTCTCCAGCGCCGCCTTCAGTTCGAGGCAGTAATCGCCGTAATCCCCGGCCAGGCCGCGTTCCCGTCCCTTGAGCCAGAAATGCTGGAAGCCGGCCGTCCAGTGGTCGTGACCGGTGACGCCGAAGGAGTGGATGTAGTTCTGGCCGACATTGCGCCAGTTCTCGAACCCGATGCCGAGCTTGAAAGTGGCCTGCACCGCGGCCATGAACTTCTGCTCGTTGATGTCGAGCAACCTGTGGAACGTGACGAGCGGCGGTATGGTCGCTTCGCCGACGCCCACCGTCCCGATCTCGTCGGACTCGATGAGCGTGATGTCGAGCACCTTGCCCAGCGTCTTCGACAGCGCCGCCGCCGCCATCCAGCCGGCCGTGCCGCCGCCTGCAATCACGACCCGCTTCACACCGTTCCCGTTCACTCCGTCACCTCCTTCAACTCCTGTCGTCGCAATCGCCGGACCTACCGGGTCCGTGCGGCGCCTTCAGCGGTTCAACCGGTTCAGCAACAACGCACGCAGCTCGCGCGCCGTCGCGTCGTCGATGGGTGCAAGCACCCCGCGGCTCGCCTCCGGCATGTGCGCCGCAGTCGTCTCGTCTGCCTCGAACACGTAATGCCGGAAAATCTCGAGCCACGCCTCGCGCTGCACCTTCGGCAGGTCGCGCAGGCTGAGCAGCCCGTGCATCAGTACGTTTGCCGGCGTGTCCATGTAGGCCGGGGACTGCCGCCACCAGTAGTTTACCAGCGCGTTGAAGGCATCGAGCGCCTCGACATGGTGCCACCACATGCTCGGGATGAACACGGCGTCGCCCGGTTCCAGCTCCGCGACCTGCGCGTTCCGCAGGGCGTCGGCGAAGCGCGGAAATGCCTGTAAGTCCGGAGCCGCGAAGTCGACGAGGCTGATCGGCTGGCCCGCCGGCGTCAGGTGCAGCGGCCCCACGTAGAGATTGCGAACCTCGCCGGGCGGGAACAGCGTGAAGCGCCGCCGCCCCGCGACCACGCAGGCGAGGTTGTCGGGCACGTCGTAATGCGCTGCGACCCGCGTCCGGTTGCCGATCCAGATGCTGGCGAGCGCTCGCCGGGCACCAAGGTCGATGTCGTTGTGCTCGCGGAAGCCGGGCAGACAGGTGTCGACGGTGGTCGAACCGACATAGATCGCGGGCGGCGACGCGTCGTGCCGATGCTGCAGCAGGCGGTCGAGCACGACGCCGAGCTTGACCATCACCGGCTGGTAGTTGAATCCCGTGAGGTCATCGTCATAGAAGAAACGGCCATCGATCTCCGGCCCGCCGATCCACGCGCCGACGG
>Ga0315297_10001520_pt1 | contig 14365 bp, 10 predicted proteins | sample YL17G15_0_MG_FD_203628 | JGI IMG/M metagenome (GOLD analysis project Ga0315297, IMG submission 203628) | Sediment microbial communities from Yellowstone Lake, YNP, Wyoming, USA - YL17G15_0 | ecosystem: Environmental > Aquatic > Freshwater > Lake > Sediment | place: USA: Wyoming | collected... | reverse complement strand
CCGATCACGCGGCCCAAGTCGGTGACGACAAAGTGGCTCGAGGGCGAAGCCGCCAAGGCTGCCTCGGTGAAGGCCTAGGTCTTCCCGCACACCAGACGCAATCACGGCGGCCGGGTCCACTCTGGCGGGGGGGCCGGCCGTCGTCTCTTCCTGCCAGCGTTCCTGCCCGGACTGTCGAATATTGCCCCCGGTGCCGATATAATCATCTACAGGTATCAGAGACGGACCCGGCCCAGAAAGGAATGCAGACCGCATGTCAGATGCTGGTGAGGGACTAGTCGACGCAAGCTCGCGGCTCGAAGAGCGGATGGAAGAAGTGCAGGAAAGCCGCCGCCTGGCCAGGCAGGGACGCCCGCGCATCGATCCCGAGCGCGTCCATGCGATCGAATCGCTGCGCCTGGCCAAGGCCGACATGGAACGGCAGCTGGCCATCATCGTGCACCAGACGCGACGCCAGCAACTGGTACACGCGATCGCCGAGATCAACCGCCGCCTCAGCGACCTCCAGCAGACGGCATAGGCTGCGGCCGTGCCTGCCCGCGATCCCGGTTCCGCCGTCGATGCGTTCCACGATCAGTCCAAGCACCACGTCAACCGATTTGCGCGATCGTCCGGGTACCTCGACTGGGCGACGCAGCCCAACCCGTTCCGCTCGTTTGATGGCGCTCCGCGCATCGACCTGGTCGCGCCCTTCCGGACAGCCACCAGCGGGCACAGCCCTGGTTCTTCCCTTCGGCTTCGCTCAGGGCAGGCAGCCCCGGGGTTGGACGCAGCCTACGACGACCTTTTCGTGGATTCCTCGCCACGCATCGTTCCCGGCCTGGAGGCTGTGTCGGTATTCTTCCGCTACAGCCTCGGCCTGTCGGCCTGGAAACAGGCGGGCGGCTCGCGCTGGGCGCTGCGGGTCAACCCGTCGAGCGGGAATCTGCATCCGACCGAAGGCTACGCCGTGCTCGGTCCTGGCGTGGTCAGCCACGCACCAGGCGTCTACCACTACGCCCCCGACGTTCATGGCCTCGAGCAGAGGTGCCTGTTCTCTCCAGAAGCGTGGGACGCCGTGATGGGCGCTCTGCCGGCTGGAGCGTTTCTGGCCGGCCTGACGTCGATCCACTGGCGCGAGGCGTGGAAGTATGGCGAGCGGGCGTTCCGGTACTGCCAGCACGACGTCGGCCACGCGATCGCGGCCATGCGCATGGCGGCCGCGCTGATGGGCTGGCGATTGCGCGTGCTGCCGGACTGTTCCCACGCCGCACTGGCGAGGGTGCTCGGCACAGATCGAGAGGGTGATTTCGGTGAGGCTGAACCCGAGGAGCCGGCCTGCCTGTGCGTGGTGTGGCCAGGACCGGACCAGAGCCGCGACCCCGACGATGTGTTGCGCCTCGGGCGCGCGGTCGCGACTGGAGCATGGACCGGGCGCGCGAATCAGCTGAGCGCGAGCCGCGTTCAATGGGACGCCATCGACGCGGTCGCCGACGCAAGTCGGGCGCCGGGCGGCGCGCGCCGCGCAACGGAGGCGATACCGAAGACGAGCCCGGTCGATCGGCCCACAACCGTCGCGGTGGCCTCAGCCGCCAGCCTCCTGCTTCAGCGCCGCAGCGCGGTCGCCATGGATGGGCACTCGACGCTTGCGCGGGATCGCTTCCTGATGATGCTGCGCCGCATCCTTCAGAGTGATCGCGCGCCATGGGATGCGCTGTGGTGGGAGCCTCGCGTGCACCTCGTCCTGTTCGTGCATCGCGTGGATGGCTTCGATCCCGGGATCTATGCGCTCGCGCGGACCACTGGCGCCCAGGTTGCGATGCAGCGGCTGTTTCGCTCCGACTTCGCGTGGGTGCGGCCACCGGGGGTTGACGACGACATTCCCCTCTGCCTGCTCGCGCCGCGTGACGTCCGGCGCATCAGTCGGCAACTGAGTTGCGCGCAGGACATCGCCGCCGACGGCTTCTTCAGCCTGGGCATGCTGGCCGACTTCGACGCCGCGCTCGCCGAGCACGGATCGTCGTTCTACCGCCATCTGTTCTGGGAAGCGGGCGCCATCGGTCAGATTCTGTATCTGGAGGCCGAGGCTGCCGGCGCACGTGGCACGGGCATCGGCTGCTTCTTCGACGATGCCGTCCACGAAGTGCTGGGCATCACGGATCACCAGTTCCAGAGCCTCTATCACTTCACCGTGGGCATGCCGGTGGACGATCCGCGTCTGCAGACCCTGCCCGGCTACTCATGGGAAGCGAGAATGGGGTCGGACCTGTTTTCCCTCTCTGCCACGTCGAGTGACCGGTAACCGCAGACGAAAACAGGTCCGACCCCATTTCTTCGGGCGGGTTGTCAGGGCGTCGCGAATGCCGATAAGCTGGGTTCATGGCACTCGAACAGACGCAAATCCTCCAGGCGCTCTCAACCGTCAAAGACCCCGATCTCCACAAGGACATCGTCAAACTCGGCTTCGTGAAGGACGTGTCGATCGACGGCGGGCGCGTGGCGTTCACCGTTGAACTCACGACGCCAGCCTGCCCGGTCAAGGAGCAGATGAAAGAGCAGGCCCGGGCGGCCGTGATGCAGATTCCGGGCGTCACCCACGTCGACGTCACGATGACCGCGCAGGTGCGGGCCGCCGTGTCGCCGGACATGAATAAGGAGCCGATTCCCGGCGTCAAGAACGTGATTGCAGTCGGAGCGGGCAAGGGTGGTGTCGGCAAGACCACCGTGGCGGTGAATCTGGCGCTGGCGCTCGCGAAAACCGGCAGCCGCGTCGGCATGGTCGACGGCGATATCTACGGGCCGAACGTGCCGATCATGCTGGGCCTCAAGTCGCAACTCGGCAGCGACGGCGAGAAGATTGTGCCCGCCGAGAAATACGATCTGCAGGTCGTGTCGATGGGCTTCCTCACGACCGACGATGCGCCGGTGATTTGGCGAGGCCCGATGCTGCACGGCGTCATCCGCCAGTTCTTCCGCGAGGTGCGCTGGAACAACCTCGACTACCTCGTGATCGATCTGCCGCCGGGCACGGGCGACGTCGTGCTCAGCTTGAGCCAGACGGTATTCGTCGCCGGTGCGATTGTCGTGACGACACCGCAGCAGGTATCGCTGTCCGATACCAGGCGCGCGATCGCGATGTACCAGAAGTTGAGCATTCCGATTCTCGGCCTCATCGAGAATATGAGTCACTTCGTATGCCCGTCGTGCCGCCATCAGAGCGATATCTTCGGCAGCGGAGGGGGAGAAAGGCTGGCCGGCGAGATGCAGGTGCCGTTCCTCGGCCGCGTCCCGATTTCGGAGCCGCTGCGCGTGGGTGGCGACACGGGCGTGCCGATCGTCCTGAGCGATCCGATGTCGGCCGCAGCCGTTGCGTTCATCGCGGCTGCCGAGCGCGCCGCCGCGCAGGTCTCGATCCAGAGCTTCCGCAAGGCGCCGCTCATTCCGCTGCGCCAGGTCAACTGAGCAGAGTCGTGTCGAGGCTGCGCGCAGGTCGGATCGCACGTCGGGCATGGGCAGCGGCCGTCGTGCTCGCGGGCATCTGGCCGCTCGCATCGTGCCGTGGCCCCGCGCCCGTGCGTTTGCGGCCGCTGGTACGCCTCACGTCGGGAACCCCCGGCGGCGGGTTCTTTCCGATTGGGGAGGGCATGGCCCGGGCGTACGCCACCAGCCTCCCTTTTGTCGATGTCCGGCTGCAGGAGAGCGCGGGCTCCATCAGCAACGTCGAGGCGGTGCGAAACGCGACGAATCTCGGCGGCCAGCTCCTGTCTCTTGGCGCTGCGGCCGTCGACCAGCTGAGGCGCGACTACCCGTTTCTGCGGCGGACCGTCATTCCCGGCGGGTCCTACCCCGGCCAACCCGCACCCATCCACACTATCGGCGTCGAGACGCTGCTGGTCTCACCGAAGAACTGGGGAAGGCCGTCGCCGAGGCGCTCTGAGCCGGCGCGCTACCGCCCGGCCGCCCTGTCGCGGATCACGCCTTCCAGGAACGCGCAATCGATGGCGTCCTGCGGACGGTGGGTGTGCTTGGTCCGGATGAGGGTCGCCGGGCTGGCGACGGGGACGAGGACACCTCCCAGATCGAGGCGCTCGGCATCTTCGACGACATCCGCGTAGGAGAGCCCGCAGGCGCGTCCCATGAGACCCACGAGGATCTCGTCGGCTACCCGCACGACCACAAACTCACGAATGTCGGTTTCCGAAATGTCGGCGGCCGCATTGTCGGCAAGGACGCTCATCGCCCGTTTCACCCGGACCACATTCTCCGGGGCGTCGTCGATGAGGAGGTCGATATCCCTGGTGTAGCGCCCAGCGCCATGGGCGATGACCGCGAAGCCGCCGATGAGCACGTAACGGGCGCCGGCCTCGGTCAGCGCCCCGCAGAGGCGGATGAGATCGCCGGGTTCCGGCGCGCGCGAGTAGTGAGGAGCATGTCCGTCATCCACCGGTCAGCCTCGTCGAAGGTCCTGAAGCGGAACACGCCGCGCGGAACGATCGCGGGCGTTCCGCGCAGCAGCGCTGCCGTCCGCGCGAGGGCCCCCTGGTCCGCGAGCCCGCGGCCCTCCGTCGATCGGCGCCCAACCTGAATCATGCGGGCATTATACAGCCTTCCTTCTCGCAACCCCGACCGAGCGCGCCTGCGTCCCGGCTGCGACACTTTGCGACATCTATCTGTTGCGACCTTTTCGCCCCCTTGTTGTCCGTATCGTCTATCATGCGGGGGTGTCATCCCGCCGGGAATTGGTGCGCCGTCGGCACATGAAAAGAGGGGGTTCCATGTTGCGTTCACGCGTGTGGTTATTGATGCTGGCCATTCTGGTGGCCGCGACGTCGGCCTTCGCCCAGGGCAATCCCACGGGCACCATTTCCGGGCACGTCACCGACCCGGACAATCTGGCGCTGCCAGGTGTCACCGTCACCGTCGCGTCGCCGGGCCTGCAGGGCGTGCGTACGGCCGTCACGTCCCCCAACGGCGACTACATCATCCCGTTCCTGCCGGCTGGCGAGTACGGGGTGACGTTCGAGCTTCATGGCTTTGCCACCGTCAAGCAGACCATCAGCCTGAAGATGGCCGACAGAGAGTCCCTGAACGTGAGACTGCCGCTCGCCTCGGTCTCCGAGACGGTGGTTGTGGTTGGCACCTCGAGCGATATGGCCACCACGCCGACGGTGGCAAACACGCTCAAGGCGTCGACGGTCGAACAGATTCCCTATGGACGGACGTTCGACGCCGCGACGGTCCTCGCGCCTGGCGCGATCGGCAACGGCCCGGATGGCAACATCATGATCTCCGGTGCGCTGTCGTACGACAACCTCAACCTCGTCAACGGCGTGAACGTGAACGAGAACCTGCGTCAGCAGGCACGGACCCTCTATGTCGAGGATGCCGTCCAGGAGACGAAGGTGTCGAGCGGCAACATCTCAGCCGAGTACGGGCGATTCCAGGGCGGCGTGGTCAACATGATCACGAAGTCCGGCGGCAACAACTTCAGCGGGTCGTTCCGGACGACCTTCACCAACGATGCCTGGAGAGCGCTCACCCCGTACCCGGGTGATTCGTACGTCGACGTCCTCGTGCCGGGCTACGAAATGACGCTTGGCGGCCCGGTGTTCAAGGACAAGCTCTGGTTCTTCGCGGCCGGCCGTCTGCAGAACAACCAGACGGACAACACGATGCCCTACACCGCGTACAACTACACGTACAAGGCGGACGACAAACGCGTCGAAGGCAAGCTGACCTACGCCCTCAACACCAGGAACACCTTCAAGGTGTCCTACTTCAAGCGGAACTACGCCCTCGCGAACAACAGTTTCGGCGTGGTGATGGACGCGGCGAGCCTGTACAACAACACGAACAAGGAGTCGCTGCTGGCGGCGAACTACCAGACGATACTGGCGAACAACCTGTTTGTCGAAGGCCAGTACTCCACCCGCAAGTACAGCAACACCGGCACCGGCTCGCAGTTCACGGACCTGATCAAGGGCACGCCGATCTGGGACCGGCAGCGCGGGACCAGGTTCAACACCGCCACGTACTGCGCCGTCTGTTCGAACGCCGTCGACCGGAAGGACAACGTGGACGCCTACGCCAAGGTGAACTACTTCCTCTCGACCAAGAGCCTGGGGTCCCACAACATCGTGGCCGGCTTCGACTACTTCAACGAGATGCGGATGAACAACCAGAACTCGGTCGCCAGCGGCTACCGAGTCCAGGTGTTGACCTCGGCCATTGTCGGCTACGACGTGTTTCCGATCATCGTCCCCGGATCATCCACGAGCAGTGCCACCTACATCGACTGGAGGCCCATCTTTGCCGATACCGTGGGCAACGATCTCCGGACGTACTCCGGGTTCCTCAACGATGTCTGGCGGCTCAACCGGCTCACGTTCAACCTCGGCCTTCGGTACGACAAGAACAGCACGAAAGACCAGGGCGGCAAGCTCGTCGGGAACTCCGGGTCCCTCAGTCCGCGCCTCGGGGCGACGTTCGACATCAAGGGTGACGGCAAGTGGCTCGCCAACGTCGGCTTCGGCCACTACGTCGGGATGTTCAATACCCAGATTGCCGACGCGGCCTCGGCGGCAGGCCGCGAGTCCAACTACAGCTACTGGTATCAGGGCCCGGCCGTGAACACCACCGGCCCTCCGTATGTCACGTCGGCCGTGGCGCTGCAGACGCTCTGGGACTGGTTCTTTGCCAACGGGGGCACGAGCCGGACGGTCCGGACCTCACCCACAGTGGTCGGCGTCAACACCTCCGTCAACCCCGCCGTCAAGTCGGCGAATTCGGACGAGTTCGTGGTTGGCCTCGCGCACCAGCTCGGCAAGAAGGGCGCGGTCCGCGTGGACTACGTGTATCGCAAGTACACCGACTTCTACGGCAACTACGTCAATCTGGGCACCGGGGTGGTGACGGATCCGCGGACCAACCTGCAGTTCAACATGACCGTCGTCAACAACACGAACGACGTCAAGCGCAACTACAAGGGGTTGAGCGCCCAGTTCGACTACCGCTTGTTCAAGAGCCTGAGTCTGAACGGCAACTGGATGTTCTCGTTCTCCAAGGGCAGCGTCGAGGGCGAGGACTCCACCAACGGCGCGACCCGCGCCAGCGCCAACGAGTACCCCGAGTACCGTCGGGCGAGCTGGAACTACCCCGTCGGCTACACCAACGGCGACCAGCGCCACAAGGTGCGCGTCTTCGGCACCTGGCAGACGCCTGCGCCGAAGGCCCTGGGCCAGATCGCGCTCGGATTCATGCAGCGCTACGACTCGGGCGGGCCCTGGGATTACAACTTCTCGGTCGATACCCGGCCGTACGTCGCCAACCCGGGCTACCTGGTGCCGCCCTCGAGCGTGACCTATTACGCTTCTGACCGCGGTGAGTTCAGGTTCAACGGATTCTGGCGGACCGACCTCTCGCTGTCGTGGAACAAGAAGGTGGTCGGCACAACGCAGCTCTTCCTGCGCGCCGTCCTCAATAACGTGTTCAACAACCACACGCTGACGAGCTTCAACACGGCGCTCAGCACGTCTGGGATGACGAAGTTCGACCCGTTCACCAGCACACCCGTCGAAGGGGTCAACTGGCAGAAGAGCGCGAATTTCGGAAAGGCCTCCAGCCCCAGCAGCTACCAGTCGCCGCGCGATTTCTACTTCTCGGTTGGATTCCGGTTTTAGGCTCTGAGACCGCTCAGATTGACGGCGGCCGTCTCGAGTCCGCCGGGTCTGCCTGCCCTGAGCGCGGTCGAAGGGAAGGCCCGGCCTACAGGAGATCGCGTTCGGATTCGCTGGCTGGGCGCCTCTTCAGCTGTGCCCCGGGGTCTTTGGGGCTGTGTGTTCTGAGCTGTAGGCCGGGTCTTCAGACCCGGCGAGGGTCCCGGTGTGACCAGCGACGCAGCGCCCGTGGGGGGCGCCGCGCCGCACGTCGCGTCTGCCCTGTTCTCTCTATCTTTCCTACCGGCGACCGAACGTCACTGCCACGCTGCCGCTAGCGCCTCGCATTTCGTTGTCCAGACCGTAGGCACCCGAGACGTACCGGTAGCCCACGCCCGCGTTGATCCACACGCTGCGGGTGATGCGAATGCAGACATTCGCGCCCGGTTCCGCGATGAAGAAGTCGCTGGCCACGTACCAGGCGCCTGGCTGCGGATACATCGGGTGGCCGTGGCGGCCCATCCCAAGCGGCACTGCGCCGACCGATGTCAACGTCGACCATCCGCCGCCGATCAGGCCCGTGAGGTTCACGTCGATCGGGCCCCCGCCAGTGAGGTACCAGCCGACGATGGCGCCGGCGTAGCCCATCTCGAACCCGGGGTCATTGTTGGCCAGCCAATACCCGCCGGCCCCGACGAAGAGCCGGTTGTCCATCAGGACGCCCCCGGTGACGCCGGCAAACGTCGCCGAGCGGTGATTGACCGTCCCAAATTTCACTTCGGGTGCGACGACAAACGCGTTACGGACGGGCACCACTGTCATCGGCCCGCCCGGCTGCGGATCGGCAGGCCTGCGTTGAGCATCATCGGCTGCGGCGGACGCTGCCGGAACGAGACTCTCAGTGGTCCGGACGCCCGCCAGCGGGGCCAGTTGCGACGCCAGCGACGGCCCCGCCGGAAGAGCGACGGCCGTTTGTGCCGCGGCCGCCGCCGCCGTCAGCAGGACGAGCAGGAAAGCGGACGGCAGACTTGCCCGAAGGCTGAGAGTCTTCATGGAGAGTTGCTCCTTACTGGCCGCCCTGGCCAGACAAGCTCACATTCAACGTCGTGGGTTCGCCGGTTCGAATCTGCACATCTGTTCTGAATGTCCGGAAACCATCCTTCCGGATCTCGACGTGATGCACGCCAACCGGCAGGTGCACGACCAGGCGATCGGCTCCAGGCGAGCCTTGCCACGCCTCGCCATCGATGAAGATCTGGGCGCCAGCCGGCTGCACCTTGATCACGAGTTGCGCGTAGTTCGGCGTCTCACCGACGGCAGTCGGGAACACCGGCTGCAGCGGTTCCGCTGGCTGTGGCCGAGGTGCGGACCGTGGAGGCCTGGCCGGACGATCTGGCGGCCCAGGCTGATCGGGCGGCGGGGGCCAATCACGTCGATCGCGGGGCGCCTGCGCCACGGGAGGCGGCATCGGCCTCGGGTCCTGCGGCTCGCCTGCCGCGAGCGGCACCATCTGGTAGCGCAACTTCAACGGGTTGCCCGGCTGGGCATAGACCTGCTGCGTGACGGTTCCATACCCCTGGCACCACAATGTGATCGAGTGACTGCCGGGAGCGACGTCGAGGCTCTGGAAGAACCCGTCGAAGTCATCGACGATCCCCGCGAAGTAGCCATCGACGAACACGTCCGCGTTGTTCGGCTTGACCTCGAGCTTCAGCGAGCCGCCCTGTTCGTCTCCCCACTGGTACCCGTACGCCCCGTACCCGTACGCCCCGTACCCGTACGATCCGTACCCGTACGCCCCGTACCAGTAGGGGCCGTACCAGTAAGGCCCGTAGCCGAAGGGATACCACCATCCCGAAGACCCCCACGTGAGGCGGCCATAGCCATAGCGGTAGCCGTAGCCATAGTACGGAGAGCCTCGATACATTCCACTCCCGTACGCTCCGGGCCTGACGACCGGGCGTCCGGGTTGCGGCCTCCCGGCTGGCGGACGCACGGCGGCACCCCCGCCTGGCGGACGCGCGGCGCCACCCCCGGCTGGCGGACGCACGGCGGCACCCCCGCCTGGCGGACGCACGGCGACACCCCCACTCCCGCGCCCGCCTCCGCCGCGCTGGGCGTCAGCAACGGCAGGCGACAGCATCATGAAGCTGCCGATCAAGACAGCCGCGAGAAGAACGCTTCTGGGTCGCATACTCAATCTCCTGTGACGCGAACAGTCTCTCATATCCATGCAATGTCGGTGCCTCTTGCCCACCGTAATGATATGGCCGGAACGCAAGGAATGACAGGGCTTCTCAGCCAGCCTGGCTGCCGCAGGTGTGGTCGTTTGGAGACCGGCTGTCGCCGGTGGGTGACGCTGACCTGTTGGCCAGCGGGGGCGTCAAGCCGTCGGGTTGTCCCCACCCGACGGCCGCAGTCGCCGAACTTCCGATCGGGGACATTTCTATTGAGGCTACTGTGACCGGAAGGCCGGTTGACTTGCCAGGGGCCCTCCACTACCGTTGCTCCGGAGGAACGCGTTGTCATCTTCGCGGGTGGATGAGCCTGAAGGACCTGGCGTGGGAGAGCAGGCCCGCTGCGCCGGCGAACGGCCCCAGCCAGCGCTGTCCTACAAGGTCGACGAAGTGCTGGCGATGTACCGATCGATCCGCGAGGAGTTCCTTCGCGAACTCCAGAAGCACGACATCATCCGGATTGCGACCAATGCGTCGGGAGAACGGTCGATCCTGTTCCAGGACCTGCTCGTCGTGCGTCGGCTCCACGGGGAGCTCCAGCGGGGAGCCTCGTTCAGAGCCGTGCTTCGGGCCATCAAAGCCACTCGCGCCGGGCAGCTCGCCCTGGATTTTCGGAGAGACGCCAGGCCGGGACAGGTGATTGTGCTCAATCAGCCGCCGGTGGTGGTGCAGGCGCGTGCCAGGCTCGAGAGCCACGGGGTCCCCTCGGCGGAACCGGCGTCAGTTGATCCCACACTGGCCGAGCAGTACTTCCGGCTGGCATCGACGCTCGATGACGGGACCATTGAACACCAGGAGAAGGCCGCCGCCGCGTATCGGAAGGCGCTCGAGGCGGATCCCCGTCTCGTGCCCGCGATCATCAATCTGGCCAACATCCACTACGTGTGCGATGAACTGATTGAGGCGCAGGCGCTCTACGAACACGCCATCGGCATCGACTCCGGCGTGTTCGAGGGGCACTTCAACCTGGGCAACATCCATCACGACCTCGGGCGGTTTGGCGAAGCCGAGGGCTACTATCGGCGCGCCCTGTCGATCAGCCCGGGCTACCCGGAAGTGCATCTTTATCTGGCGGTCGCGCTCGAGAAGGCCGAACGCCCGGCCGATGCCCGCCTCCATTGGCAGACCTACCGCAGACTCGCGCCGGACGGCGAATGGGCCGAACTCGCGCGCGAGTTCTGCGAAGACCAGTAGGCGCGATGCATTGTGCGCGTCTTGGATGCCGGCGTTCGCCGGAATGACGATAGAAGAACCCGTAGAGGCGGGCCCCCGTGCCCGCCCGGATCAGTAGTAGTACCGATCTTCCGGAGTCTGCGGTGGACGCTTGCGCGGGTTGCGGCGAACCTTGTAGTAACCGCAGTCCGGACACCAGGCATCCGGATCGAATCCGGTCGTCCCGGCCATGGGCTGGACGTCTCTGTGGGTGCAATGGTCCGGCACAGCGTCTTCGGCCGCCTCGCGCCAGCGGCACGATCGAAATCGCTGCACGGCCGCCGACGGCTCCGGCGCGGGCGCCTGGGGGGCATCCGCAGCTGGTGTCTCGGGCTGAGGCACCGGCGCGTCTGCGGGATCGAACTCAGAACCTGCCATATCAAAGATTGTGCCACATCGGTGCGCCGTGTCGCAACCGAGACACCCCGCGGTGCAGGGTGGCCTGCGACGAGCGCCTGACTACAGGTTCCGAACCGCCGCTTCGACCGTTCTGGCCAGCCCGGCGTAGTCGTCGCCACGAAGGGTGACTGGGGGCCCGAACCTCACCCGGACGGGTCCGCGCCGGGCCATGTGCGAGGATGCGGGCAGGACCCGGTCAACCCCATCCAGCCGCACCGCGACCACCGGCAGGCCCAGCCGGCTCCCAATCATCCCGACGCCCCCGCGAAACACCTTGATTGAGCCGGTTTCGGCACGTTCACCCTCCGGGAAGAGGAGCACGGATTGCCCCGCCGCGGCCAGTTCGCCGATGTAGCGAAGCGTGTCGCGCGCGCCCGCCTCGCGCTGCGGCAGCGGGAACCCGTTGAAGCACAGCGCAGCCAGGTAATAGAGCGCGCTGCTCGCCCAGCGTTCGCGCCACCCGACATTGGCCGGAAAGAAATGCGCCGCAAAGAACTCCTTGCGCATGGCAGGCGCCACCCGGTACCTCCACCGTGCCGGCAGCGCCGCCAGCACCACCGCGGTATCCATGTGGCTCTGATGGTTCGAGGCAAAGACGACCGGGCCATCCACGCCCGTGAGATGTTCGACTCCCTCGATGCGCAACCTGGCAAACCACCGTGTCAGCGGTAACACAAGGACGTCGAGCACGATCCTGCGGACCACCCTCGCCACCAGCGATCGATTCCACGAAGGAAACGACACGCTCTCCCGTGCACCGTCGGCGGCTGCCGGCGCCTGCTCGACCAGCGTGCGGAGATCGCCCAGATCGCGGGCCTGCGAGAACGCGACTTCGTCAACCGAAGTCCGAAACTGCTGTTCGATCGCCATCATCAGTTCGATCCGATCGAGCGAGCTCAGGCCGAGATCGTCAATCCTGGTGGCCGGGACCACGCTCCGACCTGGCGCGAATCGTGCCAGCAGATCCTCCAGCGGGTCACCCGATGCCGCCGCGCTCGCGGTTCGGTGTCCGCTTCGCGCCCACTCCTTGATCTCGACACGCTTCAGTTTCCGCGTGCCTTCGGTTCTCGGCAGCGGGCCGGCGGTCCACACCAACACCGTGCGGACCCGCTGGTGTTCGGCAAGTGTCGCATTGGCCCTGGCGACGACGTGATCGGCCGCCACACCTGGTTCGACGACGAGCACTGCGGTTACGCGCTCGCCGACCCCATCGTCGACGCCGACCACTGCCGATTCACGCACGCCGGGGACCGCGTCGAGCACGCGCTCCACATCATCGGGAAACACGTTGAGGCCGTCGGGCCGGACGATGACCTCCTTCTTGCGGCCGCGCACGTACAGCCGGCCCTCGTCGTCGAGGTTACCGATGTCGCCGGTTCGCAGCCAGCCGTCCTCGAATGCCGCCGCCGTGGCGCCGGGCGCATTGAAGTAGCCGGAGGTTACGCTCTCGCCGCGAACGAGGATTTCCCCGTCCTGTGAAAGCTTGACGTCGAGCCCGGCGAGCGGTTTGCCAACCGATCCGCGGTGCGCCGCCAGCGGGTGATTGAGGGCCACGATCGGCGCGGTCTCGGTGAGGCCGTAGCCCTGGACGACGAGGAAGCCGAGATTCGACCAGAACGCCTCGAGCGCAGGATCGAGCGGGGCCGCGCCGACCACGCAGCTCCAGAACTTGGGGCCGAAGAGGCGATGCACATCCCGGTGATGCCACCAGCGGCGGGCCCAGTGCACACCCGGTCTCACAGGCCTTGCGATCGATGGCGCGACGCGCGTCACGTGTTCTCGCAGGACGTCGAGCATCTTGGGGACCGACACCAGCACCGAGACGCGCCGCCGCCGAATCAGGCCGATGATGTCGGCCGGGTTGTAGCTCCGCATGAAGATCGTCGTACCGGCCAGCATCGGCGGGACAAACGTGGTCATCGCCTGTCCGAACATGTGGCTGAGCGGGAGGAGATTCAGGAAGCGGAACGGGGCGACCGGCCTGAAGTACGCGCGGTACCGCGCGAGCCCGCGTTCGACCGGGTTGATGTTGGCGAGAATGTTCCGGTGCGTCAGCACGACGCCTTTCGGCTCGGCCGTCGCGCCTGACGTGAACAGGATTTCGGCTGTATCGTGGCCCGCCAGATCGACACGTGGTGGCTCGGCGGCCGCGTGCCAGTCCATGTCGGCCAGTCGCCAGACCTGCGCGCCGTCCATCGTCCCGGGATCGTCCGTCTCGTGCGCTTCGATGCGCGCGACGTCGCGGCCGACCAGCACCAGGGGCGCATCGACGATCCGTCGAATCCGGCGGACAAACTCGAGAGAGCTTCGGTAATCGACGGGAACGACAACGACGCCCGCGATGATCGCGCCCCAGAACGCCGCGATCCACTCTGGGGAGTTCTCGCCCCACAGCAGCATCCGATCACCTTTGTGAAGGCCGGCACGGGCCAGTCGTGCCGCCGTCGCCCGCGCGGCACGCCCGACATCGGCGTACGTCCGGACCCTGGTCCGGTAGCCGTCGTCGTAGACGAGAAAGTCGCCCCGTGTTGTGGCGAGATCGGCAAACACGTCAGCGAGCGTTTCGCGGGGCATGATGGGCCGGCGCCATTATATGCCCCGCCCGAAGAGCGGCGGAAATGGGGTCAGACCCCCATGCTCTGCCTAGTTCTGCGCAGGCGGTTCTGCGCGTGCGAGGATCTCGCGGGCGGCGGCGATCGCATCGTCCAGCGTGGCCACCGAGCCATCCAATTGGCGCTCGTAGACGGCCTTCACAATTCGACCGACCGGCGGCCCGGGATCGAGGCCCATCAGCAGGACATGCCGGCCCTTGAGCAGTGGTTCTGGCGGGAGGTGTTCGACGCCAAGTGTTCGCGCTCGCTCGACAAACCAGTCCATCGCCGA
>Ga0315297_10001517_pt1 | contig 14375 bp, 11 predicted proteins | sample YL17G15_0_MG_FD_203628 | JGI IMG/M metagenome (GOLD analysis project Ga0315297, IMG submission 203628) | Sediment microbial communities from Yellowstone Lake, YNP, Wyoming, USA - YL17G15_0 | ecosystem: Environmental > Aquatic > Freshwater > Lake > Sediment | place: USA: Wyoming | collected... | reverse complement strand
TTCGTCGCAACGGGAGTCAAGTGCATAGCCCTATAAAATAAAAGACGCGACGGCAGGGTTGGCCCCAAGGCCCCCATAGCGGAGGGGGGTCCCATCGGCTTGGCCGATGGGGGGACCCGACGGGACTGGTTCCCCAGGGGGCCGGGGGCCACCCTGTCGTCGCGTCGACTATCAGAATAAGCCGCCGAGAAGGACGGGAAGGAAACGGCGTTAAAAACCCGAGTCAAGGGACGAGCCTTCGGCTCGCCACTCGCCCGCGGCTTATATCCACGGGCGAGTACGGCGGAAGTGGACCCCCGGGCAAGTCCGGGGCCCCGGCCGCTGTCGGGAGCGAAGTCGTTTCCCGATCTTGTCTACAGGACCCGCGACGAGAAGAGCGTTCGCTCGCTTCGAGCGAGCTTCTTCACGGCGCCGACGAGGAACAAGGAGCCGGTGACGAGCACGAGGCCGCGCGGGCCGGCCTCGGTCTTGGCCAGCCGGATGGCGGCCTGGAGCGAAGGTTCCACGGCGATCTTGTCTTTGAACGGACGGGAGAGGCGCCGGATATCGGCCGGGGTCGCAACGCGGGAATACGGAATGGACGTCAAGATGACTTTTTTGGCGAGGGGGAAGAGGATGGAAACGACCCGCCGGATGGCCTTGTCCTTCATCATGGCGAAAACGAGGACCGGCCGTTCGCCGGAAAAATCTCCGATGTACTTCGCCAGGGCCGCCGCGCCGCCCTCATTGTGGGCCCCGTCCAGCAGGACCAGCGGCCTTTTCGAGACGGCTTCCAGCCGGCCTTCCCAGCGGGCCCGGGCGATCCCCTCGACGATCTTCTTCGTTTCGAGCGGCCGCCACACCCGGCTCAAGACGGAGGCCGCGGCGATGGCGATGGCCGCGTTTCTCCCCTGGTGCTCTCCCCGAAGACCGGGGGAGAAGCGGAACGATCGGCCGCCAAACGCATAGCCGAAGACGAAGCGGTCCCGCTTCTTTTCGGCCGTCAAGCGATGGTCCCGGCCGAAGGCGTTGAAGGACGGGGCCTCGATCCTCAAAGCCTGCTCCCGGATGACGCGCAGGGCGGCGGGCGCGTCCGGGCCGCAGACGACGGGCACGAACGGCTTGATGATCCCCGCTTTTTCGAAGGCGATCTTGGGGATCGTCGTCCCCAGGTGCTCCTGATGGTCCTTGGAGATGCTCGTGATCACCGACAGGAGCGGCGTGACGACGTTCGTCGCGTCGAACCGCCCGCCCATCCCGACCTCGAGAACGGCGATGTCGATCCGTTTTTCGCGAAAATAGAGGAAAGCGATCAGGGTTAAAACCTCAAAAAACGTGGGCTGGGCCGCCAGCTCCCGGCGGGCCAGAAGACGGGCGATCCTGAGCTTGACCTTATGGGCCAGCCGGCAGAAGTCCCGGGACGATATCTCCGCGCCCCCGACCCGGATCCTTTCTTCGATCCGAACCAAGTGAGGTGAGGAATAAAGCCCGACCTTGAGGTCATGCAGAGCGAGGATCTCGGCCAGCATCGCGCAGACCGAGCCCTTGCCGTTCGTCCCGGCGACGTGAACGGAGGGGAACGATCGCTGGGGATGGCCGAACGAGGCCAGGACCGTGGTGATGTTTTCGAGGCCGAGCTTGATGCCGAACCGTTGGAGGTCCCGGAGATAGGCCCGGCATGCGGCGGGATTCATTGAGCGCGGTTGAGGAAGAGCCGCAGCGCCCGGACGATATAGGTTTTCAGAGCCTTGCGAGGAACGACATCATCCAGCAGGCCGTGCTTGAGGAGGAACTCGGAGCGCTGGAACCACTTCGGCAGCTTCTCTTTGATGGTCTGCTCGATCACCCGGGGCCCGGCGAACCCGATCAGGGCGTTGGGCTCGGCGATGTTGAGATCGCCCAGCATGGCGAAACTGGCCGTGGTTCCTCCCGTGGTCGGGTCGGCCAGAACGGAGATGAACGGCAGGCCGGCGTCTTCGAGCCGGGCCAGGGCGGCGCTCGTCTTAGCCAACTGCATCAACGACAGCGCGCCTTCTTGCATCCGGGCGCCGCCCGAGCAGGAGACGATGATCAGGGGCAACTTTTCCAGGAGCGCCCGCTCCGTCGCTCGGGTGATCTTCTCGCCGACGACCGAGCCCATGCTCCCGCCCATGAACGAGAAATCCATGGCCGAGACGACAACCCCGATGCCCCCCATCGTGCCCACCGCGTTGACCACGGCATCGGGGAGAGAGGTCTTCTTTTGACTGTCCTCGAGGCGTTTGGCGTAGCTCTGGCTATCGACGAAGTTCAAGGGGTCAAGCGGAAAGACCCCGTGGTCGACGACGTCGAACCGTCCTTCGTCGAAGAGCATCGTCAGCCGTTCGGTAGCGGACAGCCGGAAATGAAAGGAGCAGGCCGGGCAGACCTTGAAGTTGTCGAGGATGTCCTCTTTATAGAGGATCCTCTGGCAGTTGTTGCATCGCGTCCAAGGATTCTCGCCCATGATCGTCCGAAAAGTCTATCAGGTTTCTCTCGGCCTTGTCAATTTCCCGGCGGCCCGAAGAGCCGTCGGGACCGCCGGCCGCTTCAGAGGCTTCTCGGCACCGTCGTCACCGCCGCCTCTCCTTCCCGGCCGCGGGAGCTCACGACGGTCAGGGCGAAGCGGTAGCTCGTGTCCTTGCGCGTCTGGCGGTACTTGAAGATGAAGGTCGCGGGATTCGTCTCGCCGATCGAAGTCCTTCGTCCCGTCTCATCGAGGAGGTAGAGCTGGTATTTTTGAACGTACGTGTTGAGCCGATTCTCCCGCCAGGTCAGAATGATCGTATCCAGCCTCGACGTGGAGAGGGACGCTCCCATGCGGGCGCCGGTGAAATTCAAGAGAGCGTAAAGAGGCGTTTCCTTGATCCCGATTCGGACGGGCACCTGGACCGGGGCGATGCCTGGGGAGTCGATCTTGATCGTCCCTTGATGAGTTCCCGGGTTCAAGTTCGCGGGTACGAGCGATACGGAGAGGTCCGTCCAGGCCATCCAAGAACTTCCGCTGGCGGGGGTCACCGAAATCCAATCCCGGTCGGGAGTGGCCGTATAGTTCAGGAGCCGCCCTCCGGCGTTCCGGACTTTGAGGGCCTGGGGAGGCGGAGCCATCGTCTCGTGTTCATTCATCTCGAAAGACAAGGCCGTCTGGTTGATCTCTATGGCCGGGGGCGGATTCGTCAGGATGAGACTGGAATAGAGGGTGCCCTCGATTCCGCCGTTGTCGGGCAGGTTGGTGAAAGGCGTCCGCCGAATACAGATATAATCGAACCTCGCTTGGTCGCTTTTAATGCTCAGCCGGGTGATCCCGGAAGGCCCGTAAAAATCCGGGCTGGCCTTGAATCCGTCTCCGTAATGTTTCACCCAGAAGGGCATCTTCCACCATGACCGCTCACCGAAATATTTAGTCGAGCCGGCGCATACGCCATAAAGGTCCTTTTTGTTCGCCCCTTCCCCGATCCTCTTGGCATAAAAAATATGGTCATGGCCGTAGACGAAGGCCCTCAGTCCGTATTTCTTGCCGAGCTCGGTCAATTTGACCTGTTCGATCTTGGCCGGATCGGCATAGGGGGTATAATCTTGGCTCGTGAACAAAGCCCCCCGTCCATAGGAGATCTGGTTCTCCACTTCGTCCGGACCGGCCGGCCATCCGCCCAGGACGTGGTGGTAACAGGCGAAGCACCACTCACTGTCGTTCTTGATTAAAACCTCTTCGAACCACGTCCGTTGTTCGAGGCCCAGCGTCCACTCTTCGATTTTTCTCGGCTCGCGCGCATCGAATCCGCAGACATCGAGAATGATGAACTGGGCGCCGCCGCGATTCTTCTCGTCCGCCCCCCGGGTGAAAGCGTAGTAGTTGCCTTCGGGATGCCCGCCTTCGGGATAGGTCACGCTGGTCGGGAACTGGAAATATTTCTGCCGATTCAGCTTTGCTTTAGCCCGCGCCCCCGTCCAGCTCTCGTCCCCATCATGGTTTCCGAGGGCCCAATAAACGGGCATGTTCGGGGTGATGGCGGAGAAGGTCTTCCGCGCGCGGAGCCAGAGGACGCGGGCGATGTAGTCGTATTCCTTTTCGGTCAGGTTCTGGAAGGGCAGGCCCCAGTTCTTCCAGCGGTAGGAAGCCCCGATGCCGTTCGAGTCGCCGAGGTTGACGACGAAATCCGGATCTTCGTTGGCGAGGATGCGGTAAAGCCCTTTGATCAGGCTGAAACTGAAATAGAACCTGTCCAGGGGTGCGCTCGGCTCCCAATTCGGATTGCTCCGCAGGTTGTTCATGAAGTCGTGGAAAAAATCGCCCGTGATCTTCGTCTGATCATATTCGGGGGGAACGCTCCAATCGCCGTCATCGAAATTGTGATCGTCGCCCACGAAAAAAGCGTTGATCTGCCCGCCGTCCTGGAGCCTGGCGTTAGGCAGCTTGAAGTTCCGGGGGGGAAGCGCTTTCCAATCGCCCTGCCCCTGGCGGTATTGGACCTGATAATATAGTCGCGGGCTGTCGTGCCCGAGGATCTGGAGGTTCAAGATGTCCTTAACCCCGGTGAAGGACTGAACGTCCGGGGTCGTGGCCAGACCCTCACGCCGATCGGCGACAAGCACCTTGATGTCCAGCGTCTTCCCGCTCTTGATGAGGAGGTTGAGATCGGTCAGCCAGACGCCGGGATCAAGCGCGCTGCGGCGGATGTTGAAGATGCGCTCGGCGGCCTCGAAGACGGCGGCGTCGTAGGGAAAGGGGAATTCCCTGCTGGTGAGCTGCTCATAGAACGGCGACTTGGGATCGACGCCTCCGGGGAGGGCGAAGGATGTCTTTGGATCGAGGCCGGCCAGCAGGAGACCGGCTCCCCCGAGTTTAACGAACTCTCTCCGCCCCAGTTTCATTCGGCGTTTCTATCCTAGAAATTCTATAAAATCTATAGAAATACCCTATAAATAACGTTTCCTATTGCTTTTTATCAGAAATGGCTGGCCCAGTCAATATCGTAAACCCCGACGGTCGGCGATTCGCCGGTTTGACCCCACCTGCGACTTATGCTAGATTGAGTGAAATGCCTCAAGAGTTTCCCGGCAGCACCCAAAAAGAGCTCATCGATCGGAGCCGGCCCCTGTCCTCCAAATACAGGAGCCTATTCATAGGAAAAAAGGGATGGTGGGCGCTCCTGAAATATGAATTCGTCAATGCCTTCATCTCCGCCGCGCCCGGCGCGTTCGGCCTCTGGCTCCGCAGGATCTTTTATCCCCGCCTGCTCAAGAGCGTCGGGAAAGGCGTCGTTTTCGGGCGAAACATGACCTTGCGTCATCCGCACAAGATTTCGATCGGCAACAACTCCTTCATCGACGACAACGTCGTCCTCGACGCCAAAGGCGAAGCGAACGAGGGCATCCGCATCGGGGCCAACGCCTACGTCGGTCGGAACACCTCCCTGAGCTGCAAGGAAGGCTCGATCTATTTGGACGACTACGCCAACATTTCGGCCAACTGCAGCCTCCTCAGCGAGACCGAGATCCGGATGGGCAGATACTCGTTTCTCGCCGGCGAGTGCTATCTCGTGGCCGGCGGCAATCACAATATCACCGACACGTCCACGCCGATCATGTTCCAGCCGTCGCTCTCCAAGGGCGGGATCAAGATCGGCGAGGACGTCTGGCTCGGGGCGGGGGTCATCGTTCTCGACGGCGTGACGATCGGCCGGGGAAGCGTCGTCGGCGCGGGCGCCGTGGTGGCCGCGCCGCTTCCGGATTATTCATACGCCGTCGGGAGCCGCGCCCTGAGGATCCACGACCGGCGGAAATTCGCCGAAACCGAAAAAACCTGATCTTGAGAAGCGCGGAATCGCCGCGGAGCCGAAGTCCCCGCCGTCAGAGAAGACGGGGCGTCATCCGCCTCATTCCATTTTTTTGAGCAAGGCGCGGCCCAAGTATTCCTTGGGGATCCCGAAGATCTGTTTGCGCCAAACGCGGTCGCACTGGCCGCACGTTTTGAGATCCGCGATGTCGGCGCGGACGATCTTTTCGCGCAGGGCGACCATCCTGTCGTTGTTCCAGATCTCGGCCAGCGAGGAGCCCTTGACGTTTCCGAGCGGGTAATAGCCGAAGAAGTCCTGGGTGCAGGGCAGAACCTCCCCGTCCCAGAATATGACCAGCGCCTGCCATAGAAACGTGCAAGGCGCGAAGGTCTCCTTCTCGCGGACCGCGCCGGCGTCCCCGGCCCAATTGTGCGGCTCCTTGATGAAGATCCTGTCCAGGGGAAGTCCCTTGAAGCGGTCCTCGAAAGTGGCCCGCGATCTCGCCGCGCTTTCGCGCAGGCCGGGCTGGTTGATCAGCTCGATGAGCGTCACGGGCTTCCGGAGGCCGCCCTCCTTCTTGATCTCCAGGAAACGGCGGATGCGGCCGATGGTCTTCTCGAAATCGGCGTTGACCCGGATCCGCTCGTACGTTTCCGCGTCGAAGCCGTCGACGGAAAACGCGAACTGGTCCAGCCCGGCTTCGATCAAGCGGCGGGCCTTGTCCTCGTCCAGCAGCGTTCCGTTGGTGTGGAAACGAGTGACGAGGCCGGCCTCGTGGGCGTATCTGACCATCTTGAAAAAATCCGGGTGGAGGAGCGACTCCCCGCGGTGGTGGAGATTGACGTCGAAGGCGAACCGGGAGGCCTCGTCGGCGATCTTCTTGAAAAGGGCGAAATCCATAAAACCCTTTTGGGCTTTATCGAGGTCCTTGTTCGGGCACATGACGCAGCGAAGGTTGCAGACGCTGGTCGGCTCGATCCAGAGGCGGATGGGCAGGTAGGGCAGCCGGGTCCGTTTCTTTTTATAGCTCCGAAAAACCGAGGCCAGCCGGAGGTAATACCTGATTTTGTTGATCATGGTCGAGCGGCGCTATTTTAGCCGGAAACGGAGTTCCTGTCCAACCGTCTGATCGCGCGACGATGCTTTGACTCCCAGAATTGCCGAGGGAGCCTGTCATCGCGAGGAGCGAAGCGACGTGGCGATCCGACTCAAAGAGTCGTCCCGAGTCTTTCGAGGGATCTCATTGAGCCAGTACGAGGTTGGACGAGATCCTTCGCTTCGCTCAGGACGACCCGCTGGGTCGGATTGCCGCGCTCCCTTCGGTCGCTTGCAACGACAAGAAAATCAGCGACTTCCCATTTCTATCGGCAATTTCGGGCCGACTCGTTCATCTTGATAAAAGCGGAATTGTGTGGTAGGATAAACCGTTTTTAACGGAGTAAAATTCCTTGTATTTCCTCGCCGCGCTGGCCATGCTTCTCCTCTCGCTCGTCGGCTATTCTCTCGGGGTCGTCCTTAAATCGGGGAAAGCCGGGGTGAGAAAACCCCATGCCCTGGACCTCATCCTGGTGGTCCTGATGTGGGCCGGGATCCTCTATTCCCGGAGCCAGGTATCGTTCAGCAAGTGGGTCCTCTTCGCGGCCTGGGTCGTCGCGGGCCTGCTCTTGGGACTGGCCGTCACCGCAATCAAAGGATATTCCCAGGCCGAGCGCATGTCCATCGTCGAGCCCCGCCACGAAAATAAACCTTCCGAATTCAAAAGAGGGAAAGCCTTCCGGGAGTTCTCCGCGAAAATCGGCACGTTTCAAAGCCAGGTCCTTCTCGGGCTCCTCTTCCTGATCGTCTTCGCCCCCGTCGCCCTCGCCGTGAGGGTTTTTTCGGATCCCTTGAAGATCAAAAAGCCGGGCCGGGGCTCTCTCTGGTCCCTTAAAACGAAGATCGCCCCGGATCTTGAGCTCTTCAAGAGGCAGTCCTGATGCATATCCTCGGAATTTCTTGTTTCTACCATGACGCGGCCGCGGCGCTTCTTCGGGACGGCGCCTTGATCGCCGCCGCCGAGGAAGAACGGTTCAGCCGGATCAAGCACGATTTCGGCTTTCCGGAGCGGTCCGTCAAATATTGCCTGGAGGAGGCCGGGATCACGGCCGGCGACCTGGACTATGTCGTTTTCTACGAGAAGCCCTTCCGCAAGTTCGACCGGATCCTGATGACGTCCTTTCAGAGCTTCCCCCGCTCCTGGAGGACGTTCGGCGAGGCCATGATCAGCTGGCTCGGCGACAAGCTCTGGATGAAAAGCGTCATCCAGGCCAAAATCGGGATCTCGCCCGACAAGATCCTGTTCGAGGATCATCATCTGTCCCACGCCGCGAGCGCGTTTTATCCTTCGCCTTTCGAAGAAGCGGCCATCCTGACCCTCGACGGCGTCGGGGAGTGGACGACGGCGGCGTCGGGGACGGCCAAGGGCAACGACATCGCCCTGACCCATGAGATCCGGTTCCCCCATTCCCTCGGGCTCCTCTACAGCGCCTTCACCGCCTTCCTCGGGTTCCAGGTCAACGAGGGCGAATACAAGGTCATGGGCATGGCCCCGTACGGGGTGCCCAGGCACATGGACAAGATCTACGACCATCTCATCCGGGTCGCCGACGACGGCTCGTTCCGGATGAACATGGACTATTTCTCCTTTCACTACTCGGATGAGAAGACGTTCAACTCCCGGTTCGTCGATCTGTTCGGCGCGCCGCGCGATCCCAGGATGCATTTCTTCACCTCCCAGACGCGATTCCCTTCCTACTTCGGCGAAAAGCCGGCCGATTTCGACGAGCAGTGCCGGCTCAACGAGCACTACGCAGACGTCGCGGCGAGCATCCAGAAGGTCATGGAAGAGATCATCCTGAAGCTGGCCCGGGATCTGCACAAGCGGACGGGCCTGACGAAGCTCTGCATGGCCGGAGGGGTGGCCCTCAATTCCGTGGCCAACGGGCGGATCCTCAACGAGACGCCCTTCGAGGACCTCTTCATCCAGCCGGCGGCCGGCGACAGCGGCGGGGCCCTGGGCGCGGCCCTCCATGTCTATCACGCCCTTCTCGGCAAGCCGAGGAGCTTCCGGCTCGAGCACGCCTACTGGGGCAAGGCCTATTCCGGGAGCGAGATCCAGTCATTTTTGGACGGCCAAAACATCAAATACGAGCGGTTCTCGGACGACGACAAGTTCCTGGACCGCGTGGTCGACGATCTCGTCGGCGGAAAGGTCGTCGGCTGGTATCAGGGCCGCTTCGAATGGGGGCCGAGGGCGCTCGGCAACCGGAGCATCCTGGCCGATCCGAGAAGCGAAATGATGAAGGACACCGTCAATATCAAGATCAAATTCCGGGAGCCCTTCCGGCCTTTCGCCCCGGTCATCCTGGAACAGAACGCGGACGAATATTTCAAAGGCCGGAACACGGCCCGCCAATATCCTTCCCGTTACATGCTTCTCGTGCTGCCCCTCAGGGAGGACAAGGCGGACCAGATCAGCGCCGTCAATCATATGGGGACGGGCCGGCTGCAGACGATCCGCGAGGAATGGAACCCGCGCTATTACAAGATCGTCGAAAAATTCGGCCGGGCCACGGGCGTCCCCGTTCTTTTGAATACGTCCTTCAACTTGAGAGGAGAGCCGATCGTCACGACGCCGGCCAACGCCTATTCCACCTTCAGCAAGAGCGGCATCGACGTGCTCGTCCTGGAAAACTTCATGATTCGAAAATAGGACACGGAATCGAGGGCAACATGGGCGCGATCAAGAATTTCTTTTCGAAGTTGGGAATCGCCGGGGAATTGTTCCAATTCCTCTGGCAGAATAAGCGCTGGTGGCTGATCCCGGTCATCGTCGTCCTGTTCGTCATCGGATTCGTCCTGATCTTTTCCCAGAGCACGGCGCTCGGACCGTTCATTTACACCCTGTTCTGAGACCTCGGGAGATCGGCGCCGCCGCCGGGCGGGGGTTTTTGACATTTCCCGACGAATCTTTAATAATGAGTTTCCGCATGAAACCTCCATTTCGATGTCTTGCCGCGGGCTTGTTTCTGGCGGCGGCCGTGATCTTGCCGGGCTGCCGGGCGAAGACGACGCCCCGCAATGTCGTCCTCGTGACTCTGGACACGCTGCGGGCGGATCATGTCGGGGCGATTTCTCCGGGGAGGGCGTCCACCCCGAACCTGGATTTCCTGGCCGGGCGGGGGACCCTCTACAAGAATTGCTACAGCCTTATACCCATCACCCTGCCCTCTCACGCTTCGATCTTCTATTCTCAGCCGCCCCATCTTCTGAAAAACTACACCAATCGCCAGGTCCTTCAAAACATAACAAACCCGCTTCCGCTCGCCGCCCTGTTCGAAAAGAACGGTTTTGCCACCGCCGCTTTTGTGTCCCTCGGCGTCGTCCGCGCCGCGTTCGGCCTGAACAAAGGCTTCGGCACATATGTGGACGATTTCCCGCCGGACCGCTGGTATCTCCATGCGGAGGAAGTCAATCGCCGCGTCTTCCCCTGGCTTGAGTCTCACAAGAACGGCCCCTTCTTTCTCTGGATCCACTACTCCGATCCTCATGAGCCTTACACGCCCCCGGGCACGCCCGACGACCTGGATATCTTCGTCAACGATACGCACATCGGCGCCTATTGTCTGGGCCGATATACGATCAACACGGCCGAATGGCCCTTGAAAACGGGGCGCAACGAGATCCGTTTCGAAGTCAAAAACGAGTCCGACGACTCTCCCTATCAGGCCCGTCTCGATCTGTTCGAGATCAAAAGCCCGGACGCAGCCGAACTGAAGTTCGAGCCAGATCGGAACTGGTTCCTCCGGAAGGAAGACGGCATCAACTTCATCAAGAGGAGGTCCTCCATCGTCGTCTCCAATCCCGGTAAGCCGGTCCGGGTCGTGATGACGTTCCGGGGAAAACTGATCGTCCCCGTCGAGACCACGATCCGGGAGAACTACCGCCGGGAAGTCGAATACATGGACGCGGAGATCGGAAAGCTGTGGGCCAAACTCCAAGACCTCGGTCTCTTCGAAAACACCGCGATCCTGGCGGTCGGCGACCACGGCGAAGGCCTGGGGGAATACCAGACGGAGGAAGGCGTCCGCTACGTCGGGCACATCCACTTTCTCCAGGACGTCTTCATGAAGGTTCCTCTCATCATTTACAATCCCGCGGCGCCGGGACGAACCGCCGTCCGCGAGGAGGAGGTCACCTTGCTTGACGTCGCGCCATCGATCGCGGGCATCATGGGTTTTAAAAGCCCGGCTCGATATCAGGGACGGGACCTGTGTCGACTGCCGAGAGGCGAGCCTCTGGAAATTTTCGAGGAAACGTACAAACCCGAGGCCGGCCGGGACAAATTCGCGATCCTGGCCTTCCCCTGGCATTTGATCTTCACTCCGGAGAAGCGGCAGGACGAAGTCTATAACCTGACGAACGACCCGGGAGAATTCGACAATCTCCTCCCGAGCATGGATCTGCCGCCTGAGGTCGCCGCGCTGAGGCGGAAACTCGAAGCCAAAACGCGGGATATTCTCAAAACCAAAGTCGCCGTCCAGACGGACAAAAAAGACGAGGACATGCTCCGGTCTTTGGGCTATATCAACAAGAAATGAACTTCCTTTTTTCCGGTTTTTCTTTATGATATATTGGCGACGATGACGATCACCTCGATGAGAGACGTTTCATTCGTTATCCCCGTCTATAACGAAGAGAAAAACCTCCGCGTTCTCTATGGAGAACTGATCGCCGCGGGCGACACGCTCCGACGCTCTTACGAGATCGTCTTCGTCGATGACGGAAGCACGGACGGGTCCTTCCCGGCGCTCCGGGAGATCCAAGCCGGCGACCCGCGGGTCAAGATCATCCGCCTCCGCAGAAATTTCGGGCAGACGGCCGCCCTCACGGCGGGATTCGATCACGCTCGAGGCGGGATCATCATCACCCTCGACGCCGACCTGCAGAACGACCCGGCCGACGCCCCGCTCCTCGTCGCGAAGATCGACGAAGGCTACGATATCGTCAGCGGCTGGCGGATCAAGCGCAAGGATAAATTCGTCTCCCGCCGGCTTCCCTCGAAGATCGCCAACTGGATCATCTCCAAAGTCACGAAGGTCAGGCTCCATGACTACGGCTGCACGCTCAAGGCGTTCCGCGGGGAACTCGTCAAGCACATCAAGCTCTACGGCGAAATGCACCGTTTCATTCCGGCCATCGCCAGCACGATGGGCATTGCCATCGCCGAAGTGCCGGTGAATCACCGCCCCCGCGTCCACGGCAAGTCCAAATACAATATTTCGAAGTCGATCCGGGTCGTCCTCGACCTCCTGACGGTCAAGTTCCTCCTGAGCTATTCGACGCGACCCCTCCAAATCTTCGGCCTATTCGGCCTCTTCGCCGGTTTCATCGGCGGCATCATGGGCGGGATCCTGTCCTACCAACGCCTGATTCTGAAACAAAGCATCGCCAACCGCCCCCTTCTCCTGCTCTCCGTCCTGCTCATCGTCATCGGCATCCAGTTCATCACGATGGGCTTGCTCGGAGAGATCATGGTCCGGACCTACCATGAATCCGTGGACAAACGCATTTATGTCGTCCGCGACGTGATCGATTCGGATTCGGACGAAAAGGCCTGAGCACGCCCTCCATGAAAATCCTCATGCTCGCCCCCGAGCCTTTTTTCCAGCCGCGGGGGACGCCGATCAGCGTCTATTTCAGGATCAAAGCGCTGTCCGATCTCGGCCATCGAACGGCCCTCGTGACCTATCCGCTCGGGGTCGACGTCGAATTCAAGGATTTCACGATCCGCCGCGTCGCCAACCTCCTCCGCCTTCGGACCATCAAGATCGGGCCGTCCCTGGTGAAGCTCCCGCTCGACGGGCTCCTTTTCGCCCGGGCCCTATGGGAACTTCTCAAAGGCCGCTATGATCTCATCTTCTCCCACGAGGAAGCGGCGTGGTTCGGCGCCTTTCTCGGAAAAATCTTCCGCACGCCGCACGTCTATGATATGCACTCGAGCCTTCCTCAGCAGCTCGACAACTTCGATTTTTCGAAATCCAGGCTGTTGAAGAAGATCTTCCTCAGGCTGGAGAGGTTCGTCCTGAACAACTCGAAGGCGGTCATCGTCATCTGCCGGGATCTTCTCGAATACGTCCAGCAAAGAGGTTTCGGCGAAAAGACCGTTCTTCTCGAGAATTTCATCGATTTCAACGACTTCGAGGGACGGCCCTGGCCCGCGGAGGTCATCGAAAAACAAAAGATCGAAATCGCGCCCGGCGGCGAGAAGATCGTCCTCTACGCCGGTAATTTCGAGCCGTATCAGGGCATCCCGCTGCTCGTCGAGGCGTTCGCCCGGGTCCGATCCCGGGCTGTCCTGTTGATCGTGGGCGGATCGAAGCCCGCCCACGATGAAATGCGGGAAAAGGCGAAGGGGCTGGGCATCGGGGACAGGGTCGTCTTCGTCGAAAAGGTCCCGCCGCAACGGGTCCCGTTCTATATCGCCCTGAGCGACGTCCTCGTTTCGCCGCGAGTGTCCGGAACGAACACGCCCTTGAAGATTTATTCATTCCTCAAGTCCGGGAAACCGCTCGTCGCCACCGACTTGTGGACGCACACCCAGGTCCTGAACGAAAAGATCGCGGTCCTCGCCGCCCCCGAGCCCCGGGCCTTCGCCGAGGGGATCTCGTTCGCCCTCGACTCCGAGGAAGCCCAGGCGCGAGCGCGGGAAGCGGGGCGCCTGGCCGGGCGGGAATTCGTCTATCCCAAATACCTGGAAAAGATCTGCCTGACGTTAAACAAAGCCGCCGGATGATGTCCGGCGGCGCAAGACCGAACCATGCGCGCGTTCATAACGGGAGCTTCGGGATTCATCGGCGGGCACCTGGCCGCCCGGCTCGTTCGGGACGGATGGCACGTCCGGGCCCTCGTTCATAAGAGCAGACTCTCCGGGCCGGCGGACATCGAATCCGCGTCCGGCGACGTCCGGGATTTCGATCTCCTCAAGAGCGCGCTTCCGGGCGTCGATGTGCTATTCCATCTCGCCTCGGCCCTCGGCGCGTCGCGAATCGACAAACGGGACTTTTTTGAAATCAACGGGGAAGGAACACGGACCGTTCTGCGGGCGGCCCGGGAAACCGGCGTCAGGCGAATCGTCCATTTCAGCTCCGCCGGCGTCCTCGGCCATGTGAAAGACGGCGACATCGCCGATGAACAATATCCGCTCGACCCGCGGGACGTCTATGACGCCTCAAAACTCGAAGGCGAAAAGATCGCCCTCGCCGGCGCGAGGGGCGGCCAAAACGTCGTCGTCGTCCGGCCGGGTTGGGTTTACGGCCCGGGCGATCGGAGGACGTTCAAGCTCGTCCGGGCCGTCGCCCGCCGCCGTCTCGTTCTCGTATCCGGGGGAAAAACGCTCCAAACGCCCGTTTACATCGAAGATCTCATCGACGGCATCCTGCTCAGCGAGGACCGAGGAAGGGCGGGCGAGATCTACCACATCGCCGGGACCGAAGTCCTGACCGTGAGGCGGATGGTCGAGATCATCGCCGGCGCGACCGGCAGGAAACCTCCCCGCCTTTC
>Ga0315297_10001516_pt1 | contig 14376 bp, 11 predicted proteins | sample YL17G15_0_MG_FD_203628 | JGI IMG/M metagenome (GOLD analysis project Ga0315297, IMG submission 203628) | Sediment microbial communities from Yellowstone Lake, YNP, Wyoming, USA - YL17G15_0 | ecosystem: Environmental > Aquatic > Freshwater > Lake > Sediment | place: USA: Wyoming | collected... | reverse complement strand
GACCAGCTCCGTTCCATCGGGCGAATGTTCGGCAAGGGCGGCCGAATTGGCGCGTACCCAATCCTGGAACTCCTGGGTCTTTCCTGGGAGCACGTTGAAACCATCGACACTCAGGATGTCCACGTTGATCTCCTCTCGTCGCGTTTGCGGCTTCTTGGTGCAAGATCGAATCCTGCATCGGACGCACGCAGAAAGGGCGGTCCGGGCTGAAGAACCACGAAGACCGGCCCGCGGGCCGCTCTCCCCGGTGGCTCCCCCGCCGGGTCAGGTGGCCGTAGCTGCGCCTCCGGCGAGTCGGAGCCTCCGGTGGAGAGCGTCGCCCATATCAGGAGTCTCGTATCCTTCTGGGCTACCCTCTGAGCCCCGAGTCTCACCGTTGTCGTGTTACGAGGGCGCGCAGGCGCCAAACCGACATCCGATAGCGCAAGAGGAGCGGGCGTTGCGAGCGAGTCAGAAGGTGATGACTAGCGGGGGAAAGAGTGTGGTGGCGAGGGTCAGAATTGAACTGACGACACCACGATTTTCAGTCGTGTGCTCTACCAACTGAGCTACCTCGCCACCGAGAGAACGCGGCTCTCGGAAGAGCGCGCCTCATGCTACCCGCGAGGCTGGGGAGGGTCAACCGCCGGCGTCTCAGCCCTCGGAGGTATCGAGCTCGGACTCGAGTTGCACGCGCTCGGGCTCTTCTTCGGGCAGGAAGACCTGGATGAGGTCCCTTTCTGCGCCTGGCGGCAGGAGACACAGCACGTAGTCGCCGGGCAGGATCTCGGTCGAGCCGCGTGCTACCAGGGCGTGACCGGCGCGCACGATCGCCGCCAGCACCACCCCCTCGGGCAGGGCGATATCCTGCACGTAGGTGTGGGCGAACGGCGAGTTCTCGCCGACCTCGAGCTCTACGAGCTCCACCTGCTCCCGCTTCAGCGAAAGGAGATGCACGAACTTGTGCGTCGGCAGCTCATGCATGATGAGGTTGAGCATCGCCGTAGTGGCGCACACCGTGTTCTCGACGCCGAGCAGGTCGAAGGTGGGCTGGTTGAACGGGTTGTTGACCCGCGCCACGACCTTGGGCACGCCGAACTTGAGCGTGGCGACCTGCGAGATGATGATGTTGTCCTCGTCGTCGCCGGTGACGGCCACGACGAGATCGGCGCGGCCGATGCCGGCCTTCTCGAGGACCCAGATCTCGGTGCCGTCGCCGAACACGAGGGCGTCTTCGCCGAGCAAGTCGGCGATGAGGTCGTAGCGCGTCTTGCGCTGCTCGACGAGGGCGATCTCGTGGCCGAGTTGCAGGAGCTGGCGGGCCGTGTTGAGACCGACCTTGCCGCCGCCGACGATGAGCACGAACACCGCTCAGCCCTCCTGGTCCGGCAAGGGGACCTGACAGGCGCGCACGGCGTCGAAGAGCGACACGCGGACGTCCCGCGTCGGGCACACCGTGTTGATGCCGACCTGTGCGAAGAGCTCGGCGCGCAGCGGATCGTAGACGCGCGCGACCACGCAGCGGATACCGTACTTCTTCTGCGCGATCTGCGCGATGACGATGTTGGTGTTGTCGCCGTCGGTGCAGGCGACGAAGGCGTCGGCACGCTCGATGCCGGCCTCGCGCAGGACCGCCCAGTCGAGAGCGCGCCCCACCACGAAGTCACCGGGGAAGTCGTCGCCCAGCAGGTGGAAGGCCTCGGGGCTCTCGTCGAGGATCGACGCCTCGAAGCCCTGGGCGACCAGGTCGCGGGCGAGGCCGGAGCCCACGCGGCCGCAGCCGACAATCAGAACGTGCATGTGTCACCTCTCACTTGGTCGCGGGTGGGCCCTCGCGCCCGCCTGGGGAGGCGGGAGGCTTGGGCCTGGAGGCCTGCGGTCCGCTCTCGAGGACCGCAGAACCTTCGGTAGGATAGTCCTTGGGCACGAGATTCAGAAGTACCTCGCACGGCGCGTGGTCGAGGACGAAGTCGGCGGTGCGCCCGAACACGAGGTTGCCGATACGGCGTTTGCGCCCGGTCCCGATGATGATCACTTCGGAGCGGCGGTCGATGGCCTCTTCGACGATGGCCTTGCCGGCCTGCCGTGCCGTCACGATGTGCGGCGTGAAACCGACCTTGAACTGCTGCGCGATGAGGCCCGCGGCCTGGAGCACCTTTTCCGCCTTGGCGTGCTCGTTGACCAGCCGCGCGTCGAGAGGCAGGTTGAGCGGCACTTCGATGACGTAGAGGCCGTCGATGGACGACTTCTTCTCCGTGGCCAGCTGGCAGGCGAGCACCATCATCTCGTCGGTGATCCGCGAGCCGACGATGGGAACGAGGATCTGGTTGTAGTCGATGTCGGCCTGCATGGTCTCGGGCACCACGACCTTCTCGACGGTCTTCGTGAGTGAGTAGCCCTTGGCCTTGCGATAGACCACGTAGGTCACGAGGCCCACGCCCATCCAGATGAAGCCGATCAGGCGCCCCTGGGCGTGGGTGGCGACGACGACGCACCACACGGTGAAGGTCCCCAGCCCGCCGACCATGGCCAGCACCGGCAGGGAGCGCCCGCTGCCGATAGAGATGTTGACGGGCGTGTGGAAGGGGCGCGCGAGCTCCGGCTCCTTCATGCGCAACCACACCACCGACACGTGCGCGACCGTGAACGAGATCATGGCCCCGAAGGCATAGAGGTCGGCGAGCAGAGCCGTGCTGCCCGGCAAGATCAGGATGCACGCCACCGCCCCGAACATGATGATCGACACGTACGGCGTGAGCCGCCTGGGGTGCACGCGCCCGAGGAACGGCGGGATCTGGCGATGCTGCCCCATGGAGTACGCCAGGCGTGACACGCCGATGAGCCCAGCGTTGGTGGCGATGATGAGGATCGTCGCGGCCAGGATGCCGACCCAGGGGCGCAGGATGGTCTCCAGCCAGCCGAGCGACGAGGGCAAGTTGTTGACGATGCCCACCACGGGGTCTTCTCTGTAGACACTGCCGAGCTGGCTACCGTACAACCTCGTGTAGTCGGTGCCGTTCTGGGCGTACACGGGGCCGGTCGGCGGGAGCGGCCCGACGTACCACTGCGACCCCTTGAGGATGGCCGGGAGGTAGACATTGTTGTCGGGGTTGCCGGGAGGAGGCGCTGCCTTGAACACGAACGGCCCGTTCGGCATCTTGGGATCCTTGGCGACCACGGCCACTTCAGCGGTCTTGCCCGTGGCTTTGTCGACCGGCATCACGTTGTACTTGACCGGCATGGCCGACAGAGCCGTGATCGAGATCCCGGCGTAGACGATAAGCACTGCCGCGAGCACGTAGTTGATGGCCCGCGGCACGTCACGGTCGGGTCTGGCGGCCTCCTCGGCCATGTTGGAGACCGTCTCGATGCCCGTGTAGGCGACCGTGCCGATCGAGATGCCGTAGATCAGCTGCCTCCATGTGGGTGCCACGCCCCAGATCACCTGGGCGAACAGCAGCTTGGGAGCGACCAGGAGGATCACACCCAACACCATCAGTAGGACCTGCGTCATGAGGTCGAGGATGGCAAGCACGATGTTGAGCCGCGCCGCCTCCTTGATGCCGATGACATTGATGATGACCAGGACGATGACCGTGACGATGCCGCCGATGGTGTTGGACGGCCAGGTCTTGAGGACCGGCCAGAACACCGCCAGGTAGTTGGGTACGAAGAACGCCGAGATGGCGATGGTGATGATGTAGTCGAGCATGAGCGCCCAACCGGCGCCAAAGCTCACGAACTCGTTGAAGGCGCGCCGCGCGAAGCTCGAGGACCCGCCCGCCTCGGGCAGCATGGCCGTCGCCTCGGCGTAGGACCATGCGGTGGTGACGAACAAAAGACCAGTCGCGATGAAGACGAGCGGCGTGACGCCCAAGGCAGAGAGTGCGACGACGCCGAGCGCGTAGTAGATCGAGGAGCCCACGTTGCCGTAGGCGGTGCTGAACAGGGCCGGCACGCCGAGGACCTTCTGCAGCCCCTGCCCCTCTCTATGCTTTCTGCGAGCCATGGTCTCCTGAAAGGCGAGGGGTCAGACGAGGGTGCGCCAGCGGAGCACGGCCATCACGACCAGCAGGACGCCGGCAACGAGTTGCACCGAGAGTGGCCAGAGTTGGCCGTCGAGGGCGGCGCGCCCGATGAGGAGCGCGCCAATGACCCCCGTGACGATCGCGATGATCTTGCGCGTGGTCCACATGGTCCAGAATCCAGACAGGCCGACCCGAGGTCGAGTCGGCCCAAGCGGTGACAGTACCACCGGGTGAAGCGCTGCACAAGCGGCCTTTATGGCTCCTTGACGGCCCGCAAGATGAGATAGAAGGGCGAAGGCGCGGCGGGCGGCCGACGGGCCGCCCGCCGCGCCTTCAGCGGCGGAGCGTGAGCTCCGCCGTCACCTCTACTTCACGAGGAACGGGATGACGAGCAGGGCCACGATGTTGATGACCTTGATCATCGGGTTGATGGCCGGGCCCGCCGTGTCTTTGTACGGGTCGCCGACCGTGTCGCCGGTGACGGCGGCCGCGTGGGCGTCGGAGCCCTTGCCGCCGTACTCGCCGTCTTCGATGAGCTTCTTGGCGTTGTCCCAGGCGCCGCCGCCGCTGGTCATCGAGACGGCAAGGAAGAGACCCGTGATGATCGACCCCATGAGCACGCCGCCGAGGACCAGATACGCCTTGCTCCAGAACACCAGGGCGATGATGATCGGCGTGAGCACCGGGATGGCGGCCGGGAGCATCATCTCGCGGATCGCCGACTTGGTGACGATGTCGACGGCCCTGCCGTACTCGGGCTTCTCGGTGCCCAACATGATGCCGGGCAGCTCGCGGAACTGGCGACGGACCTCCTCGACGACCTTGCCACCGGCGCGGCCCACGGACTGCATGCAGAACGAGGCGAACAGATAGGGGAGCAGACCGCCGATGAGCAGGCCGACCAGCACCCAGGGCTCGCTGACTTTGAACTGGTCGATCACCCCGGCCCCGAAGCTCTCTTTGAGGTCGTAGGTGTACGACACGAACAGGATGAGGGCGGCAAAGCCCGCCGAGCCGATGGCATAGCCCTTGGTGATGGCCTTGGTGGTGTTGCCGACCGCGTCGAGGGGATCGGTGACCGCGCGCACGCTGTCCGGCAGGCCGGCCATCTCGGCGATGCCGCCGGCGTTGTCGGTGATGGGGCCATAGGCGTCGATGGCGACGATGATGCCGGTCATCGAGAGCATGGCCATGACGGCCACGGCGATGCCGTACAGGCCGGCGGTGCCGCCACCGGCGGCTGAATAGCTGGCCAGGATGCCGGCGGCGATGGCCAGCACCGGCAGGGCCGTCGACTGCATGGACACGGCCAGGCCCTGGATGATGTTGGTGGCGTGGCCGGTGATGCTCGCCTTGGCGATGCTCTTCACCGGGTTGTAGCGCGTCGCCGTGAAGTACTCGGTGATGACGACGAGGAGGGCGGTCACGACGATGCCGCTGACCGCACACAGGAACAGGCGGCCGACGCTAGGGATGCCGGCGAGACGGTACTTCTCGGCGCCGAGCATCCAGTTGGTGAGCGGGTAGAAGAGCGCGATGGCGATGAGAGCGGCGATGGCAAGGCCTCTATAGAGGGCGTTCATGATGTTGGTGCTGCCGCTGCCGAGGCGCACGAAGAACGTGCCGATGATCGAGGCGATGATGGAGGCGCCGCCGAGGACCAGCGGGTAGGTGAGAGCAGCCGTGACGTGCGGCCAGAAGAGATACGCCAGCAGCATGGCGGCGACGGCCGTGACGGCATAGGTCTCGAAGAGGTCGGCGGCCATGCCGGCGCAGTCGCCGACGTTGTCGCCGACGTTGTCGGCGATGACGGCCGGGTTGCGCGGGTCGTCCTCGGGGATGCCCGCCTCAAGCTTGCCGACCAGGTCGGCGCCCACGTCGGCGGCCTTGGTGAAGATGCCGCCGCCGACGCGCGCGAAGACGCTGATGAGGCTGCCGCCGAAGCCGAGCCCGATGAGCGCGCGCACGGCGTGCTCGGGCCAGAACTGCGTGCCCAGCCAGTAGTACACGGCCACGCCGAAAAGCGCGAGGCCGACGACCAGCAGGCCCGTGACGGAGCCGCCGCGGAAGGCGACGGAGAGCGCCGGGCCGAGGCCCTTCTTAGCGGCCTCGGCCGTGCGTACGTTGACGCGCACGCTGACCATCATGCCGATGTAGCCGGCGGCCGCCGACAGGGAAGCGCCGACGACGAAGCCCGCGGCGGTCTCCCAGCCGAGGCCCCAGCCCTGCTTGACGCCGAGGGCGACGCCGATGATGACGAAGACGACGACACCGACCATGGCGATGGTGCGGTACTGACGCCCGAGGTACGCCTTGGCGCCCTCCTGTACGGCTCCCGCGACCTCGCGCATCTTCTCGTCGCCTGACGGCAACGCCAGCAGCCAGCGGATGAGCAGCACCCCGTACACCACTGCCCCGAGGGCGCAGATCACAGCGATCAGCACCGCGTTGTCAGAGAAGAACGAACTCACTTGACTGACTCCTTTCTTGGCTCCACGTGGTCGCGGTACGCCCCTGCGGACCTCGCCGCGCCACCCCAGACTTCGTGGGCATCCCCAACTGCCCGTTGACAGTCTTGTCTCGCCTCGCGCCGCCCTCAGAACGGGCGGCGCGTCAGTACAGGTACTTGCCGATCAACAGGTCGAGCTTGTCTTTGGTGCCTTGCGGGATGAGCTCGGCCGGCGTGTTGATGGCGAGCTCCACCGCGTGGCGGCAGGCACAGTCGCGGTGCTGATCCAGCGCCGTGACGACGCGCGTGACGATGGCCTGTGCGGTCTCGACGTTGCGGCGCACGTTGCCCAGTACCTGCTCGAGCGTCACATCCTCTTCCCCTTCGTACCACACGTCGTAGTCGGTGACCATGGCCATGGTGGCATAGCAGAGCTCCGCCTCACGCGCCAGCTTGGCCTCCTGGAGATTGGTCATGCCGATGACGTCGAAGCCCAGCTGACGATAGACGTTGCTCTCGGCGCGCGTGGAGAACTGGGGACCCTCGATGCAGACGTAGGTGCCGCCCTCGTGCACGGTGGCGCCGACCGCGCGACCGTGCTCCACGAGCAGCGCGCCGACGTAGGGGCAGAACGGGTCGGCGAAGCCCATGTGCACGACGACGCCGTCGCCGAAGAAGGTGCTGGGCCGCGCCTTGGTGCGGTCGTAGAGTTGGTCGGGCACGACGACGTCGAGCGGCTTGAGCTCTTCGCGCAGGCTGCCGACGGCGCTGGCGGACAGCACGTAGTGCACCCCCAGCGCCTTCATGCCCCAGATGTTGGCGCGGTAGTTGACCTCGCCGGGAAGGATGCGGTGCCCGCGCGCGTGTCGGGGCAGGAAGGCCACCGGCACGCCGCCGATCGCGCCGAGAAAGTAGGAGTCGCTGGGCGCCCCGAAGGGCGTATCGATGGCCACTTCGCGAGCGCTCTCGAGCAGCTCGTAGAAGCCGGACCCCCCGATGACACCGACCTTGGCAGAATCCCTGCTGGCGGACACCGTACCCTCCCTTCAGACCACGCGCCGCGGGAAGTATACAGGACGCGGACCTGAGCGAACGCGAACGGACCGGCCGAAGAGCACGCCGTTCGAACGTGAACTTCCGCTCGACCGGTTTGGCCACGGCGAACGATTCGCCGACGCGGCTCCGAAGATGCGCGGCTATCGACGAATGCGCGCCCCGATGTGCCGGATCGCGACGTGCGTGAGGTGGGGCTACGACTCTTTCAAGCCGGGCACCAAGCTCTCATAGAAGTCCAGGCAATCCGGATTCGCCAGGGCGTCCCGGTTGGTGACCGGCCGGCCATGGACCAGGTTGGTGACCGAGATCTCGACCTTCTTCATGTTGAGCGTGTACGGGATGTCGGGCACCGCGATGACCTTGGCCGGCACGTGCCGCGGCGAGGCGTTCTCGCGGAGTGTCCGAGCGATCTTCTTGACGAGGTCGTCGGTCAGGTCCTGACCGTCGACGAGCTTCACGAAGAGGACGATGCGCTGGTCGCCCTTCCAGTCTTGACCGATGGCCAGGCTGTCGGCGATCTCGGGGAGCTTCTCCACCTGGTTGTAGATCTCGGCCGTGCCGATGCGGACGCCCGAGGGTTTGAGCACCGCGTCCGAGCGTCCGAGGAAGGTGATGCCACCGGTGGCGACGTCGAACGTGACGTAGTCTCCGTGCCGCCACACACCCGGGTAGACGTCGAAGTAGGCGGCGTGGTAGCGCTCATTGCCGGGGTCGTTCCAGAAATAGAGCGGCATCGACGGGGCGGGAGCCTCACACACCAGTTCGCCCACCTGGTCGCGCACCGGCTTGCCTGCCTCGTCGTAGCACTCGATCTTCATCCCCAGACCCGGAGCCTGCAGCTGGCCCGCGTACACCGGCAGCGTGGGACTCCCGATGGCGAAACACCCGTTGATGTCGGTGCCTCCGGAGAGTGAGTTGTAGTGGAGATCGGCCTTGATCGCCTCGTATACGTAGGCGAAACCATCCGGCGAGAGCGCCGAGCCGGTCTGGCAGATCTCGCGCAGGGCCGAAAGCTCGTAGTCCTCTTTGGGCACCATGCCTTGAGCCTTCAGGAGGCTCAGGTAGCTCGCGCTGGTGCCGAAGATCGTCACCTTGAGATCCGCGATCAGGCGCCAGAGCGCCCCCAGGTCGGGGTAGGCGGGGTTGCCGTCGAACAGGACCACCGTTGCCCCCGTGCCCAGGGCCGACATCAGCCAGTTCCACATCATCCAGCTGGCCGTGGTGACGTAGAAGATGGTGTCGTGGCGCGTGAGATCGGCGTGCAGGACCAGCTCCTTCAGCTGGTTGATGAGGATCCCACCCCCACTCTGCACGAGGCATTTGGGCTTGCCGGTGGTGCCCGAGGAGAACATGACCACGGCCGGGTGATCGAAGGGCACCTGCTCGAATCGAAGCTCTTCGCCGGCCTGATCGGCAATGAACGAGTCCCAGCGGACAGCACCGCGGATAGAAGACAGGTCGGCGGCCGGGTCGCCCGCATAGTGAGCCACCACTACCCGCTCGATGCTCGGGATGCCGCGGGTGACCGCGGCGGCGGCGGGGATGCAGTCGAACACCCGGTTCTTGTAGCGATAGCCGTCGACGGCGAACAGCACCTTCGGCTCGATCTGGCCCAGCCGATCCGCGGCCGCCTCCGGGCCGATGTCGGTGGCGCAACTCGACCAGACAGCACCCACGGCCGTAGCGGCGAGCATCGCCACCGCTGTCTCTACGAGGTTCGGCAGGTAGCCCGCTACGCGGTCGCAAGGCTTGACGCCCGCCGCCCTGAGGGCACCGGCCACCCGAGCCACGGTCTGGTACAGCTCAGCGTAGGTCACGCGGACCGGCGTAGCGGTCTCTCCTACGAAGATGAACGCCACCCGATCGTCACGATGGCTCAGAAGGTTCTCGGCGTAATTGAGCCGCGCGCCGGGGAACCAGTCGGCTCCCGGGAACCGGGCAAGGTCGTCGACCACCGCCGTGTAAGGCGTGGAGGCCTGGAGACCGAGAAAGTCCCACGCCGCCGCCCAGAAACCGGGGATGTCGTCGACCGACCAGCGGTGGAGCGCCGCGTATGATTCGAACGTCCGGCCACACCTCTCACCGGCAAACGTGGCGAAGCGCGTCATATTGGCGCCGGCGACTCGCTGCGCCGACGGTTCCCACAGCAGTGTAGCCATAGCCCTCTCCCCCTCGTTCCAGCGGATGCGCCGCGCGGCGCGGCCGCCTACCTATCGCACCCTGACTACCCTACTCCGTTCCACCGTGCGACTTCGCCCAGCCAGGAATCTGAGGCCATCGCGTGGGACTGCCTGACCGTCATGCGCCTGCACGTGAGCCGGTTGATGCACCCGCCTCGCTCGGGGAGGTGGCCGCGGGCTCCGGTCTGGACGCCTTCGGCGAGCAGCGGCTCGGCACGAACCGTCGCCTCCCCGCGTTTCCGCGGCGCGCGCCTGCGGTATGTCTGCAGACGGACGACCGACCGACCTAACCAGGGGAGCCCCACCATGCCCGACCTCAACAAGAAGTTCAGCCGCAAGGAGTGGAAGGACTGCTGCGGCAAGGGCTGCAAGAAGTGCGAGATCGCTCAGACCTACATCGGCGTGTACGGCAAGAGCAAGGGCCTCGACAAGCTGAACGAGGACCGCAAGGAGATGCAGGCCAAGAAGAGCGGCAAGAAGAAGGGCGGCAAGAAGAAGGCCAAGTCCTGAACGGGGCGGCGATCCTGACCGCGCCGCGCTGAGCCGCGGATGGACCCCGCCCGATCAGAGGCCCGGTCGGCACGGCAGACCACCGGCTTCATCGACATCGGCACCAACTCCGTGCGCCTCATGGTCGCACGTCTCGAGCCGGACCGCTCCTGGAGCACGATCACCCTGCAGAAAGAGCCCGTACGCCTCGGCGAGGGCGAGTTCGGCGCCGAGAGCGCCTTGCAGCCGGCGGCCATGGACCGCGCCACGCTCGTGTGCCGCAGCTTCGCCGAGCTCGCGCGCTCCCACGGCGCCCAGACGGTGGTCGCGGTCGCGACCTCGGCCACTCGAGAGGCCGGCAACAAGGCCGCCTTCGTGCGCCGGCTGCGCGAGGAGGCGGGCATCGATGTGCACGTCGTGTCGGGCCAGGAGGAGGCCCGCCTGATCTTCCTCGGACTGCTCAGCCGTGTGCACCTCGGCGAGCGGCGCGCGCTCGTCATCGACATCGGCGGCGGAAGCACCGAGGTCGCACTCGGCGATCACGGGGGGGCCGAGTACCTCGACTCGCTGCGCCTCGGGGCCATCCGCCTGACCAGCGAGTTCCCCGAGGCCTCCGCCGCTGCCCCGGTCACCGCCAAGGTGTACGAGGCCATGCGCCGCCGGGTGCAGGTGGAGGCCACGCGCATCCGCAGACACCTCGCCGGCGAGCGCATCGACGTCGTGTTCGGCACGTCGGGCACGATCCGCAACCTCGCGAGCGTGGTCGTCCGGGCGCTTCGCGACGGGACTCCGCGGCGCGTGGACACGCTGAGCCGCGCCGAGGTGCGCAAGGTCGCCAAGATGCTGCGCTCGCTCAGCCTGGAGGAGCGGCGCGCCGTCCCCGGGCTGAATCCGTTGCGCGCCGACATCGTCGTCGCCGGCGCCGCCATCCTCGACGCGCTGATGGAGGACCTCGACCTCGCCGAGATCCTGGCCGTGGCCGAATGTGGGCTGCGCGAAGGTCTGGTGGTGGACCATCTCGCGCGCGAGATCCGCGACGCCTCGTCGGACGCCCCGACGGTGCGCGAACGCAGCGTGTTGCAGCTGGCGCGCGCCTGCGCCTTCGACGAACCCCACGCCCGTCGCGTCGCCGGCCTCGCCCTCGAGCTGTTCGACAGCGCCCGCGCCGCGGGCCTGCACCGCTACGGCGACGAGCAGCGCGAGCTCTTCGGGCACGCGGCGCTGCTGCACGACATCGGAACCTTCCTCAGCTACAGCGACCACCACCTGCACAGCTACTACCTCATCCGCCACGCCGACCTTCTGGGCTTCGACGAGAACGAGATCGCCACCATGGCGGCCACGGCGCTGTTCCACCGCAAGGCCCGGCCCGGAACGCGTCACCCGGCCTTCGCGGAGTTCGACCGGCCGACGCGCACGGCGGTGCGCCTGCTCAGCGTCCTGCTGCGCATGGCGGAGTACCTGGACCGCAGCCACTCGGGGGCCATCGCCCACGCCGCGCTGCGCAAGGACGGGCCGGGCGCCCTCGTGCTCGAGGTCCGCCCGGCCAAGGACTGGCATCTGGAGAGGTGGCGGCTGGACTACCGCCGCGAAGCCGTCGAGAAGGGGCTCGGGCGCACCCTGACAGTGAAGGCGCTCGAGCCGTAGGCGTGGCGAGCGCCGCGGCCCTTCGCCGCTCGCGGCCGACTCGCGCGACCGACGCCGCGTTCAGATCTCGGCGATCACCGTGGCCAGCTCGCGGCTGAAGCCGCTGCCGGCGAGCGTCGGCCACACGTCGGGGAAGGTCAGGATCAGGCGCTCCATCTCCTCCTGGCGCGCGGCCAGATAGTGCGCCGCCCCCGGCGCCACGATGACCTCCATGGGGCCGGGGAGGTCGTGGCCGCCGTGGCGCCACGTGCCCCAGGTGAGGTAGTCGCGCAGTACGCCGCTGGTGACGACCGCGTCCTGCAGGTCGCCGAGGTGGTCCTGGAGGCCCTTGACCTTCTTGATGAGCGGCCGGGCGCCCGGCCCGAGCACGTCCTCGAAGAACTCGAGCGTGTAACGCAGCCCCTTGCAGCTCTTGCGCAGCGCGTGGAAACGCGGCAGAGGCGTCTCGAGGCCGCCGAGCTGGCCCTCGAAGGCCCACACGACCGCCATGTCCTTGTAGAGGACCCCGGGCAGGACCTGGGCGACGCGCTGCGGACGAGGGTCGGCCGGCGGGCGCGCCGAGAGGTGCTCGAGCGGCCCGTCCAGCAGCTCCTCGAAGCGCTCGACGAAGGCGCGGTAGCGCCCGCCGTCGAGATAGTCGACGAGGCGCTCGCGCTGACGCTCGCGCTCCGCGCGGCAGGCCGCGAGCAGGCCGTCGAGGTCCCCGGCGCGCTCGGGCGGCAGGGCGTCGAGGTAGTGCTGGGTCTTCCGCTCGAAGACGTCGAGGTCGCGGACCGCGCCCAGCGTGCGCCCCGTACGGCGCAGGCCTTTGAGGACAGGACGCATCGCCTGGCGGCCGAGATACTCCTCGAAGACCGTCAGGGCCATGCGCAGGCGCCGCGTGGAGACGCGCATGACGTGCAGCTCCTCGGGGTCTTCACCGAGGCGCGTGCCGGCCTCGTGCTCGAGCATGCGCGCCAGATGGAAGCGTAGCGTCTTGGCGGCCGCCTCGACCATGGTGTCGGCGGGCAGGATACCGGGGCGCTTCTTCGTGTCGTCGACGGCCTCGGCAAGGACCTCGACGGCCTCCTCAACGAGGCCCTCCGTGGAGACGTCGCCGCCGGCAGAAGCCTCAGGCGCTCCGTAGATGCCGGTGCCGTCGGCGCGGTAGCGCGCCAGCCAGTAGCGCACGCGGCGGCTCGAGAAGCCGGCCCTCGTCGCCGCCTCACCCTGCGTGAGACCCTCGTCGAGGGCCAGCAGCGCCGCCGCGCGACGGGCGCGCGCGTCGTGGCCGCCGGCGTGCGCCTCGTGGACGGGGCGCTCGGCCGGCGGCAACAGGCTGCCGTCGCCGCCGGCCTCAACGATCTCGAGGGCGCGCGTGAACTTGGCGCGGGATTCGGGCGTCAGACTGGGCTCGGCCTGCAAGGCGGCCACGAGCCGCTCCAGATCGTCGTCGCCGCCTTTGCCGCGGAGCTCCAGCTCGGCTTCGTACCAGCGCCGCGCCTTCCCGCCGGCCGCGACCGTGACGTCGTCGAGGCTGAGTTCGGCGACCTCACGAGAGCCGTCGCAGACGCGCCGCGCCAGGCGTTCCTGTTCGAGGAACAGGAACGGCTCGAGCGGCGCCCCCCGCGCGATGCCCTCGACGCGCTCACGCAGCTCACCCTCCGGCCACTCGGCCGGAGGCACGTCGGCCGCGACCCGCGCCTCGAGCTCCTCGCGGCGCAGCACCCCGGCGTCGCCGGTGACGAGCTGCTTCAGCGTGAGCCGCACCCCGCCGCCCGTCTCGCGGCGCCGCAGGTAGTACCCGGCGGCAAGAAAGCGGCGGTCGGCCGTATCGAGAAACGTGTCACGGTCGCGGCGGCGCTCGCCGGCCTCGACGTCGTATCCGGCGAGCGCCGGCGCCTGCGCCAGACGGGCGAGCGCCGCCGCGTCCGCCACGGTGTACTTGGCCTCTACTTCCACGCCGTCACTCCCCCGTCATCAGGGCAGGCGTGAGCAGCCACGCCAGCATGCCATCGTCGAGCTGGGAGCCCCTCACGTCGACGCGCGCCAAGCCCCCCTTCTTGAAATCCACCCGGCCGCCTCCCGTGAGCTCGGCCACCGTGGCGCTGAAGTCGGGCTCGTGGCCCACGACCATGAGGCTCGCGGCCGGGGCCTCTCGAGCGACGATCTCGGCCAGCCGGCGCGCGTCGAACCCGTAGGCCAAGCGCCGGTCCTCGACCAGCCGCTCGCTCATGCCCAGCTCCGCGGCGACGATCTCGGCGGTGCGGCGCGCCCGCGCCAGGGGGCTGGTGACGATGGCGTCGGGAGCCAGCCCCATGGCCTTCATGGCGCGCCCCTCGGCGCGCACGACCGCCTCGCCGGCGTCGGTGAGCGGTCTCAGGTCGTCGTCCTCGTGCCAGTCGGCGCGCGACCACGCCTTGCCGTGTCGCAGGAAGTAGATCCGCAGCGTCACTCGTCCTCCTGCTTGCGCACCGCCTCACGCGCCTGCGCCACGAACCACTCCTGGGCGTTGAGCGGCTCTTCGTCCTCGCCCGGCCAGATGTGCTCCCAGGCGCCGTCCGGATGC
>Ga0315297_10001513_pt1 | contig 14378 bp, 28 predicted proteins | sample YL17G15_0_MG_FD_203628 | JGI IMG/M metagenome (GOLD analysis project Ga0315297, IMG submission 203628) | Sediment microbial communities from Yellowstone Lake, YNP, Wyoming, USA - YL17G15_0 | ecosystem: Environmental > Aquatic > Freshwater > Lake > Sediment | place: USA: Wyoming | collected... | reverse complement strand
CCATGGTTGCCATGACTGTCTCCTCCTAATCGTATTAGAGAATCCCGAAGGTCCAGAACACTGTGAACACCGGGTTCGTACCCGAGATGGTCCAGCTCGCCCGCCAGTACGTGTCGGTCTGGGGGCCAGCCGCTTCCTGCCAATTCGCGCCAATCGTGGTCGCGGCCGGATGCGAGAGCCGAGTGACAGGGGTTCCGAACCCCCCGGCATCATCTGACTGGATGATGCCCGTGAAGGTGGGCACCGCTGTTCCCGCAATGGCCGTGATGTGCAAGGCGCTGTACATCCGCTGCGCCGCGCTGACCGCCGTGATGAGTCCTCCAGAACCGGTACCTGACACTGCCTTGTTTCCCGTCGCCATCACTTGCCCCCGGACCAGGGGCGTACCAGCTGCTCGGCCTTCCAGTGACGTGCGGATAATGGCCCCCACCTCTCCGCTAACGGGGCTGTACGATGCCTGCACCGCTTTGACGCAGTAAGAACGATCTCCCTCAGCATTGCCCACGGGCGCAACACTCATGACATCGGCTACTGGGTTCCCGATTCTCTGGAATAGCGCATCGTCCACGGCCGACTCCCAGAACATGTTACCTGAGATGGTGAACGTCTTCAATCCGGCCATTGAAGAACGAGTCCCAGATGTGCCGAAGACTGTATTGTCCAGCATTTCGGCTTCATACCCGACTTCAATGGACGAATGATACCCGCTGAGGTTGTACGCGCCCATCAGGATTTTGGCATCCGTCAATACCAACGTGGCCATTACTCCTCCTCCTTCACGTCATCCCCGGAATCAAGTCCAGGGTGAGTAATTGGGGCAGCGGCCCCGTGATTCGCATCGACCGATGCTGGGGTAACTTCTTCGATGGCCCCAATCCTGGTCAGGAACTCCTCCAATGTTGCGGACATATCCGCTTCAAACGTATCACCAGGGGCATGAGAACCTTCAATGGCGATAGTTGACGACCCCACAACTAGGTAGCGTTTCACTCCGTCACCTCCTTCCCACAAACTCCGCACAGTTGACGGCGCAGATTCCCCATCGTAGGCGTATGCAGTCGGTGGTCTGATGGGTGGTCGCACTCTCCAGGTGCTGTATCTTTCATGCCCGGCGGAGGAGGCGTTGGCACTCCTCCAGTGTCAGGTTTCTCCTGCCTGACCATAGCCTGAAACATATCAATACTGTGGAGCAATGCTTCTGCCGAAGCCCGTGTCGCCATTAACTGCTTCATGATCAAATCTTCAATCACGACCGCCTCTTCGTGAAACGAAACATCAGGGACCATTGGTGACGGTTGTTCTCGTCAAGCCCCCGATACACCGGACCATAATCGAGAGTCACCAACAAGTACTCCGTAGACCCCATGGTTCCGCTGTAGAAATCGAGTGCGTCGATCACTGCTTTGACTTTCGTCTCTCCATCCGAATGACTCGCGTTCCGCACCACGATTTGAATCGCAGGCACATCCGCCACGGGCGCACTCAACGCCGCGCCCATGGTCCGAATCGGGGACGCCGCAGACGTCTGCACCACCGAGACCGCGTTCTCGACCCCCATTGGCAAGTTGTACAGGAACAACGACGTGCCCAGGATGCCAATGCTCTTATTTACGAGATACGCACCCAGTTCGGTCATGGTGCTCATTTGGCCCCCGCTTTCACCAATCGCGGAAGTCCTGTCCCAGCCCCCAATCCACGCCGTACCACTGATTCAATCATCGCCCCCACAGCCCCGGCCTTTAATACCTGTGCCTGGAGACGGTCAATGACCCGTTTCGAGAAATACGGTTCATACTCCAAGTACGAGTGATAAAGGTAGTGGTCACGCGCGGACGGATTCTTCTCGGTTTTAATGTCGAACCGTTTTCCTTCATTCTCATGAATTGCTGCTGCATACTCTACCGTGTCATCTCCGAACGTCACCCACCACACGGACCGCTGTTTCTGGGTAAAAGAAAATGACGACCCAGACACGGAGACCTCAACATTCACACCGGGGATGGACGGCCCCTCCAACACATCCGATGCTCGCACGGTACCGGTACTGGAAAGTGTGCCCGTATCCGTGGGACAATAGACTTTGGCCTGTTTCAGAATGGCGTCAGCCCCTGCTCGGCTTTGCATCGCGCATTCCATCACTATGCCTTTTTCCAAGTCCTTCACATTACGGACGGTCAGATTTGCTCCGGAGATACTGACGCCACCGCCACCACTCAGCGAGGATTGTCTCGCAGCTCGAAAGAGATTTTGAACTTCCTGTTGAATCCCAGTGAGTGGCATTACTGACCTTGTCTATGATACATCCAACCGCACTGAAGTTTCGTGTGGTGATGTCCATCTTCATCCGTGACACGAGATACAGCAAACAGCAATGGATAGCGATTCAACCATGCCCCGTCCAGGGGCAATTCGACTTTGTCTTCCAACCCGATGACATCGGCCCCAGAATTGAGGAAGATGTCAAATACCACGGTCATATCTTGCACGGTACTTCGGCGCAGGGAAAGATTCTTCCCCACAATCCGGCACGAATACGCTTTGCCCGTGACCGAATGTGACGGCAAGCCGCTGTCGGTGTACCCGCTCCTGGGGTAAATTGTCACCGAATGCGGCATCATCGTCAGAAATTCGGACTCAAACATACTACGACCCCGTGTTCGTCATCATGCCCCGCACGAACTCCGGCTGGACCAGGGACGTGTCCGCTGCCGCTTCTTCCTTTTCAGCGATACGCACGCCTCCTGCAGAAGGAACGGACCAGGGTTGGACCCCTGCCTGGGCGTCGAACGAGTCCGCCATCGCCAGGTAACTTCTAGATTTCTGGGACGCGAGAATCTTGAGATCACCGATCCACTTATCCGCATATCGGCTATACCGAGCAGCTAATGCCCGACACGATGCCGCAGCGGTCTGGTACAATCCATTACCATTTGAGGTCAGCAACCAATCAAGTTCTTCGTCAGAGAACTGTTGATCGGAGGCAATGGTGTCTCCGATCAACAGGCGGAGTCGATCACGACTAGTCGCTAGAAGCGAATCATACGACCAGCTCACCGTTTCTTCCCCTTTGCCGTCTTCCGTACCGGTACATCCGGTACGTCAACTTCTTCAGCGGACGCGACTTCTCGTTCCGTGGCGGGGCGCATGTACCGTCCCTCAACCAGTTTATCGCTGAGCCGCCATTCCGACGCATCCACCAATTCACCCACCGTGTACTGGCGGTTCCCCGGACCGTTGAATGCTTTCTGAATCACACAAAACATACACACCTCGCTGCCCCTCGAGTGGTTAGTACGATGACCCCTTCACATACACAGTCAAGGTGCCGTGGGTCGCAGACACCTTGGGTTTTACCTGGACCTTCCAGTGCGTATAGAAGGTCGTGGATGTCTTCAACACCGGGGACGCCACGGTGACATCGAACTCGGCTTCAACCGTGGTCGGGTACGTCAGCCCCCCATCCTGGCTCCCAAAAACAGTGGCTACCAGCGTGTTCGTTGTGGCTTTAAATGTAAGGTACTTGGTCCGAAACACGTCAATCGGAAGAATCCCCACATCCACCAAAGTGTCAATCGTCGTCGTCCGCGTCAGTAGGTCAGAACCGAGAACAACGGCTCCTCGAAATCGGATATCCATCACGGACCTCCTTTACAGGCCAGTCGTATGGATACGGTACGACACCTTGACACGCCCAACGCCCGTGGCCGATCCCAGGGTAAAGGGCACAGACGCCGAAACGAGGTTCAGGCCCGCTGCGGTGGTCAGCAAGATCCCACCCGCAGTATCCAGAGGCTGGAACACCGCCACCTTGTCCGATGCCGACCCAAAGGAGTTGGCTGCGGTAACGGTCGCGGACAGAACCGTGCCGCCCCCAGAGAACCGAATGGTCAAGTCACCGCCGCCACCGTACGCGGCCCCGGCGTAATCATAGATGAGCGTGGCGCTGATGAATTCGATGGCCTTCCCTGCCGCAGGAGCCGCCACCAGAATCTGGCCGTTCGCATGGCTGAGTTTACCAGCGGTGGCCGACACGATATCAGCCGAAGGAATGGCGACCTCATCGTACTTGACGATGGTCTCAGCCAGCGTCAACGCGCCAGATGCCACAATGGTCGCGTGCCCGCTCAACGCCACATCGGTAGCAACACCGCCCGCACTCCCAACGAAGATGTTGTTCGTGGCCAGTGCCCCCACCGCGCCCATCAGACTCCACGTGGGAGAGGCCTTCGTGCCCGTGTTGTAGTACACCGCCCCGTTGCTGAGGCGGATATAGAACGATCCCTTTTCCGCGACTCCGGCCCCGGTCACAGCATTGGTCGGCGCACCGGACCCCGAGAACCACATGACGCCCGAGACGAGCGAATACTGGCCCGCGACTGCTTTGCCTTTGGTAATGAGATTCGGCATGGACGCTCTCCTGGTAAATCCCCCATCCCATCATGGGATAAGGGCCGTGCATCAGAAGAGGCAGAAGGCTTCGGAGTGAATGTCCTCCGAAGCCTGTTGCCTATTCGGGCGTGGCCTAGGCCACCGCCCCGTTGAAGAAGTATCCGAGATCGGCGGACACCACCTTGTTGTCGAACGCCACTTCACCCTCGTACCGGGTGGACTTGATCGAACGCATGTCGAACGAGTCGATTCCGATGGTCGAGGACGGAGTGCTGCTGACCCCGGTCCAGGCGAAGGTGTATCCCGCCGAAGGCATCATCAGCCCCGGTGTCGGGTTCACGTACCCCAACCATGCGTGCTTGCCGTGAGCGAACGCGTACCCAGCCGTCTCCCCTTCCAGGTTGGTCGCCTTGATCGACTTGGCCACCAGCACGGTCGGAATTTCCAGCAACGAACCAAGCAATGCCGGTGTGATGTTCTCCGCCGACGTGTACTTGATCCGATCACGGAAGTCCGGGTGATTCTTCAGCTTCCGCATGACCTGGTAACCCAGGACCAGCGTATTCGGCAGGAACCCGGTCACGGACAGAATGGCTTCCTTTGCCGTTTCAATGTCCTCCATCGGATCCGATGCCGTGTAATCACTCCACAGGTTGGCGGGTGTAGCGGTCGTGCCCCACCCGGAACCGGCCGAGAAATAATCCGTCACCCACTGCAACTCCTGCCGAAGCAACAGGCGCTGAGTCACGAACTGCACCGCGCCACGCGCCAGGTCAATCTGCGCGTCCGCATTGGCACGCGCCTGCGACCCGACATCCTTGTGGAAAGCCCACACGTCACAGTAGTAGTTCCCCGACGACAGGCCGTACCCGCTGCCGGCCGACTCCGTCGAATCTGCTCGCTTCTGCGCCTCGTCACGGAACCAATCGTTCTTCGTGAACGTGTAGTACTTGTCCGACTGCTTCCCAACCGGAACGATGGGGAACACCTTCGGAAACAGGTACGCATCCTGGGACTGAATGTACGCGATGCTGATGTTGTCCAGCATGGCGTCAGTGTGAACTTCACCCTGCGACGGCTGGCCCTTTCGTACGAGAACGCTCATGTTTTTCTACTCCTGGTCAGTGGTCTGTTTCAAAGCGGCCAGCTGTTCCCGAACCCACGCTTCCCATGCCGAACATCCGCCCCGTATAAGACGGATAAACACGAGATGAAGTTGAAGGGTCCGTAACAACATAGCCCGTTACCGGTTAGGCCGCACGGCCAGCGCCGAGGCAGTTGAACGCGATGGTTGCCACGCCACCATCTGCCGAGTTGTCGAGCATCACCGTGCCCACGATATACTTCGTGGTGTCCGTGCCGTGCGCGTACGTCGCGGCCTTTCCGGCAGTGGTCGTGCCCACCGGATCGCCCTTGGCCAGGTCGGCGCTTCCCACGATCTTGGACACCCCGAACACCATCACTGTGGCCATCTCCCCAGTGTTGGGGGTGTTCTGCAAGATGCCGAAAATCGGTTCCGTCACTGACGAGCAGAGAAGAAGGGTGCCGTCCGTGTGAATCTTCGTGAAGTAGAATCGCTTTGCCCGAAGGTCTTCACCCGCGACCATGGACAGCTGCATACCAGGAATCTCGAATGCCATGTCATTGTCTCCTTCTGATTGAGGCGCGTTACTCGGCGATCGTGCCGCGTGTTTCCTTCAAATGCGCCGACGCCAGATCCGGGTGTTCGCGAGTCACCTGGTCAATGGCCACGGCAATGCTTTTCACGTCCCCCTTTTGGACCTTCTGTTTCGCCAACTCCATGATCTGGTCCATGGCCGTTGTACCGGTCAGCGCGACGGTTGTCCCGACTTCGGCGGCTGCGGCCACTTGCGCAGCCAACGCCGCATCACCGGACTTGAGCAGTGTGACCACCTTGTCATAGTCCACTTTCTGGAGAGACTTTGACAACGTGTGCAGCACGGCTCCCTTTTCATCGGCCGTGCCCGGCAACGACGGCAGCGTGCCGGACTCTGCCTTGATGAAGGCTTCCCGTGCAATGGATTCGTCACGGGCTGCGAGTTCCTGGCGAAGGGTCGCGGTCTCCGCATTTGCCCTCACCACGGCATCCCTCGAATCCGCGAGCTCCTTCTTCACCACCTCCGGCAACTCCTGTTCCGGCTCCGGTTCGGGTTCGTGCTGCTTGGCCAGAGCTTCCAGCTCATCCAGGCGCGTCTGCTCCTCCGGACTCAGTTTCCCTCTCTCGATAGTCACCTTCATGTCTTTTCTCCTTAAGAAACATCCGTCAATGCAGTGGCCACCGCATCACGGAATTGACCAATGGACTGGTCGATGTCGGACATTGGGCCGTCTCCCGCGAACAGGGTCATTCCCATGGCCAATCTCAACGAGTCCATATACGATGAGATCGCCTCCCACGCTTCTTCCTTCTTCTCCATCAACTCGTAGTCTGCTTGAACGTCAGTGAACTGCGTCTTCACCACCCGCCAAGTCGTGGGCAATTTATCCACGAACGCTGGTCCCTTCGCCTTGGCAATGGCGATAATCCGACGTTTGATCCTTGATCGCGTGCGCGGGTGCGCGAGGTCTTTGTTTTTCCGTACCATCCGCACGGCATCTGTCACATCTTTGGAAGATGTGATCGCGCATGTATGTCGCGGCCCCGCGTACACGGATAGTGTGCGTGTGACCGGGGCCGCATCCGCCGCAGGCAAAGGTGCCGGGGCAGGGACACATCCATCCACGGCATCGGACAGCGGCCCCGGTGTTGACGGGTCGTGCCGAAATAGCACGATATGGGCGCCAGGGTTAGCTCCCTTTGGAACGAGCGCGACTCGTGTCACGGTCAAATCACGTAGACGCATCGGCATGTATGCCCCTTCCTTTCCTTATGCCGGTCCACGAAGGGCAGTACCTTCGATAGAGAACATGGCATACTCCCCTGATTCAATCTTGGCAAAGACAATAGGGTCAGGCACCCAGAACCCCACCCACCACCCCATCGCCATGGCTTCAGAAGCGAGTCCCATTTTCTCCAGTTTCTCCGGGGTCACGACCAGGGATTCAATCAACTTCCCTTGAACCGGGCCTTCATGTTTTTCGTTCAGGTCACGGAACCGCAACACAAACTCGTACGCCGCATCTTCCAAGTCTTCGGGTTCGATGATGTCACCGTAGGCATCTACCGTGCGTTCCCCGTCCGCGTTCATGGCTATGCTAGCCCATCCAAAGACTTGTTGACGTTTGGCGTCGGTTTTTATGACTTGCACCGTCATCCCCTGAAAAAAAAGACGGGTCACACAATCCATTACTGGTGTGCGCCCCGTCTCCACCCCTCTGACGGACGAGCGTATGGCCTAACTAGACACTATCACTGATACGGTCGTGTGTCAACCCTTTTTATCATAGCGCCGTTTCTGTGTCGATCTGCACAACAACCGCACGCACCGTCGTTGTACCGTTCTTCATCTTTACACTAATGGTCACGGCACGCACATCGCGTGCCGTATCCAACATCTCCTGCATCTGGGTCAGCTGCTGCGTCACAGCATCGCGGACATTCGTGGACCGTGTTCTGGGACTAGATGGGTACGCTGGAAGGAAAGCAATACTCATAATTAGTCCTCGTCCTCGTCCTCGTCCTCGTCTGACTTTTTCGTGGGTTCGGGGGCCGGTTCGGGGGCCGGTTTCTTCGGTTTCGGTTCCCCACCAATCGGATTTCCAAACGCCCCCAAAGCCGGTTCCGGTGTCGGGGCTTCACGCCCGAGTTCAATCCCCTCCAACGGGATCTTTGCCAACGACAACAGGTAGCGTTCCAGCGGTTCACTGGGGAACATCGTCATCCCAGAAGTCTTTAACTTCATGATGTAGTCACCCAGCTCTACTAAGTCTGGTACTTCCACATCCCCATGTTCTAACAGCGGTGTCAGCTCTGGGTTTATCCCGTTGACCGCCAGTAGTCGAGGAATAGCGTACCGATTGAATACGTCTTCAATCGCATCCAGCCATCCCCCAATGGCGAGTCCGAACATGTGCGTCTTACTGCTTGATAGCGCAAACGACCCATACCGGTTGTTGTGGCCCAGGATGATGAAGTCTGCGAGAATCGTCATCGCAATCGAGTTATTGTAGCGGTCAATGATCGCGGACGTATCGAAGTTCCGTTTCCCTCCGGTAGTCAACAATGTCAAGGTCCAGCCAAAGGGAAGGAGCACACCTTCCTGCTCGTCGCGCCGGATATTGCGGACCATCGTCTCGGCTTCGGTACGATACGCGGGGGCGAGTACGTTATTCGGATCCCATAGGTCCAATCCCTCTGGAGGCTGAATCACGGGTAATCCGGCCAAATCACGCTCGACCCCGATACCTTCGATCTCCTCAATGCGTTTCTTGAAGTACCACGGCCGATACGCATTGCGTAAGACAGATCGCCCTTCGGGGCTGTCCTTGTTCGATTCTGTACGGAACAGCAATGATTTGCTGTACGGAATGGTCAGGATTTCCCCTTTAAACGTGCGCTGTTGCATAGCCAGAACGGCACCGGCCGGGTCGAAAATCCACTTATCCAGTGTATCCTGCGACCGGGGGGCCATTTTCTTCCACCCGATCTTTCCATCAGTGTATTTACTGGATTCTGCTTCGTTCCGTGACGGACCGGCCCGTTTCTTGTACACCGTCTCCATCCACGACCATCCAAAGGGCAACATGGTCAAGACCTCGCTCATCAAATCGCCCCAGGGCATGGACATGTCCTTCCGGCACGAGTCCACGAATTCCGCAACTTCTTTAGCCCCGGCATCCTCACTTGCTGGAGTGAGCCGCCATGCGGCCTGACGAATCAGCATTCCCACAGCAAATAAGATCGACCCCACAATCGGGTCATTGTCCCGCATCTCCTTGTACACGCGGACGCCGTTCTTTCCCCGCAATTCTGTCAGGAATTCTTCGCGTAACGTGCCCGACATCTCGTTCAGACCCGTTTCCCCGATTTCCGAGAAGTTGGCCTGAGTCTGGGCGCTGGTCCGGTATTTCTTGATTACGGATCTAGACATAGTCGTAGTCTCCATCGAAAGGCAGACGTGTTTGCCCCATGTACTCCAAGGGCATAGTGCATTGGGGAGGGACCGCCGTAATGACCACGGTTTTCATTCGTGCGTACAAGGTAACTTCTGTCAGCGACCCAACAAAGGCCTTAACCTCCACCCCATACAGATACTGACTGATGTCTCGATCTTCCCACATCACCCTTCCATTGTACGGGGAAGTCCCTACCGTCATGTCAATCGTCAACACATCGCCATCCCACACCATCAGGCCACCCCTTTCCAGTATGACTTTGCGGCCACCGGACCCGACAACCGGCCAAAGGTTCTGCGTCCAGATTCCAGCATACGCACAACGCCCTCCGTCGCATCCGGCCCATCGTCAAAATCCGCAGGGAATTCATCGAATTGACCGAAATACTCCGGCACCTTATCCACGAGGTGCCGAGCGAATCGGACCACCCCATTCTCAATCAAGGGTTGCATCCCCAAGATACGACTTATCTTATTCGAGGTATTCGTTAGCGGTATGATCTTTGGATACAGTCCGCGTTTCCGTGCGAGAGCTTGAATGGTAGGAGAAATCAGATTCTTAAACATGTTTTCTTCCACCCCAATTTCCTGCGCCCCGTATACCGCGTATGCGTCCAGCATGATTTGGATTTGCTTGTTTGGAAGAAAACGGTTCATTCGCACATCGAAAATGTCAATGTATCCTTCCTTCTGCGTTCTACCTGCCGTGACGACCACGCACCAGTCTCGCTTTCCCCGTTTCATTTCTCCTGGTTTCTCTCCCCCGGCGGGGTCGATGTAGGTCCGAATAGCGGAATAGGACTTCAACGTGTCCGGGTTCCATTCGATATACGTGAACGTGGCAGGATCAAAGGATTTATCTTCTTCCTCACGCGGGTCATTTAGCATTTCCCGCGCAAACCCCAGCGATCCGACCTCTGGTTCTTTCTTGTATGCTTCGAGTTTTGCGAGCGACCACTCCTCGGGCCAGAGTGCGGAACCATCTCCTCGGGTATTTCCCAAGGGATATCGTTCGTCTCTCCGAGGGGGGATGTTGATCGCTCGCCACAACCGGCCATCCCATACCGGATCTTTCACCAAGTCTGCAATGAGGCAATCGTGGTTCGGTAAGTTACCAATGACGTACACATCCCAGTCCGATGCGCCTAGTCCAAGGAATGTACCGCCGAACCACCGCTTGTGCCGTCGCCGTTTCAAGAATGTATCTGCCGTCTCGGGGGATTCCGGGTCGTCCAGAATCGCCATGTCAGGTCGAGCATGACGGTGCTTCAACCCACGCATTCTGGACCCCATACCCTTGGCCACAATGGTCGCACCGCTGACGAAGACAAGCTGGCGGTCCGTCCACTTGATCATTTGCCCTTTGGGGTCTTTTGCGGGGGAGAGATGCGGGAAGTCCTGGAGCAGGAGTTCATTGGTGTCTAACTCTTGAATGATGGTGGCGAGGTTTGATTCCGCAACGGCTGCGGCTTCACCAATCATCAAGACAAACTCCTTGCGCCGATAGGATAATTCTTGAAGGGGTTTCGCAAGACTGATGATAGTGGTCTTTCCAAATTTCCGGGGAGCAATGCGCGCCTTCCGTTTCCCCGGCGTCGTGTCATCACAGATGGCGAAAATATCTTCGTGGAGTTCGCAGAATGCTCTGGAAAAGTGATGACGGAGATACGTGCGACAGAACATCTCAAGGGACGTTCTGCCTGCCTCGATACGGTGTTGTTGGGGTGTATCGCTTCGTGCGGACCGTAATCCGGAAATCGCAGGCATCAACGGCGCACCGCTCGCACTGGATGGCGAAGAAGCTACGGCTCGATTCAGTAGCACATCGGCCAACGTACGCGGTTGTTTCATCGGCGCGGATTATCGGGTACGGGTGGTAGAAAAGTCAACGGAAAAGGGCGCAACTAAGATACATCATTCTCGGATGATGGGGACAATGCGTGCTTTGCATTTGTGCTGGATTCGGGCATCGCGGCCACATGGCCCCGGTCAGTGGTTGAGATCTTTGCCCAGTCGCCCTCGATCTTGTCCAACGTCGCGCCTTCACGCACATGGCGAGCGACCGTAATTCCCATCTCCTCCAACACCCGGCGGAACGTGTCCAGGGATACGGCACCTGTGGTCTGGATCCGGTGAATGCGCTCCACCATCCGTGTCACCGTCTCAAGCAGATGGGCGGCTGCCGTGATATCGGGAACGGCTGCCGGTTTCCCCCCTTTTCCTTGATTCCACGCAATCAGGGCGTCGGTTGTTTCTTCGTACCGGTTGATGAAGTCAATAACTAACGCCCGGACCATCTGGACTTCTGGCATGAGATCAAGAAGGTCATCTTCGACTTTCCCCAATTTGGATAGCCGCGCACGGATAGACCCATCCTCGATAGCTTCCCGATACCGGCGTGTCGGATCATAGGGACGTTTCGCCGTCTGGTGCAGATGACATGGCCCCAGGCCGGTGTGCGTCGTACCGAGACCACTAGTCTTCGCGCACCGTTTTCCACTGGCCAGAATCGCATTACACCGCCCACTACGCGGGGGAACCATGGCCTGGGCCTGTTTTCGCTGCGCGTGTAAAAGGGCGATTTTCATGTTGTCCTTATTCTACAGGGGCCAGTCCCTATGACACGGTATTCGACTCCAGTAAGCCCAGGAACGTCCTGCGTGTACAGGGAACCAAACGTGTGACTCTCTATTAGGTTTCTACTTACAGTCATCTGTTCAATCACGCCAATTGGCTTTCCCTGGTGATTGAAGACAAGTTCACCGGCCCGAACTATGGAATCAGGCAACGGCATCCGATCCATAAGCGTGACGGGTCCAATCAACGGCCGACCGAACGCTTCAACTTCTGACGGCGTGGCCGTGAATAATGCTGTCCCGGCAGCGGCCCCCGCCATCAGGGTGCCCGTTAAAAAGGATCGACGGTTCATCATACATGCACTTCTACTTCAACGGTGTATACGGCTGCGTTACTGAACGCCGGGGCATCTTGCCCCATGAGATGTGTATCGACACGTCTGAACCGAAGGGTAGCGTCAATGACGCACTGTGTCTCGTCGGAGAATTTCTGCGCCAGGGCCAGCAGATCCAAGCGAAATTGGTCTCTCCGTCTTGCGACGTCCATCACTTCCATGTTGACTCTCCTCAAACAGCTGAATTAGACGCGTGGCCTCAACCTGACAAAGGGGATGCTTCCCCATGAACGGCTCACGAAACGCGCAACACAGTTCGCGGCTATTTCTGGGTATAAGGTACACGACGGGGATGGCTGTGATTTGCTGTGTGTTCAGGCGTATGAGGTGTTTCTTTCTCATCTTCTGTTTTCTGCGCCCGTCTCGAACACGGGAGGGACGAAGATTATTATCACTACCCATATGCTTACCTCTGTGCGTTGTGGGCGCGGCCCGTCTCTGCGCGACGGGCACGGCAGCTCGCAAGCCACGTCAGCAACTGACGTGGAGCCTGGTGCGAGTCGTTACCATCTGCGCGTGTGGACACGCCCACGAAGTCACCCCAGTCCAGCGATCCAGATCCAGAACAGCAGAACCACGCTAAGAAGCGCACACCCGGTAATGACTCGGAGCGCCACGAGTATTTCTGTGTATTGGTGGTCGGTCATGCGAGTCTCACGATTCCTTCCCCGGCAAACATCAATGTGATGTCGCCTCCGTTGCTATACAACGGGTAGGCAAGCTTTGACTCACACAGAAGGCTGCGTTTGGCGCTCAGGACAAAGATGCTCGCCCCGAACCGGTCGAACGTCTTGCCGGGCGGGACCGCCGTCCACACCACACTTGGCACGGTGTTGCTGACCGTCTGGATTTGGTAGGCCGCGCCGCGCTCGTCCACCAACCAGATTTCTACCTCCGCTTGGCGCACTTCACCAAGGACACGCGCTTCAATGACCTCGTCGGGGTCGATGGACAGTATGTCCAGTGACACGAATGCTGGAGCGGCGACGATGCCGCCGAATGCAAGCAGGAACTTTCGTCTATTCATGGTTGCCCTTCTCGTCTGCGGCCGACCCGAGCCAGTCGAACGGTTCCGTTGCGTCCAGGTTGATGGTGTAGGAGAGAAAGTTGCCCAGCGGGTCTATCACCCGTTTCGCTTCAAGCGTGATATATCGCTGGCCGTTTTCGACAAGCGTCTCGCGGATCACCCGGCCGGTGAATCCGGTGGGTGTGTGCCGAACCGTGTCACCGAGTTTCATGAGTCATCTCCAAAGGCGACCACGCTCCGCAGGTGAGAATGTCCGCGCACATCACATCGCTAAATGGTGGGTTCGGGCTAGACCAGCGCGCACACCACAGGTACCACAAATCGACGTCACCATGAGTTGCGTGCCGACACGTCGCGCACGTCCGCGCCTTCAGCGCCGCCAGCTCGGCCTCGGCCATGTTCAGGAGCCGCGCCAGCTCGTCCAGCAGGGCGCGAATTGCCGCGATGTCGTTGGGCGACAAATCCCACTTGGCGTCACCCGACGCCATCAGTTCAAGGCGTTCTCGTTCTTCAGGTTTCATGCTGCTCCTTCGCGGGCGCGAGGGCATCGTCGATGGCGTTGAGAATCCACTGCCTCGCGCCCAAGCTCTGTAACCCGGTGGCCCACGCCCGAAGCCTGACCCACCCACGTAGGTAGGCATCCCGTTCAGCTTCCGCCCCATCGAGCGCGCGCGTGACAATCGCCAGGGCGGTGTCCATGTCTTCTCGGGAGTGCGAGGCCCAGGTCGTCGCCCCCGCCATCGCACGAGCTTGCTTCAGGGTCATGGCTTCCCCCGCGCCTGCCACGCCCGCCACGCGGCGCGGTCTACCAACATTGCTACCTGATCCGACTTCTTGGAAGCGGGCCATTTGGCAAAAAACCACGCTATTTCCGACGTCTCCAGCACCGCCCGTGCCGCCTCCACCTCGTCCAGCA
>Ga0315297_10001511_pt1 | contig 14386 bp, 9 predicted proteins | sample YL17G15_0_MG_FD_203628 | JGI IMG/M metagenome (GOLD analysis project Ga0315297, IMG submission 203628) | Sediment microbial communities from Yellowstone Lake, YNP, Wyoming, USA - YL17G15_0 | ecosystem: Environmental > Aquatic > Freshwater > Lake > Sediment | place: USA: Wyoming | collected... | reverse complement strand
CGCCTCGGGCGTGGTGGACAGAGCCAGGGTCATGCGTTCTCCATCAGGCGGGTGTTGCCTTCCGCCGGGGTGGCACCACCGGCACCCGGAACGCCATGACCGTCACTACCGCGACGGTCGCCGCGCCCAGGACAAACGGGAACCAGATGTTAACCTCGAACGCGGCGGTTGCCATGAGGGGCGCCGCCACGCGGGCCACGCCGCCAAAGGTCTGGGCCACCCCCATGACGGTGCCGGTCTCCTCGCGGTCGGCGCCTCGCGTCATGAGAGAGGTGGTAGACGGGAACAGCAGCGCCGTGCCAATGGGAACCAGCGGCATGATGAGCGCCAGCATGGCGATGGACGAGGCGAGCGGATAGAGGAGCAGCCCGATGACCAGGAGCATCGCCCCGATGCGCATCGCCCAGGTCTCGCCGATGCGGTCCACGATGGGACCGAGAAAGATCGTGCGCATGACGACCGAGAGGCCACCGATGTAGAGGAACCAGGGCCCGATCGTGGTCGCGTTGACGTGGAACCGTGCGCCGAGAAAGAGCGCCAGCACGGAGGTGAGCGAGGCGAAGGCGAGCATGCCAACGCCGTAGATCCAGGTGAGTCTCGACACCTGCAGCGTGGGATGGCGAACGACCTGCCACGCGGACTGCCACACCGGCTTCCGCACCAGGGCAGTGCCCCCGCGGCTGGTGTGCGACTCCGGCAGCAGCCGCCAGGCAAAGACGAAGTTCACCAGGCAGAGCCCCGCCGCCACGAAGCCCGGCATGGCGCGCCCCCAGTGCGCTGCGACGGAACCGATCACGGGCCCAAGCATGACACCGGCCGAGGTGGCGGCCGAGAGCCAGCCCAGCGCGCGCGCGCGATCGGCCGGCTCGACGGAGTCGGCGATGTACGCGTTGGCCACACCGGTGGTGCCGCCACCAGCGCCCTGAACGAGACGGGAGACAAAAAGCAGCCACAGCGTGTGCGCCAGGCCAAAGACCACGAAGGCCGCCGCCGAGCCCATGAGCCCGATGAGCAGCGCGGGGCGCCGGCCATACTTGTCCGACACCCGTCCCCACATCGGCGCCGAAAGGATCTGCGCGGCGGAGAAGGCGGCGGTGATGATGCCGATCTGGAAGGGCGATGCCTTGAGGTCGAGGGCGTAGAACGGAAGGATCGGCAGCACCATCGCAAAGCCGATCATGTCCGCGAAGCAGGTGGCGATGAGCACGGCGAGGCGCCGGAACTGGTCGCGGGCGCTGGCCGTGGCCACGGGCGCGGCGGTGTCGCTCATCGACCGGGCTCCCGTTCGGCCGTGACCAGGAAGACCGCCGCGCTCACGCACATGAGGACGACGCCGTACGCCGCGGCGACGCCGACGTCGCTCGAGCGCAGGCTGCCCAGGATCTCGAGGGAAATGGGCCGGGTATCGTAGGTGTAGAGCAGCACGCTGGTCACGAAGTCTCCGAAGCCGGCTACGAAGGCGAGCGTCGCACCGGCCACGAGCGACGAGCGCAGGAGGGGAATGACGACGCGGCGCATGGTGCGCGCGCCCCCGGCTCCGAGCGATGCCGACGCTTCCTCATACGAGGGATCGAGCCGGCGGTAGCCCGCCAGCAGCGCCCGTCCCGAGAGCGGCAGGTTGCGCACCAGATAGGCGAGGGGGAGGATGACGGGCGTACCCACCAGGATGAACCGCAGCAGCGCGGGCGCGTGCACCGAGAACGCGGTGGCGAGGGCAATGGCGAACACCGTCCCGGGCACGGCCCACGGTAGCGCCACCAGCCATTCGAGGAGGCGCGCCGTGGGCACGCGCCGCCGCACCACCAGGGCGCCGACCGCCAGGCCGATCGCGACCGCACCGGCGGTGGCGATGATTGCCATCCAGAGGCTCGTGAGGAGCGGCCGCGCCCGCACCGGATCGCTCACCAGGGTGACGTAGTTCCCGAGCGTGTATGCGGGTGGCAACGCCTCGTTCGTCCAGGTGCCCAGGGGCACGAGGGACACGAGCAGGAGGGTGGCGTGCGGCAGCAGCAGGAAACCGGCGAGCAGCCAGGCGATGCACGAGAGCACGGTGCGCGCCCGACGGGACGCGATCGGCCTTGCCGCCGGAGGCGCGCCCTTGGACCCGCCAATGATGCCGTCGGCATCGACCCACCGCACCAGCACCAGACCCGCGAGCGCGATCGCCGTCAGCGCCAGCGTCTCCACCATCGCGAGCCGGTCATCGCCGTTGAGGCGGGTGGAGACGATCTGGGTGGTCATCACCCGGAAGCCGCCGCCGAACAGGTAGGGCGCGCTGAAGGATGCCAGCGACGAGAGGAAGACCAGCAGCGCCGCCCCGGCAAGCGCAGGCCGGAGGAGCGGGAGCACCACCCGGCTGAAGGTTCGCCAGCGCGTGGCACCGAGACTCTCGGCGGCCTCGTACGCGGACGCATCAATGCCGCGGAGGCCGGCGCGCACGAACAGGTAGAAGTACACATACATGGAGTACGCATGGACGAAGAGGATCGCGCCCGCGCCCTGCAGGCGCCACGGCGGATCGATGCTGCCGGTGATTTGCTGCACGAGCCGCGCGGCAAACCCGGTCTCGCCCCAGAGGAACAGGAAGGACAGCACGCCCACGAGGGGGGGCAGGACCGCGGGAAGGGCGACGAGCTGGGCCAGCACCCGGCGGCCGGGGAACTCGTAGCGGGTAAAGAAGACCGCGAGGGGCACGCCAATGCCGGCCGACAGGACGGCGGTCGCGAGCGAGATCCACACGCTGCCCCAGAGCGCCTGCCATTCGTTGCGGCGCGCCAGGAAGGCGCGGAACCCGTCCAGGGTGAAGCCCTGGACGCCACGCACCGCGTCGACGGCCACGATGCCGATCGGGTAGGCGACGAGCCAGGTGAGCAGGAGCGTGAGAAACACCGCTGACAGTACGGCGCCACGCGGGTGGCGACTCAACGGGCCTCCGGCGCGAAGAGGTGCATGCCACCCTGCCCGCGGCGGCTTGGCAGCACCCCGACCGACTCGCCGACCTGGGCCGAACCGAGCGGGGCTGCCACCTCGACCTCGTGTCCGAGGGCGAGCCGGACACCGAAGAGCGACGAGGCGCCGGCGAAGCGCAGGGACGCGATGACGCCCGGGGCCGCACCATCGGTCCCGGTGGCGAACCGCAGCGCCTCGGGGCGGGCGTAGAGTGTGGCGGGGCCCTCGGCTTCGCGCCCGGTCTCCTGCTCGGGCGTCAGGGTCCAGAGCCCGCCGCCGGGCAGCCGGAGGCGGAGCACGCCGGTCACTCCGCGCTCGACCATGACGGGCACCGGACTCGCGCGCCCGATGAACGTGGCGACGAAGGGCGTGGCGGGCCGGCCGTAGAGGTCCGCCGGCGTGCCCACCTGTTCCAGCCTGCCGGCGCGCAGCAGGGCCACACGATCGCCCAGTTCGAAGGCCTCGTCCTGCTCGTGCGTCACCAGCACGGTGGTGATCCCGATGCGACGGATCACCTCGCGCAACTCGCGGCGGGTGCGCTCGCGCAGGGTGGGATCAAGGTTGGACAGCGGTTCGTCCAGCAGGAGGACGCGAGGCTCCGGGGCGAGCGCGCGCGCCAGGGCGACGCGCTGCTGCTGGCCACCGGACAACTCCCCGATGCGCCGGCGCTCGAGCCCGGCCAGGTCCACCTGCTCCAGTGCCTCGCTGACGCGGCGGCGGATGTCGCCGGCCGGTGCACCGATGGCCTCGAGCCCGAACGCAACGTTTTGTCCCACGTCGAGGTGCGGGAAGAGCGCGTAGTGCTGAAACACCATGCCGAAGTGCCGTCGCGCAGCGGGCAGCGCGGTAACGTCGAGGTGCTCGACCAGCACGCGGCCCGAGTCGGGGCGCTCGAACCCCGCGAGGAGCCGGAGGGCGGTAGTCTTGCCGCTGCCACTGGGCCCCAGCAGCGCGAGCACCTCGCCGCGCGAGAGCGCGAGCGAGAGCGCATCCACGGCGACCTGGTTGCCGAACCGCCTGGTGAGCTGGTCGAGTGCGAGAAAGGTGTCCGGCGTCATCTGTGACGGGCCTCCAGCCGCCGGCCGGTGCCCCGCACATGCTGGTCCCAGTAGGCCATCCACGCGCTGCCGTCACGGGCGAGCAAGGCCCAGTCCACCGGCGCCACCTTCATGTCACGCATCACCGTGTCAAGCCATGCGGGAATCTCATCGCGCCGCAGGTCGGTGCGCACCGGAATGCGGAATACCTGCCTGGCCGCCAGCACCTGCGCCTCGGTGCCACCGACAAAATCAATGAAGGCCTTCGCCGCATCGGGATGCCGGCTGCCACGTACCAGTCCGATGGCGTCCTCGATGACCACCGTGCCACTCGACGGGAAGACGTAGTTGAACGGCATTCCCTTCGCGCGGCTGATGAGGATGTCGGGCAGGTCCCACAGGGTGACCAGTCCCTCCCGCCGCGCCAGCTTGGCATCGAGGATCGCGGGATTGAGCGCGTAGGCGCGGGTCTGCCCGTCGAGCCGCCGCAGCCACATCATCCCCTGGGCGGTGTCTCCGGTGGCGTTGATGCTCCGCTCGATGATGAGGCCCCAGATGGCGCGCATCGTGCCGCTCGCCATCGGGTCGCGGATCAGGACCTCGTCATGCCAGCGCGGCTCGAGCACATCGTCCCAGTCCTTCGGCGCCTCGTCCGCGGTGACGGCGTTGCTGTTGTACGCGATGACGGCCGGGGTGCGGTACACCCCGAAGTAGAGATCGCCGGGTCCCCAGGCACTCCGGTCGGTGTGCTCAACCCACTCCGGCCGGTAGGGCTGGAGCAGTGAGTCCCGCGCGCCACGATCAAACACTGTCGTGGGGCCGCCGAACCAGACGTCGGCCTGCGGATTGACCCGCTCGAACCGGAGGCGATCGAGGATCTCCTGGCTGCCCAGGTCCAGCCAGCGGATGTCGATGTCGGGCCGCCGGCGCTCGAACTCCTTCTCCAGCAGCAACAGTTGATCGCGGCCGTGCGGCGAATAGACGAGGACGGGAGTCCGGCTGTCGCTGCTGCAAGCGAGACATAACAACAACAGCGCAAGCGGTGAGCGGCTCAACGCTTACCGCTCACACTGTGAAGAGCCAGCAGGTTCGCGAAGAGACGGTAGGCTCCCGGCACGCCCGCCGGCAGTTGCCGGAAGAAGCTCAGCCCAGTGTACACCCACGTGCCCTTCCCCACCTTCGCGATGAGGAGGCCGCCCTCGAGCGAGGCCTCGCCGGGATCGTGCATCTCGAGCACCGCGCGATACTCGGGCGCCCATGCCCGCGCGAAGTAGAGGCCGCGCTCCTGCACCCAGCCGTCCCAGTCGGATGGGCCGATCCGGTTGGGCGCCCGGAGCACCCGCGCCGCGGTATCGACGACGGTGACCACGGCGTTCTCGTCGGTGACACGATCGTGGCCACCGAGGAGTGCCGGCACCGGTGCTCCGGCGGCTGGCTGCGCACTGGTCACAGTGCGATCGGCCGAACCCGGCGGCCGGCTGGCGATGAACAGCGGGAACGGCGCGTAGTTGCCGAAGAAGAAGCCATACTGCTGGTACTGCACGATGACGAGCCCACCCTTCCGCGCGTAGTCGACCAGCGCGGCGTTCTCATTCACCAGCGATGAGTCGGTTTCGTATGCGCGTGGACCCACGATGATCGCGTCGAAGCGCGCCAGGTCACCGTGCGACAGGAACGCGCCGTCAATCACCTCGATCGGCACCCCGGCCGACGCCATGGCCTCCGGCACCCGGTCGGCCGCGCCGCGGACGTAGCCGACCCGCTTCACCGCCGGCAGCACCAGATCGAGCGCCGTGACGCGCGCCGTCGCGGGCGTGAGGTAGCTGCGGGGACGGATGTACGGATAGTTGATGGTGACCCGGCCCTGTTGCCATCGATCGTCTCCCGCGCCCACCGCCACGGCGCTCACGGCATACCGGCCCGGCGCCAGCTGCGCAGGTGCGCGAACGGTGAAGTGAAGTTCCTGGCGTTCGTTCCGCCGGGTCAGCGTGAACGACTGCGAGGCCACCACCGGCCATCCTTCGGGCAGCTGCAGGCTCACGCGGCCAACGGTGGTGTCCTGAGCACCATGGAGCAACGTGACGGTAAAGACATGCGACGCGCTGCCGCCCAGTCGCCAGGGCAATTCCGCAGGCGACAACTTCACGTCCACACGCGGCACGATGTCCACCGGCTCCCGGATCTCGCCGCGCGCCTGGTCGTTCCATCGCCAGGTGCCCTCGCGCCCCATCCACCCCGCGGTGAGCGGCGCCGTTACCAGCCCGGCACTGAGTTCGGCCTCCTCGAAGGGCAGCCCCAGATCCGATACGGCCGCCGCCGACCAGTCGTACAGGTCCCCCGGAGGCGACTGGCGCAGGTAGTATGGCTGCGTGAGCGGCCGGTCCGGCGCGAGGCGCCCGGCGTACTGCCATTCGAGGCCGGGCCGGCCGCCCGATGTGAAGCGTCGCACCTTCGGCTGTATCCGGATCACGGGGAGCGGCGAGGAGGAGAATACGGGCCGGTAACGGTCAAACGTCACGCCGACCGCCTCCAGCACCAGCTCCATCGAGTCACCCGGCGCAGCGCGCGACGTGCTGGCGCGGACATCGAGCAACGTGCCGGAGGCGGCCTGCCATGCATCGGCGAGATGGTCGAGCTGGTCCGTCAACTCGACCACACTGCGACCCTGTGCCCAAGGGGAGCCAGCCAGCGGTGCCAGGATACCGGCGGCGCGCAGCAGGCGGGCAGGCATCATGGAGTCCACCGGCGGCCCACGACGAACAGTGTCGGTCTGCCCGCCGCGGATGGTGTCGATCAGCGCCGAGTAGAACTGCAGCCGGAGACCACCGGGGACAGGAATCGCGGCCATGGTGGTATCCAGACCGCCCCAGAGCCCGAACGCCCCCCTCCGCGTCCGATCGCTGACCAGGGCCAGGCGCACGACGCTGGGACCGATCGTCTGCAGCTGGCCCATGTCCTGGGAGCGGTGCAGGCTCCGGCTGGCCATCGCGATCTGGTGGAAGGTCCTCCCCACAGAGCTGTCGATCCCGGCGCCATCAAGCGTGAGCGTCGTGGCCGCCGTGTCGAACCGCGTGCTGCGATAGAACTTGAGCGGCACCCAGGGGTCGAGTCCCTCGAGAGGCTTCAGCTCCGGAAAGGCCGCGGCGTCGCCCGCCACGCGGAAGGCCTCGGCCGCCGCCCACCCGGCCGCTTGGTGCTGCCCGTGACCGTCGCGCGGCGTCCCGCTGAAGATCGACACGATGATCTGCGGCCGGAACCGGCGCACGATGCGGACAACGTCTTTGAGGATGGTGTCGCGCGGCCAGTGCGCCCAGGTGTCCGCGAGGTTCCTCGAGTAACCGAAGTCATACGCCCGGGTGAAGTACTGCGACGCGCCATCGAGCCGCCGCGCGGCGAGCAGCTCCTCCGTGCGCAACATCCCGAGCGCCTGTCCCAGCTCGGAGCCGACGAGATTCTGCCCGCCTTCCCCCCGGTTGAGGGAGAGGTAGGCGGCCTCGGCGCCCTCTCCGCGCGTCAGGATGGTGAGCAACTCGGTGTCTTCGTCATCGGGGTGTGCACCGATGATGAGCACCCGCTTGTAGTGGCCGAGGAACCGGAGGGACTGCTCGAGCGCGACCACGCCTCCGGTCGTCGGAGGCCCGAGCTGAGCCCCGAGAGCGGCGGGCGGGCTGATCAGGACAAAACAGATGAAGCAGCGGACCAGGTCGCGCAGACGTCCTCGCAGGGAGCGGAGCGCCGGGAAGCTAACGGGAACGGGCGAAAGGCGCGGGAAGCCTCAGCGCACCGGTACCGCGCCACGCGGCGCCTGCAATACCGCTCCCAATTGACGAGTCAAGAGAAGCGAGGTCGGGCCACTCCCTTGCCACGCACCAGGCGCAGTGACGGCCGCTTGAGTTTGCTCCCCTGCAGGAAGGCGACTACAAAGGTTCCGGTGGCAAGACCAACCAGCCCCGCACCGACCCGCAGCGCGGTACCGTGCAGCAACAGCAGCATGCCCAGCGACAGGAAGATCGTTCCGAAGCCGCGCATGATTTCGTCGCGATTCCGCCACCCGGTCCGCCGGCCCCAAGCCCAGGCGCCGAGGAGGCCGAGGGCGCCCACGAGAAGGATGACATACCAAGCGAAAATCCAGAAGCGCAGCCCTAGGATCTGGGTCTGCCCGACAGCGGCCACGGAAGCGCCCATGGACCTGCTCCTGAAAATTGATGTAGGGCTGCTACCGGAATGGGACAGGCGGATCATAAAGGAGTGCAGGAAATTGCACCAGCCCCTGGCGGCGGCCCTGCCTTGGGCCCTCAGCCCTCAACCTTTGGCCCGACAGGCCTCACAGGGGCACCAGGCCAGCAACTTCTCAAACGTGTAGATCCCCGTTCCATGGCCATCGCTCCAGTTGACCTTCAGCCCGTAGCTGCCCACCAGGCCAACCGATACGGGCCGGATGTCGGCCGGGACCGACTCCGGCTGGAGGAGGGGGCGCCCGCTCATCTCCTCGACGCACTCGGCGCAGGGACAGGCGAGCCGGAGACCGCGCGCCTCGTACAGCGCGCTGTGACCGAACTGGTCCCACTCCAGCAGGAGTCCGTCGTCCCGGCGGGTGATGCGATAGGGCATGACGGGCTGCTTCACGGGCCATTCTCCTGTTCGCGGAGGGCATCCGCGCGGGTGTTATCTTCGGTCAACTGAGCAGCCACAAGCCACCCATGCCTGGCGCAGGCTTCCCGATGAGCTCCACACCAAATCCCTTCGGTTCGCGCGGCACCCTCACAGTGGGCGGCCAGGACACCGTCATCTACCGGCTTCCGGAACTGGAAAAGCAGGGGCTGGGCCGGCTTGACCGGCTGCCCTTCTCCATCCGTATCCTGCTGGAGAACGCCTTGCGGTTCGCCGGGCACGGAATCGTAACGGAGCAGCATGTCCTGGACATCCTGGGGTGGAAGGCAGTGGACCCTTCGCGCAGCGAGATCCCGCTCATGCCGGCCCGGGTGGTCCTGCAGGACTTCACCGGCGTTCCCTGCGTGGTGGACCTGGCAGCGATGCGCGACGCCATGGTGCGCATGAACGGAGATCCGGCGCGGATCAACCCGCTCGTGCCCTGCGACCTGGTGATCGATCACTCGGTGCAGGTGGACTATTTCGGGAGCGATCGCGCCCTGGCCCTCAACGTGGCGCTCGAATACGACCGGAACCGCGAGCGCTACCAGTTGCTCAAGTTCGCGCAGCGCGCCTTCCAGAACTTCCGCGCCGTCCCCCCGGGTACCGGCATCGTGCACCAGGTGAACCTCGAGTACCTGGCGCCACTGGTCCAGGTGCGGCCGCAGCATGGCACGCTCACCGCGTATCCGGACAGCTGCGTCGGCACCGACTCGCACACCACCATGATCAACGGCCTGGGGGTGCTGGGCTGGGGCGTGGGCGGCATCGAGGCGGAGGCCGTGATGCTGGGCCAGCCCTACTTCATGCTCATTCCCGACGTCATCGGCATGAGGCTGACGGGCGAGCTCCCGCTCGGCACGACCGCCACCGATCTCGTGCTCACCGCCACGCAGATGCTGCGGAAGAAGGGCGTGGTGGACAAGTTCGTCGAGTTCTACGGGCCGGGGCTCTCGAGCCTTGGCCTGGCCGATCGGGCGACCATCGCCAACATGGCGCCGGAGTACGGCGCCACGATGGGCTTCTTCCCGGTCGACGCCGAGACGATCCGCTATCTCGAGCGCACCGGGCGCGACGCACACACGGTGAAGATGGCCGAGGCGTACTACAAGGCGCAGGGACTGTTCCGCACCGATGCCACGCCAGACCCCGAGTTCACCGCGACACTCGAGCTCGATCTGACCACCGTGAAGTCGAGCATGGCCGGCCCGAAGCGCCCGCAGGACCTGGTGCCGCTCGACACGCTCAAGCGCAACTTCTACGTCAACCTGCCGTCGCTGATGAGCCCCAAGACGCCTGCGGCGCGGCGTGAGGTGGCCGAGGCGGCGTACTCCCGCTGGATCGGCGAGGGTGGCGGCAACGTGATGCTGGGTCATCCGGAAACGGCGGTGGAGGACCTGCCACCGCACGTGGAGTGCGAGCAGGATGGCGAGCGGTTCCACCTTCGGGATGGGTCGGTGGTGATCGCGGCGATCACGAGCTGCACCAACACCTCCAATCCATCGGTGATGATCGGCGCGGGCCTGCTGGCGAAGAAGGCGATCGCGAAGGGACTCCGCACCAAGCCGTGGGTGAAGACGAGCCTGGCGCCGGGGTCGCGCGTCGTGACGGGGTACCTCGAGGGCTCGGGGCTGCAGCCGCATCTCGATGCGCTCGGGTTCCAGACGGTGGGCTACGGCTGCACCACCTGCATTGGCAACAGCGGCCCGCTGCCGGAGGCGATCGGGAAGGCCATCGAGGATCACGGTCTGGTGGCGGCCGCGGTGCTGAGCGGCAACCGGAACTTCGAGGCGCGGGTGCATCCGTCGGTGCGGGCCAACTACCTCGCGTCGCCGTTGCTGGTGGTGGCGTTCGCGCTGGCCGGCCGCATCGACCTCGATGTCGAGACGGAGCCGCTGGGCACCGGCAAGGATGGATCGCCGGTGTTCCTGCGCGACATCTGGCCCAGCGCGCAGGAGATCAAGGACACGATGGCGGCGGCACTCAGGCCGGAGCTGTTCACCAGCCGCTACGGCAAGGTGTTCGACGGCGACGAGACGTGGCAGGCGCTGCCGGTGCCAACCGGCAGCCGCTATGCGTGGGACAAGGCCTCCACGTACGTGCAGGAGCCGCCGTTCTTCCAGAACCTGAGCCCGGCACCGAAGCCGCTGGCCGACATCAGCGGGGCACGGGTCCTCGCCGTGCTGGGCGACTCGGTGACGACCGATCACATCTCCCCGGCGGGAGCAATCCCGAAGAACGGGCCCGCCGCACGATACCTCCTGGAGCATGGTGTGGCGCAGGAGGACTGGAACACTTTCGGGTCGCGCCGGGGCAATCACGAAGTGATGATGCGGGGCACGTTCGGGAACGTGCGCATCAAGAACGCACTGGTGCCCGACCGCGAAGGCAACTGGACCGAGCACTTCGGCAGCGGCGAGGTGATGTCCATCTACGACGCCGCCATGAAGTACATCGCGGGCAACACGCCGCTCGTCCTGCTTGTGGGCAAGGAGTATGGCACCGGATCGAGCCGCGACTGGGCGGCGAAGGGCACGGCGCTGCTGGGCGTGAAGGCCGTCATCGCCGAGAGCTACGAGCGCATTCACCGCGGCAACCTGGTAGGCATGGGCGTGCTGCCGCTGGGCTATGAGCCGGGTGTCACGCGCCAGTCGCTGGGCCTCACCGGCCGGGAGACGTTCAGCATCAGTGGCATCGCATCGGGGCTCACGGCTGCCGGCCGGGTGTCGGTGACGGCGCGCGACGACTCGGGCAAGGAGACGAAGTTCCGGGCGGTGGTACGGCTCAACTCGCCTGTGGAAATCGACTATCTCCGTCACGGCGGCATTCTACACCGGGTCCTGCGGCAGTTCGCAGCGAAAGCCACATAAAAAGGCGGGGGCATCGATGGATGCCCCCGCCTTGCCGTTGCGCTGTTCCTCTGCGTCCTACGCGACCAGGTCCTTCAACCGATCGCCCGTCTCACCCTCGCGCAGCCGGAGGAGCGCCCGATCACGCAGCTGGCGGATCCGCTCGCGGGTAACACCCATCATGCGACCGATCTCTTCCAGCGTGCGGCTGTTGCCGTCATCGAGACCGAAGTAGAGGCGCAGCACCTTCGCATCGCGCGGAGGCAGGGTAGCGAGTGCCAGCTCGATATCGTGCGTCTGGCTGTTCTGCATGGCCGCGGTATCGGTGCCCTCGGCATCCGCCGAGGCAAACCGCTCCATGCGCTCGTTACCGTCGCCATCGCGCGTGGGGTGGTCGAGCCGGACCGCCTCAGTGTTCAGGGCCGAGAGGCTTCGCACTGCTTCCACGGTGAGGCCAGTTGCACGCGCCAGCTCCTCGGTGGTCGGCATGCGACCGAGGCGATCCTTGAGGAGCGTGGTGGTGCGACCGAGACGGCTCAGGTCGGCGGTACGGTTGAGTGGCACCCGAACCGGACGGCCGTGACGCGCGATGGCCGCCTGCACTGCCTGCCGAATCCACCACACTGCGTACGAAATAAACTTCACGCCGCGATCGGGATCGAACTTCCGGGCAGCGGTCATGAGACCGAGATTGCCCTCGCCGATGAGATCGACCAGCGGCACACCACGATTCTGGAACTTCTTGGCAACCGACACGACGAAGCGGACGTTGTGGCGGGCCAGGCGCTCCTGCGCCACAATGCTCCCCTTGAACGCCTTGCGCGCGAGCTCCATTTCCTCCTCGCGGTTAAGCAGGGGGACGCGACTGATCTCATCGAGATACAGGTCGAGGCTCTCACGTCCTTCGTCGACCGCGCGCGCGATCTGCGCCGGTCGAACAGCCCTGCGCTTCTTCTTCGGCGGCAGCTTTTCTTTCACTCTGACCAGCCTCCCTGGACTAGGGTGGTTCCCGCGGGCACCGGACTGCGTTCTTGCAACACCAGCGCCGTTTCTCGGCAGCGGTCAAAATAACGGCTAAACTACGAAAAATCAATACTTTAGCTAACTTGATGCCGTACTGTCACTTGGGCGGGGCGCCATTTCCGAGGTCCGCGAGACCCACTCGAGACCTGCCAAATTTGCAGGCCGCCGGCCTTGCGCGAGGCCAGGCGGGACCTATCCCCGCCGCGCTGGAAGGTTGACGGCAGGAGACGTATGGGTTGCGACTACATACACGCGGGGACGTTCAGACCGCCTTCATCTTGTTTACCAGCTTCGACAGTGTGCTCTTGGCGTCGCATGGACATTCACCCGGACGGTGGGTATCGTCGCGGGCTATGACTGCACTCCGACGTCCGCCAACCGTTCACAAGTTCGGCGGTGCCTCGCTGGCCGATGCCGCGGCGATGCATCATGCCGTCGCCATCATCCAGGACCTGCCGCCGGGACCGGCCGTGATCGTCGCCTCGGCGATGGCCGGGGTGACGGACCGCCTGCTGGGCCTGGCCCGGATCGCGGCCGATGGCAAGCCGGCCGACAGCGCGATCCTGGCGACCCTGCGGCGCCAGCACGCGGACGCGGCGCGCCAGATCGTGCGCACGGCCGGAACGCGCCGGGTGGTGCTTGCGGCCATCGAGACGTCGCTCAACGAGCTCAGCGCGCTGCTGGACGGGTTGCGTGTGGTGCGGGAACTGACGCCGCGAACGAGCGACTACATCGCAGCCCGGGGCGAGCGGCTGAGCGCCATGCTGCTGGCGGCGGCACTGGCCGACACGCGCCGGCGCGTGCGGCTGGTCGATGCGGTGGAGCTCATCGTCACCGATGGGCACTTCGGCGCCGCAGCGCCCGACTTCGCGGCGACTGATCGCCGGGTGCGCCGGCTGGTGGGCCCGCTGCTGCAGCGCGGTATCATTCCGGTCGTACCGGGATTCATCGGCGCTGGTCCCGGCGGCGATCTCGTGACGCTGGGCCGGGGCGGTTCTGACCTCACGGCCACGCTGCTGGCGCGGGCGCTGCGCGCGTCGTCGGTGTCGCTGTGGAAGGACGTACCCGGATTCCTCACCGGTGATCCGCGCGTGGTGGCGGACGCGCGCGTGATTCCCGAGCTGCACGTGCGGGAAGCGGCGGAACTCGCCTACTACGGCGCCAAGGTGCTGCACCCGCGCGCGCTCATTCCGCTCAGCCGGCGGCCGATCCTGGTCTACGTGCGCCCCTTCGCGAACCCCGCGTCGCAGGGCACCGAGGTTTCCCAGCACCGCCGGCGCACGCCCTCGCCGGTTCGCGCGGTGTCGGGCATCGGCTCACAGGCGCTGATCACGGTCACGGGCAACGGCATGCTGGGCGTGCCCGGCGTGGCGGCGCGCACCTTCGAGACGCTGCAGCGCGCCGGGTTTCCGGTATCCCTGGTGACGCAGGGCTCGTCGGAGGCGTCGCTGACGTTCAGCGTGCCCGAGGCGCAGGCCGGACTGGCCGAAATCGCCCTGCTTCGTGAGTTCCGGGAGGAGATCGCGCGACAGGACATCGACGGCGTCGAGGTGCGCCTGGGCATGGCGACGGTCGCGGTGGTGGGTCGCGGCATGGCGGGCGCACGTGGTGTCGCGGCCCGCGTCTTCGGCGCGCTGGCGCACGCCGGGATCAACATCGTCGCGATCGCGCAGGGCTCATCGGAACTCAACATCTCGTTTGTCATCGAGGAACGCGACGCCGCCGAGGCGCAGCGCCGCATTCACGACGCCTTCCAGCTGGCCAAGATCGGCGGCGGCACCGTGAACCCGCCGGAGCGGGTCGCGGTCGTGCTGCTGGGCTTCGGGCAGGTGGGGCGCACGCTGGCGCGCCTGATCCCGAGGGCACGGCGTCCGGGGA
>Ga0315297_10001510_pt1 | contig 14390 bp, 31 predicted proteins | sample YL17G15_0_MG_FD_203628 | JGI IMG/M metagenome (GOLD analysis project Ga0315297, IMG submission 203628) | Sediment microbial communities from Yellowstone Lake, YNP, Wyoming, USA - YL17G15_0 | ecosystem: Environmental > Aquatic > Freshwater > Lake > Sediment | place: USA: Wyoming | collected... | reverse complement strand
CACGTCCCGCCTCCCACCATCGCCAGGAGCCTCTCCCCTTCCGCGTGGAGGAGCGTGTTCGCTCGATCGTACCCGACGAACGCGATGAGAGCCACGAAGCGCGCCTCCATCTTCGTGAGCTGCGAACCGCCCATGCCCATGAGCTGAGCGACCGCGCTCCCCGGTGCGATCGAGACCTTCTTCTTCGTCTTCTTCGTCGTCATCGTCTTCGTCTCCTTCTTCACCGCCACCTTCATTTTGATCCCGTTGTTCCTCTTGAACCGCGTCATGCTCATCCGCGCATTCGGCACCGAGATGCCAAGGCGCTCGGCAGCCTCCTGATGCGTCACCTTCGGGTTCTTCTTGAGCACGTCCGCGATGAGAGCCTGCAGCTCTCCCGGGGCTCGGATCTTCTTCGACGCACCGTTCGTCATCGTTTCCATGTCATACCTCCTGCATAGGTTCGTCTCGTCTATCATGAGTACGCAGCTCGCGGGTTGAAGCCCCCGCGCTGGCTTGTTCTAAGAGGACGCGTTCGGAGACTGAAGATCCGAACGCGTCACGCGTCATGAGTGCCACCTCGGCGGCTTCGGCCGATGATCCGGCCACTCGTGGGAGTTGAACAAGAACCGCTCTTCAGTCGACTTGTTCCGCCTGAAGCCAGAGCCCTTATCAATCAACGGATCAAGGTCGAGCACCTCCCGGATAGCGTTCATCATGCCGAGGAGCGCTGGGTCCTTCGCCTTGTAGCTTCGATCGCGCTTCATCCCGCTCACCGGAGTGTCTCCCGATCAAGGGAAGACGTAAGGTCCTCCAAGATGCGGTCGAGCCGCCTCAAGCGACCGAGCTCGCGGAGGACGTCCTTCTTGACGCGCGTGAGTCGGATGCGCTCGCTCTCCATCACGTTCGGGTTCCCCTCGCCCGCGTAGTCGATGGCTAGATCGAACGCCTCTGTCGCCTCTCTTACAAGCCCCCTCATGATCGAGGCCGATGTTGCCCATCCTGTCTTCGTGAGACGCTCTGTTACTCCGATCCTCGCCATCACGCGTCTCCTCCCCTCGACGTCGGTTCGACGTGCGACTCCGCCTGCTTGAGCAGCAGGTACGCGATCTCCTCCGTCGTCTTGCCGCGGAGATCGATGCACGTCACCTTCGCCTGCGCGAACTCGCTCGACACGAGGACCGTCTGCACCATCTGGTCGAAGAGCATGACCGAGGCCTCCTCATCGTGCGGACACGTGGCCTCGTACCACGACTTCCTATCCTCTCCGTTGTGCGGGTTCCCGTCACCGACCGAGGAGTAGTACCGGAAACGGTAGGTGATCTGCCAGGGCGAGCCCTCAACCCTCATCCGCCACAGCATGCCGAGGAAGTCGCATCCCTCCCCCGGGACGAACCAGTAGCGAGCGAAGATCCGGTCGTCCGAGATCTCGATGGTCACGGCGCCTCTCCCCTCAGAGAGCCCAGGAGCGTCCGCTCCATCCGGTGCTTCTCGCAGTCGCAGTTGGTGAGCTGTGGGCCGCTCAAGCCCGCGTCCATCCGCGGACACGATGGAAGCTTCGCGACCTCCTCTCGGATGATCGCCTGCATCTTCTCGAGGACGCTCCCGGCTCCAATCGCGTTCTCGACGCACTCCCCGATGGTCGTGACGAGGCGCTTGACGTCGTCGACGTGGGCGAGGACCACGTGAAGCGGCTCGCCGCTCTCGACGAGCGACCGCCCGTACCTGGCGCCCGAACCAAGCTTCTCGAACGCTTCCTGCAGCAGCGCCTTCTGGGTCTTCGTCATGACTTCTTCCTCTTCAGCTTCGCTCGGTCCACCGAGATGGTGGAACGGCACATACAGTCCCGCAGCTCGAGATCGTCCGCTGGCCCCTCCTCGTCCGCGGGGACTTGGATACGGCCGACGTAGCGCAGCTGGCGCCACTCCGCGAGCGTGTAGCTCCGACCGCAGGCACACATCTTGATGATCTCGTCCTTACTCATCCCTTCCGTCCCTGCTTCTTCGCGTACACGTTCCGCCTCAGGTAGTGCGTCTCGCTCTTCGGACTTCCCTTCGCGTTGACGCACGGCTCGCCCGCCTTCACCTTGCAGGCTGGACACGCAACGAACATCACGCATGGGTGCGTCTTCAGGTAGAGCCCGCGAAGATGCGGGTGCTTGACAAAGACGACGGAGCCGTTCCAGACCGCGTAGACGATCCGAGCCCTGCTTATGTCCTTTTTGAGGACGTCGACGCTCATCCGGGACTCCGATTATCAAAAGGGCACATCGTCGTCGCCTCCATCGAAGTCTCCGAAGTCCTCCGCGGGCGGCGGAAGTCCACCCGCGGCAGGCTCGTCCACGCTCGGACGGCCCGAGCTCCTGCCGCTGAGGATGATGTTCGACGCGACCACCTCGGTCCGCCAATGCTTCTGACCGTCCTTCTCCCAGCTCGACGTCCGGAGGCCGCCCTCGACGAAGATGCGGTCTCCCTTCTGGAGGAACTTCGCGAGCGCCTCACCGCGCTTGTTCCAGATGGAGACGTTCACGAACTCGGTCTTCTCCTTACGGGAGGACGAGCTCTTATCGTAGTAGGACTCGCTGCACGCGATGCGCAGCTTCAACACGGAGCTGCCGTTGAAGACCTTCAACTCGGGATCGGCGCAGAGGTTTCCCATCAAAAGGACGCGGTTCAAACCTTCAGACATGTGACCTCTCCTTCATCCACAGTCACTGTCGCCAGTGTGGTTGCGGGGATCCCTCCCCTTCCACTCCTCGACCTCGATGTTCTTGAGCGCCTCGCCCGTCGAGCAGATGACGCGACGGCCGAGGTTCTGCCTCTCCCAACGCAAGGTCGGCTTGTAACCAGCCTTCTCGAGCTTCGCACGATCCTCATCCGCGACGCTCTCGAACACTGAGAGACTCTCCTCCCAGACGAAATCGGTGAGCTGCTCTGCAGAGATACACAGGTGACCAAAGCCGTCGCTCTTCGAGTCGAGCCACGCCACACAGCGATCCCTCGTCGTCTTATCAGACATGCGCATCCTCCTTCATCCTCGCGTCCGCGATCCGGAACGCCTCCTCCGCGAGGCCGCGTGTGAGCCGGAGCACGATCCCTCGCCTCCCGATGGTGCACACACCGTCATGACCTCGCGATCCAGGTGGGAAGCCTTGGTCCTCGATAGAGAACGACGTGACGCAGACCAGGAGATCGTCTTTGACACCCCTGTAGACGATGGCCTGATGCTCCACGGCAGCCGGATCATCCTCTTTCTCCCGCGACCAGACGAGCCATGGCAGAGCCATGCGAACCTCCGCCAAAAGGCTCGCCATATCGAACGTGAGCGCAGATCCCATCACGACCGTCCCTCCAACACCAAGAGGTTCTGTTCCGCCGGATGATCCGCCGAATGAAGCGAGCCTCGCTTCGTACGCAAGACACGCATGTCCTCACAAGACGCGTGAGAGTGATCCGCGCACAAGGCTTCGATACACGCGATGAAGCCTACAGGAGAGCTCTCGTGGAACCCGCACTCGCGCACCGCTTGCCTTCCGCAGACCACGCATGACCGCGCTGGATGCATCTTCTTCATGCTCCTCCTCCCTGCTGATCATCGTCGACCACACACGCGAGGCGAACGTGGTGCGGCGTCTCCCACGTGGTCCCCCTGCCGAGGAGGACCACGGACGTCCGACCCTGAAGGACGTGGCGGAGCTGCGTCTGCTCGTCCTCCGTAAAGGTTCCTCCATGGGGGTCCTCGAAGAGATCCCCCTGGCCACCCGTGTCGAGACGGGCGAGCACCTCACCACCGAGGTTCATGATGAGAAGTGTTCGAACGTTCATGTCGTCCTCCCAGCGATCCTATCCGCCCGTCGCACACCCACCGTCGCGTCCAGCTCCTTCCAACCCCGAACACCCACGCGGTAGATGTTCTGCCGGATCCGCCCGTTGCCGACCCAGAAGAGGTTCAGCTTCGGTCGCTTGTCGCGCGCCTTCCTCGCCTCCGTCCACGACGTCGGGTGCGACCACTCCGCGTGCTCCAGGAAGGCGTCGAGGAGGACCTCGTCCGAGCCCGGCTCGCGCCGCGCGAACGAGGCGACGAGCTGAGGGAAGGCCGCGAGGACCTCGCCCATGGTCTTAGGGTGGAGCAGGAGGTACATGCGCTAGCTCGCCGACTCCGACAACTCGCCGACTCCGACAAGCGCGCGGAGACGGTCGGAGACGGTTCGTCCGAGGTCCGTGATGCCCACGGACGTCTCTCGATGATGCGGCCGCATCACGATGAGACCCGCGTCACGCAGACGGTAGAGGACAGAGCGGGAACACGAGAAGTCCGACGCAAACCGCCACGAACGCTCACCGAAAAACTCGAGCGCTGCTCGCTGGGTAGGTGTGAGTCGGATCACCATCGCTAGTCGGCCTCCGCCGCGATCTGGTCTGCCATCCAGCCACCCGCGCTCTCGCTCGCGTAGATCTCCACGGAGCGACCTGCCATATCCGCCATCTCATGGGCGACGTCCCGGACCAGGCGACGGAACGCGTCGCCCTCAGGGCCACCGTCCTCCCATCGCTTCGTGTCCACGCGTCCCAACCGAATGACGCCTCGCGACCTACTGAGCCTCATCTTCCGCCTCCTCCTGGCACCCTGCTCGTGCCGTCAGATCCGAGACTACCACTGCCCGGGCAACCGGGCAAAGAGAAAACTTGGATGGTCGAACTTTTCCTTCTTGTCCTACATGGGATGACATGTGAGACACATCGAGGTACGTCTACCTCCGCAGCCTTGAGGCTCCTGCAACGGATCGGACGATCGCTGCAGGAGACTTTCTCAGAAGTCGACGAACTCCTCATCCGGCAGACGGAAGCGACCGTACATCGCGATGTACAGCTTCCTCGCGAGAGCCGCCTCGCGCGTCAAGAAGGGCCCCTCGATGAGGCACGTGTCGTAGCCGACGTACCAGCCTCGAGACGTGCCGAGGAGGCGCCAGGTCAGCTTCTTCGTCGCCGACTCACTCGGTAGGCCCTTCAGCGTCATCGACCGTCACCCTCACGCCCCACGATCCTCACAGACGCCTTCAGTTCCTCGCAGGCCTCGCAATCCGCGTAGCCCGCGAGCGGTAAACCCGTCTCTATTTCCGTCTGAATATCCCCCCAACCGTCGACCTCGAGGTCTGCCTCCGAGCACGTCCAGCGACAGATCGCGTTCTCATGACAGGTCGGACATCGGTGGGCGTGCTCGCCCGGGAAGACGTGACCTCGGCACCGCTTGACCATCTCCACCGCGCCCGACCTCGCCGGACCGTCGTCACCATAGCCCGCCTCCTCCGCCGCGTCCGCCGCGACCAGGTAGGCGTCGCGAACGACGCGCCAGTCACCGTCGATCTGGTTCAAGTGCATCTGCTCGACGGTGAGCGCGTAGCGGAGCGCCTCGCCCGCCCTACGCTTCCGATCTTCAAGGTCGAGGATCATGCTCCCGTCCGCTCATACGTGAAGGCGGGGTTCCCTGAACGCCACACACGCCCAGGCCGCGGAACGCGCACCCAGCCGTGCCTCGTCATCCACTCATCAGCGTGACCCCGCTCACACGCCCAACTCTCCCAGCGTTGCATCGTCGTCTTGCCTCCCGCCACGAGGCTCCGACCCCCGTGGAGCCCATTCGAGTAGGAGGACGTCCGAACGCCCTCTGCGTCGACAAAGACCGGACGCTCCGAACGTCTCGTCTTCTCCCACCCTGAGCAACGGTAGACGTGCCCCGTGTGGCCCTGCCCCTCGTCGGAGTACGTCACGAGCACCGGCCATCGCGTCCGATCGATCAGGGACCACATCTGACGCCTCAGCGGCTTCGAGACGTGGTTCAACCGACGCTCAGCTCGAGGGACCGCGACCATCCTCGAGAGCGCCAGGACGCCCTGCGGCGCCTCAGGACAGACACCCCGCGCGGCTCCCGGCGGAGGGGGCTGCCAGACGTAGCCCGCGACGGCTACCTCGTCCTCGTAGACCACGAAGGCGTACGTGGCGTTCGACCCGGCCCCTCCGTAGCCGTGGAAGCGCTCGCAGAGGTCGCGGACGACCTCGAGGCGAGCGGGGCGAAGATCGTACGAGGGCTCAAGCACGAAGCCACCTCTCGGGTAGGACCTGCCTCCGCATGCTGCGCGCCGCGATCATCCGCTCGACGTAGGCGTCCCGCGTCTTCGCGATCGACACCAGAAGCTCGGCGAACCTCTTGGGTGTAGCAGCACGCTCACTCTTGTTCATCCGCTCGGGACAGCACCACTCCTTGCCCGACTCCTCCGCCCGCTCCGCGAGCCATGCGTGACGCTTCTCCCTGTCCCGAGCCGACAGCTGAGCGGGTGGTGAAGTGAAGATGCGTCTCTCCTCGATCGAGTGAAAGCCTACGTCGAGCTTCGTCCGCTCCGGATGAGCACTCGAGCCCCAGCGCAGCTCCGGCAGCTCCACGTCGACTGCGTAGAGCCAGGTCGCCTTACGAGCTCGGTGACCGTAGTGGCCCTGCTCGACGCAGCAGGTCCAACCTCCCTGGAGATCTGCTCGCACCCATCCCTCGCCTCGCTTGGGCCTCCTGAGCTCGAAATGCCTCCACGCCGCGCTCGCCTCGGGGTGCTCGAGGACGCCGCCCCATCTGCGGACCGACGCGAGGGCCGCCTTGAAGCAGCCCTGGTCCGAGCCCTTCGCCAGACGCTTGCTCGAGCTCGGGCCGCCGCTCCAATACCTTCCCCACCGCTCGCAGGGTGGGTGCAGCACCGCTGCATAGGGACCATTGTAGAGGCGCGCGTCACGCTCCTTGTCCCAGGGATCAACGTCGGGGCGACCGAAGTAGATCCCACCCGTCGCGACGTAGAGGGCGGCGATCACCTCAGGTAGCTCAGCGGACCACACGTACGACAAGCACCGTGGTCATCATAGGAGCACTTATGCTCGATGTAGAGCAGACGAGGCTGATACTCCTCTGCATCTGGGAGGAGCAGATGCAACATCGATAACGGCACATGGATCGGCCCTTCTGATCCCGCGTCGTACACGTAGGTCACGACGAACTTCACGCCGGGCCATCCTCCCGAATGCCGAATCTCGACATCATCGAAGAGGCTCCTCGCCACGTAGGCTCGGACAGAAGCCTCGAGCATGAAGAGGGCATGGTCAGGCGTCAGCTCGATCGGCGGCAGATCAGCGCTAGATCCCGTGCGGCGATATGGATCGCGTTGCCGCGCCTCTACCTCTGGCACGTTCTCGAGCGCCCAGTCCGCAAGCACCATCATCGACTCGCGCTGCGTCCACGCCGCCTGGACCAGTTCGAGTCGATCAAGGATGAGTGGGTTCGCGAAGAGAGAGACGCTACTCATGGCAGACGCAGTCCCCGAGGTCCGTAAGCGCGTCGTCCGGATGAAGCACATCGTCGCCGACGAGCGCGAGGCGCCTCACCTCCCGGTAGGGCATCCGAGGACGGAAGGAGCTGCCCGAGACCCGCTCGACCTTCTCCCACCAGAGCACGCTCGACGGTTTCTCCTGAACACCGCGCACCTTCTTGCCGTCCGACTTCAGGTGACAGAGGTCACAGTTCCCTTGGTACGTGCCGAGCTCCGCATCGTGCTCGAGCCCGAGGTCGAAGGGCATCTCCCTCCAGAAGTCGAGCACGCCCTGCAGGTTCACACCCGCGTCCGCCAGCGGCACCGCGTTCTCCCACCTCTCCGGCGGCGAGACGCGCATCCGAGCGACCCGTACCGGTTCGTCCGCTCGGATCCCGACCACGTTCGTCCAGGCCTCGTAGCCTTGAGCCAGCATGAACTTCTTCATGACGCGGATCTTCAGCTCCGTCGTGCAGAGTCGCGTCGTCGCGTTGGGCACGCCCGACATCGCGAGGAGGTTCATGAACGGGTGCTTCTCCGTGGGTGGGTCCGTCGTCCGCGCGGCCGTGTCGTACGTCACCTCGACAAAGCCGGGCTCCTCTCGCCCTCCCGCCTCTTCGAAGGCGAGGCCGAACGCGTCCCGGATCTTCGCCGCCGTCATCGCGACGGCGGTGCTTCTGTACGACGGCAGGAAGTGACGTCGGTACTCGAGCCATCGGATCGGGACGTCGAGCCTCCGAGAACACTCGTCGACGAAGTCGAGCGTTCGATCGTCCTCCTTGCCCGTGTTGCAGAAGAGCACGTGGACGTCGGGCTGCAGGCCCCTCTCCAGGATCCAGTGGAGCATATACGCGCTCGTCCTGCCTCCAGAGAAGGAGATGAGCGCGGGGCCTTCGATGAGGAATGGATCCGCACGGCTCACAGCTCACCTCCGAGCGGTAGCGACAGCTGCACGCCCAGCTTCTCCGGCGCCACACCGATCCAACGCGCCAGGTCCTTGAGCGGCACGCAGGCGACCTCCTGCCCACCGACGTCCGAGAAGACGGCCATCGGAACGGCGCCGGGTGTGTAGCTCAGCGCCTGCTGGAGTGCCTTCACGAGCACGCGCGGACAGCGCTTCATCCCGTTCTTGACCTCGGGCTGCACGACGTCCCCGTTCTCGAGGCGGAACGCGACGACATCCGGAGCACGCCCTTTCGTCTTCCGAACCACGCGCGTCGTCCCGAGGATGCGGGCGCACCTACGCTCGCGGTCGGCGGCTCGATCCTGCTCTCTGCTCACAGCCTCACCTCGGGCTCGACACCCTTGAGCATCAGCTTCCGAAGCTTCTGAAGCGCGCGACGCTCGATGTTCATCACCTGCCCATGGGAGATCCCGAGCCGACGAGCGATCTCGCGATGGGAGAGGCAGCCTGTATCGGAACCAGCCAGGTTGAAACGGGGCTTCATGGAGTCTCTCCTCAGTTCGGCTTCTCAGACCTCGGCTGCGATCCACACGTACACACCTTCGAGCCCGGCACGATGACCTTCGCACACTCACGAAGATGGGGGACCGACTCGATCTTCACCATCCCATCATTCGCACGAGCGCTGCGGACCGCCTGAGAGATGGCGAGGTTGTTCAGAGCGAACGCGAACGCGTGCATGTTCGAGTAGAACCGCTCCTCCTGCTCCTCGAAGGCATCCTCGAGCGCCTCGCAGCGGTCGCGGAGCTTCTGGTTCTCGTACGAGAGGCGTGCGAGCTCCTTCGGAAGGACCTCGCGCACCCTCTTGATCGGGCCTGCGAGGCAGAGGGACCAGCTCTCCTCGAACCACCTCATGCTGCCTCGCGAGGAGCGCTTCTTCTTGCGAGCCGCCACGTCAGGCCTCGTCATCTTTCGCAGAAGACGCGTTCGGAGACTGAAGATCCGAACGCGTCGGTCCCCTCGTCGCATGCGGAGCCATGCCACCCTTGCGTCCCGCCTCGCGCGCCTTCTCACCTGAGAAGCAGTAGGCCTTACCCCTCGCATGAGCCTCTCGACCACCCAACGCCGCCAGCTCGCGAACCCTCGCAGGATCCATCGCCGCGAACCCGCGTCGCTTCTTCACTTCACTCACGTCACCACCTCCTTGCTCTTCGCCAGCCGCTTCGCCGTCCTCGCCGCCGCGTGCTCCTTCCCAGGCCTTCGCCACTCTGGATACTCCTTCCCGAAGACGTTCCGAACGTCCGACATGCTCGTCGCCACGATCTGGTAGCCGCCCGGCAACGTCTCGAACGGCCTCGTGATGTGGGCCTGTCCCTCCATCTGGCTCATCCAATCGTACGGACCTGCGCCGCTGCGGAAGAACCGCGGACCAACGAAGTTCGAGACCGAGATCCCGTCGACGACGTAGGACTCTGCCTCGCAAGCATCGCAAAGCTCAAGAGCGTGAAGCAGACCCGTGCTCGGGTCCTGTCCCCAGAAGCTCGCGTAGGGATCCCCGATCGTCTCGAGGACCTCGTGGGATACGGTGACGCTGAGCGAGTTCGAGCCCGAGGTAAGCGTACCTCCAGAGCCGCGGATGGGCTTCCAGAAGACCCTCGCGTAGGAGCGTCCGTCCGGCGTCACGTCATGGTAGCCGAGGACGCCAGCCTGATCTGCGCTGTCGAGGAGCGCCACGAGCGCCGCCTGCGTCGGGACGCTCTTGAGGTCCGGATAGACCCGCACGGGAGCCCCGGAGGACTCCCAGAACGGCGCGTAGTGTTCGTAGAGCTGGCGCTCCACAGCGGCGGCGATCTGCTCGACGACACCGCTAGAGATCTGCGCATCCTTGGACTCATTCACGATCGCGAACTGCATGTGTCTTCCTTTTCCTACGTTGTGATGCTTCATCGACGGGGCCTCCGGATAAAGAGGTTATGAGACCAGCAGGTCCGGGCCAGCGAGCTCGGGCCGATGTGACTCACTTCCCAGGTCCAGCGTCGATCGCGCTCCTACGAGCCTTGATCGCATGCCACTCCGTCCGAGGGAGGAGCACGTTCACGACACCAGCCGCGCCGACGATGCTGCACGCGAGGTTGACCCAGCTCGAGTCGACCCCCGCGTCTTGAACCTCCTTGCACGCGTCCTCTGCGACGCGGACGGAGACGTCTCGGGCGGTCTTCGACTCCTGCGGGGTGCAGGCGACGGCGAAGGCGAGGACGGCGACGAACATAGACGACTTCATGAAGGACTCTCTTTCTTTTCTTCTTCAATCCCACGTAACAAGTCAGCATACTTCTTTAGATATGCTTCAGCCAAGATTCTCCATTCGGTTGCTTCTAAAGCATGCAGAAGAGCATTACACCGAACACAGAGGAGAGCGCGTCGCGTTGAGAGAAAATTCTCCCACCGGTTTCACTTGCTCACACGCATGACAGTATTTTGAACCGGTTTCAGCAGTTCTTTGATAACTGTTCACCCGTTTCTTATGGACTTTCCTTTTCAAGACGCTCGATCTCTCGATTGATGTACCAGCAGCTTTTTTTCAGATCTTCGATCTGCGAGCCCTTCAGACCAGCTCGAAAAAGATACTTCACCGCGTTACCGACATTGAAACCCATGTGCTCGCAGACGTCGATGGCCTCGATGCCGCTCGGATGCTGCTTGTAGTGCGAAGGGTTGACGGGATCATGCTTCAGTTTCGGGCTCGACTGCTCCCCACAGGTCGGGCAGTCGACGCCGAAAGAGTGCCTGCAGGTCTTGAACGGTGTGTACCAGCGCCTCTCGTGGACGACGCCGGATTCGTGAGCTGGATAGAGCTGATGAGCGTCGCCTCGCTCGAAGAGCTCCTTCAACGCGCGCTCGACGGAGGCCTTCGATCGAGTCTTCCTGAAGAGGTCATGGCTCCAGAGCTGATCCACCGTCAGGCTCGTCTCCTTCGTCTCACGAAGAATAGAGAGCACCATGTCCGCGATCGACCTCACCCGCCTCCTCATGTCTTCCTCCGATGATCATCTGATCTAGCCAGGAGCAGCTCCAACTCATCCGCCGCGCTCGTCGCGAGCTCGCCCTCAAGGTCCAACTTGAGGCGCACGAGGGCACCCTCGACCCACGTACGCCAGCGCGTCTCGACGCGTGTTCGCTCCTCCGCGAGCAACGACGCGAGCCGCCTCACGTACTCGTAGTCTGCGCCGTGGAGAGCCAGGACGCTCCCAGAGAGCGCGAGGCGGACCTTCTTCTCGTCCTCGGAAGGGAGGATGTTCGTCATGCTCACAGCGACTTGCCTGCCTTCTGGCGTGCTCGCCACGCCCTACCGGCCATCCTGTTCTTCTCGCTATTCCTCAGTCGAACCTGATCATCTGCTGCTCGCCAGGCGTCCAAAACGCCCCCGAACGACTCGGCGAGCATAGGAAAGTCCGACGTCCCGTAGATAAACCTTCGAAGTTTCGCGAAAGCTCGCCGCTCGATCTGTCCGACGCGCTCGTGGGAGAGACCGAGCCGCTCAGCGACCTCCTCTTGCGTGAGGCCAGATGTCTTGCTCACTGAGGGCATGACGCCACCTCCTTCTCCCTATGAACGAGGCAACTGTAACCTTCAGTCTTTCGATCTCCGAGGATCGCGCAACTGCACTCTTGATCTACCTCCTCTACAGAGAGCTGCTCGCAGCCATACACCGCGCCTCCATCCATCCTCTCCGCAAGAAGCTCGACCCTATGCACCTTCACTCCAGAAGGATAGTCCACTTCGACGAAGACCACCGCGCTCTCGCCCCTCGCCACGTGATGATGGGCGAACTCACACGCTGGACAGCCGAAGCCATCCTCTTCGAACTCAACATCCTTCGTGGTCGCTGGCTGGTGAAGCCTCCGAGCCTGCACCGTGCTCACGGCTTCACCTCTTCGAACGGAAGATCCATCTGACGCACGAGCCACGGGCTCACCACGAGCACCTCCTTCACGACGCCGCGCTTGTCCTTCTTCGAGTTGACGGAGCGCTTCGCGAGGACGTCGATGATGGGTAGCCCCTCGTAGAGCTCACGTGTCAGCTCAGCCGACGACGCAGAGAGGATGACGCTCACACGAGCATCGATCAGCTCCCGAGCGAAGGCCGCGAGGCGTCGGTGATCCTCGACGCTGAAACCAGCGGCCTGATAGCCGGTGAAATCGCTCGTCTTCGAGAGCGGCGCGTAGGGTGAGTCCAGGTACACGAGATCGTTCGGGTAGACGTGCGCCCGCACACGCTCGAAGTCAGCCTCCACGATCGACGCCTTCGCCAGCGCTCGAGAGGCGGCCCTCAGCTTCTCTTCGTCACAGATCGTCGCCTTCGGGTTGTCGCCGAAGGGCACGTTGAACTGCCCCTTCTTGTTCTCGCGGTAGAGACCGTTGAACCCGCAGCGGTTGAGGAACAAGAGGTCCGCCGCGCGCCGCGCCTTCGAGCCGACGAGCATGTTGTCAGCGCGCACCGCGTAGTAGCGAGACTCCTTGTTCTCATGCTTCTTCAGGTGCCCGATGACCTCCTCGACGTCATCGCGCAGCGCTTGGTACATCATGACCAGCTTCGCGTTCGTGTCGCTGAGCGTACTCTGCTCCTTCAGGAGGCCGAGGCTCGAGAGCGCGAAGAAGACCGCACCACCGCCGACGAAGGGCTCATGGTAGGCACCGAAGTCGCGTGGGACGTAGCGGAGGATCTCCGGAAGGAGCTGACGCTTGCCCCCGACGAACTTCACGACAGGCTTCGCCTCCACCCCCTCGGGACGGATCATCTCGGTCGTCATACCCACCTCTCCTCCGCGGGCTCCTGCAAGAGGCCCGACTCACGAAGAGACCTCTAGCATCCGATGCGAAGAGAGGCCAAGAGTGAAAGCACAGGCGCGTCGAAAAAAGAAAGAGGCGTGGCCCTACGCGGTCGACCTTGAACGGAGCGGGGGCTTGGTATAGTTCCTAGGGTCTTTCGCTCGCTCACTGGAGACGTCCAAATGAAGCTCTGAACGACGCGTTACGCGAAAAAGAGGAAGCCCCCGGACTCTTTCGAGCCCGGGGGCCTTGTGGCGAGGAGACGATGACGAGGAGGCTGAGATCGAGCGGTAATCTTGCAGGACCGCGCTCTATCCCGACTTACACATGGCAGCTTACAACCCTAAGAAGCGACGCGCAACCAAGAAACGACCGAAGCGCAGGAGGGCCCTCCCCGCCACGGTAGAGGGTAGGCGTAACCGGGTACGTGTAAAGCGCACACATCCGAAAAAGGTCGCGACCAAGAAGCGCGCCGCTGCGCCGAAGAAGAGCACGACCAAGAAGCGCACCGCTGCGCTGAAGAAGGCCACGACCAAGAAGCGCACTGCTACACCGAAGAAGGTCGCGACCAAGAAGCGTGCTGCCGCGCCGAAGAAGATCGCAGCCAAGAAGCGCGCTGCTGCGCCGAAGAAGGTCGCGGCAAAGAAGCGTCGTGCTGCCGCGCCGAAGAAGGTCGCGGCCAAGAAGCGCGCTGCTGCGCCGAAGAAGATCGTGGCCAAGAAGCGTCGTGTTGCGCCGAAAAAAGTCGCGGCCAAGAAGCGTCGTGTTGCGCCGAAAAAAGTCGCGGCCAAGAAGCGTCGTGTTGCGCCGAAAAAAGTCGCGGCCAAGAAGCGCATCAGGAAGACGAAGACACAGCTCACCCGCGAACTCCGCAAGACCCAAGCCCAGCTCCAAAAGCTCATCGATGCAGAGCAGAAGGCTCGAGGTACACCGAAGAGGAGTCCCGTTCGCGTTGACATCCGAAAGCGCAAGAAGGAGATCGCCGCTCAGCGAGCTCAGCGTGCGCTCGTCACGCAAGACCTGCCGAGGAAGACGCCGGCCGAGAAGAAGGAGAGCAGCGAGGACAACTTCACGCGGATGCGGCGGAGGTTCAGGGAACTCTACGAGCACGGAGAACGAACCGGACAGCTCCCGCCAGCTGCGAGGCTACCTCGACGCGTCGACTCGAAGCAGCTCGTCGGAGAGCAGCGTCAGGTCCGCGTGCAGCGCATCGTCACCACGAGGTCGGTCGAGGAGATCATGTACAAGGTGAACCAAGTCGGCCGCAGCATGAGCGGACGCTTCTCGCTCTGGCACGCAGGCGTGGTCCTCAGCGGGCTAGGGGACAAGATCCTGG
>Ga0315297_10001509_pt1 | contig 14395 bp, 13 predicted proteins | sample YL17G15_0_MG_FD_203628 | JGI IMG/M metagenome (GOLD analysis project Ga0315297, IMG submission 203628) | Sediment microbial communities from Yellowstone Lake, YNP, Wyoming, USA - YL17G15_0 | ecosystem: Environmental > Aquatic > Freshwater > Lake > Sediment | place: USA: Wyoming | collected... | reverse complement strand
CCAGGTCACCTATCCGATCGTGTCGGCCATGCTGGGCACGCCGAACGTCAAGACGATTCGCGGGTTCTCAGACTTCGGCTTCAGCTACGTGTACGTCATCTTCCAGGACGGGACCGATATCTACTGGGCGCGCAGCCGCGTGCTGGAGTACCTCTCCAAGATCCAGCCCGTGCTGCCCGAAGGCGTCAAGACTGAACTGGGCCCGGACGCGACCGGCGTTGGCTGGGTGTTCCAGTACGCGCTGGTCGATGATTCCGGCACGCAGTCGCTGGCGGACCTGCGCGCCATTCAGGACTGGAACCTGCGGTACCGGCTGCAGGCGGTGGCCGGGGTGGCCGAGGTCGCGTCCATCGGCGGCTACGTCAAGCAGTACCAGGTCACCGTCGATCCCCTTCGGCTGAAGGCGTATGACCTCGCCATCATGGACGTCGCCGCCGCCGTCCGGCGGAGCAACAGCGAGGTGGGCGGGCGCCTGCTCGAACTGGCCGGGAAGGAGTTCATGGTCCGCGGCCGCGGGTACGTGAAATCAACGGCTGACCTCGAGCAGATCGTGCTCAAGACCGACGACCGAGGGACGCCGGTGTTGCTGCGGGATGTCGGCACGGTGGCGCTCGGCCCCGAAATGCGGCGCGGGATTTCAGACCTTGACGGGAAGGGGGACGCCGTCGGGGGCATCGTCGTGATGCGCCACGCCGAAAACGCCCGGGATGTGATCGCCCGCGTCAAGACCCGGCTCAAGGAGCTCGAACCGTCGTTGCCGAAGGGCGTGCGGGTCGTGACGACGTATGACCGATCCGAGCTGATCGACGCGTCGATCGACAACCTGCGTCACGAGTTGCTGCTGGAAGTCTTCATCGTCAGCCTGGTCATCCTCGTGTTCCTCTGGCACATCCCGTCGGCCATCGTGCCGATCGTCACGATCCCGGTCTCGGTGCTCCTGGCGTTCATTCCGATGCGCCTGATGGGTATCTCGTCCAACATCATGTCGCTGGCCGGCATCGCCATCTCGATTGGCGTCCTGGTGGATGGCGCAATCGTGGAGGTCGAGAACGCCTACAAGAAACTCGAACTGTGGCAGGAGAACGGGCGGCAGGGAGACTACCACGCCGTTCGGCTGGAAGCCCTGCTCGAAGTCGGGCCGTCGGTCTTCTTCTCGCTGCTCGTGATCGCCGTGGCATTCCTCCCGATCTTCACACTCGTCGATCAGGAGGGCCGCCTGTTCACGCCCCTGGCGTGGACGAAGAACCTCACGATGTTCATCGCGGCGCTGCTGGCGCTGACCCTCGACCCGGCACTCCGGATGCTCTTCACGCGGATGGACTTCCCGACCTGGCGGCCCCGCGCGCTCTCGTGGCTCGTCGGCCAGGTCACGGTCGGCCGGTACTACCCGGAAGCGCGTCACCCCGTGAGCCGGATCCTGTTTGCGCTCTACGAGCCGCCCTGCCGTCTCGTGCTTCGATTCCCGAAGGCGACCATTGCCCTCGCGCTGGCCATCGTCGTGTCGACGATCCCCATCTACCAGAAGCTTGGTCACGAGTTCATGCCGGCGCTCAACGAAGGCACGATTCTCTACATGCCCACGACGCTTCCGGGCATCTCCGTGACCGAGGCGGGCCGTCTCCTGCAGACGCAGGACCGGATTCTGAAGTCGTTCCCCGAGGTCATCTCCGTCTTCGGCAAGGCTGGGCGTGCCGAGACGTCGACCGATCCGGCGCCCTTCTCGATGATGGAAACCACCGTCATGCTGAAGCCGCCCTCCGAGTGGCGGCACAAGCCGCGGTGGTACTCCAGCGGGGCTCCGGAGTGGCTGCAGGCGCTCGTGTTGCGCCGCATCTGGCCCGACCGCCTCTCCTGGGAGGAACTGACGTCCGAAATGGATGCGGCCCTGCAGATTCCCGGAACCTCGAACGCATGGACGATGCCGATCAAGGCCCGGATCGACATGCTCACCACCGGCGTGCGAACGCCTGTGGGCATCAAGATCTTTGGCGCCGACTTGAAGCAGATTGAGGCGGTCGGGTCTCAACTCGAAGAGATCCTCCGCACCGTGCCTGGCACACGAAGCGTCTTCGCAGAACGGGCGGCCGGCGGCTATTTCGTCGACTTCGACCTTGATCGTCAGGCGCTCGCGCGCTTCGGATTGTCGGTCGGGGCTGTGCAGGACGTCATCATGTCGGCCGTGGGCGGAGAGAACGTCACCACGACCATCGAAGGGCGCGCGCGGTACCCGGTGAACGTCCGCTATCCGCGTGCCCTTCGGGACGACGTGACGCGCCTCGGCCAGGTACTGGTGATGACGCCGTCAGGGGCCCAGGTGCCGCTGGCGCAGCTGGCCCGCCTCCGCACGGTCACCGGACCCGCGATGATCCGGAACGAGAACGGCATGATGGCGGGCTACGTGTTCGTCGACATGACGGATAGCGACGTGGGCGGCTACGTGGAGCGCGCGCGGGCGGCGGTCGCGGCTCGGCTGTCGGTGCCCAGCGGCTATTCGATCGAGTGGAGCGGCCAGTACGAGAACATGGTTCGGGTGCGGGAGCGGCTGAAGGTCGTCGTGCCCATCACGCTGTTCCTGATCTTCTTCCTCCTCTACATGAACACGAAGTCCGCCTTCAAGGCGGCCGTGGTCATGCTCGCCGTGCCGTTCTCGGTCGTCGGGGCCGTGTGGCTGATGTACATCCTCGGCTACAACGTGTCGATCGCCGCGTGGGTCGGCATGATCGCGCTCATGGGCCTGGACGCGGAGACGGGCGTCTTCATGCTGCTGTTTCTGGACCTCTCCTACGAGGAGGCCAAGCGGCAGAACAAACTCCGATCGCTGGTCGAGCTGAAGGACGCCATCATCCACGGCGCCGTGAAACGTGTGCGGCCGAAGATGATGACCGTGACGGCCGCCATGGTGGGCCTGATGCCGATCATGTGGTCGCTCGGGACGGGCGCCGACGTCATGAAGCGGGTCGCCGGCCCGATGGTTGGCGGACTCGGCACGTCGTTCATCATGGAATTGCTCGTCTACCCGGCGATTTACCTGCTCTGGAAGAAGAAGGACATCAGGCCGAAGCCGAGTTCCGCCGAGAGCGTCAGCGAATGACGCGAGCATCGGCAGCATGGCAGGTGCCCCGAGGGGCGGGGAGGGCTTGAGCTTGCCGGACGCCGATGCACTGAAGTTGCGGCTCGCCCCTCGTTGACCCTCGGTTACAGGAAGTCGCCGTGGTCCTCTGATCAGCGCGTGCCCAGAAGAGTTACCGCGCGACACCGGACGGTGACCGGAGGTTCGCTCGGCACACCGGCCACCTCGACGTGGTTGGTCTCGCCTCTGTTGCGGCACTCCACCCGGCAACCAACTACTCGGCCGGGTCCATGACCGTGGAGACATTGTGGAGACACGGCTCAGAGCCGGTGTCTCCACCGAAGCATGTTGTTGACGGGAGGGGGCTAAGCGGACCGCGGGACCGAGGGAATATCGCCCTCTTGAGCACAAGCTGTAAGTATTTATAAATGAAGGACTTGCGATGTGGTTGGCGGAGAGAGAGGGAGTCTTTGAGCCAAGCCCAAGAAACCCCAACAAATACGGGACATCTTGTATAACTCGCACTGATCCTGCTATTTAGCGTTATCCGATTCTCCCGTCCGCTTGCGTCTGTTTGCCTCCGTTTTCGGGTATTGCCAGTGCAATGACACTCGAAATGACACTCGATGCGATCCGCTCAGAGGATGCCTTCCGAGAGACTCTTGTGCGAGCGCCACAGCGGACATCTTCCTCGAAGCCCTCCCGAGTCATCTAAGTACTACGGCGTCTATCGCGAGTCAATTTTCGGAGCACGAGCTGGATGCCTGCTGGACCGAGGACTGACGCGATGTGGAAAGAACGACGCAACGCAAGGCCGGCCGCGAGGCAATACTCGCTCCATGGGGCCACGAGCAGCGCCGTCGGCGACAACTTGCACCAGGCTCATTCCCTGGGCACGTGCGTCGCCGCAGCCCATTGCGCCGGCGCCTGGCGCTTTGGGCTATCCGGAGCAGACGCTCTCACTGGCCACGCTTGTCAAGCACGGTTCTATTGACCCATCATTGACCATCGATTCCTGGAGGCTCCTATGACTAATCCGTCGCCGGCGTCTGAGAGATTCCACGGTGCAACCTCTGTTTCAATCACCGTCAAAGACATTCACAAGAGCGCCGCCTGGTACCAGAACGTCGTGGGCTTTGGCGTCGAGCGTACATTCGAGCAGGAGGGCCGGCTTGTCCTTGTCGCGCTCAAAGCCGGCGATGTGCGCCTCAACCTGAATCAGGATGACGGCGCCAAGGGATGGGACCGTATCAAGGGCCTCGGCTTCTCGATCAATATCTGGACCACCGAGGACATCGACGCCATCGCTAATCGCATCAAAGCCAGCGGTGGCACACTCGACTCCGAGCCCGTCGACGCGCCCTGGGGCGCGCGCTACTTCCGTCTCACTGACCCTGATGGGTTCAAGCTAGCCGTGCTGAAATCGCTGGCGTAACCGCGGGTGCCTGCGCCAAGGAACGGGCGCCCCGCTTGCGCGTCTCCGGGAATCGGTGCGGCGTTACTGAGAGCCTATCCGCCCAGCGGGGTGTTTCGTTCACTTCCTCGAAGTTGACGCTTCTGGTAGCTAGCACAATACGCCACGAAGCCGGGATGCTTTGGGACCGGAGAGGCATGGGCTTCTCGTCGGCCGTCACGTGAGCAGCTGAAGAAAACGGACAACCGCCTGGATTATCTCGTCTCCCGCGAGCAACTCGTAGTCGTTGTGATCGGCGTCGGGAAGCACGAGGAGCGTTTTGGGAGCCACCGCGGCATCGTAGAGGCGCCGACTGTTCTCGATTGGCACAATTCGATCATGCCCACCAGCGATGACAAGCAGTGGCACTCGGATCCGCTGAATCTGATCGATCGCTGCGAACCGGTCTCGGAGAAGAAGACCCACCGGTAGAAACGGATAGTGATGTTGTCCCAGGTCGCGCATCGAAGTGAACGGCGATCGCAGGACAAGCGCGGCCGGCGGATGTTCGACGGCAAGGTCGACAGCCACTGCTGTTCCGAGCGACTCGCCGAAGTACACGAGCCGCGACCGATCGACGTCGGGGCGACCGGCCAGGTACGCTCGGGCGGCCCGGCCGTCTACGGCGAGCCCGTTCTCCGACGGAGCCCCGGGATTTCCGCCATAGCCCCGATAATCGAAGAGCAGAACCTGCAATCCGTGCCGACGGAGCGCCGCTGCCAAGGGCCCCCGGTGCGCTCGATTGCCGGCGTTTCCGTTGAAGACCACAACGGTGACGCGCGGCGATGGCCCGGATGCCGCAAAGAACCAGCCGCTCAGCCCGAGCCCGTCGGTCGTCTCGCACGTTACCGGCTCGACCCCGGTCAGACCGATTGCACCGGGCGTTGGCACGCCACCAGCTGGGAAGTACATCAGCCGGCGCTGCATCGTCCAGATGAGTGCCAGGGCGGCAGCAGCAATGACGACAACATATCCGGCCGCGATGATCATCGGACGGTTCATCTCAATGGCCCCGCGCTTTCGGCTTATTCAGTTTGTGTGATCTGGGTGTTCGAAGATGAGCTGCATGTCCGGGGTCCTTCCTCCGGTGCCGTCTACTGTCGCTCTCATTCGCGAGCACCGGCTCGCAGAGACCCACTCCTGTCGCGCGTTCTTGGTTCGAGCCTCGACTCGACCGACGACTTGGGTACTTCCCGGAGCTCGGTGTTGCAGCGGAGGCAGCGCGTGAACGGCGCCAGAGTTGGGCCAAAGCGATGCAGGATCTCGACGAGCTGCTGGCGCGGCACGGTAGCCCGCATCCAGTATCCGTGAGAGACAACCCGTCGTTTCAGTAGACCGCGATCGCGTGTCAGTACGATGCGTCCGTCCCGTACGGCGAGTTCCGCGATGTCGTCGTCGCTCGCATCCACCCGACACTCGGCATCCAGCCCGATCAGGCGCATGTACCTGGCCAGCTTGCCCAGATGGCCGTCGAGGACGAAGCGGAGCACTTCGAGCGGCGATCGGACCAACGTCACGTCGCCAACGTCGATGCACTCAAAGCGAGGAAACACGGCGATACGATCCCCGTCCCGCACGACATAGTCGAAGGCTACCGGCTCTCCGTTGACGAGAATTAGATCCACTTCCGGATGCGGGATGCCGAGTCCCTCGACGAGGTCCTTCACCGAGTCGTGGCCCTCGAAGGCCTGAGCGAACGCGGCCTGCAGGCGACCTGGTGGAAGGAAGTCGTTGAGTGGACCGTACACCCTGATGGTGACGTTCTTCATGCGCAGGTGTGATCGATACCGCCATTCTCGCATGAGGGCCATCGACCGCCTGGCGATGCTTGCAGCCCCGGGTCGCTAGCGTGCCGTGGTCAACCTTCCTTCCCGCCTACGACTTGCGCGAGGTCTTGACGAACACCGCGCTCACCGTCTGCTCGACGTTCTCGCTCTTGCATTTCGGACACTGCTTCTTCGCCTTGTCGTGCTCGCTGATGCTCAGCACGAGGGTGAATTCGTGACCGCAGCCTCCACACCGGTACTCGTATATAGGCATGAGCTCACCTCCTGGCGCGCGGATTGCGACGCGAAAGCCGGCTGGCTCGGGCACTGGACTCGACCGGATGGTTGTGCAGGGCCCAGAGGTCCGAGCCATCGACCGCCCGAGGATGGCTGGTCGGGGACTTCCGCGCCGCGTGGGGACAATCTGCATGATACGCCATACGCTGGCAAGATCGTCGGCCCGGCGATCCGTAGCCGGATTCCGTTCATCGTGGTTCCTGACAGGTCTGTCCGCTTCCAGGGACATCAGTGGTGACGACCGGGCGCCCGTCCGCCCGGAGAATCCGCGCAGCCTGGTCGCGAGTCGCAGGACAACTCCCGAGTAGTCGCCAAGGGTTTACCGATGCATCGGCTGCCAAGTGTCGCCCGTTCGGGCGTGAGTGACATCCGAAGCAGTTTCGCCGAGGATCTGCGGCGGCTCCTCCAAGGAACCACGCATGAGGCGTCCGCGGAAGCGAGCCTGAGCGACTGGCGTGGGTTGTCTGTCCCGTGATCCGCTGGACTACGATGTCCTCCGTGCGAACGACGATCAAGGCGAGAGGCTCGAACGCCAGGTACAACGAACTGTGACTGGCGAAACGTCCGGGCGCCAGCGCCGCGAAACTCCGCCGGGCCAGGCGGTAGGACGCAGCTTCCCTGGGAACGGATGCGGCCCACGCGTGCTGGGTTCGCATGGCGGAGACGCCTCGGCGTCAGATCGTGCCAACGAAGGGCGGAAGCGGGCGGACGCGCACGCGATCGCGTTCCACCACTGCGAAGAGCCCTGACCAGTCGTCGCGTGAGATGAGTGCGGCTACGACCGTCTGGTTGTCCACTTCGGGGTCTGTCCAATCGAGGCGGATCAGGACGACACCACAACTGGCAGGCAGGCCGGATCGAAAGGCGAGCTCACCGAAATCGGTGTCAGAGGTCACGACAACTCGTTGCTCTCGCTGCGCGATCTCCAGAATCACGGCATCATCGGCTCCGGGAAGCGATTCCTTAGCCCAGAACACGTCTGCGCCGCGCCCTCGCAACGCAGCGACAACCGGGCCGGGCACGTTCTCGTCAGCGAGAAGGCGCACGCGCCTATCCCTTGACCGCGAACATTCGCTCGGAGCTAATCACCTCACGGGCGTACGCGAGACACGCGTGGATATCGTCGCTCGTGAGATGGTCGTACTGCTGACGGATCTGGTCCGGTGTGTACCCGGCCGCCAGCAGATCCATCACGAGTTCCACGCTGATGCGCGTGCCCTTGATCACGGGCTTTCCGACGAGCACGTCCGTATCGGCAACGATTCGACTTCGCCAGTCCATGAGTTCCTCCCCGCGCCTGTTCGTTCATTATGCGCCAAGACGCTAGCCGGCGACGGCGACTGTCTCGCTGAACACGCGAGGCAGGTGACTCAACAAACGGCACAGAGTCCACTGGATCCCGGCGCGGAGGAACCAACGAATGTCACACCGGAATGTCACTCGCGCCGTTCCGACCCGACAACTTGTCGAATTGCTCAGTGTCTCTACGTAAACGCAGGAGGGGTGGGTGAGAGACTCCGATTCTTGATGATCTCGCGCGAATTACTGAGGAAAAACAGCGAAAGAGAACTGGCGGAGAGAGAGGGAGTCTCTCAATCAAACCCTAGAAACCCTAGCAAATACTGGCCTCTTCCTCTAACCCGCACAGATCCTGTTATTTAGCTCTTGCCGATTCTTGCGCCGGCTTTCGTCGGTTTGCTTCCGTTTTCGGGTGTTGCCAGTGCAATGACACTCGAAATGTCACTCGCGGAAATGCACTCCGCGAGGGTCCTCCGGGTCGTTACACGGCAGCCACCTCGGAGACTCGCTACGGAGCAATCGCCGATTTGAGATTCAAACGCGAGGGCGCTTCTGGTACCCTGAACCTTGAGCGGAAGTCCGATGAAGAGAATATTGACGAAAGCAGACATCCTTGAGGCTCTGCGAAGCCATCGGCCGAGCTTGGACCGCTTCAGCGTCAAGGCTATCGCGCTTTTCGGCTCGTACGCCAAGGGCGCTCAGTCGGATTCCAGCGATCTGGACTTCGTCGTGGAGTTCGCCCGTCCCACCTACGACAATTTCACTAACCTGGAGAGATTCCTCGAGGAGCTCTTCGGGCGGAGAGTCGATATCCTGACGCCGGCCGGCGTCGACAGTATCCGCGTACCCCGGATTTCAGAAGACATCAAGCGGACGCTCGTGCATGTCTAAGCGAGGACAGCCGGAATACCTCGCGGATATGCGCGAAGCGATCATCCGTCTCCAGCGCTACACCTCAGAACTCACTTACGATCAGTTTCTCGCCGACTCCAAGACGCAAGACGCCGTGATTCGCAACATCGAAATCCTTGGTGAAGCGGCGAAACGTCTGCCGCCAACGCTCACCAGCGCGCATCCCGAAGTCGAGTGGAAGGGTATCGCGGGCATGCGCGACAAGCTCGTGCACGATTACTTCGGGGTCAACATGGACATCCTGTGGGATGTGCTCAAGACGAAGCTGCCTGCTCTGCTGACGCAGATAGACGCCATCCTTCGGGACGTCGGTTAGCCCGCCAAGATTAGCGAGCTCTGCACGGATGTCACCGGTGCCGCACCGGCTGCGCCCCGTGGTGCGAGTTCCCGGTCCCTCTCCTCAACGAATTCTGACGAAGACGGAGTCTGTTTGCGTCCATTTCCCGATCCTGCCGCCGCGATGTCACTCGAAAGGACACGCGGTGCGGTCCACTCGTCGGACGAATTCCCAGAGACGCTCGTGCGAATGCGTGCGCCACGCCATCATGAACTCGACGAGCGGACCCGACGCCGCCTCGAACGGCGATTGCGGGCCGCCCATCTCGGCCGTTTCAAAGCGATGGCGGATTTTGAATGGAACTGGCCCAAGCAGCTCCATCGCCCAACACTGGAGCGGGTCCTCTCACTCGAGACTTCATTGGCAAGGGCGAGAACGTCGTCTTGGTGGTGGGCAACCAGGGGCTGGGCAAAACGATGATCAGCAAGAACCTGGTCCATCAGGCCGTCCTCGCCGGCCACTCCGCGCTCTTCATCACGGCGTCGGACTTGCTGCTGGATCTCAACAGTCAGGACACCGCCCGGGCCCTGGAAGGCCGGCTTCGCGCCTACACCCGACCCCATCTGCTCGCGATCGAGATCGGCTACCTGGCCTACGACGCCCACGCGGCCGACTTGCTCTACCAGATCGTCAGCCGCCGCTACGAACAACGCCCCGTGGTGGTCACCACCAATCGTCTTCAAGGACTGGCCCACCGTCCTTCCCAACGCGTCGTGTGCCGTCGCCCTGGTCGACCGGCTCACGCACCACGCCGAGATCATTCCGATTGAGGGGAATATCTATCGACACCGAGAGGCCGAACTCACACAGAAGAAGCGGCGCGGATCAGCATGACGATGCCAATCCAGCGTGAGCATACGCCCGCTCCGCGAACCACCGTTACTTAGGAGTCGTCGGTCTGAGCTCGCCCGTGGCCACCGCCTGCCACCTGCCGTTACGGCGCACGAGCGTATTCAGGTCGATAGCGCGGTCGCTGCTGGCTTTGCCGTTGACGGTGAAGTGAGCCGAGTAGTGGACCGCGTCGACCGCCGTGTCCGCCACAATTATGATGTCAATCCGCTCGATTGAGTAAGAGTCGACGCGAAAGTTCTTGTCCATCGCGCTGTCGATCCACTGACTCTTTGTCTTCGGGTTACCGGCGCCGAAGTCGAAACCGAGGAATTCGTCCGCCAGGATGCGTTCGAGCGCTGCCTTGTCACGCGCTTTGAACGCCTCCCACCACTCCTTCTCGAACTTGATCAACTCCTGTTTCGGGTCGGTCGCCTGTGCCTGGACCTTCCTGTCTGCTGCTCCGGCTGCCTGCACCAGGAGCAGGCACACGAGAAGCGGAGCGATCGTGCGCGTGGACTTCATGGACTTGTTCACGTTGCCTCCTGTCCCGGCGGACAGCTGCATGTTCGGCCGCGGGGAACGGCGCCGCAATCACAGTGCGGTCGCGTGCATGTGCGACTTGGTTATCGAGGATTCTGCAGAAGCAACATACCATGGTCGTCCATGCGGCAGCTTACGGTGCCGGTCACGTTGAAGGGGGCTGACCTCTCCGGGGACGCCAGCAGACTACGCCGCCCAGTAGACGACCGACGCAATGCTGACGACGTCCTGGCCGGAGTCGCCGTTGTATTACCACCGCTGGCCGATGCGTCCCGAAGCCAGCCGCACGATCCGCTTGGCGTGAAGAACTCCGGGTGTGATCTGTTGGAGGAAGCCGACATGGCGCTCCGGCACGCCCCCATACCCCTGTTCCGTGCGGTCCTCCACCTCGGAGGTGACCAGGACGTTGCCGGGCTCGCTGACGACGATCTCGCCTCGCGCCCAGCGGCTTGCTGCCGATCAGGGTCCCCGACTCGTCGACCCCTACGACGAGCGTGTCCCAGCCGTCCACCCAATGTTGAGTTGCACGAGCATCCCGCCCTGCCCGTTCGGAATCGCTCGCTGGGCATACGAGACGTAGGCGCTCGGCGACTGGCTCACCTGCTTCTCGACCGCGCCGGCCGGCCGCAGGAACGTCAACTGGAAATGGTCACCGTCCAACACGCTCGGCACCACCACTTCAATTCCCCTGTAACGCTGGCCTGCAGCGATGACGAGCGCCGTGCTCTCGTCATGCGCCGAAGCCACGAGTGAATTCGGGCTCGCGCCTCGACGCAGTAGGTCTTTGGCCGCGTCCACCTGGTTGGCCTTCACGGCATCGATCAACATGGCATCCTCGGCACTTCACCCTGCAACCAACGACTCGGCCGGGTCCACGACCGTAGAGGCATTGTGGAGACACGGCTCAGAGCCGGTGTCTCCACCGAGGCATGTTGTTGACAGAAGGGGGCTTAGTGGACCGACGGGCCGAGGGGATCTGACCCCCTCGCGCAAGGACCGTAAGCCGCGGAGAGCCCTGAGACGTCTCGTTGGGGAGGTCCGCCTTCGCAACGGTCCGGCTGGACGCTTTCCTCCCGCTGCTTCGGCGGGACAGCCTTCGCCTGTAGCTGGCTTGCCCAGCCGAAGCTCGACCGAGGAAAGTGGCAAGGCGAGGATGAGCGAAGGGCCCTTCGACTCACTGGCGTTCGCTCAGGGCATTCTCCATGGGCTGGCCTGCCATGAGCGAACCCGCGGGCAAGTTACAGGACCGCGGGTGAGTCGAATGGCGGAGAGAGAGGGATTCGAACCCTCGGTAGAGTTTCCCCTACACACGCTTTCCAAGCGTGCACCTTCAGCCTCTCGGTCATCTCTCCGCGACAGAGGCGGCGTGAGGTGTCATTCTAACACGCGGTCGCCCGGCGGCCGGCGATGCCGCCACGAGCCCGGCGGGATGGGCCCAACCTAGCGAGGTTGGGGGCCCTCGTTGATGGCGACGACTCTCAGGGCGTTCTTCCGCTCCACCACAGGCCGGAACAACAGGCGCCCGTTGTCGAACATCACGCCTGACTGATTCGCGAACAGGGTCTCGGGCCGCGCTGTGGCGATCGCCTTCTTCAACTCCGGTGTGAACACCTGGCGGTACTTGGCGTGGAACTCCGACTCGGTCTGGATGGTAATCGACTCGCCATTCGCCCAGGCCTTCAAGGGGAACTCGATGAGCGAGGCCACCTTGAGACAGTTGCCCACGGCCACAGCCGACTGCAGGGTCTTGAGAAACGCGGCGGCCTTCACCGCGTCGGTGCCGGCCGCGTCAAACGACGGGACGCCCTGGGCCTGTACGGTGCCGACCACTGGAGTCGATGAGACGAGCATGAATGCGGCGAGTACGAGGAGGAAGAAGGTTCGGCTCATAGGAAACCTCATGGCCGGAACCGGCCAGCGTAGGGGGCTGTTGCCACAAGAGTACCCGGTTACGCGGCAGCGCCAAGTACGATCCAGCGGATGGGCGGAAATCGCCCCTGAGTGGTGCCTGCGGGGACTGGTTGGCCCGTCAGTTCGAGCGGACGCGGTCGATCTTCAACATCAGGCACGCGAGCGGCGGCAGCACGAGGCTGAGCGAATGCTCGTAGCCATGCGTCGGGATGTCCTCGCTGTCGACGCCGCCCTGGTTGCCGGCGTTCGAGCCGCCGTACACCTCCGCGTCGGTGTTGATCACCTCGCGGTAGCGGCCCGCCTCCGGCACGCCAAGGCGGTAGAACTGGCGGACGACCGGCGTGAAGTTGAGGATGAACACCGTGAAGTCCGCCGGGTCCTTCGACCGGCGGATGAACGACACGACGGAACCCTCGTGGTCGCTGCAGTCGATCCACGAGAACCCCTCGGGCCGCACGTCCAGGTCGTACAGCGACGGCTCGTTCTGGTAGATCCGGTTCAGGTCCTTCAGCAGTTGCTGAAGGCCCAGGTGCGGGGGCAACTCGAGCAGGTGCCAGTCGAGGCTGTGGTCGTGGTTCCACTCGCGCGTCTGCCCGAACTCGCCGCCCATGAAGTTCAGCTTCTTCCCGGGGTGGCCGAACATGTAGCCGTAGAGGGCGCGCAGGTTGGCGAACCGCTGCCATGTGTCGCCCGGCATCTTGCCGAGCATCGACCCCTTGCCGTGCACGACCTCATCGTGCGAAAACGGCAGCATGAAGTTCTCGGTGTAGGCGTAGAGCATCGAGAACGTGATGTCGTTGTGCTGCCACTTCCTGAACAGCGGGTCCTTCGACATGTACCGCAGCATGTCGTGCATCCACCCCATGTTCCACTTGAAGGTGAAGCCCAGGCCGCCCGTGTAGACCGGCCGGCTGACGGCAGGCCACGCGGTGGACTCCTCGGCGATCATCACGGCGCCCGGGTGTTTCTCGTGGACGACCACGTTCAGCTGCCGCAGGAACTCGATCGCCTCGAGGTTTTCGCGGCCGCCGAACCGGTTGGGCACCCACTGCCCTTCTTTGCGCGAGTAGTCGAGATAGAGCATGGAGGCCACCGCATCGACGCGCAGGCCATCGACATGGTATTCCTCGAGCCAGAACAGCGCGTTCGACAGCAGGAAATTCCGAATCTCGTGCCGGCCGTAGTTGAAGACCAGGGTGCCCCACTCCTGGTGCTCGCCCATGCGCTTGTCCTCGTGCTCGTAGAGCGCAGTCCCGTCAAACCGGATCAACCCGTAGGCGTCTTTCGGAAAGTGGCCGGGCACCCAGTCGAGAATCACGCCGATGCCGGCCCGGTGGCATTCATCCACGAGGTATTTGAAGTCCTCCGGCGGGCCGAAGCGGCTCGTCGGCGCGAAGAAGCCCGTCACCTGGTAGCCCCATGATCCGGCGAACGGATGCTCCATCACTGGAAGCAACTCCAGATGCGTGAAGCCCATCTCCTTCACGTACGGCACGAGCTGCTCAGCCAGGTCGCGGTACGACAGCAGTTCGCCGGTGAGACCGCGCCGCCAGGACCCCAGATGCACTTCGTAGACCGACACCGGCCTGTCGATCAGGTTGGCGCTCGCGGCGCGCGCCTTCAGCCATCCATGGTCTTGCCACGCGTAGCCTGACATGTCCCAGGCAATCGTGGCTGACCGGGGAGGCACTTCGAAGCGTGTCGAGTAGGGATCGGCCTTGAGGACGAGCGTGCCGTCCTTCGCGCGCACCTCGTACTTGTACTTCTCTCCGTAGCCGAGCCCGGCGATGAACGCCGCCCAGATCCCGGACGACCCGACGGGCTCGCACACGTGCACGCGGCCGTCCCACTTGTTGAAGTCACCCACCACGCTGACGCGATCGGCGTTCGGCGCCCACACGGCGAAATGCAACCCCGCCACGCCGTCGATGGTGGCCGTGTGCGACCCCAGCTTCTCGTAGATGCGGTCGTGGCTGCCC
>Ga0315297_10001507_pt1 | contig 14398 bp, 15 predicted proteins | sample YL17G15_0_MG_FD_203628 | JGI IMG/M metagenome (GOLD analysis project Ga0315297, IMG submission 203628) | Sediment microbial communities from Yellowstone Lake, YNP, Wyoming, USA - YL17G15_0 | ecosystem: Environmental > Aquatic > Freshwater > Lake > Sediment | place: USA: Wyoming | collected... | reverse complement strand
ACGCTTATTGTGAGTACGACGAATCCCAGGAAATTTCTACGCCGAAATGCGGTTTTCCTGGATGCCAGCCGGACCTGGAAGCGGTCAACAAAGCCGGCCGCGGGCGCAGCCAGTGTGACTGATTTCAATGCCAGGTTCACCTCCGTCAATGCACTGCAGGATGAACATGCCAGCAGATGCGCGTTCAACTGACGTTTCTGATCCGCGTTCAGGGGTTGGTTATCCAGAAGCCAGTCTTCAAAAGGCCGGTGATCCATAAGGTTTCCTTTCAGTGCGCACATGCGCCGGTTTTTCTTCCCACAGGTCTGCCAGCAGCCGCCGTGCCCGGTGCAGCCGGCTTTTTACTGCCGGAACGGTCAATTTGAGGGCCTGGGCGATCTCCACTTCGGAGCAGTCCTGCCAGTAGCGCATAATGACAGCCGCCCGGTCTGTGGGGTCGAGGGACTGCAGGCATTTATGCATGGCCTGGCGTTCCTGGCGTTTGACTGACTCCGCTTCCGGGTCCGGGGCGGAACGGTCGGGGAGATCGGTCTGACCTTCCTCGTCCTCGTCGATGGAGATGGATGGGTGACGCCTCCGGCGGAGCCTGTCAATACAGTGATGGGCAGCGATGGAAAGCAGCCAGGTGGCAAAAGACCGTTCGTGGTCGTAACGGGCGAGATTCTGGTAAACCTTGAGGAAGGTCTCCTGGGCCGCGTCTTCTGCGGACTCCGGCTCACCAAGCATCCGGTAACAAAGGTTGTAAACCGGTTTCTGGTAAGTTTCGACCAATTTTGTAAATGCTTCGTCATCGCCGTGTCGGGCCTGGTCTATCCAGGTCATTTCGTCAATCACTGTGGGTCCTCGCTGGTCGTTCTGAAAAGATATACGCAGATTAATGGCTTGAGTTGCTGGTTAACCAAATTCCCCGCGCAGCCGCGGCGGTAACTGTGCCGCGATCGCCGACATGACAACCCGGGCGGCAGCAGGATCATTCCCGCCGGGTCCCAGGTTCCCCGGCACGTGGAGAGGGTATTTCCTGCCGAAGGACAGGCAGAACTCCCCGTTTTCTTCACAGGCTCCCACTGGCAGGACCGGGAAGCCCTGGTCTGCCAGGTGCAGGATGAAGCGTCCCGCCCCGGATGCAGGCCAGCGGAGCACACCCCCGGGTTGGTCGCCCCCCTCCGGTGCCAGGCCAAGGACCGCCCGGGGATGCCGGCGGGCGAATCCCAGGGTTTCGCGCACGGAGCGGGCGCGGGCAGCCACGTCCTTTTCCCGCGGCGGCATGGGCGGCATGGTGGTGAAGCCATAGATCCTGGAGAACCGCTTCAACAGCCAGCGCGAGCCAGCCATTCCAAGCGGGGCATACCACTTGCCGGGGAAGGTCAATTCGCAGGTCATGACGAAGTGGATATCCACCGGCAGGGTTGCAGCCAGCGCCAGTGCCATCCACCAGGCGTTGAAACCGGGGCGGTAATAGTGGTTGAAGGTAATCAGGCAGGGGCCGGAGGTGGGAATATTCTCTGCACCGATCACGCGCAGGGGCGGCTCGAGTTGTTCCAGGCATAACCTAGCGTCGCGGCGAAATAAACGCTGCCTGCCGAAAAGGAGGGCCGGGACCAAACGGAAAAAGCCAAGGGGAGGATAGGAATAGCGCGGGTACATTTCAAAATATTTGGACGGCAGGTTCACTGCCGTCCAATCCAACTCTAAATCCACCAATTTACCAGGCGAAGGCTTCGGGTGTTTCACCGCCCGGCCCGGGCCAGATCTCGTCGAGTTTTTTCAGGGCTGCCTCGTCCAGTTTTAGTTCCAGGGCGTGCATCGGACCGGTCAGCTGTCCCATGGTGCGGGGTCCGATGATCGGGGCGGTCACGGTCGGGTTGTGCAGCAGCCAGGTCAGGGCAACATCTGCGGGTTTCTCGCCCATTTCCTTGCAGAATGCCTCCCAGGCTTGCAGCTGGACATACTTTTCTTCGATCTCTTTCCGGGCATCCTTTTCAGCGCGGCGGCCTTCCTTGATCTTTTGCAGCACGCCGCCCAGCAGGCCGCCCGCCAGCGGGCTCCACGGGATGACTCCCAGGCCATACGACCTGCAGGCGGGGAGCACTTCCAGTTCGACCATGCGGTCTTTCAGGTTGTAGAGGCACTGCTCACTGACCAATCCCAGGAAGTGGTGCCCCCTGGCATTTTCCTGCGCCTGGGCGATGTGCCACCCGGCAAAATTGGATGAACCGGCATAGATCACCTTTCCCTGCTGGACGAGGACTTCCATGGCCTGCCAGATTTCCTCCCAGGGGGTGCAGCGTTCAATATGGTGCATCTGGTACAGGTCAATATGATCGGTTTTCAATCTCGTGAGGGACTGCTCACATGCCTGGCGGATATGCAGGGCGGAAAGGCCGGAGGTGTTCGGCCAATCGCCCATCCGTCCATAAACCTTGGTGGCAATGACCACCTTCTCGCGCCGTCCGCCACCCTGGGCGAACCAGCGCCCAACGATCTGCTCGGTAACCCCCTTGCCGATCTTCCAGCCGTAAACGTTGGCGGTATCGAAGAAGTTGAACCCCAGTTCAAGGGCCTTGTCCATGATGGCAAACGAAACCTTTTCATTCGTCTGCGGGCCAAAATTCATGGTGCCAAGGCACAACCGGGAGACTTTCAGTCCAGTTCGACCAAGCTGAGTGAATTCCATCCATTCCTCCTAGGGTTTGTATTGAACAGTGAGCATAAGGTTCAACAATGATTCTTGCCTCGTTCGAAAGGACTCCCAGCACTTCATACGCTGTATGTTTGCACATCAATTCCCACAGGACGAGCAATTTCCCCCGGCACATGAACCGCAGGATGGTTCTGACATTCCGGAGACCGCCCTGCCTCCGCTCTCGGCATAAAAGGCGGAAATCTTGCGCTTTATGTTTTCACCGCCGCATTTAATGCATGCTGTCGCCACGTCCGCTTGGGACATGGGGCGGAGGACTTCAAATTCGTGTTTGCAATCCTGGCAAAGATATTCATAAATTGGCATATACACCTCACCGCGAAATAAGGATAAATATTGCTACCGTTATGAGAGAAACAATTAAACTGATGATTACATTTTACTGCGATTTAATGCGCTGTCCCGCGCCTGTTTTACTTGCGGTTGAAATCGGCGGGGATTTCACCCCAAGCCCTGGTATCCCATTTTAAAACAGGATTGATCCTTTCATGCCCGACCAGCCAATCTTCAGCACGATCGATGAGTTCAAACAAGGGGGCGTTGGTTGCATCAGCGACGAGATCGGTGTTGCAGCGCTTTGCTTTCACCCAGGCAATGGCGGTCTCTGAATCGGAGTAGACCGGCCTCCCCTTCCGACCTGCAAGGGACTCGTCCGTCATTGCCAGCGCATGCACAATGGCCAAAAATTCACCGACGTTGTTGGTCCCGTTTTCGTATGGTCCCTGCCGGAAGATTTCCCTGCCGGAACGAAGATCAACGCCGCGGTATTCCAACCTACCGGGGCTGCCTGAGCAGGCCGCGTCCACGGCAATGCTGTCGGTGACCGGTGCATCGGGGGCGAACAACCAATCCCCACTGGAAACCGGCTTGCCGACATGGGCGGCATATTTATCACGCAAGGCTTTCTCGGCAGCCGGACGGCTGGTAAAGGACTTATACTGCGCGCCTGTAAAACCCTGCACCTGCGCGGCACATTCCTCCCAGGTGGAGAACACTCCGGTCCTGCGCCCTTTCCAGACCACGTAGAATTTAGGTTTTTCAGCCTTCATGCCCGGGACATTTTCACTTGCTGCTGATATCTTTGGCCGTGGCATCCATCTCGATCAAGATGGACGGAATCTGATCCAGGGGGACAGCGGTTCGAAAAATAACCCTGGCGCCATCCTCGAGCACATAACGCACCTTGCGCCAGGAGGCCAGTTGAGGCACGCCCTGAGCCAGGGGCAGGTCATCCACTGCCGCGCTCCATTGTGAGGAGGCATCCCGGTAGGTACTGACTTGACCGAGCACGGAGGCTTGCAGGGGGAAAAGCCCGGTCGCCATGGCCCAATCAGCCTGGTATTCAGGCGACAGCAGCCAGCGGGTGAACAGCCAGGCTGCCAGTTGTTTCACGGGTGTGGATTTAAGCAGGCTGTACGAGGGACCATAAGTTACCAGCACGCGTCCCCCCGTCCCCGGGAAGGGTATCAATGTCCACTGGTCGGCATTCTTCAGGCGGGACATGGATTCGAGCGTCATTGGAATTTCAGCCAGGTCACCGCTGACAAAGAGCGCTGAACGCCTGGCAAATGAATCAAAAGGTGTCGGTTCGGTTGAGAGCCAGGCGCAGTGGTCATCATAAAGACCTTTCAGGAACTGCAGGGCAGCCAGGTTGGGATCAGTGCGAAAGCCGTAGACCTTCCCATCCACTACGCCGCCGTCGAAAGCCAAAAGCCAGGAATAGATGGTTTGCCAATGCGTGTCCACGATCCATCCACCGTAGCCGTCATTCTTCGGGTCTGCATCTGCGTGGAAGGAGGCATTGGCGGCGCAGGCTTGTTTGCGGAACCCCTCTGCGGTGGTGGGTGGTGTGATAAACCCCAGTTTACGCGCCCAAGTCTGGTTATAAAAGAGAAATCGGGAGGAACGCTGTGCCGGCACACCCAATCGTTTTCCATCCGCGAAATCCTGGTTCCAAAAGACAGCAGGGAAATCGGCAATCCCTTCCGTCCCCAACCCCCAGATCGGATCGTTAAGATATGGGGACAGGTCCATGACCCACCCAGCGGCGTTCCAGTCAAGAGCCTGTTCCGGGAGGGCCGCCACCAAGTCCGGGGTTCCACCGAATTCAAGAGCGGAATTAACCGCATTGAACAGGGTCGTAAAATCTCCGAAACTCGACTGGGTGAGGGTGATGCCCCACTTGTTGACAGAATTAAACAGGGCAACCTGGCTGCTAAAAAGGGTGTTGGCATCTCCGTTGAAGGCATGCCAGACCTGGAGGGTCACGCCGCGCAAAGCCGCCGGGTCCACATTGATAGAGGGGGTCTGCGAAGGAGTAATGGAGGGGGTGGAACCGGTCGTTGGTGTAAAGGTGGGCTGGTGCAGCGTGGAGGTGGGGGGTAATGGGCCCGGACTGCAGGCGGAAAGAATCAGCACTGCAAGCAGGACAAGCACCAGGGAACGAGCCTGGATCACCATTTAAAAGGTCACCATGGGGACGGGCATCAGGACCAAAAGGAATATGACCAGCATCAACACAGCCAGGATTTTCCGGGAACGATCCAACCGGGTGATCTGGTCGAGAGGTTCGGCATGGGTGCGACCCAGCACAAAGATCAGGAAAGCCCACAACCACCAGCCGCTCCAGAAGAACCCCAGCAGGACAGTGGCTGCCAGGATGAAGGGGATGATGCGGTTGACGCTGCTGCCAAAAACGGTGAAGATCACATGGCCTCCATCCAGCTGGCCGGCGGGGATCAGGTTGAGGAAAGTGACCAGCAGCCCAGCCCATCCCGCCCAGGCTATCGGGTCGATCATGACATCCAGGCTGCCTACCGGCGATGGATGGGCAATGAAAAAGTAACCGATCCAGTGAAACAGCAGGGGCAGCCCGGACAGGTTGGGTACCTGGGGCAGCAGTTTGCCGAACACGGCAAATTTCGCCAAAAGGTAAAGGATGGAATTGCCTTCTACAAAACTTCCCGGGGCAGCGGTGATCGGGGACAGGTGGGAACGGGATAATCCGAACAGTAATATCGGGATGGCAACCACCAGCCCGGCCAGCGGACCGGCGATGGCAAGGTCAAACAGGGCGCGCTTGTTCCGGGGGAGCTGCTTCATCTGGATGAATGCGCCCATGGTTCCCAGGGGACTGAGCGGAAGAGGGATGAAATACGGCAGCGAGACCGCCGCGCCGTGCGCCTTCCCGACGAAATAATGCCCGAACTCGTGCGCCAGTAAAATACCCAGCAGGCTGACGGCGAAGGGCCAACCGACCCACAGGTGGGTGACCAGGGTCATGATTTGACCCGTAAATGTATTTGGCAGAGGACCCTGGTAGCTGGAAAACGTCCCGGCAAACATGACACTTAGTACCGTGAGGGCGAACAGGAGCAGGTTGACCCAGGTGCGTCCCGGTTTGGGTCGTACGGTGCCGCGCATCAGGAGGATGGTCTGGCGGCTGTCTTCGATGCGGAAGAGCGGGGTGACATCGTATGGAAGCAGGGCAGCGGCCAGCTGGTCGTAAGCCTCGATCGAATCGAGGGTCAATTCACCCCGGTAGCGCAAGAAATACCCCTTTTTCGGGTCGCCGGAGGTAAATGCCTCCACGCGGAAAACCCGTCCAACGATGGAAGTCAGGATCTCAGTATCGGGTAAAGTCATTATTTCACCTGTAAGCTTGACAATGGACGGTAGATAACAGCAAAACGCCTGTTGTCTATCGTCCATCGGGAAGGCGGGAGTGGATGGGGGTCGAACCCACCGCGGCCCGCAACGCGACCCGCCGCCGGTGTTGAAGACCGGGAGGCCCTCCGGGACCTAACCACTCCCGGGGGCAAGGATAACCGAATGGAGAAGCTTTTGCAAGGATAAAAACCGGGGCGGGGGATAATCCCTGTGCCAATGCGGTTGGATTGTCAGGCGATCATTGCCCCTTCCATTTTCAACAACCATGCCTTGGTCTTCAATCCCTCCACCATGCCGTAGCCGTGCAGCTTGCGATCCACGCCAATGACGCGATGACAGGGGATCACCAGCGGCATCGGGTTGGTGGCTTCGGCACGACCGACCGCCCGGGCGGCACGGGGCCTGCCGACAAGCAGGGCGATTTCTTTATATGTGCGTGTCTCACCGAAGGGGATGCTGCAGGTGGCTTGCAGCACGGATCGCTGGAACTGCCGCAGCACCGTCCAATCAATGACCAGGGTGAACGCCTGCCGCCTGCCTGAGAGATATTCCTGCAGCTGATCTGAAACCTGGCGTACATGCTTGGGGGAAACCTCCACGCTGCGCTTGAAGCGCCTGGTGAGCCAGGCTTCGAATTCAGCCCGGGTTTGGCCCCACTCCACCGCCACAAGCCCATGATCAGAGACAGCCAGCCAAAACTTCCCCAACAGGGTCTTGCCAGATAGACCGATGTAAAGTTTATCCATCGCGCCTCCTTGCATCCAACCGCCCCGGGGTTCTCCTGCACGAGCCCGCCAGGGATGTGATACCCGTTTGCCGAGCCTTGAGAAAACGATTAATAATTCGTCGTCCGGTCAATCAAGCCGCGCTCGCGTGCCCGCCGGTCGCAAACCCGGAAGACAAAAATCGCGATCGCACCGAAAATGACTGAAAGACCGACAAGGATGCCAAGCAATTCCAGGTTGCTGAAGCGCGCCAGGGTTGGAAACGCCTGGGCCACACTCCCGATCAGTGAACGGCGCATCAGTTCCAGCCAGTAAGTGATGGGGATGGCAAACCCCAATGGCTGCAGCCATTTGGGCAGAATTTCCAGAGGATATATGGCTCCGCTAAACAGGAACAGGACGCCGCTGACGCCCTCGGCGAGGAAACCGGAATGACGCACCACCAGGAGGCTGAAAGCAGCCAATACCAATCCCATCAGGGAGAGCATAATGACACCAATGAACAGGGAAACGAAAAACAGCACCCAATCTGCCTGCAACGGGTCAAAGGACACATGCAGGAACAACACTCCAGCCAGGATGGTGATGATGACTGAGAGGGAGGCGACAAGAAAACCCGCCACCCCGCGCCCCAGCAGGTAGATCGGGATGCGGATGGGAGCCACATACATGTATTTAAGCGTCTTGTAATGCTCGCGGTCATCGATCACCGCCCAGGAGACCCCGTTCATTACCGCGAAGACGTAGTTGTAAAAAGCATTTCCCAGGAAGATATAAGGGAAGAGAGGGTTGTTGAAATTACCCTGCGTGATCACGCCGTACATCACCACCAGGATGGTGGCGCGGGAAACCGGTCTGACGATGGAATAGATGGCGAACATCAATGGGTCTGTCCAGTTGGACGTGATCTGCCAGCCCAACCATGCAGCGATCTTGAATGATCGCCATGCCTCGGAGCGGGAAACTGCCGACGGGGAGTTTTCCATTTTACCTGCGAGCCTCGGTCAATCGTCCCTCGCGGATGGCCAGTTTTTCGGTGTAAGCCAGAAGCAGCTTTGCCCCCACAATGAAGATTACGCCCAGTCCGGTCAGGATGAAGATCTCCCACCTCGTGGTCAGGAATCCGATCTTGAACCCGGTTGGAAAAACCAGTTGCCGCATGGCATCCAGGCCAAGGGTCAGGGGAATTGCCGAGGCGACAGCCGCGATCCAGAAAGGCAGTGACTTAACCGGGAAGTATAAACCTGTCACCAGGTTGACCGGTTCCTGGATCATATCCGAGACAGCCCAGGCTTCACGCCCGAAAAGCAGGAAAGCCGAGGCGAGCATCATCCCCATGCCGTACAAAGCCACCATCGAGATGGTAAAGACGGCAAATAAATCGAACGGACTGACCACCACGTACTGCACGGCGAACAACCAGGAACCGAGCAGGATGATGACCACCGCCCGCAGGATTGTGGCGACCAAACCGCCCAGGGCCATGCCCAGCAGGATGGACATCATCGAATTGGGGGCGATAATGTAAAGCGCAAGATTGCCCGTTTCCTTCTCCCAATACAGTTGCGCAGACATGCTCCACAGGACGTTCATCCAGAAGGCGGTCATCGCCCCGCCGATGACCACAAAACCAATGTATTCCTGAGGCGCATTCAGCGCCTTGTAGACCAGCACGTAGCCGATCACCGCCACCATCGGCATGACCACCTCGAAGAGCATCCACGACACATCCCGCTGTTGACCGATGATGCGCGGATAAGAGCGGGCGATCACTGACTGGAAGAACAACCGCCAGCCGGTGTTCTTTTGCCTGTTTTCAGCCTGCGGCTTATCCACCTTAACCTCCCTGTTCAACATCCGCCATGGAGCGCCCCACCAGGTCCACGAATACATCTTCGAGGGTGGGTTCGCGCTTGTTGAATTTCAGAATGCGGACGTTCTTCTCCGTGAAGACGTTGATGACATGTGCCAGGGCAGCTTCAGCGACCAGGATCAGGCTCAGGGTGGCGCCGCCGTCATGTTCCAGGGCGGAGGCCTTGCTGACCTCGGGCAGGTCTTCGATCATTTTTGCGGTCAGCCCGTTCAGGGGGCTGGTTTCAATCTCAAAAATGACCTCCTTTTGCAGGCGCTGCTTCAAGGCTGCCGGCGTATCACATGCCAGCACGCGGCCCTGGTTGATGATGGCAACGCGTTCGCACAACTCATCCGCTTCGACCATGTAGTGGGTGGTCAGGAGCAGGGCGCGGGATTTGTCCTCCTCCAGCCATTCGCGGATCAGGCCTCGAACCTCGCGCGAAGCGCCCACATCCAGGCTGAGGGTTGGTTCGTCGAGGAATAACACCTGCGGGTCGGTCATGAAACCGCGCACGACATTCATCTTCTGCCTCAAGCCGGTGGAAAGGTCCGAGGACTTGGTGTGCCGCCGGTCGAAGATGCCCACGCGCTGCAGCAGTCCGTCAATTCGCTTGTAGGCTTCTTGCGACGGGACCCCGTAGAACTGGGAGAACATCCACAGGTTCTCACGCACCGTCAACAAGCCGTACCCTGAGGACTCTCCACCGGAAACCATGTTGATGCACGGGCGGATGAGCTGGGGTGAGTCGATTACGTCATAACCGGCAACCCGCGCCTTGCCCGAGCTTGGAGCTAGCAGCGTGGTGAGGATCTTGATCAGCGTGGTTTTCCCCGCGCCATTGGGTCCGAGCAGACCAAACAGTTCACCCTGTTCGATCCTTAGATTAACATCTGCCAGCGCGACCAGCTCCGTGCGGATGGCCTTTTCTTTTTTTGAACCGCGAATCTTGTAGATCCGCCCAAGATTCTCTGCTTCGATGGCAAAGGGTGGCATGAAATGCTCCGAAAATATGAAAAAAGCATTACAAAATTGTCAAATTAGCGTAGGGGAAACGTAGGGCAAGCGTCAAGTATATTTCAGGACCCGATGGTAAGATAATGTCGTAAGGCGATTTCTCTTCTCCTCCTTTTTCGAGGGCCGGGGTCGGCGTCCCCGGCTCTCACGATTCTATCACAATGTTATAATCCCCTTTGCCGGCAGACAACCGCCGGGGATTCCCCTTGATGCTTTCCCGCCTTGCTTACCGTACCCGCCAGTTTTGCAATGCCCTGCCAGGTTCGCGCAAGCGGGTGAAGGCGGATGCGCTCCTGCCTTATCTTTCCCCCTCCCAGATCACCATTTTTCGCCAGATGCAGCCCTCCGAGCAGGCCCATGCCTGCGAAATGCTTGAACAACTGAAAGCTGCCGGGCAGACCGACCCGGACCTGCTTGCAGCCGCCCTGCTGCACGATGTTGGTAAAATCCTGTATCCATATACCCTCGTCGACCGGGTGGTCATCGTGTTGTTTAAACGTTTCTTCCAGCGCAAAACCGGGGGTTGGAGGCCTGGAACGCCTGGCCGACTACGGCGCCTGTTTACTGCAGCCGCCCTTCATCCTGCATGGGGAGCAGAGCTGGCAGAGCAGGCGGGAGCTTCTCCCCGGACCGTGGAACTGATCCGCCGCCACCAGGAACAACCCTCGGGCGGCGATCCCCTGCTTGCCGCGCTGCAGGCATTGGACGAAGAGAACTAGAAAAAGAGGTGGTCATGACCGTGAAAATCACCATCATTGGCCTCGGTCAAATCGGGGCTTCCCTGGGGCTGGCACTGGCAGCCCACAAGGATCAAGTCACCACCCTTGGGCATGATAAATCACCTGAGGTTGCCAGGAAAGCCCTGAAACTGGGGGCGGTGGAAGGCATATCTTACAATTTGCCTGCATCCATCGAAGGCGCGAACATTATCGTGCTGGCAATCCCCTTCGACCAGGTCCACGAAACATTAAAATATATTGCCCCGGATTTGATCGAGAATGCCGTCGTGATGGACACCGTACCGGCAAAAACCGCGGTGGCTGAATGGATGAAAGAACTGCTTCCAGACAAACGCCACTACATCGGCCTGACCCCGGCGATAAACCCGGTCAGTCTGGAAAATCCGGTGACCGGCCTGGAGGCCGCACGCCCCGACCTATTTAAGGATGGAGTGATCGCCATCACCTCACCGCAAGGGACTTCTGAAGAGGTGCTCAAACTTGCGGCAGATTTTGTCGCCCTGCTCGAGGCTCAGCCCTTCTTCGCCGACCAGGCTGAAGTGGACGGGATCATGGTCCTGGCGCATCTCCTGCCGGGGTTGTCGGCGGCGGCACTGGCTGAAACGGTCACCGGTCAGCCGAGCTGGTCCGACATCCGCAAAATGGCCGGGAAACCCTATTCGTTTGCCACGCAGCCGCTCGATGGGGAGGACCCATCAGCCATGGCGGAGGCCATCATGCAAAACCGGGTCAATATGACCCGTGTGTTGGATGAATACATGGCGACCCTGGCATCCCTGCGAAATGATATTGCGAATGAGGATAAAAAGGGTTTGATCACCCGTCTCAGCCGAGCCCGCAAGGGACGCGCCCAGTGGCAGTTGGAGCGCGCCAGGGGCGACTGGCGGTCGGTCGAATTCGGCGGGCAGGAAATGCCCAAAGCCAGTGATTTTCTTAAGCAGCAGATCGGCGGTCTGGATAAATTATTTGCCAGACGCAGCAGGAAGAAACCGGAGGAAGAGTAAACCTCCATGCCCTGTTACTGCTATATCCTCGAATGTTCTGACGGGACCTATTACACCGGCTGGACGACCGACCCGCAAAGGCGCCTGCGCCAGCACAACCATGGGAAAGGCGCCCGCTACACCAGCAGCAGGCGCCCGGTCCAGTTGATGTACGTGGAGGCACAGCCGGACCGGGGCAGCGCCATGCGAAGAGAGGTGCGGATCAAACGGATGGGTCGGAAGGGGAAAGAAAAGTTGATTAAACAAAAATAGAGGTGGCTGCCTCTATTTTTGTTCTGATTATTCCAATTTGCCTTTTTTCAACATCTCTACGGATTTGGCAATCCGGTTCTTGCGGGTCCCGGCGCGTTTGGCTTCAAGGATCGCGCGAACATATTCCCGCTGGTGGGTGTATGACATTTTCCGGAAGGCAGTCAACGCGCCGGGTGACCTTTCCAGCGCCAGCTGAAAATCCCCAGGGACCTCAACCACACGCAGCTGGGTGTCTTCTTCCAGAATCACCTCCACCTCGTCTCCGAATTCCTTGCCGATTTTTTGGCGGATCTCCTTGAGCACGATCAACACATGATAAGGTTCACCCATGCGCACGAGTGTGCCGCGATAAGGTTGGCCGTTAATCGTGGTTTTCACCGGGACCCGCTTCCTGCCAAAGACCTTCTCGACATCGAAAGGCACACGGACGAAAGCACCGCCGCCCCCGGGATTTTCAATAACTGCGCGGAAGGTGTGTTTCTTGCTCACTTACCGGCCTCGAGGAAACGACGAGATTTGCGTATCAATTCTTTTGCCACCTTCCCGGTCTTCTCCCAGTGATCCAGCAAATCCGTGATCGTCATCACCGCGTGCAGTCGAAAGCCCGCCTGCTCCAACGCTTCCCTGGCACCGGACTGGCGGTCGATGAGCACCACAACATCCTTCACCTTCAACCCGGCTGCGGTCAATTTTTGGATGGCTTCGAACTTGCTTCCGCCCGTAGTCGCCAGGTCGTCGATCACCACCGCCGTTTCCCCTGCATTGAATTCCCCCTCGATTTCAGCCTTTGTACCATAATCCTTGACCTCCTTGCGTGGGTAGATCATCGGATATCCGCCCTGCAGGGAAATGACCGTGGCGATCGGGATGGCTGCATAGGGCAGCGCGGAGATGCGCTGGAAGTTGAGTTTTTTCAGGATCGGCAGGTAGGCTGCCCCCACCTGTTCGAGCAGCCCGGGATGGCTGATGACCTGGCGCAGGTTGATATAGATGGGAGATTTCAGCCCGGACTTGAGGGTGAACTCACCGAACTTGATGCAGCCAGCCGCTAATAACCCGTCAGCAAGGGAAGAGAGGGGCGAGGAAGGGGAAGTGGAATGAGTGCCCAGTGTTTTCTTCTCTTTGCCCAATTGATACTGAATGGTGACCATCTCATCCCGCAGGTCCGCGGCTGCCCTGGCGGGATTCTCAGCGCGCGAGAGCCCGCGCGAGACATTGACCAGCACGCCTTTTCCATCCTTTCTCAGACCGGAGCGGAGGCAGGTTTCCAGGTCCCCACCCTGGGCACCGACTCCCGGGACGAGGAACCACAGGTCGGGGGCAGCCGCCCGAACACGGGTCAAAGCCTCGGGTTGGGTGGCGCCCACCACCAGGCCAATGTTGTTCCCGGTGTTCCAGGTTTGAGCAAGGTGGGCAACATGCTCATAGAGCGGAATCGCGGAAGGTTTTTGCGCGATGAACAGGTCTTGAAGGTCACCCGCCCCGGGATTGGAAGTCTTGCACAGCAGGAAAACGCCCTTCTCCTTGTATGACAGGAAGGGAAGGATGGAGTCTTTGCCGATATACGGAGAGATTGTGATGGCATGTGCGCCGAGATTCTCAAACGCCGACCTGGCATAGGCTTCGGAACTGGAGGCGATGTCGCCGCGCTTGGCATCCAGGATGACCGGGATCATTGAACCCAGGCGGTCGGATTCCATTTGCACGGCAGCGATGACATCCTTTAATGCAGCCCAACCTTCAGGTCCGAACTGCTCAAAGAAGGCCGCGTTGGGTTTAAAGGCCGCGGCATAGGCTGAGGTCTCTTTTACCAGGCGGAGGCAAAATACCCGCGCTGCCTCGGCGGTGGGTGCGGGTAGATCGGAAGGGTGCGGATCCAGTCCCACACACAGCATGGATGAGCAATCATCAACGCGCTTGGCGAGAAAAGAAAAAAAGGTTTCCATGGTTAGTTAATCACCGGGTTTATTTTTAGATCCGTCGAGCTGATCCCGCAGCCTGTCAAGCGTCTCGCTGATCTGCTTTTGGGAAACCCCCGCTGCTGCAAGGGCCTGGTCATCCTTTTCGAGGATGCGCTGGTAATAATCCGAAAGCGCCAGCAGTGTGTCGAACGGCAGGGAATAACCCCGCAACTGACGGGTCAGCAATTCCACCCTGCCAATGTTCCCGTCAGACAAGTTCACTGTGCCAGACAGGGCCGCCTCCAAAACAAAACGGAGGGCGCGGGCAAAGGCAATAGAACCTTGGGCCGGCTGACCCAGTAGGACATAAATTTCACCCTGCTCCTGGTAAAGGTCTGCAAGGATTCCCAGGCGGCTGGTATCCAGTTGTCCCTGCGCGACAAGCATATCCAGGAGGCTGCTGTCCTCCATCTGGTCGATCACGTTCACAGGGAGGGTGGTCACCTGTTCAATCGCCTGCTGAACAGCCTGTAGCGC
>Ga0315297_10001506_pt1 | contig 14410 bp, 19 predicted proteins | sample YL17G15_0_MG_FD_203628 | JGI IMG/M metagenome (GOLD analysis project Ga0315297, IMG submission 203628) | Sediment microbial communities from Yellowstone Lake, YNP, Wyoming, USA - YL17G15_0 | ecosystem: Environmental > Aquatic > Freshwater > Lake > Sediment | place: USA: Wyoming | collected... | reverse complement strand
GCATCGAACGACAGTTGTCTGGTACACGTATGTCTGCAATACTTCCCACGCTCACAAAAGAGCAAATGGATGACATGATGCAAGTTTATCTCAATGCCGCGCTTGAATTGACTACTATCCAAATCCCGTCAGATTTTGACCGATATAAACTTTTTGACACCGAAGGCATTAGCCGCCGAACAAATGGTGACTGGCATCAGTTTCTTACTTCCTATTTAACCCAAAAACTTACGCAAGTCACAAACTATCTGAGCAAGGATGTGATAAATCTTGCCATGAAAGTACCGCGACTTTACACAATCCTCGCTCAACCTTATACTGGCAATTACCATGTTATTCATGGAGATTTTTTTCCTGGTAATATTCTTATTGACAAAACATGGCACGTAACTGCATTACTCGATTTTGGTTTGTTGACCATGTATGGCGATTCCCTATTCGACATTGCCACAGGCTGGGTATTTTTTGATATGTACGATGAATTCAAGATGAATATCCGTGAACGTTATCTTTCCATAGTACTCGAAACATTAGGAAAGCACGTTCGCGGGAATCTGTATCGCTATGTTCTTTTATACAGCGTAATGTCTGCCAATACGTATTCACCAATATGTGCTGATGGTCATTATCAATGGTGTGTGGCTAACTTGAATAATCAGGAGTACTGGAATAATATTGAGTAAACTACCAAAGCAAACCGCCGCCCAACACAGCGTGCAGCCGACCGCGCTGCGGGTGGGGCCAACGGGTCGGCCCTCGCGCAGGTGCGGGTACTTCAGGCTTGCATTCCCTGTGAGGGACCGCGCGGCGGCTGACGCCAGCCGTTAGGCGCTAGAGTGGAAGACTAATAGGATGTGATAACCATTCTCACATGAATACACCTTATCCCACCATGCCCCCAGAACTACTTAAACATTACCTCAACTTACTAGGCATCCAGAGACGAAAGCCTAGCCTTGATTCCTTAAGTGAACTTGTCCAAGCATACCTATTGCATGTTCCTTTCGAAAATATCTCCAAGCTATACTACAAAAAACGTCGAGGACTGCGAGGCTTACCCAGCCTAGAACTATTCTTAGACGGTATCGAGCGATTCCACTTTGGTGGAACGTGTTATACCAATAACTACTACCTATACCAACTGCTTGCAAACCTTGGTTATCAGCCCAAGTTGTGTGGAGCGGATATGGCGAACCCAGATGTCCATTTGGTAAGCATAGTTTCTTTAGAGGGCCAGGAATATCTTGTAGATGCTGGATACGCAGCTCCATTCTTGATTCCTCTGCCACGTGATCTGGCGATAGATTACACAATCGTGCTAGGTCGCGACCGATATGTGCTCAAGCCTCAAGATGCACAGGGGTGTTCACGCATGGAGCTATACAGAGATGGAGAGCTGAAACATGGTTATTTGGCAAAACCAATGCCCCGACAGATCAAGGAGTTTGAACGTATCATAGTCGATTCATACCGAGACGATGCCACCTTCATGAATGCACTTTTGTTAGCTCGCTTCTTTCCTAGTCGATCCCTTGTCATTCATAATCTGACGGTGATTGAGTCTCAAGGAACCTTATCAAACATCCGAACCCTCGCTAATCAAGATGAATTGGTTCAAGTTATCTTTGAATGCTTTGGAATTCCTAGCGAGTTCACGATGGAGGTGGTGAATGGGCTGGGACGACTTGAGGATGCTTGGAGTTGAAAAGTACATCATCGTTTGTCGAGCTGCGCCTAACACAGCGTGCACCTGACGTGTTGGATTCTGCGGCATTTTCAAGCATTTTTCTGGCTTCGAGTTTTTTCTGCTCCCAAGCAGAGTCCACGCCCGCCCCAGCGCCAGTAACGCAAACCGTTAGGCAACCAAGAGCAAAATCATCTTCGAATCGCAAGTTTCGTTTTGTCGTTAAGTTGAAGAGGTAACACTGTTTTAGATTTTGATGACTTAATTTGTTATTGGAGGCTGACATGGCAAAGAATGCTGAATTAAAGACGAAAGTAAACGAAGCCAGTGTGGAAGGATTTCTCAATTCCGTCGCAGATGAGCAGGCACGCAAAGATAGTTTTGAGATCCTAAAAATGATGAAGCAGGTCACAAAGGAAGAGCCAAAGATGTGGGGCGCAAGCATTGTCGGCTTTGGAAGTTATCACTACAAAGGCGCCAGCGGACGCGAAGGCGACTGGATGTTAATTGGTTTTTCCCCTCGCAAACAAAACCTGACGCTTTATCTCATGCACGGTTTTGAAGTACATAAAGACCTGCTAAAAAAACTTGGCAAACATAAAACAAGCATGGGATGTTTGTATATCAAGAACCTGGACGATGTGGACAAAAAAGTTTTGAAAGAACTGGTCACTGCGTCTGTGAAAAGGATGAAGAGTCAGGACAAAAAGTAGGTCACGCTTTCAGTGTGGCTGATGTTGCCAAAAAATAAGTTATGTGTAAAAGTTGAGCGTGTTGGCAGTGGTGTCTTTTTTCTGCCATCGTTCTGGTAAGCAGGCAGGCTGCCTAACAAAGCGTGCATTGGACGGTGGGGATTCTGCGGCATTTTCGGACTTTTTCTACACCCGAAAAGAATCTTGGTCTTGGAGTATTATCTACGCCCGCCCCACCGCCACTAACGCAAACCGTTGGGCAGCTAACGGATTAACATATACGAGTATTGAGACGAATGGACAAGATGAATATCCGCGATTTTACAGCAGACGACTATCCAGCTATAGTCAACATTCACAATAGTCTGAATATTGTTTGGCCGGAACGCCCCCGAACGCCAGAAGGTTGGGCAGAAGCTGAGCGAAACCGCAATCCGAAGTGCAAGTACATGCGATGGGTAGCTATGAAAGATGGAGCTGTAGTCGGATTTGGCTCCTATGGTCAGAGTATCTATGAATATCACCCCCAAAGATTTACGATAAATATTGAAGTCAGCCCAAACTATCAACGGCAGGGCGTTGGCTCAGCGCTTTATGATCGCATCATAGCTGAATTACAACCCTTCGATCCGCTCGTATTACGTGCCGACGCATTTACAAACTTGCCACAGGGTTTTCCCTTTCTGCAAAAGCGAGGTTTCTACGAGGCGTTCCGTGAAACCCCAGTCCATCTTGATGTCAAATCCTTTGATCCCAGCCCATACGCGAATCTCGAAGAAAAACTACAAGGCAAAGGGATAATCATCAAAACCCTGTGCGAAATGGAATCCGACCCTGACCGCAATCGAAAAATCTACGAGTTGTATTGGGAAGCAACCGCAGATGTGCCACATGAAGATTTCCAAATTGAAAAACAGGATTTCGATGAATGGGTGAAATGGGGCTTGAACGACCCTACCATTCTGTACGATGCCTACTTCGTCGCCGTGTGTGGCGATGAATATGTTGGCTTGAGGGAATTAGGCAAAGATCCTGATAATAATGTTTTGTTGGGCGGTTTACTAGGTGTCCGAAGAGACTATCGCAAACAGGGCATTGGTTTGGCGATGCAGTTGCGTGGAATTGCTTATGCCAGAGAACACGGATATCCAGAGCTTAAAACCTGCACAGCGGTTCACAACTTCCCAATGCAGGCACTTTTCAACAAGTTGGGTTACGCCCGCGATCCGGAATGGCTTCAATGTCAGAAGGATATAAACAAGTAGGCAATCAAGGTGTCGGCGCTGCCCAACACCGGCTCCACCTGACCGCCTTCCCTACGCTGTGCTCCGGGATGCTTCGCGATCGGCGTGGGGATGCGGCGGCCATTTGGCAGAAAAAGTGATTTTCAGAGTCAGTTGTCTTGCTATAATCGGCGGCAGGTGAGCCCAACCGTTAGGCCGCCATTTGCGTAAAGCAGGCTTTTCACTCTTTTATAGGGAAAGTGCAAATTATGATGTTCCAAATATTCGGAGGTAGACAATGAATTGGGGATTTGTTATCAGAGAAAGTCTAGCCATCGGCATGATGCTAAGTACGGTTCTAACCATAATGATCGTGGTCAGCTTTATGATCAACAAGGAGATGTGGCTCCAAGACTATCCACCCGATGTCAAAGCCAAGTGGGGACCAATCAGCGAGAAGGCCAATCGCCAGCACCTCGTTTTCGCAATTCTTTTCTTCGGGATGATGATCGGCGCAATGGCCTATGACGTAATCCGGCTCGAACTGGTGCTCGGAACACAACCTTCATTCCTCGCGATCTTCGCCAGCATTGTAATCGTATTTGCATTGTTTAACCTCGTCGATGCAGTCATCGTAGACTGGCTGATTTTGCTAGTTCTGTGGCCGGGGCTCAGTGTGCTGCCGGGAACCGAGGGCATGGCCGGCTACAAGAATGCTCGGCGGTGGACAATAAATCTAATCAAGGGATTCGCGCTGGCTCCCATCGCGGGCGTACTGGTTGCAGGCGTTGTTTTCATCTTCTTTAGGTAGGAATATATTACAACTAGGAGATGTGCACACTTTGTTTGAAATCAGCAAAGCACTGCGGCCTAACACCGGCTCCACCGGACGCTTCGCCTGCGGCTCCGCGCCGGTGAGCCAAGCCGTTGGGCGGCATTGGAGAATTTGTAGGAAAGCGAGGAACTGCCTGTGGTGAGAGCATTATTAGTATCTCTGCTGTTGTTGCTGGCACTGACTTCATGCAAGGGTCATGCTGGTCCGATCGCTGTTACACCAGGAGAAACTGCCCTCACATCCACCCCGACACCGACCTTGACCTCCACGCCAACACTGGCCTCGACATCCACGCCTACGCCGGCACCGTACTGGGATCTGTTGCCCTTGACTTCTCAGCCAGAAGGGGGTTGGAAGACGTACCAAAATGATGAACTGGACTTTACCTTCCAATATCCTGCCGAACATGATGAGGGTTTGTGCGGAAGGGTCTGGCTCGAAGACAAATTTTTCCGAGACCCGCCCGGCATAGCCGTCGGGCTTTCGTCCATCTACATGTACGTGGTCGAGACCTGGTCAGGTGACCTGGCTGACAAAGTTTCCAGGGTCACATCTGCACCAGAAGTTCAGCTACTAACCGCTGTCGAGCCGTTCTCGATCGACGGACTGCCGGCGCTCCGCTTTATTTTCCGGATACGGGGAGGGCCAGACACAGTGGATATGCCAACCACAGACTATATTAAGAGGGCTTATGTCGCCCTTGCGGGCACGTTGTACCAATTTTCGTATTCTCATCTGGCTGATATGTATGACTGCGACGCTCCACCGTTGTCAGAAGAAGCCGTCTATGAGCATCTTCTCACGACGGTAGAATTCAAGCATTGATGAGACCGTCATATCCGTATGAACCGCCCAACACCGGCTCCACCTGACCGCCTCCGGCGCGGTCCGCGGCGGCCATTCGGTAGAAAATATGGTTTTACGCAATCTTGTCTTGTTCAAATCGGCGGCAGGTGAGCCATTCCGTTCGGCGAGCCACCAGTTCAAGTCGTTCAAGAGGAGAGCATGTTCGAATATATTCACCACGTTGCCTATGTTGTCAGTGATATGGACGATGCCTTGCGTGTCTTTCGTGACAACTTCGAACTCGAATTAAGTGACCACCGCATTATTGAAGGGGAAACCAGCGTCGAAATGGCAGCCTTTCGTTGTGGGCCTACGCTTATAGAAATATTACGTCCCATCAATCATCCAGCGCTTACACAGTTTCTAGAGGAGCATGGGCCAGGTCTTCATCACATTGGTTTTGCCATGAAGGATCTTCCAAAACGAGTTGAAGAATTGAAAGAAAAAGGAGTTTTTATCAACGGTCCTTTTGTAGCGGGAACTGGCTGGAATATTGCCTATTTTGACTTTGAGAAGAGTGATCTTGACTTGCTCAAGAGTTGTTATCATGGCGACCATCTCGCAGAAGCAGAATCACAAAAAGAAGGCAAAGCATAAGTGAGTGCCCGCCCAACACCGGCTCCAGTCGGACAGCGGCTCTGCCGCTCGAAACAGCGTCGGCTTGCCAGATATGGTGCATAATTGAGAAAGAGTCTCGCCTGTCCCGCCGCTGCTGCTGAGCCAATCCGTTGGCTGCCAGTCGATTGAAAGGAGTAAACGAAAATGCAAAAAACGAATGCTTCAATATTTTGGTTGATTGTATATACGGTCATTGGATGCTTGATTTTTATCCTGGGTCTGAATCTATTGAGGTTAATTCCTGTGGGATTCCGAGATATTTACAAGATCGGTTTGTCAACCATCTTGCTGATTGCGTATTTCGTATCGCACAAGTACTTCCCAAATCACAAAACAGTCTTTTTAGCATTTTTTCTTGTATCCCTGGGCTGGATAGTTGAGAACAATCTCACTAGCAGAATAGTGCATATGTTTTCCTGGGATACCCAAGAGTTGTCCGGTTTTGCATACACAATGGTAACCAGTACATTGCTGGTATCTGCACCAGTTATTATTGGCTGGCTACTCGCTGGTCAAAAATTGTCTGCCATTTATATTCAAGGCAGTGTAAAAATGTGGGGCACTGTTCTTGGTGTCGTAGGATTGCTCTTGTTTGGCGGATTGGGAGTCTTACAGGCGCTCAACGATGGGTTAGCAATTGAACTGATTGGAGCAGCCATTCCGCTGGCATTAGTTTTCAGCCTCGCAAATGGATTCCGAGAGGAGTTAGTGTATCGAGCCGTATTTTTGAAGGGTTTCCAGACAAATATTGGTATAGTTGCAACGATAATCGTGACAACATTGGTGTTTACTCTCGCCCACATTGATGTCAGTTACACGCCTGCAAATCAGATTGTCTTCGTAATTGTATTGGTAATAATGGGCGTCGTTGGTAGTTTGATAATGATGAAAACTGGAAGTCTGATTGGGTCTGTTCTTTTCCATGCTGGGGCAGATATATTATTGATTATGGGAATGTTGTCATCACATCAATTGATGATAAAGTGAGGCTCTAGTTTCCATAGTTTTTTCGGCGCAATATGGCAGCCAACACAGCGTGCACCCGACGTGTGGGAGTCTGCGGCATTTTTAGGCATTTTTCTGGCTTTGAGTTTTTCCTATTCCCAGGCAGAATCCACGCCCGCCCACACGCGGGTAACGCAAACCATTGGGCTGCCCGACTGGCCCCCTGAGATTGGTGCCCAAGTAAGGACCTCTATTGAGGCTATTCTATTCACCCGAACGAAAGGAGCAGTGCTGTGTCGACAAGTAGCCAGCCAGCAAGTCTACCGGCTCAGATGGGGCTAGGCCGCTCGGTTCTAATGCATATTCTGCCTGGTGCACTCATTTCCCTGTTCTACTTCCTTGTCGGGCCTTTGATCATCAGAGCAGGCTACCCTCGGGTTGCCGCGCTCCTGCTTGGGATCCTCCTTGTCTTGATTCCGTTCGAACTCGGTCTCCTACTCTACTTGGGTCGGAAACGGAACCACCGCACTAGCCTCGAGGGTATAGTCCTATACCGCGAGCCCCTGCCCTGGCGGACCTATGCGCTTCTCGTGCCCGCGTTGCTCATCTGGAACGCCCTTTGTTTTGGCTTGCTTTCCTCTGTCGAGGGCTTCTTGGCCTCCAGAATATTCTCTTGGATGCCGCTTTGGTCATTGCCCGCCTCAGGGACGGCACAATACGCGGGAGTTCAGCAATCGGCGCTCGTGACGACGTTCGTCGTTGGTATCGCCCTCAACGGGATCGCCGGCCCAATCGTCGAGGAACTTTACTTCCGAGGGTACTTGCTTCCGCGGATCTCCCGCCTCGGCAATCTGGGGGCGGCAGCTTTCAACGTGTTTCTCTTCTCCCTGTACCACTTCTTCTCACCGTGGGGGAATCTCCCGCGAATCCTTGCACTTCTCCCCCTTGTGTATGTCGTCGCCCGGAAACGGAACATCTACCTGAGCATTTGGACGCACTGCTGTCTGAACACAATCGGGGTGCTACTCACCCTCGCTTCCACAGCGGGGGGATGAATTGGGCAGCCTAACAACTCGCTGAAGCTGACCCGGCGGGCTGGGCGGTAGGTGTGGCTTTCTTCGCCAGTCGGCGTGCCGTAGAGTAGGGGAGAGTTGCCTGCTTCCGCCGGGCAGCTTAGCTCGAGGCCGTTGGGCGGCAAACTCATGCATCAGATGGAGAAAAAGACTCTATTGAAAAAATTGCTTATACCCATAATGGTTTTTGTGTTAACATTTTCAGGTTGCCAAACTGCTAAAAATGATGATTTCGCTATTTATCTTCTCGCTCAAAACAGTCCCGTTAGAGAATTATCGAAAACTGACATCGATCAATTAGTTCTTGAAACCGAGCCAATCATATCTAGTGATGATATTGTTTCTTATGACAAAACTAGTCACAGTATAGAACTCACCCCAGCAGCCTTTACCCGCATTCAACAAATATTTCCCGTCCCAGTCGAATTAGATGGTATCCCCTTCGTTGTTTGTGTTGGGAAGGAGAGAATCTATGCAGGTGCTTTTTGGACACCACGTTCAGCTATCAATTATGATGGAGTTGTAATCATGCAGTCATTTGATGCAGATAAAACAATTATTCAAATTGCTTTAGGATACCCAGTGTCAGAAGTGTTTACAGGAATCGATCCAAGATTAGATCCTCGGATCATGAAAGCCTTGGAACAAGATAAAAAGTTAAAATAAAATGGCTTTGTTGCGCCAGAGTAAGCCGCCCAACACAGCGTGCTCCCGACTGGTGGGATTCTGCGGCATTTTCGGGCTTTTTTCTACACCCGAACAGAATCTTGGTCTTGGAGTTTTATCTACGCCCGCCCCACCGCCACTAACGCAAACCGTTGGGCAGGCTGTGTGTGATTTTTTCAATCAAAGGAGTTGTTATGAACAAGATTCCTTATGCCTGGAAAAAAGGACGTGGAAAATTGGGTGCACTGGCTCCGCTAATCGGTAATTGGGAAGCCAAGGCTGAAACCCGCATGGGTTCGGTACGATGCACACGCACCTTCGCGCCGATCTTGAGCGGCACGTATGTTCAGTTGACCGCACGCTGGGAGTTCAACGAGGGCGTTTACGAAGAGCATGCTTTGTTTGGGGTGGATGACAACAGAAAACTCGTCTTCTGGTCGTTTACATCCGATGGCAAGCACTCTCAGGGAACCATCGCCGACGTAAGTGATATTCATCCCCAGGCAGTTGGTTTTGAAGCGCAGATGCCTGCGGGGTTGGCGCGGATGGTTTACTGGCCGAACGAGACCGGAGGAGTAAATTGGGCCGTTGAGGCCAAATCGAAGAAGGGTTGGAAGCGCTTCACAGAGCACCATTACCTGTCCGCATAATGGAATTTTCAGCCCGCCCAACACCGCGTGCACCGGACAAGTGCGGGCGTCCCGCCGCACTTTCGGGGAAGCGGCCCCAAACGGCGGATTCGGCGCCTGGTGGTTTTTCCCGCCACATCCCGCCCTTGCCGGTAACGCCTGCCGTTAGGCAGCCACACTCCAAAATATGTGGTCAAAGAAAGGATTAACTATGTCTTTTCAGATTTCGAGTTGGATAAAACAACACTCACTTACAACATATTTTTTTCTGGCATTCCTGATTACTTGGATATTGATTTCCCCACTTGCTTTGTCTGCTCAAAATATCATCAATGTTCAAATATCCCCCCATTGGCATTTTCTTGGGGCATTCGGACCGATAAGTGCAGCACTCATTGTCACAGCGATTGCCACTGGTAAATCCGGTATTTCAGAATTTCTTGGACGCTTGTTTAATTGGCGAGCAGGTGTTGTTTGGATTCTTATCTCGATATTCAGCCCGTTTGTCCTTTTCTTACTTTCTATCCTCCTCTTGCGAGTTACAGGAAATTCATGGGTCGACTTTAGCAAATTAGCATTAGGGGAATACGCTACTTTTACATGGATAGGCGGTTCTTTACTATCTGCGGTAGCGTATGGGATTGGCGAAGAGGCTGGCTGGCGTGGTTTTGCTCTACCGAGATTACAGCAAAAACGTAGTGCATTAATGGCTACGTTTCTTTTGGCAGTCTTCTGGGCTCTTTGGCATGCTCCAATGTTTTTGTACAGATTCGAGTTTGGCATTGTTCAAGCCATCGGCTTCTTTATTGGCATGTTTGCTGGTGCTATTTGGCTGACTTTTCTTTATAATAGTACAGGCGGAAACACATTAATGGTAGTTCTTTGGCATACGACTTGGAATATCGTAAACATCATTGGGCTGGTTGTTTCGATAGAAGTTGTCTCGTTTATGAGTGCAATAGTCATGGTGGTAGCAGTCATCATTGTAATTTTGGGTAAACCTGCTCAACTATCACCCTATGGCAAACATTCCCTTTAGGTTGTCGCGTAAACGAAAGGCTGCCTAACACAGCGTGCAGCTGACGTGTGGGATTCTGCGCGTTTTACAAGCAGTTTTCTCGCTTTGAGTTTTTCTGCTCCCAAGCAGAGTCCACGCCCGCCCCAGCGCCAGTAACGCAAACAGTTAGGCGGCCCGAACAAGACGTGGTGCGTAGTAAGGTTGAGTGAATTCCATATTATCTCTGGTTGTAATGTACGTGAAAAGGAGATACCACATGAGAATAAAGACTGGTTTATTTATCTTTGTCCTTGTCTTGGGCGCTTTGGTCTGGCTCACCGCGTGTAGCCTACTACAGGATAAGATACTATCTGGCACCGACCAAGACGCCGTGCTTGCATTTAGTGAAGCTGTCACAGACAACATGCTAGCGGGGTTGACGGCCAACGACTACGCGGTGTTTTCACGCGACTTTGATACGGATATGCAAAAGAACTTACCTGCCACTGATTTCGCAGCGTGGAAACAGGATTTGGACAACAAATTCGGTAACTACCTTTCCCGCAAAGTTGATCAAGTATCCCAATCGCAAGAGTTTTACGTAGTGGATTACCAGGCTAAGTTTGAGCAAGATGAGCAGGTCTTTGTTGTGGTGGCTTTCCATGCATCGGATCATACGATTAGCAATATGTGGTTCGACGCAGATAAGCCGTAGCAGAAATGAGCGTTGTGGTCTGCGCCTCAAAGCAGGCGGTAGGGTCAAAGTCCAACGCACTGATGAGTTGCCTTCTCATAACCCAAATACCGCCCAACAAAGCGTGCAGTGGATTGGCGGAATTCTGCGCGACATACAAGCATTTTTCTGGCTTCGGTTTTTTCCTGCTCCCAAGTAGAATCCACGCCCGCCCCAGCGCCAGTAACGCAAACCGTTAGGCAGCATCGCACAAAATAGGATTCATGCAAAAATACCTTCAATGATTATTATCATCAATGGTTCCCTCGGTGTCGGAAAATCCAGTGTGGCCGAGCAATTGCATTGGAAGTTCGATAAATCGGTTCATCTCGATGGCGATTACATCGGAGATGTTCATCCATTTGATATCTATGATGATGCACGTATCAGTCACCTTTACCGCACACTCGAACTCCTTGTAGGCTTTCATCAGAAAAATGGCTATCACAACTTCGTTATCAATTACGTATTTGAATCGCCCGAATCTCTACACGATTTGCTCAACCTTTTACTTCCACTTGATTCATCCATTCACACATATTGGTTGACTTGCAACGAGAAAGAACAAGCAAAACGCATCCAAGGGAGACAGAGCGACGAGATTGAATGGGAATTGAGCAGGTTTGTCGAGCTTCAAAAAATCCAGGCAAAGGCTGCGCAACAAGGATTCATCGGGAAGGAAGTAGACACTACCAGATTGACTTCAGTAGAAGTGGCTGAAGAAATCTGGAAAGATGTCTTTAGTTTATGAGCGGCCTAACACCGGCTCCACCTGACCGCCTTCGGCGGAGGTACGCGGCGGCCATTTGTAAGTTTTTCAGCTTCGGCGCGATAATCCCCTCATCTGGCAACGGCGGCAGGTGAGCCAATCCGTTGGGCGGCTCGGTAAGAGTATTCGTTATGACAAAGATCTATCAAAACATGAAACTTGGAATTGAGATCGATGTACCAGAGAATTGGCTGATTCCAGGTGGAGAAGCTATCAAGACCCAATTCGGAGATGCTATCATCTTTTATTGTGGTCTTGATGAGAACTTCAACATTGAGATTGGTCGATCATTCTCAGAGTCATTGGAACATATAGAAAGGGAATTCAGACGTTATGCGCAGAGCAGAAAATATACTGCAATCGAATTTGGCAGAATATTCGTTAGCAACAAAGAACATGTCCATGCACGATATCGCATGGGAACTGAAGATTGGGCAAAAAAGTATCTGATTGTTTTTGGTCAAATTGAATATGATATGACTGCAAATTGCTTTGATCAACGGACATTTGTAGAAAGGGAGCAAATTTGGGACTCTATTGTGAGGTCTTTTCGGGTTATTGCTCCTGTAAAGCCACCAGAAACGACGAATGTCGCAGATCGAATATATCAAGCAGCATTGATGTTTGACAAAGGTTACGGCTATTTTCAGTCTGGACATTATCTGAAATCTCTTGAACTCTATGAAAAAGGAAAATTGATCACCCGCGAGTATCCCTCAAATTTTTTCGGCGTAAGCATGACCTTGATGCAGATGATTGAGGTAGGTGCAATTCCCGAGAATCAGATTAGGTTGGCGTTGAGAAACGCAGAAAAGAACCTTGAACTATGTCTGCTTATCTCGCCAAGTCAAGAGGATTACATCGAGGCAATGAAAATTATCCAAGACTTCAAAAGTAAACTTGAAGTTTGACAATCCGCCGCCGGCCCAACACCGGCTCCAGTCGGACAGCGGCTCCGCCGCTCCGCGCAGGCGCGATTTGCCAGAAATGGCGCAATAATCAAGAAGGAGTCTCGCCAGGCTGACGTGCCCCCCAAAACATGGTCCAAGAGAAGTGTTAGGATTGGAACCAAGAGGAGGCACAGTCAATGGCGAAACCGAAAGGCTATACCGCAGAACAGATCATCCTGAAATTGCGTGAAGCGGAAGTGCTGCTCAGTCAAGGGCAGACGGTCAAGCAAGTCTGCCGCAGCCTGGAAGTGATTGAGCAGACCTACTACCGCTGGCGCAGGGAATATGGGGGACTGAACACAACCCAGGCAAAGAAACTGAAGGAACTGGAAAAAGAGAATGCCAGGCTGAAGAGGCTGGTGGCAGATGTCTCCCTGGACAATGCGATCCTGAAGGAGGTGCTGTCAATAAAGTGATCAGCCCGGCCATGCGTCGCCAGGCAGCCGAACAGGCACAGCAGGTGCTGGCCGTGTCTGAGCGACGGGTGTGCCGGGTTCTGGGTCAACCGCGTACTACGCAACGCTACGACAAGGGCATTCCAGACGACGAGGAGATCCTGAGAACTCGGATCATTGCACTGGCCAGCCAGTACGGCAGGTACGGCTATCGTCGGGTCACCGCCATGCTTTCCCTGGAAGGCTGGAGAGTGAATCATAAGCGTGTCGAGCGGACACTTGCACCTGCGGCAAGTGCAGATGTCTGGCGGCGAGAAGGCTTGAAAGTACCCCTGAAACAGCCCAAACGGGGCCGCTTGTGGCTCAACGACGGCTCGATCGTCCGTCTACGCCCACAGTTTCCTATGCACGTCTGGAGCTATGACTTCGTCCAGGACCATACCCAGGATGGCAATCCGTTCCGTATCCTGAATGTGATCGATGAATATACCCGCGAGTGTCTTGCCGTGAAAGTCGCACGCAGTCTCACTCACAAAGATGTATTGGAAGTCCTGGCTCAGTTGTTTTGTGAACGCGGCGTGCCGGTTCACCTGCGTTCGGATAATGGCTCCGAGTTCACTGCAAAGAAAGTTCGTACCTGGTTGAGCAGGCTGGAAGTCAAACCGCTGTTCATCGAGCCAGGCAGTCCCTGGGAAAACGGCTACGTTGAGTCGTTCAACGGGAAGATGCGAGATGAGCTGCTTGCAAGGGAGATCTTCTATTCGTTGAAGGAGGCACAAATTATGATCGAAATGTGGCGGAAGGAGTACAATACGATCAGGCCGCATAGCTCCCTTGGCTATCGACCACCCGCCCCCGAAACAATCCTGGTCCTACCTTCCCAATTTCAGCAGGTGGGACTAACAGAAGAAGTGGTACATATTTCGGGGGCAGGTCATCCGCCGGCATTATGACCCCCCTCTTCCAAATAGAGTAATTACTGACGAAGAAAAGATGGATTGATTTGACCGATCTGCTTGACTATCTGGGCATCGCAGTAGTCCGAAAACAGCTTGATTTTTTGACGGTAGAAATTCAACGTGCCATCTGCCATCCCCGCGGCTTTACGATCAATGAGGAAGGCTTCAAACCAATTTAGAAGATAATCATCGACGGTAGAAACTTGAAGAGTCCTCTGGGTGTCGACTATTAAAGACATACGGCACACTCCTTTTGTGTGTGCCGAGTGCCCCCATATACAGGTTTTTTTAACCATTTTTTCCCCTAAAGAGCCATATCTGTGGGGCGAGAGGGGGTCGAACCCTCACGGTGTCACCACCGGCGGATTTTAAGTCCGCAGCGTCTGCCAATTCCGC
>Ga0315297_10001505_pt1 | contig 14412 bp, 12 predicted proteins | sample YL17G15_0_MG_FD_203628 | JGI IMG/M metagenome (GOLD analysis project Ga0315297, IMG submission 203628) | Sediment microbial communities from Yellowstone Lake, YNP, Wyoming, USA - YL17G15_0 | ecosystem: Environmental > Aquatic > Freshwater > Lake > Sediment | place: USA: Wyoming | collected... | reverse complement strand
CCAGTTCTCTGGTTGCGGGAACTGCTTGCCGATGACCTCGTCATGATAGGCTATCAGCCCGTTCAAGATGACCTCTCCAGCGTTGCCGAAGACTTTGGCCATCTTCGGCTTGAACCTAGGATACAGGCCGAACATGTCGTGGTAGATCAGCAGTTGACCGTGCGCGTGAGGTCCGGAGCCGAGCGACATGATGATGCAGCCCTCGGCGCGCTCGGTGATCAGCTTGCACAGGCGATCCGGCACCATTTCGAGCAGGATGGCAAAAGCCCCAGCTTTTTCGAGCGTTTTAGCGTCGTCCACGATCTTCTTCGCCAACGCAGCGGACTTACCCTGCACGCGGAAGCCTCCAAGAGCGGAGACGGATTGCGGCGTCAGCCCGAGGTGACCGATGGCCGGGATGCCGGCGTCTACGATGCCTTTGATGCGGTCGGCCATGGCGGAACCGCCTTCCAGTTTGATGGCATCGCACCCGGCCTCGGCCATAAATCTCCCCGCATTGCGTATAGCTGTTTCGATGCTTGGCTGATAGCTCATATAGGGCATGTCTCCGATCACGAAGGCCATCGGCGCGCCGCGCCGCACGGCTTGACTGTGGCGGATCATGTCCTCCATCGTCACCGGCAGGGTGGATTCGTAGCCGAGCATGGTCATGCCCAGGCTGTCGCCGACCAGAATCATCTCGATGCAGGCCTGTTCCTGCAGGTAGGCAGTGGGATAGTCGTAGCAGGTCAGCCAGGTGATGGGCTCGCCGTCGGCGACCTTTTTGAAGAGATAGGGCAGGGTGATTTTTTTACGGGGTTGGGGTTGTTCGGACATGGTTCCTCCTTGTCATTGTTTCTTTTACTTTGTACACATCCGTGAGAAAACTGGCGCGGAATTCGACTTTCATGGCTATTCCCCCATTGCCTTGAGCACTTCCTTCTTGCTGACGGTGTAAGTGGACTGTCCTTCCCGGATGGCGTTGACCAGCCCGGCTTCTTCCATGGCTTCGGCGAAGATCTCTGTGAACAGGTCGCGCCGTTCTTCGAGAAGTTCCAACATGGCCTGTTTGAGCAGGTCCTTCAGTCGAGCATCATTCGCTGACAGGGTGGTCATAGTTTTGCTCCTTGTGCGCTATGATTATACAACAAAGTCAGATTCTACTTGCGCAAGAGGCTGACCCCCTCTACAATCAAGCCGGATGCAAATCCGTGAGCATCTGCGTAATCCACGAAATGCCCCGATTTAATCCGAGAGGCGCGGCTGCTGAAGGGTCGCACATCCTTCGTCATCGCGCATCGCTTGTCCACCATCACCAACGCTGACCGGATCGTGGTCATTCACGATGGACGCATCATCGAACAGGGCACGCACACTGAGCTATTGGAAAAGAAGGGTTATTATTACGAACTATTCAAGACCGGATTTCAAGATTAGGGACCAGAAATCGTAAACGATTGTTCAGCCGACTTATCGTTGGGGCAGGTGACAATGAGTGGGAATTGCTTTTACTGGGTCGGGCTGACCAGTGTTGGTCTGTCGCTGATACCACCGATTATGCTATAATTTTCTTGTGACCAAAGGCAGTATCATTTTTCGTATTCATGCAGTCCAGCGTATGTTCGAGCGATGCTTCTCTGAGGAAGGCATACGATATGTTCTGGATACTGGAGAAACCATTGAGAACTATCCGGACGATATACCTTACCCAAGCCGCCTGATATTAGGCCGGAGAGGTTTGCGACCGGTGCATATCGTTGTCGTGGACAACAATGAAGATAACGAAATTATTCTTATTACCGTTTATGAGCCGGATTCAAGGCAATGGAAAGTGGATTTCAGGAGAAGAAAGAAATGAAATGCGTTGTTTGCAACCAAGCCGAGACTATTCCTGGCGTGACTTCTGTCTTGCTTGAGCGCGGCCAGTTAACTCTGGTCGTTAAGAACGTCCCGGCGCGTGTGTGCCCGAATTGCGCAGAAGCGTACGCTAATGAAAAGGTTACTGCTCAACTGCTGCGCGAAGCCGAGCAGATGTACAAGATGGGGGCTAAGGTGGACGTCCGTGAGTATGCCCTGGCAGGGGATTAACTTCAGTTTATTTATCCTTCCAATCGCCAAAAGGTGGAAAGGTACGGTGGGGCAACTTGCGTGAAATGCGCCCAGGAACCTGGCGAGGGATTTTCGTCACATCGAATCCACTCCCAAAGGCCAAGGAAGATAAAACCCTCCTTTGCCAAGGTGTTCAGCACCGTGCTCAGGGTGTGACGGAATTCATGCGGGCTGGCGAGTTTGACCTTCGAGCCGTCAGGATGGTCTACATCCCAATGGGGGAACCTTTCTGCCAGATCTTCACCATCCACATAGAAACCTGAGAGTGGATAGGCGCGGCCATCCCAGGCATCCTCGTCTATGGCCTGGACGAAGGGATTGGTAAACTGCACGAAATAGATACCGCCCGGCTTGAGCACGCGCCTCACCTCCCGAAAAACGGATTCCACCGAGGGGACGAAATTGACCGAGTAGACCTGCCAGACCACATCGAATGTGTTGTCAAGGAAAACGGAAAGGTCGCGCATGTCGCCGTGGATGGTCGTAACCGACAGGCCGTGATGAGCGGCTCCCTGTCTGTCGCGTTCCAATTGCACATCCGAGAGATCCAACACGGTAACTTTTGCCCCCAACAAACCAAACGCGACCGAATCCTGCCCGCCGCCGCTGGCCAGGCAGAGCACATTCTTTCCAGTCACATCCTTCAGCACGCCGTGCCGATAGATATATTCAGCGGCCTGCTCGCGGGTGAAATCCAGAAAAGGCCGCGAATACTCCACGTTGGCGCGCGCCAGGGCGTTCCAGCGGGCGCGGTTATCCTGGTTAATAGTGTCCATAGTTTTTATCCTCGGCAAGCAGGCTTTCGAAGTCTCGGAGACTTCGAAAGTTTCTTGCTTACTTTATCACCGGCACCGCCTCCGGCACCGCCACGCCATACGCCTGTTCCTTCTCGAACTTGAACTGCTGCGTGTACAGGCGGTAGTAATGGCCGCGATTGCGCAGCAATTCGGCGTGCGTGCCCATTTCTGTGATGCGGCCTTCCTCGATGACCACGATACGGTCGGCGCGGCGGATGGTGCTCAGGCGGTGGGCGATGATGAAGGATGTACGTCCTGCCATCAGAGCTTCCATGCCCCTTTGGATGAGAGCCTCGGTCAGCGTGTCCACGCTGGAGGTGGCCTCGTCCATGATAAAGATCTCGGGCCGCGCCAGAACAGCGCGCGCCAAGCTGACCAATTGCTTCTGCCCGACCGAGAGCAGGTTGCCGCCCTCGCCAACCTCCTGGTCATATTTCTTCTCGAATGTCTCGATGAACTCATGCGCGCCGGCGATCTGCGCGGCTTGCTCAACCTCGGTGTCGGTGGCATCTAGCCGCCCGTAGCGGATATTCTCGCGGATGGAGCCGGAGAAAAGGTGCGGGGTCTGCAGCACGATGCCGACCCGAGAGTGGATGCTTTGCAGCGTGTACTCGCTATAGTCGCGCCCGTTGATGCGGATGACGCCCACCTTCGGCTCATAGAAGCGGCACAGCAGGTTGACGATGGTCGTCTTCCCGCCGCCAGTCGGTCCGACAAGCGCGATCATCTCGCCAGGCTTGACTTTTAGCGTGAAGTCGGTCAGCACCGGCTTGCGGTCTTCGTAGTAGAAGTCCACGTGGTCGAACTCGATCTCGCCGCGCATCGTTTCAGCCGGAAAAGCCTCGGGACGGTTCTGCACCTCGGGCACGGTATCCAGCAGTTTGAAGATGCGTTCTGCCGAGGCGATGGAGTGCTGCATTTCGGCGTAGACGCGCGCCAGGTCTTGCACTGGCCAGATCATGAAGGTCAGGTATGAGACAAAGGCATGGATCGCACCGATGGTGAACAGTCCGATCTGGCTCTGCATCCCACCATACCAGACGATGGCACCCAGCGCGAAAGCAGAGACGATCTGCACGGTGGGTAGGAAGAGCGCCGAGAGCCAGGCCGCGCGGTAACTGGCGCGGTACATCTTATCGGTCAGTTGCGAGAACTCTTTCAAGTTCTCGGCCTCACGTCCCAGCGCCTTGACCACGCGCACGCCCTGGATGTTCTGGTTGTACTCGCCGGTGATCTTCGAGTTGGCGCGGCGGCTGTTGCGGAATTCCACTAAAATTTTCTTGCGGAAGTTGACCGCGATGACGATCAGGATGGGGATGATGGTAAAGACGATCAGCCCCAGTTTCCAGTTGATGACCAGCATGAAGATGGTGGACATTATGATGCTGACGATGGCCCAGGTCACGTCCAGCAGGCCCCAGGTCATCAGGCTGGAGACGCGCCCGGTATCAGATGTAACGCGCGCCATCAGCCGCCCGACCGCGTTCTGGCTGTAGTACGAGAGCGAGAGGTCTTGCAGGTGGTTGAAGAGCGACTTGCGCAGGTCGTACTGGATACGCTCGCCCAGCACGGCAGCCAGGTAGATGAACGTGAACACGAACGCCGCCTGCAACAGTTGCATCCCGCCATAGATTGAGGCGTATCTCAGCAGCACAGGAACGTTTTTTGCCACGATGCCCTGGTCAATCATCAGCTTGTTGATGTAGGTGAACAGGGCGTCCTGCGTCGCCGTCAGGATGATGGCGGCCAGAAAGCCGACCATCCAGCGCCAGTGCGGTTTGAGCAGTCCCACGATGCGCCTGAACGTCGGCGCGGTCAGCGGACTGGTATATTCTTCTTCTTCGAGTTCGATGAGTTCGTCAGGCATGGTTCCTCCAAAGGATGAAGGCGGAAGGATGAAGGATGAAACGAAAGATTCAGCGATCTTCCTCCGCCTTATCCCTTCTTGCTCAAACGGTTTTTAAATTTGGTCGCAATGGTTACAAAGATTGCGATCAGCTCGTCGGTTTCTTTGATGAGCGATTCGAGTTTCTCGACTTTTACGATCCCAGATTCGACCAGCAGTTCGAGCCAGTAAGTTGTTTCATCGAGTTCTTGCAGAGCGCCTTCGATCTTGTTGACGAAGTCGGCATCCAATTTTGCGCGGCTTGCTTCGCGGTAGTGCGCCCCAACGGATGTTCCAGAACGGAGCACTTGCTTACCCATGACCTGCGCCTCGGTCGTTTTCGGCAAAGTCGTGTAAAGCCGAATGATGCGCAAAGCGAACTCTTTTGTGCGGACTCGCAAATCTTTCACAGTATCACCCTTCATAATTCATCCTTCATCCTTTCTAGGTTTCATCCTGCTTTTGCTATTTCATATTCCAACTCTTCATCAATCCGGGTCTGTATCTCATAGATCTGCCGGTACATCCCGTCCTGCGCCACCAGCTCCTCGTGGCGGCCCATCTGTACGACCGCGCCTTTGTCCATCACCAGGATCAGGCTGGCGTTCATCACCGACTGTATGCGGTGGGCGATGATGAACGTGGTGCGGTTCTCCATCAGCCAGATCAAGGCGGCGCGAATTTCGGCCTCGGTCTCGGTATCCACCGAAGATGTCGAATCATCCAAAATCAGGATGCGCGGGTTCTTCAGCAGTGTGCGGGCAATCGCCACGCGCTGTTTCTGGCCGCCGGAGAGCGTCACGCCCTTCTCGCCGACCAGAGTCTTGTAGCCATCCGGAAAGGACAGGATGACATCGTGGATGGCTGCCGCCCGCGCTGCCGCCTCGACCTCTTCTTGCGGTACGTCCCGCCCGACGCCGTAGGTGATGTTCTCGCCAATCGAGCGGCTGAACAGGAATGGCTCCTGCTCGACGATGCCGATCTGCCGCCGCAGGTATTCGCGCGGGTAATCCTTCAACTCCGCTCCGTCCAGCAAAATGTGGCCGTCGGTGTACTCGTGGAACCTCGGCAACAGGTTGACCAGCGAGGTCTTGCCCGAACCGGTCGAGCCGAGCAGCGCCACCGATTGTCCGGGTAGAACGCGGAACGAGACATCCTTGATGACGTCCGCGCTGCCTTCTTCGTATTGGAACGAGACGTTATCGAAGACGATCTCGCCACGTGCCGGACCCTGAGCTTGTACCCGGCCCTCGGTCAGCGGCTCTCGCTCCTGCTTGACGATCTCCATCAGGCGGCCATAGGAGACCATGCCAGTCGAAGTTTGGACAATGATTCGTCCCAAGTTGCGCATCGGCCAGATGAGCCAGACCACAAGTCCAACGTAAGCCGGGTACGTGCCAACAGTGATCTCGCCGTGTATGGCCAGGATGGCGGCGTAGATGAATCCGCCGAGCATCTGGAAGCCGCAGGCTATGTCCGAAAGCGGCCAGAAGAGCGAGTGCATCTTGAGAAAGGTCTTGCCGCGCAGGAATTTCTCCCAGTTATCCTTCTCGAACTTGTTCTTCTCGTATTCCTGGCGGGCGAAGGCCTTGACCACGCGCACGCCGGTCAGATTTTCCTGCAAGGTGGTCGAGAGCAAGGCTTCCTGTTCCTGGTATTTTTCGTAAGCCTTGGTGACTTTCTTGAAGAACCACAGCGAGACAACCAGGATGAGCGGAATAACCACAATCGAAGCCAGCGCCAGTTTCCACGACAACTGCCAGATGGCGACGAAGTTGATGATGAACAGGAAGACGATGCGCCCGATGCCGATGGCCTGTTCGTTGAAGAAGCTGCGCACCGAATCCACATCTGAAGTGACTCGCTCGATCAGGTCGCCGGTGGGCGTTTTGCTATGGTAGGCGAAACTCAACCGCTGGATGTGGTCGAAGAGGAAGTTGCGCAGGCGACGGGTGATACCCTCGGCCGAGTAAGCGGCCAGGCGTCCCGAAACGAAAGAGAAACAGCCTTCGACAATTGCCAGCCCGACAAACCCGAGCGCGATGACGAGCAGCGTGCGTTCCATTGTCCCGGCGAAGGGCGCGGCGTCGCCGAGGATGGTGTCAGCGAAATTGCGCAGCAGGATGTAGGTGAACATCTTCGCCAGCGCCGAGACTGCCAGCGAGAGGTTAGCCGCCGCGTAGGCCAGGCGGTAATCCGACATCATCCGCCATAGGCCGACCATTGTTTTTCTGGTCAGCGCCTGGCGGAAGTCGAAGTAGGTTGAGGTGGGGGCGATGGATGACATAGTTTTTTCTCTTCCCCCACCCCCGTCCCCTCTCCCAAAATCGGGAGAGTGGTGCAGAGGTGAGGGCAATAAAAAGCCACGGCGCTTGAGGCGCCGTGGCTGTGAGACACACGCGACTTGACCTTTACCGGTCAACAGGCGCACTCCGAGGAGGGTTAAAAGCGAAATCACCCTTAGCGACAATGAAGATGCTGTAAACCATGAGCGCGCCTCCTTTCGTTAGAATTTGATTAACGGTGCAGAGTTTATCACTGACCACCGATTCGTGTCAAGCGCGATTTAGTGGAATTCACCGCAGAGAGCGCAGAGTTCACAGAGATCTTTTGTATTTCTCTGCGTTCTCAGTGCTTGCCCTGCCTGCACCTGCCGCAGGCACAGGTGAGCGCAGCCGAAGGGTTTTCTGCGGTTTGGGGATTTCAGAGTAGGGTAGGGGGTCAGACGCTGACCACCTGCGCCAGATCATGGATCCATTTGCGAGAGAAGAAACGCGGCAGGCTGAGGATATATTTCGTCAGTTCCTCCGACATCACCAGCAGATAGACCCAGTGAACGGGGAGGTGGAAGACCAGTCCGCCCAGGAAGGCCAGCGGAACACCCAGCATCCAGATGATGAAACCGTCCAGGAACAGGGCGAAGCGCGTGTCTCCTCCGCCGCGGAAGGCGCCCACGATCAGGGTCATATTCTGGGCGCGCACGCATAAAAGCAGGGCCAGGATCGTCAGCACGCTGTAGGCATTCTGGAGGACGGCCGGCGATACCTTGTACAGGGTCAGGACGGGATTCCTGGTCAGCAGGATGGCTCCACCCATGAGGAGCGCCAGGATGGTGGACAGGCCGGTCGAACGCGCCGCATAGCGGAACGCCTCGTCGTCCTCGCCCGCGCCGATGCGATTGCCGACCAGCACCGCCGTGGCATTGGTGATGCCGATGAACAGGGTCAGTGCGAGGTTGTCCACCGCGCCAACGATGTTCATCGCCGCGATGGCTTCCGTCCCGATGCGGGCATAGACCACGCTGTAGGCCGTGATGCCGGCCGCCCAGAGCAGTTCGTTCAGCGCCACCGGCAGCACTGGCTTGAGCACTTTGCCCACGAAATGCGGGTCGAATTGCAGCAGTTCACGCAGCGCAGCCGCCACCGGCGAGCGCTTGTAATAAGTCAGGGCGAGCAGCGCAATGCACTCGACGATGCGAGAGATCAACAAGGCCACCGCCGCGCCGAGCACGCCCATCTCCGGCAGCCCCATTTTGCCGAAGATCAGGCCAAAAGAGAGCAGAACATTCAGGCTCAAAGATGACACGCTGACCGCCATCGGCATTTTGACATCCCCGATGCTGCGCAGAACGAGGGCGTAACTGAAGGTGATGGCGAAGAAGAAGAACGAACCTGAAAAGAGGCGCAGGTATTGACTCCCCAGGGTGATCACCTGTGCATCTTCGGAAAACAGTTTCATGATCTGCACAGGGATCAGTTGCACCAGGCCGAGGAAGATCAGCGCCACGGCCAGGCTGAGCGTCAGGCTCAGGCTGAGCACTTTACGCAGATTGGGAATGTCCCGCTTGCCCCACAATTGGGCGGTGAACATGGCCGCGCCGCTGGCGATGCCAAACAGGATCAGGTTGTACAGGAAATAGACCTGGTTGGCCAGCCCCACCGCCGCCATCGCCGTCTCGCCTTTCTGCCCGATCATCACCACGCCGACCATGTTCAACAACGAAAAGATGAACTGCTGAAAGGTGATTGGCAGGCCGATTTTCAGGAGTTGCTGGAAATATTCGCGGTCGCGGTAGAGGTTAATGACGCGCAGGATGGTTGACATAATCCCGCAATTATACCTGCCGACTCATGTCATTGCGAGCAGTGTTCTTGGCTGCGAAGCAATCCCCTTGGTGGCGCGAAGATTGCTTACCCTTTGGGTACGCTGTCGTCACCCTTCGCTTCGCTCAGGGTTCCTCGCAATGACATTCGATTCGAATATCTCATGATACCCCTTATCCAACTCGTCGTCGCTCAGGTGGGCGTAGCGCTGCGTGACCTGGATGCTGGCGTGCCGCGCCAGTTCCTGCGCCAACTTGAGATTGCCCGAGGCGCGCAGCACGGTGGTTACAAAATAGTGCCGGAACGAGTGCGGCGTGATACGACTCGCAAGCCCTGGGCTTATCGAAGGACTGGCATAATTCCCCAGGGCTTGTCGAACCCTTTCGGCGACAATATTTCGACCGGTGGTGGTCGTTATCGGCTTGACCTTCTTGCCCGCGCCCTTGTCGTGGCGGGCGAAGAGGGGTAGGGAGGGGAGGGGGCGTCCGCTTGCGCCGTCCAGCGCGGCGCGCAGAACAAGATACTCCTTCAGGGCGTGCATGGCGCGGCTGGAAAAGCGGACGACAGCCTGCTTGTCGCCTTTGCCGATGATAAGGGCGCGGCCTTCGTTCCAGTCAATGTCACCGCGCCGTAATCCGCACGCCTCGTGGACGCGCAGGCCGGTGTCCGCCAGCGTGAATAGGAAAGCCCGATCACGCATTGCGCGTAGCTGTTCATTTTCGCGTTGAACATGGCTTTGCGCTGTCGAAGCAGGGGTGTCAGACAACTGTATCGTGATATTATTCACAAATAAAAGAACTTTCTCGATGTCTTCACGAGGAAATTGGGGCAGGCGTTGGCCGGGACGCCGGGTGCGTTGTTTGATGAGTTGGCGCAGGCGAGGCAGGTTGACTTCAGCCAGTTTATCGGCAGCCAGGAATTCATAAAAACCGGCAATGGCCTGCACGTACAACCGTTCCGTGGCCGGAGAAAAAACTTTCAAATAAGAAGCAAGCCAGGTGATCGCGTCTTCTTTCAATTTGTCAGTGGGGGATGTTTCCGGCTCGATCCAGTATTCCTTCAGCACGCGAAAGAAAGCCGATAGCGCATTGGCATAGGTTCGAGCAGTATTGGCGCTGCGGTTCAGTTTGACGGTTTCCAGGTAGTTTTGGGCAGCCTGGGCGATTGTGAGCGTTTCCATGTGAATAATATTATGTTTATGATAATAATACTTATCGCAAGCATAACTATGATAATGCAAAACCCGAACCGTGTCAAGTCCCCCACTGCACGTGTCGTTGCGAGCGAGCGTTCTCCATCTAGCGAAGCAATCTCCTCGTTCGCGTGGGGATTGCTTTGGCGGCACAGAACGCTACCTCGCAATGACACTCGCGCCCCTCCCCCACCCCCCGAGAGCGAGTCCACTGAGCTCGAAAAAGGAAGTTGTTTATTGGCTAGCGCTGTGCCTTTTTACCTGTCCCCTACCAATACGCGTAATTCGGGAAAATCTTGACAATCCGCACATTTGTTCTATAATGGGAGCATGGATGATGCCATTGCCCGTTTGCTAGCCCTATCTAGCCAAATGTCGCTGGAACGCGGCGAAGAGCATTGCTTCGTCACGGGTAAGGATTACACCTTTTCCTCAACGGCAAACGTTCCAACAACCGAACTCTACCCAAATAAAACCGGCGGCTGCGGTGCTCAGGATATCTTCGTCCATCCCGCTGTGCTGCCCAACGGCCAGCGCATAAAACTCCTGAAAACTCTGCTATCCTCAGCCTGCGAGCGGGATTGCTACTACTGTCCATTCCGCGCCGGGCGGGATACGCGCCGCGCCACTTTCCAGCCGGAGGAGTTCGCCCGCCTGTTCGTCATGCTGGCGCAAAAGGGAATCGCCGAGGGGATGTTCCTCAGTTCTGGGATGATTGGAGGCGGTATACGCACGCAGGACAAACTGCTGGATACCGCCGACATCCTGCGCAATAAACTCGGCTTCCACGGTTATCTCCATCTCAAGATCATGCCCGGCGCAGAGCGCACCCAGGTGGAACGCGCCATGCACCTGGCGGACCGGGTCTCGGTTAATCTGGAAGCGCCCAACACGGCTCGGTTGGCAAAACTGGCTCCACACAAGGAGTTCATCGAGGAGCTGCTCCAACCGTTGAAGTGGGTGGACGAGATCCGCCGGACGCAGCCGGGACACAGAGGCTGGAACGGGCACTGGCCCTCGTCGGTTACCCAGTTTGTGGCCGGGGGCGCATGCGAATCGGACCTGGAGCTGCTGACCGCCACCGACTACCTCTACCGCCACCTGGGGTTGAGACGCGCTTACTTCTCCAGCTTCAACCCAATTCCCAATACGCCGCTGGAGAACCAGCCGCCAACCCCGCCCATCCGCGAGCACCGCCTGTACCAGGCCTCCTTCTTGCTGCGCGACTACGGTTTCAATCTGGAGGAGCTGCCATTCGAAGCGGACGGCCAGCTCCCGGTCCAGAGTGACCCGAAACAGGCCTGGGCGCATGTGAACCTGGCGGAGCGTCCGGTGGAGGTCAACCGGGCAGAGCGTCATGAATTGCTGCGCGTCCCGGGCATCGGGCTGAAGGGAGCTGAAGCCATCTTACGCGCCCGCCGTCAAGCGAAACTGCGCGACTTGAGCGCCTTGCGCGCCCTGGGTATCCTCGTCGGGCGGGCTGCTCCTTTCTTGTTGCTCGACGGGAAACGGGCCGCCTACCAGCCTATGCTGTTCTGATTATCCACTCCCGGCTCTCAAAAGGTCGGGGTTTTTGCACCGAATACAGGATAAAATAGGGGACAGGCAAACTGACCTTTCTGGTAAATTTTATTGTGGAGGTTTGGAAATGAAACGAATTCTCTATATTCTTACTGTTTTTACATTGGCTATCATTGTCGGATGCGGCTCTGCCGAGTCGACGGCGACGATAGAACCAGGTATCTACTACACCCAAGCTGCGCAAACCATTGCAGCGCAATTAATCCTCGCTGCAACCACACCAGAGCCTTCGCCTGTGCCAACATCCCCTACGCCAACGACCACCCCAACAAGCGCCGCTACTCTACCACCCCCGGTCTCAGGGCCTTCGCCAACGTCCAACCCATGTAATCAGGCAATGTTCTTGTACGATGTGATGATTCCTGATGGGACAATCATGTCGCCCAACCAAAGCTTCACCAAAACCTGGCTATTGAAAAACATCGGTATGTGTACCTGGACCTCTGGATACCATCTGGTTTTCATCAGCGGCGACTCTATGGGCGGTTCCACCTCCCCGCTATTGACCAAAGGCACGGTCCCGCCGGGACATTCCGTTGAAGCTTCCGTCAGTTTGAAAGCCCCGGCGTTGGCCGGTACTTACGAGGGCTATTGGAAATTAAGCGACTCCAATGGTAATCTCTTTGGGTTACAGGATGCGCCGTTTTGGGTCAGGATCAAGGTGGTGACGACGGGCACCATTACGATCTCACTGAATGCCGTCTTATTCGAAAGCGGCTCTGTAGCCGCCAACGGCTCGGTTCTGGGTGGTGTAAATGTAGGCGACACTGTGGACAAGGACGGCGTACAGGGTTTCTTGAGTTTTGACATTTCTAGCATTCCCAAGAACGCGATCGTTGATACAGGGGCGCTCGATCTATCCCAATACGTTATCGCCGGCGATCCTTTCGGCGGTCTGGGCTGCCTGAATGCTTACCAGCAGGACTACACGCCGTTGAGCGCTGGCGACTTCTTCACTGGCGCGTCGTCTGGATCATTTATGGACTGGTGCAGCACGGAAAGTTTATCCAATGTGGTCGTGGATAGCGATTTCGCCGCCGCCATACAGGCCAGAGTGGGACTGAGTACCCGCGTCCAATTCAGGCTACAGTTCCCGGACAGGCAGACCAATGGCAATGGTACAAGTGACCAGGTACAGTTTGGAATCCCATATTTGATCGTGCAATATACAATCCCATAATATTGGACGCGGACACTCAGAGAACGAGTGCAGGCGAGTGCCGACTTATGCTGAGAAAAGCCAATAAATCCGCGTTCTCCCTGGCCTAGCCCGCCAGGGCAGGCCGCGTCAATCCGCACCCGCTTGATTATTGCTTTGACGACTTCATTCGTTTTGAGGAGGAACGGGCATGAAATCAATTCGCTTTGTGCTTGCCGTCCTGTTCATTTTCGTTCTGGCAGGCTGCAATCTGCCAAGAAGCGAAGCGACCCCTCAACTGGAAGCGGCGTTTACCCTCGCCGCGCACACGGTGGATGCCGACCTGACACGCGTGGCGCAGACCCAAGCGCTGCCGACCGTTGCGGCCTCCTCGACGGCAATCATCGCGCCGATAACGGCGCGTACCGCCACGCCGACTCCCATCCCATGCAACGCGGCCTGGTTCGCTGGCGACGTGACCATTCCAGATGGAACCGCCATGGCCCCCAACCAAACCTTCATCAAGACCTGGCGGCTGAAAAACATTGGCACCTGCACCTGGAACTCTGCCTATCAACTGGTATTCGATCATGACAACGCCATGAGCGGACCTGCAAGCCAGCCGCTGACTTCCGGCATAGTCGCGCCGGGAGGGACGCTCGACGTTTCCATCAACTTGAAGGCTCCGCCAACCGCTGGCGCTTACAAGGGGTTCTGGAGGCTGCGCGACCCCAACGGCGTCCTGTTTGGGCTGGGAGGTAGCGAGCCATTCTGGGTCGCAATTAAGGTTGATCCCACGCTGCCGCTTATGCTGACCCTGGATTTTGTCGCCGCGGAAAGCGGATCGGTGCGCTCGAACGGCGATATCAAAAACGAGATCCACGTTGGTGATACGACGGACAATTTCGGCTCGCAAATCTTCCTTAGCTTTGACATCTCAGCGATCCCCAAGACTGCAACAATCGTAGAAGGGGCAATGGATCTATCGCAGGGATACACGACCATCGGCGATCCCTTTATCACTTTAGGCTGCCTGGATGTTTATCAGCAAGATTACATTCCTTTGGATACCAGCGATTTCTTCGGCGGCGCGCCATCGGGCGCGTTCATTGTGATGTGCGATCAGACCAGTTTGGATACTATCGCCGTGGATAACGATTTCAAGGTTTCCTTGCAAGCGAAATTAGGCTCAACGCGCATTCAATTCCGGCTACAATTCCCTGATAAACTATCCAACGGCGGCGTAGTGGCAGACCAGGTGCGCCTGGGAACGCCCAAATTGATCATCAAGTACACGGTGCCTTAGCGCTGCGCCAGGAACGCGCAGGTGACGGTCATTTCAGAAGTGACCGTCTCACCTGCGCTGCAATTCTTGCCAGGCTCCCGCCCACGGCTTGCCAAGCCGGTTATTCTCGCTCACGCTCACCTTGTTCAACTTCTGGGCAGACCGCGCGGCAAGCGCGGCGACTGTTCCCCAATCCTCGTTCAAGAGGGCGAGGCATAATTTCTCAGCTAACTGTCCGGCCCACAGCCAATCCATGCGAAAGCGGTCAGCCTTGACCCAGTAGCCGCGCTTTTCCCAGGCTGCGACGGAAACGTCAATCGTGTCGGCGATAGCGCGCAGTGAC
>Ga0315297_10001504_pt1 | contig 14419 bp, 18 predicted proteins | sample YL17G15_0_MG_FD_203628 | JGI IMG/M metagenome (GOLD analysis project Ga0315297, IMG submission 203628) | Sediment microbial communities from Yellowstone Lake, YNP, Wyoming, USA - YL17G15_0 | ecosystem: Environmental > Aquatic > Freshwater > Lake > Sediment | place: USA: Wyoming | collected... | reverse complement strand
GATTCGATGAAGCTTCCGAGATTAGCGTCGCGGCGCGCTTAACCAGCCGAACCGCCGTGTACGGACCCGTACGCACGGTGGTGTGACAGGGAAAGCCCGCGAGGGCCTACCTATGTCAATTATTTTAGGGAAGCATTTCCTTTCTTAAGATATCGCTCGGACGCTAGGTTGTCCGCAGAGTCGACCTGAAGGATGCGACTAAAATGCATGATATTGCGAAAAAGTCTTGACTATTCCGCAAAATCGTGCTATCTAGTCTTTATGCGCCGCTATCTGCACGCCCAAATTCTCAAGGACCTGCCGAAAAAAATGGTCATGATCACGGGACCGAGACAAGTCGGAAAGACCTATCTCGCCAAGCAGATCATGGCCGAGTTCAAAACGCCCCAATATCTAAACGCCGATGCGCCGGAGGACAGGTCGATCATTCTCGGCCGCGGCTGGCCGCTGAACGCGGACCTCCTCGTCTTCGACGAAATCCATAAAATAAAAGACTGGAAGCCGTATCTCAAGGGCGTTTTCGATACGCGGCCGGGGAATCAAGCCATTCTCCTCACGGGCAGCGCGCGGCTCGAAACGTTTCGCCAGACGGGAGAATCGCTCGCGGGCCGATATTTTCACCTTCGTCTGCATCCCCTGTCCATCAAAGAACTGGCCGGCGCCATACCGCCTGATGAGGCTCTCGATAAAATCATCCGGTTCGGCGGTTTCCCCGAGCCTTTTCTCTCCGGCTCCGAGGAGGAGGCGGCCCGGTGGAGGGGGCAATACTACACCGATCTCATCCGGGAGGATATCTTCGATATCGCCCGCCTGCACGAAGTCCGCGAAATGCGCCTGCTTCTGGAGATGCTCCGGAGCCGGACCGGATCGCCCCTCTCATACACGTCGCTGGCGGAGGACCTCCAAATCGCTCCGAATACGGTGAAAAAATATGTCGGCATTCTTGAAAGTCTCTACATCCTCTTTCTTGTCCGGCCCTTTCACCGCCGGATCGCGCGTTCCATACTTAGGGAGCCCAAGGTTTATTTTTACGATTCCGGCTTCGTCAAGGACGACGAAGGCCGCCGCTTCGAAAATACATGCGCCCAGGCGTTATTGAAGCACGTCCATTATCTTCGCGATATAAAAGGCAAGGAAATCGAATTGCACTATTTGAGGACGAAGGACAAGCGGGAGGTCGATTTCGCGATCGCGGAGGACGGTCGGATCTCTCTAATGCTCGAGGCGAAGCTCAGTGACGAAGCGCCTTCCCCTCATCTCACATATTTCAAGGAGCTCGTGCCCGAGGCGCGGGCCGTCCAAATCGTCGGCCGGCTGCGGAGAGAAAGCCGCCGCCAGGGCATCGATATCTCCCGGGCGGCGGACTGGCTCTCGCGTCTCGAGGCCTGATCCGGCCCGTCGGCTTTCTTCGAGGCGATTTTCGGGTTCTTGAAAATGGTGCGGTTGTTGTCGGCGCCGGCAGTCTCGCCCATCCTCGGGGTATGATCTACGCCAAGAAAGACGGCACCATGTACCTGACCATGCAGGCTGCCGACCGCGTCGAGGTCGTCCAGAAGCGGGCCCTGGAGTCGGCCGCCTATTTGGACATTCTGATAATGGAATAGGGGGGAGGCCCTCCCTCTCGATGCAATTTGGCTTCGTCGCCAAAAGCCTATTCATTTTTTTGGTATGTTCAATCCCATCGGGACAGGGATGGACTGCCGGTATCCTCCGTCGGCGGTGATGTCGATCCAGAACGTGGGGACGGGCGGCGGTTTCGGCAGCCGGCGCTACTGAATCTGATCGACTAAAATCCCCCGGCCGGCGGCCGCGATATGTTTGGTCGCTCTCCTGATCAGCTGCGGGGGCGGCGGAAACGGGTCCGAGCCGGAAAAGAAGACCCGAACGCCCGCCGCCACTTACGCTATGTCGATTGAGGCCAAGGCCGGCTCCGTGATCCATTCGACGATCATCACCCTGATCGTCAAATAATTTTTTGATACGTTTTTCTTCGTACCGCGACTTTATTAACAGAGATGGAGGGAGGGAATCCGTAATTACTCAATAACTTGGGGGCGTTAATCGGCCAAGATGATTTCCTTCAGCTCGGGGATAGAGCGGGTTTTATGAACCCGATCCTTCAGATAATCCCAGAAGCTGACATTGTTTTTGCGGCAGGTTCCCATAAGACCGAGTAAAATGTCCGAAGCCTTCGCGCCGGCGTAACTCCGAAATCCGGCGAAAATCCGGGGTGACGGGATCCAGGTCTTTGAAGTGGCGGGCCACATGGACCCAGCACAACTGGAGAGAGTCCGTTAATCCCTTGAACTGGCCGGCATCGTCGCCAGCTTGACCGTCCCGTAGCCGCCCGTGTAGCCGTACCCCCGCAGCTTGTATCATCGCCCTTCGAAGTCCACCCGGGATAAGAAAAATCATTCTGAATAAAGGCTTTTTTAGGGTGATCTCGTCTTGTATCATTGGCCGGGACGTGTTTTTCCGAGTGGCCCGCCATTGCTTGACGTAGGGATACCGGCCGCGAAAATAGCCGGGATTACGTTCGGTCCACTGATGCTGGGCCAAGAACTTTCGAGCTTTCCGGCAAACCTCCCGCCGACAGGCTTTCTGTCTGGAACCGACCCGGGGATCCGGCCGAAAATACCGCCCGCAGAACTGACAATGTTTGAACACCCTGGGCCTCCCGCACGAAGAGAATGGAGGCCATGGTATCGGGTCGCCCGAAAGAAAGATAAAACTCTATATCGCCGCCGCCGTCGCGAGTTTTAACCGAGGTCGCCCTGACTCGGCCGCCTCGTGAAGGACTGCGAAACGCTGCCCTGATGGCGGCCGAGGAGAGCGGGGGATATTTCATGGATTGATGATCAGGAGGGAGCGGGAGTCCGGCGTCTTTCGGCCCGCGCCGACGGATGTTCCGGGCCCCTCCGAGTTTCGTCCGTCCATTTTCGCGAATTTCGCAGGAATTGACACGGCCAACTGATCGGGAGTACATTGCCGGCGTTCTCAAATGGGGAGATTCAGCGGCTGGAGCGGGAATTCGCGGCGTCCCCGGAAAAGCAAATTCTTTCCCTATTGTCGCCGACGGAGGATTTCGTTCGGACAACCTTATGCGAGTATCCTTGAGCCTTTTTTTGCCTTGCCATGTCGGCCTCCTTAAAAAGTATTGTGGCTAAAATTGTGGCTACTTTGCGGTGAAAATAGCCTAGAATGAGCGAAAATAGGACAACACAGGAAAAACAGCGGCGAGCCAACAAAAAGATAATCAAAGAAATGAGATATGAGCGAGTTTTTCAAAATTATGTGGAGCATACACACGGTAGGAGTCGCAGGTTCAAATCCTGCATCGCCTACTCCCCAATGCCCGACGCGATCGACCCCTCTTCCGAAATCGCCGGCCTTCCGCGTGGTCCGATAGGCGAGACAGGCCGGCCGGTGCTGCGAAAGGCGAGATGTCTCTGATCATTCTCTGTCTCTTTGGCGCCTACCTGGCGATTTCCCTGATCATATTTTTCGCGACGATCAAAAAGGACGAATCTCCGGCATTCGAAGAGTTCCCCTTCGTGTCCGTTATCATCGCGGCGCGAAACGAGGAAAAGAATATCCGAGACTGCCTCGAGTCCATAAGAACCCAGCGCTTCCCTCAAAATAAATATGAAGTCATCGTTATCGATGACCATTCCGCCGACCGAACTTCGGACATAGCCAAGGCTTTTTCGGAGTCGCATGAGAATTTTCGCTATCGCAAGCTGGCCGAGGGCGTGACCGGAAAAAAACAGGCGCTGGCGTTCGGAATCAAGAGAGCCAGAGGGGAATATATTTTTCAGATCGACGCCGATTGCACCGCGAACGAAAACTGGTTATCCGAGTTGAGCTCCCGTCTCGGAAATGATTATGCCTTGGTGGGGGGGTTCACCCTCGTCCGTCACAAAAAAAGCGTCGCGGAGAAAGTCCAGGCCCTTGAGTACCTTTATATGCTCTCCTTGGGAAAGGCGCTCTCGCGGTCGATCAGGACGTACAGTCTCTTCGGAAATAATACCGCCTTTAAAAAAGAAGCCTACGAGCGCGCGGGGGGATACGAGAGCTTGAGCCCGGGGATGGTGGAAGATTATCAGTTGGTTCGGGCTTTTTTTGAGTGCGGCGTCGGCAGGTCGCAGCTCGCTTTCCATCGAAATTCTGTCGTCAGCACGGAGCCCGCCAGGAGCTTTAAGGATTACCTCGAGCAAAGGAAGCGCTGGTCCCAGGCCGCCCTCGGCGCAATGTCGGGCTGGAGATTCTCTCTCATACCGGTTTCTTTGTTCTACTTCGGGGTGTCGATCTATCCATTTTTTACGGAATACTTCGCCGTCATCGTTGTCTTGAGGCTCCTGGCCGACTTTTTGGTCATCCTCAACCCCGTGAGGCGCTTTCGCCAATTCAGCCTCATCCCTTATCTAATTTTTTTTGAGATCAATCTCGTCCTGATGGTCATCTATTTGGGCGTGCCCCTGACCTTATCCAAAAAGATCAGATGGAAAGGCCGCGTCGTTGAGTAGACCCGAGGGAGGCTTGACACGATCCTCGCAATTCTGCTCCCTGTTTGTTTAATGATTTAGAAACTTATATAAAACAAGTTGAAACCATGATTTAATAGGTCCGTGCGTTCGCTGATGACGACGATGGAGAAAGCCAGAGGCATTATCGTCCGTTCATTAACCCCCAACAGACCTTATCACGCTCAATGGATGCTCACAAGGAGATGCAACTACCGCTGCAGAGGATGCAACGTTTGGCAGGAACAGGACGCGACAGGACTGCCAACCAGAAAAATCAAGAAAGGATTAGACATCCTCAAAGACCTTGGCGTCGTGGAAATTGTGCTTTCTGGTGGAAACCCTCTTCTGAGAGAAGACATCGGCGAAATAATAGAGTATTCTTCACGATTGTTCATTACAACGGTGTACGACAACGGAAGCATGGCCGCCCAGAAGATTGATGCACTGCGCCATGCTGACTTCGTCGCAATTTCTATAGACAGCTTGGACCCTAGTAAAAATGACTACATCAGAGGCGTTCCAGGCGCATTAAAGAAAGCAATGCAAGCAGTCGAAAAACTGAGCGAAGCAGGAATTCGTGTAGGCGTGGCACCAACCATTTCCCAGCTCAATCTGTACGAAATAACTGACATCACCAACTACTTTCTGGCAAAGAAAATCCCAGTGTGGTACGGCTTCTACTCTTTCGATCCGTCGGAAAAACGAGATCAATTATTCAAGATTGGAAAACAAAACGACGAATTTGTGATAACAGACAGAAACGCCATGGTTAACCTGTGCGACTCTCTCGGCGCGCTCAAAAGGAAAAACGGTCAGATCCTCATCACAAACAGAATACTCGAAGCCGTAAAAACCCTCTACTCGGAGAACAAGAGGACATGGAGATGTCACGCGCTTCAAAACTTCCTCATGATAGACAACCTTGGCAGAGTTGCCGGTTGCCATCTTAACGATCCAGTAGCATTCATTGATGACCTCCCCGATCTCTGGAACAGCGACAAATTCGAAGGTCTAAGACATCGCTACGGCAACTGTACACGATGCACATATCTCTGTTACATTTTTTATTCTCTCCACGGAACGGTTGTGGGCAACCTGCGAGTAGCGGCCGACAGATGGAGAAGCGCAACACTATTCTTGAAGAAGAAACCAATATCAGATCATTGATCCAATAAATCCTCGTATATTCTTTTGAGCTTTCTTCCGACCGCTTCCAAGGAATGCTCCTCCGCCATATGTCTCCCATTTCCGACATTTGTTTCTGAGGGATTTATCTTCAATAAGGATTCTGATACACTCGGCAAATTCATCATTGTCGTCGGCCTTTAGACAATTCATTCCGTGGACAAGCCAATCCTGATATACCTGCAACGCTCTCACAATGACCGGCTTCCCGACTGCGGCAGCCTCTAAGATCGCCATCCCTTGGTTCTCAGCATAGGAGGGAAACAAGAAAATATCACCCGCGTTATAAGCCCCCTCGATATCGGGAACATATCCCAAGAACCGGACATTGCTCGGGAGATTGCGGAACTGTTTCCCAATGGAGAAAGGCCGTGCCGTCAGCCATGTTTTGAATTTTTTCCCACACCATATAAATTGATGCTCCGGAAATCGTCTGGCCATTTCAATGAAATCAAATATGCCTTTTCTTGGAAAAACAAATCCGACCGAGAATATCACCTCCCTTCGAAGGCCATATCGTCTTCGGAAGATGTCCCCTTTTATTTCGGATCGGGTGAACGTCTCTAAATCGACCCCGTTATCCATGACTTTGATGGGCCTTTTCACATGATAAGATTCAATGAGCGTTCTCGCGAATTCGCTCGGGCACAAAACCATATCAGCCAGGTGATCAAGGAGTTCGTCCAATACAGAAAAAACGGATTCACGAGCGGGGAGTTCGTTCTATCCTGTTTGGTCAGTGATGGGCAGCTGCAAAGGGAAGAAGCGCTCGACATCATCCGTCACAAGTCGGAGATCTTGGATCACGAACCACCTGGATTGCAGGACTTCCTTGAGGCAATCCACATGGGCAGCGATGACTTTGAGAGGATACTAACAGAAAAGTCATCTTATCGCCCCCCCTGGTATCATGGCGAAAGGAGCGCTTTGGGTTAGTATCACGGACCAGTCGGCCACCGGAGGGATCCCCTGAGCAGGGGTTTTCATCTGCCTGCACTGGCCCGCTATCGTGTTGAAGGCGAAGGACCGGACGCGGCCGTCGAGCGTCACCGTCTCGATCCTGGGAGGAAGTCCCGGCTTGGCCACGATCCCGATATCGAGTGGAGTCTCGAAGAGCGTCTCGCCGGCCTGAACCTGCCGGATTTCGACGGTCAGGACGCCTTCTCCGAACGACCAGGATCCCGTGATCTCGGGTTGGCTGGGCGAGTAGACCCACTGCCGGAAGAACCCGCCGAGCGGACGGCCGGAAACTTCCTCCATCACCGCGCGGAAGTCCTCGGTCAGGGCGTTGCCGTCGCGGAAGCGGGCGGAGTAGGTTGAAACGCCCTTTCAGAACGTCTCGTCCCCAACCTGCCGGCGGAGCATGTGCAGAACCCAGCCGCCCTTCTGGTAGCTGTTCGTGCTCAGGATGTGATGGTCGAGGCTTCGCTGCCGGTCAAAAAACCGCCGAACAGACCGATGAACGCGACCACGCCTCCGTAAGCGCCCTTGAACAGGGCGGACGAGCCGTCCGCCAGCACCCGGACCATGCTGCTCACGGTGTAGTCTTCAGTCAATTGCAATCGGTTTTTCCACGGCTGGACTTTGAACGGCTCGTCAGGCAGACCGGCGCCGAGTTTGCGGCCAAGGGTTTTTCCAGTTGGGGCCATTATGTCGCGATGCCCTTTACTTCGAGATTGTGACCGGGAGCGCGCTTACGCTCGGGGTCATCGCCGCCATCCAGACCTTCGGGGACCGGATCAATCTTCACGTGCACCTCCATTTTCTGGTGACCGAGGGCGGGGTGGACGAGGCAGGGGTCTTCCATAAGATCCCCCGGATCGACGACTCCCGGCTGGCCGAGATCTTCGCCCGGGAGGTCCTGGCGATGCTTGTCCGCAAAGAGCTGCTGAGCCCGGAATCAAGGGACGAGCCTTCGGCTCGCCACTCGCCCGTGGCTTATTTTCACGGGCGAGTACGGCGGAAGTGGCCCCCCGGACAAAGCCCAGGACCCCGGCCGCCGTGGGCCGAGCGCATTCTCTCCTGGCGACACACCGGCTTCAACGTCCATAGCCTGGTCCGGGCCAAGACCAAACCGGAGGCCGAGCGTATCGGCAAATACATGATCCGGCCGGTTCTCTCCCTGGAGCGGCTGACGTTTCTGGAACCCGAGGGCAAAGTCGGTTACCGGCATGGGGAGAAGGGTGCCGAGCAGGAGACGATGGATTATCTGGAGTTCATTGCCCGGGTGACCTCGCATATTCCCGACAAGGGTCAGGTGACTGTCCGATACTACGGCCTGTATGCCAACGCCCACCGAGGGAAGGTCCGGAAGGCGGGTTCGAGTCCGTCGCCTCTGTGGATCGCCGAGGAGGAGTTCCGGCGACTTCCTTCCAAAGGTTGGGCGGCCCTGATTCGGAAGCCTCATTGAGGACTGCGAAGCGCTGCCATGATCCGGAAAGTCTACGAGGTCGACCCGATGCTCTGTCCTGATTCGGAAGCCTCAAGGAGGACTGCGAAACGCTGTCCCAAATGCGGGGGACAGATGAAAGTCATCGCTTTCATCATGGATTATGCCGTCGTGGACCGGATCATCGACCACCTACGGGATAAGGATTTGCTTTTTCGCTTTGCACGACTTACGCTCCAATTAAGCGGGGAATCGACGCTCCCCATCACGAAAAAGGATAATCCCGGACGCGGATCGAGTCCGCGCTAAGACCTAATTCTTAGCCAGAATATCGAGCAAATCGTCTTTGGACAGACCGCATTGTTTCAAGATGCCAAGCAGGGTCCCTTTCGCTAGTTCATCGTGGAGAGGGATAACTGTTTTATGTTCGCCCTTCTGTAGGCTGACATGACTCCCCTTTTGACGGACGACCAGGAATCCCTGTTTTTCCAAGAGACGCAAGAGGTCGTATCCCGAAAGGACGGGGAGTTTAGTCACCGATGGCAACCTCGAGCGGATAAAGAATCATCTCCCCGTTGCCGTCCGGGAGGTCATCTGTCCCGAAACTCTCGAGGTAAAGCTCAACGGCTTCCTTGAGATTTGCCTGGGCTTTTTCAATGGATTTTCCCTGGCTGACGACGCCCAACTCGACACAGTGGGCGACATACCATTTATTCTCTCTGGTAATAACGGCAGTAAGCTTAATTGACACTTTTTTTCTCCCCGATGATTAATGATACGCCATCTCATCACCTGGCGTCAATTCGATTTTGTCAAAACACGGTTTCGACGCGGATGCCGCGGGCGCGGAGGGCCTTCGCCTGACGCGCCGATTGTGTCCGGAGGGGTATAAGGATTTGCTTTTTCGCTCCACACGACTCCAGAGCGAGGACCGGCCGGATCATGTACTTGCCCACCCGCTCGGCCTCAGGCTTAGTCTCGGCCCGGACCCGGCTATGGACCGAAAATCCCGTATGCCGCCAGGAGAGAAGCCGCTCGGCCCACTCGGGGCTCAGAAGCTCCTTGCCGACCAGGAGCCGGAGGACCTCCCGGCCGAAGATCTCCGCCAGCCGCGCGTCGTCGATCCGGGGGATCTTATGGAAGACCCCCGCACTCATGACCCGTTTCCGGTTCATGAGTACAGGCGAAACGCCGCCTCGTCCACCCCGCCCTCGGTCACCAGAAAATGGAGGTGCACGTGAAGATTGATCCGGTCCCCGAAGGTCTGGATGGCGGCGATGACCCCGGGCGTAAGCGCGCTCCCGGTCACAATCTCGAAGTAACAGATCAACGACCGGAGAGCGCAACGGCAGAGATCGCCCAGGAGACGGCGATTGAACTTGAAGAAGACCCGCAGCCTCTTGGGGATGGTGAAGACGACCTGGCGATGCGGCACGTCCAAGAGAAGCGTCTCCCGCATCCATTCCCCCCACTCCTCAAGGCGCTTGGCGTGACACGAGGGACAGAATCCCCGAGTCCGGCAGGAGAACATGACCAGCCGCTCCTCCCGGCAGTCGGGACAGCGGATCCGGGCGAAGCCGCATTTCGGGTTGCCGCAATCAAGATACCGCTCGACCACTTCCTTGATGATCGGCCGGAAATACCCGCCCTCATTCGCTTCGCGCCTGAGGACTGCAAAGCCCGTAGGTCCGCTCAAAGCGTTCCTCGTATTCCGCCACGAACCTCTCGAAATGATGGAACAGCACCCGGTAGAGGACGGTCCGCTCCGGATGTCGAGGGCGATAGATTCCCGGCACATCCGAAACGCTGATTCATAAAACGTGCCGGGGGATTGCATGAGGGAATCCGCAAGCCGAACCTGGATTTCGTCAACATAAGGCGTCGCTGCCGAAAAGGCAGTGATCGACCAATCAGATAAAAATCCCCCGAAAATGAAAAAGGGGAGTTGGCCTGCGCCCGGATTTCGGGCATTGAGTTGAATGCGGGCGCGCCTTCATTTTCCACTTTATTCCCGGGAGGATTCGGGTATAATTGTCGTTTCCCAGGAAAATCCGATGGAGATGTCTTTGATCCGGAGAATAGCCGCAGCCGCCCTAGCCCTTCTCGCTTCCGCCCCCGCGGCGTTCTCGGACGTCGTGATCGCCGAACGCGGCCGGCCGCGCGCCTTGATCGTCGTGCCGCCCGAGGCGCAAGAGGCCGAGCTTTACGCCGCCGAAGAGCTGGCCCTCCACCTGCGCGCCGTCACCGGCGGCGTCTTTGAAATAATCCACGGCGCGGGCGCCGGAAACACGTCCGGCCGACTCCTAGTGGGCCCGGCCGCGGCCCGCTTGGCCGATCCCGCGTTCGACGTCTCGCGCCTGGCTCCCGAGGAAGTCATCGTCCGCGCTTCCGGATCCGATCTCATTCTTGCCGGCGGAAGCCCTCGCGGGACTCTTTATGCCGTCTATACCTTCCTCGAAGAGGTTGTCGGCTGCCGGTGGTGGACCCGGACCGCCAATCATGTGCCCTGGCGACCGACGCTCAAGATCGGCGCCACGGCGATCCGGTTCAAGCCCCCTCTCGAATACCGAGAGCCCTACTGGTACGTCGCTTTCGATCCGGCTTGGGCGGCGCGAAATAAAGCCAACGGCAGCCTGGCCGGAGGCGACGAGCGCCGTGGAGGCCGGCAAATCTACGAAGGTTTCGTTCACACGTTCTATCCGCTCATTCCTCCCGGCGTCTATTTCAAGGATCATCCCGAATGGTTCAGCGAGATCGGCGGAACGCGCCGGTCCGAAGGCGCCCAGCTCTGTCTGTCCAACGAGGAGATGAGGCGGGAACTGGTCAAAAACTTGAAGGCCCGGCTCCGCGCCAATCCCAGGGCGACGATCGCTTCGGTCTCCCAGAACGACTGTCAAGGCGCCTGCGCCTGCGCGCGCTGCAGGGCTGTCGACGAAGAGGAAGGAAGCCCGGCCGGCTCTCTCCTGCGCTTCGTCAACGCCGTCGCTCAGGATATCGAGGTGGAATTTCCCGACGTCGCGATCGATACTCTGGCCTATCAATACACCCGAAAACCTCCCCGGTTCGTCCGTCCCCTGCCGAACGTCATCGTCCGGCTGTGCAGCATCGAATGCTCCTTCAGCCGGCCGCTCGACCATCTGAAGAACAAGGCCTTTTTCGACGATCTTGAAGGCTGGTCCAGGATCGCGGGCCGTCTGTATATTTGGGACTATACGACCGATTTCGCCCACTACGTTCAGCCCCACCCGAACTATCCTGTCTTGGCTCCCAACATCCGCCTTTTCGCCGGCCGGAACGTCCGGGGGATTTTCGAGCAGGGCGCCTACCAATCATGGGGCTCCGAGATGGCGGAAATGCGGGCTTGGGTGTTGGCCAAGCTGCTCTGGAATCCCACCCTCGACCCTGGGAAGCTCCGGCGGGAATTCCTGCGGGGGTATTTCGGTCCGGCAGCCGGCTCGATCGCCGAATATCTCGACATTCTCGAGACGGCCGTTCTCGCCGCCGACGATCCTCTCGGCTGCTATTCCCCGCCTCAGGCCAGGTTCCTATCCCTGGATACGCTGGAGAAATCATGGGCCGTTCTCCAAAAAGCCGAGCGAAAGGCCAGGCCGATCGCAGAATACGTTCGACGCGTTCGGCTGGCGAAGCTCCCCATCGCCTATGTCGTCCTGGCCAAGTGGGATGCGTTGAGGGAGGAAGCGGCCGCCCGCGGCCGGCATTGGCCGTGGGCGCCGCGGCGCGGCGATCTCCTGGCGTGGTTTCTCGACGCCGCCCGCGCCGAGGGCGTGACGATGATCTCTGAAGGACAGACGCTGGACGATTGGGCCGCCAAAAATAAATAGGGTCAAAGAGTGCGTGGGATCGCGACCTTCAACCTCAAGGATTTCAGTCGCCTCGGTCTGCCGACAGTTCGATTCTGAGCCCAGCCGCCGCGAGATCCGGATGCCGAAGACCAAATCAAAGAACATCAGATACGAAATCGCGAACGATATTCAAATCCGCTTCGCCGATATCGTTCGGACCCTGGGCTTCCATCATATCGATCTGGAGAAGGTTGTTTGCCTCAGAAGCCATGGCTCCTCGGCGAGACGGGTCGTCGCCCGCTGTCACGGGATGAGCAAAGTCCTGCAGATCGCCATGGGGGTCAAAGCCTTCTATGTTCTGGAGTTCATTGCCGAACGTTTCGACGGCCTCAGCGACAATGAGCAGGCCGAAACGATCATCCACGAAATGATGCACATTCCGAAGAATTTCGGGGGCGGCTTCCGGCATCACGACCATGTCACGGCCAAGAACGTGAAGGGAATGCTCGAAAGATACCGGGGGGCCAAGCGCTAGGGTTTTCGGCGTTCCCGATTTGATCGAAAACATAGGGCCGAAGCCCGGGAAAGGCGCCGCCCTCCTTATTTTAAGGGGATTTGATGCGGTTATTTTATTTTGGGGGGATTTCCAATCGATCACTCGAGGGCGCGAAAGACCGCGGTCGCAATCTCGATGTCCTGAACGGCCACTCCCGTGAGATCGACCACGGTGATCTGGCTTTCCGAGGTCCGGCCTCTTTCCTTGCCGGAGACGATGGCCCCCAGCTCAATACATCTTTTCTCTCGGATTCGGCCCGCTTCGAGCGCCTTGTGGATCTCTCCCCGGAGCCGGCATTGGGAGAGGCTGTCGGCCACGATCATGTCGGCCTTGGCCAAGATTTCCGGATCGAGCTCTTGCTTGTCCGGAGTGTCGGATCCGACGGCAGTGATATGGGTTCCCGGCCGCAGGTCGGCGGCCGAGAGGATAGGCGTTTTCGAGGGCGTCGCCGTGACGACCAAGTTACAGGTTTTCAGGATCGCCGCGGCATGTGAAGTGGTTTCCACCGAAAAACCGCGGGATTCCATGTCCCGTTCATAATTCTCGAGCTCTTCCGTTAGGGGTCCCCAGACCAGGACGTCCCGGCAGGCCGAGACGCGTGTCAACCATTCGAGCTGGAGCCGGGCCTGGACGCCGGCGCCGACGATGCCGATGCGCTCGACCTTTCGAGGCGAGCAGTATTTTGCCGCCACGGCGCCCGCGACCGCGGTCCGGATATCGGTCAGATGGCCTTCGTCGAGAAGGATGGCTGCGGGTTCGCCGGTTCGCTGCTTGAAGAGCAGCATGCAGCCGTTGCCCGACGGCAGGCCGATCGAGCGGTTGCCGTAGAATCCAGACGCGATCTTTATGACATAGAACTCTTCCCCTTCGATGTAGCCGGACTTGATGTGGACTTCGCCTTTGTCCAAGATCAATTCTCCGACCGGGGGAACGGTCGCCCGGCCCGAAGAATAAGCGGCGAAGCCTTCTTCGATGGCTGGGATCAGGTCCAGCGAGGGAAGGATCTCTTTGATCTCCGCGAGCGTCGCGATCTTCACGTGCTTCCTTGAGGCGCGGTGCTTATTTATTCCGCAATTCCATGAGCAGATCGTGGATCCGGCCGAGCGCCGGGGTCAGGTAATCGTGCGGCAAGCCGAAACTGATGCGGACGAAATGGTCCAGGCCGAAATGGTCTCCGGGTACGATAAGCACCTTTTTTTCTTCGCGCAGCCGTTCGGCGATTCGGGTGGAGGGAATGTCCAGGCGGTAATGGACAAAGGCGATCGCCGCCGCCTGCGGCGGGGTGGTGCTGAGGATCTCCCGATGTTCGCCGATCCATTTTTCCAGGACGGGGAAGCCTCGGCGGATAAAGCTCCGGGCGCGTTGGATGAGGCGCGGCCGGACACGGGGGGATAGGGCGATCGCCGCCAGATGGTTCGAAAGCATGGTGGCGCTCAAGGTCAAATATTCATGCCTCGCCCAGATCTCGTCGACGACAGGGGCCGGGCCGACGACCCAGCCGATCCGGAGCCCCGGCAAGCCGTAAGCTTTGCTCAGGCTGCCGACGGCCAGAACCTTTTCGTACTTTCCGTAGAACGACGGCGTCTGCTCGTCGGTCAAACGCTCGGCTCCGGCGTACACCTCGTCCGCCAGGATCCAGGCCCCGACCCGGCGGGCCGTTTCGATGATGGCCTCCATTTCCTCATTCTTGAGGATATAGCCCGTCGGATTGTTCGGATTGCAGATCGCGATCAGCTTCGTTTTCGCGGTCACCGCTTTCTTCAGCCCGTCGAGATCGGGCGCCCACCCGTTCTTCTCGTCCAGGGAAAAGGTCTTGAGATCGAGATTCAGGTTCTTGGCCAGACCCCAGATCTGCATGTAATTCGGCAGCATGACGACGACCTCGTCACCGGCCGAAAGCAAGCCCCAGAGGATGTCGTAATTGGCTTCGATCGCCCCCACGGTCACCAGGACGTTTTCC
>Ga0315297_10001503_pt1 | contig 14421 bp, 15 predicted proteins | sample YL17G15_0_MG_FD_203628 | JGI IMG/M metagenome (GOLD analysis project Ga0315297, IMG submission 203628) | Sediment microbial communities from Yellowstone Lake, YNP, Wyoming, USA - YL17G15_0 | ecosystem: Environmental > Aquatic > Freshwater > Lake > Sediment | place: USA: Wyoming | collected... | reverse complement strand
GCCGCTGGGCCCGCTGAGGCCCTTGAGAGACCTCTTCGGACTTCGGGTTTATGCGTACTGCCAATCGGCGGCATCTCTGATGCGGTTCACGTAACTTCTCAGGAAGATCCGCTGCATTGCGAGAGCAGACGTACTGAAAGGAGTCGTCGTGAAGAAGGTTCTTCGAGTTGGCGTGCTCGCCCTGGCAGGTGTCGCCGCTGTGCTCCTTGTCGGTGCCGCGTGGGCTGGCACAGCCCGCGAGGCCAAGTCCGCCACGCAAGTCACCCTCTCTGCGAAGCTCACCCCGTTCACCGCTGCGTTTGCTGGCCGCGCGGTCGTTCGCGCCACGAGCGACGCGACAGCGGTCATCAACGCGACGGGCGCAGGTAAGGGCAACGTCGTCGGGGCGAGCAAGATCACGGGCATCGGAGCCGGCTTCCAGGGAGATCCGTGCTCGACCTTCACCGGCAAGGGGACGATGACCGGGAAGCTCGGAAAACTCAACTTCACGCTCAACCCTGGCGCCAAGGCGTGCTCTGCGTCTTCGGATCCGAACAAGAACGCCATCACAGCGACAGCGAAGGTCACGGGCGGGACGCTCAAGTTTAGAAAGGCACGTGGAACCCTGAAGATCACCGGGATCTACGACCGGGGTACGGGCAAGTTCACGGCGACGTTCAAGGGCGCGATCACGTTGTGACGGCGCTTTCGGGCGGTGGCTGCCGGCGATCACCGAGGTATCGCCTGCAGCTGGCGCCCGGCGCCATACATCCGGCCGCTCAGACCGGTCGGTCTGTATCGATGCGCGTCTCCCTGAGTGGCGAGGGGGAGACGCGAGCGAGTCGCGCGACCGATCCGGGCAGCCACCAGTTGAACCGCCCGAGCACTGCCATCGCGGACGGGACGAGCACCGCCCGGACGAGCGTGGCGTCGATCAGTACCGCGAGGGCGAGCCCGAGCCCGAGTTGCTGGAGACCCGCTATCCGACCGACGACGAATCCGATGAACGCTGCTGCCATGATCGCCGCCGCCGCCGTGACGATTGGCCCGGTTCGCTGGAGCCCGTGCGAGATCGCCCGTTCGTTGTTCGGAACGTGGTCCCACGACTCGCGCATGCGGGACACGATGAAGACCTCGTAGTCCATCGAGAGGCCGAAGAGCACCGCGAACAGCAAGATCGGCACCCACCCTTCGATCTGGCCTTGATGCAGGCCGAGTGTCTCTGCGCCTATCCCCCACTGGAAGATGACGACCAGCAACCCGAAGACGGCCGCCACCGTGAGAGTGTTTAGGAGTACCGCCTTGAGTGGGATGAGCAGTGAGCGAAAGGAGCGGAGCAGCACGACGTACGTGACGATCAGGGCTGCGAGGACGATCCAGGGGAACGCGCCGTAGGCACGTGCGAGGAAGTCCACACCCAGCGGCGGCGCACCGCCGGTTACGACGTCGACGTCGGAGGGGAAGCGCGCTGCCGGAATGTCCCGGCTGCGCAACCGCTCCACGAAAGCGCGCGTCGAGCTCGCTCCATACTCCTCTCTGCCGGCGGCGATTAGGCGCGCATAGCGCGCCGTCTCGTCCACGTATGGCGACTTCTCCCCGCTGCCGAGCGCGACAAGCTCGAAGTCGTTGAACAGGCGGTCGCCAAGGCGGTCGATCGAGCGGCGCACGTCGGCGCGACGCGCACCGTCAGCCTGTCCCGTATCGACGATCACCGACGTCGGGGTCACGATGCCGGGGCCGATCCCCTTGCGGAGCACCGAGTAGCCCCGCGACGATTCGAGTGACGGCGGGATGCCCGATAACGTCCCTGGCGTCACCTCGATCGCAGCCGCGGGAGCCGCCGCGGCGAGAAGGAGCACGACACCACCGACGAGGTACGGGACGGGCCGCCGTGTGATGGCCCGGGCGAGTCGCGCCCAGAGCCCGCGGTCGACGTCGCGCTCGACCGGGTGAGAGGACCGGGCGAGCCCGAGTCGGCTCTGGAACCTAGCGGCGATGTTGATCCGGCAAGTGCCGCGGCGTCCGAGCACCGAGAGGAGCGCAGGCTGCAGCGTCAGCATCGCCACGATCGACGCGAGCGGGATGAGCAGGGCACCGATCCCCAGGGAGCGGACGAACGGAACGGGGACGAGCACGAGGAGCCCCAGCCCGATCGCAACGGCGGTGCCCGAGACCACTGTCGTCCTCCCGGCGGTGGACATCGTTCGGACAACAGCCTCGTCCTCGGCCTGTCCGCTCGCCAGCTCCTCGCGGTAGCGCAGCACGACGAGGAGCGAGTAGTCGATTGCGAGACCGAGCCCGATTAACCCCACGAGGCTCGTGACGTAGGTTGCGATCGTGATCGCGTGGGCGAGGACGTACACAGCGGCAAGAGTCGCGGCGATTGAGCACGCGGCAAAAACGAACGGAACGACGACGGCGCGCGACAGCCCCAGCACGATGAGTAGGACGACGAGGCCAACCGCGAGCGCGACGGCCTCGCCATGCCGCAAGTCCTCGGCGATGACCGGGTCAACGTCGCGCTGAATGGCGGGCTGTCCTGTGACGAGAGACTCAGAGCCGCCACCGGCCGCGAGCGCCCGGCGCAGCGAGTCCGTGTACCGCTTGGCATCCTGGATCTCCAACGAGGTGGAGACATCGCCGAAGAGGATCGCGGTTCCGTCCCGAATCTCTCCGGCCCTCCCAGTCGGGACGACCGCTGAGACGGCTTCGAGGCGTGCCTGCAGTCGGCGTCGCAGCGCCTTGTCAGAGGGATCGTCGACGGGGAACACGACGGTGAAGGTCCCCTCGGGCCGCTCGTCGAATGCGCGAGCGAGGATCTCTCCCGCACGGTCGGCGTCGGTGCCGGGTACCGCATACGACGTCGCAAGGAGGGGGGGCAGGCGGCTGGCGGCGACCACGCCGACGACGAGTACGAGGAGCCACCCGGCAAGGACGACGAGGCGAAATCGGATTACGCCACGAGTCCAGCACTCGAGCACGGGGCCGAGGGTACAGCGCGCACTGTGCGAAAGGAGTGCCGCACGGTTGAGCCCTCCAAAGAGAGGAGCCGCGACGCGCGCGGCTCCTCTCTTTGGATGGTGCGGCGATCAGCTACTTCACAATCGTGTATGCGAAGTGATAGGCGGGAAGCCGATACCCGAGCGCAAGCAGCGGGTAGTCGGTGCGGTACGTCAGGAACGGCGTCCCGCCGTACCAGATGTCGTTGCCAGCCTTGTCCTGCTTGTAGATCGTCGGAGTGATATCGACGATATGCGTGCCCGGCTCGCCGGTCGCGATTATCTGCAGCACGGTGTCCCCCGCGCTGAAGAACCCGCAGACGTAGCCGATGTACGCGTTGTCGACGGTCACCGCGAGGATGTTGTCCATCTCGGTGAACCCGACGCCTTTGAGGTGGATCTTGATCAGATCGCCGCGCTTGAACCTCTTGCCGTTGATCCCGCCCTTGTAGAGGCTCTGGTCGACCCGATAGGGCACCGACGCCTTTGTCTTCCCTTCCTGGAGGATCTCGATCGTGTGCCAGCCTCCGAGGTCGTCCGGGACCGTCAGCGCCGTCCGGATGTTCCCCGACGCAGGGACGGTCACGTTCGTCAAGGGGGTGTAGGCAAGCGTGTACCACCCGAGCGCGTTCTCGTGGGCCGTGTTCCACTGGATCGTTGCCGCACCCGGGGTGAGGCCCGTCGCCATCAGCTCGACCTTTGAGCCGACCGTGCCGGACTTGGCGGAGGCCTTCGCCGTCACGCCGTCGATCGTCGCCGTCCCGGACGTCGTACGCTCCGAGCTCGTCGGCTTCACCTTGATCGGCCACACGACCTTGGTGGGTGGCGGGCCGGCGTCCTTCGTGACGGTGAACGTGTAGCGCTTGAAGCCCAGGTAGTCCACGGCGGATTGCTCGATATTCAGGAACGGTGTCGTTGCGCTGGCCGGCAGGAGCTCGAGGACGTGCTTCCCGGGCGGCCCTGCGGCGCGGATCGTTGCCGTCGCCTGACCGCGGGTGGTCACGGACGAGAGGAATCCGACATACCTGTTGTCCCAGATCACGCCCACGGTGTCCATGTACGGCTGCGCGCCGAGCCCGTTGAGCTTGATCGTGATCGTCGTTCCGATGGGGCCCTTGAGAGGCTTGACGCTGTATGTCCGCTCGACGAGGACCCCGCCCTTCGCGAACTGCGTGCCGTTCGAGACCGCGTAGATGTCGTGGATCGCTCCGTAGTCCTGGGGCATCTTCATGGACAGCCTGAGATTCCCGGAACCATCCGTGCGACCCTTCGCGATGACGACTTCCATCGGGGTTATCACGCGCCCGTAGAAGTCGACGCTGACGGGGAGGACGTCAAGCTTGTACTGCTTCGTCGCGGTGCTCCACGTGATATCGAGGTTGGTGTTCGCTGGGAGCCCGCTTCCGGTGAGGACGAACGGTGTGCCAGGAGGGCCCGTGTCGGGCGTCGCCTTGAGGATTCCGAGCTTCGCCGCAGGCTTCGCCGCAGCGGCAACGGGGCCGGGAAGGCCCGCGACGCCCGGAATCGTGGGCGGCGTCACGGGGTGCGGCTCCCCCGGCGCAACCTGCGGTGCCACCACGGCCACGAGCAGCGCGAGCAGCGCGAGCAGCGCAAGACGACGGCGTATGGCCGTTTTGTACATCAATGTGTTCCTTCCTTCGATTGGGGCTACGGAGTGATCTGCCACTCGGTGCCGGGGACGACCGGGTTGTAGACAACCCACTTGCCCGTCTTCTTCGGCTTGGCGGCGATGTCGAACTTGAACGTGCCGAGCGGATAGTCGCTAGGAACGATCCAGGTGGTGGCCCACAGCCACGGAGATGTGGCGTCGGGCTTACCGCCCTGCGGCTTGTACGGCATGGTCAGATCGGGCTGACCGGCGACCCGGAGAACCACCCTGCTCATGTCCTTGCCGGTCATCACCTTGCCGGTCTTGGCATCCGTGATGTACAGGCGGAACACGATCTGGTTCCCGCGGCGGAACACGCTCGAGTCGGCGCAGTAGACGGTCGGCCTCACTTTCGAGCCGTGACCGAAGAGCGTCTGCAGGTTGAACGTGTAGTCGAGGGTCGCCGAGGGGTACGGGTTCATCGGAAACGGCGGGTCGGCCGCGATCGCGGGCACGGCAACCGCAAGCGCAACGACTGCTGCCATAGCAACGACGAGCGTTCTGAGAGCTTTCATGCCGCTCCTTACTTTCGGTTGCGAGAAGTATTGGCAGATTGTGGCAGCGATACTAGCGCGTCCATAGGGGGGACTTGCGTACAGGGTTTGCGGACAATCCGCAAACCCCCGCAGCTCACCACCTCGCACGCGAGAGGTCCGCACCGCTGACCGGACCCCGTTCGTCGGTCCACTCGCGCAGTTCGGCGCGCAACGCGTCATCGCGGTCGCTCTTCCGCGGCCGGTGGCGCTGGGTGGAGCGGTGCTGGCCGGTGGCGGCACGTCCGCCGCTCAGACACGGAAAGCCGCTCTTGCAGCATGTGCACGGCCTTGCGTCTGCGCGTCGGGCTCACCAGTTTCCCTTCGCGACCTCCTTCAGCGCGTCGATCTCGAGCAGCCGCTCGGCGAGCATCCGCTTCAGCTTCCCGTTCTCGCGCTCGAGCTCCTTCAGGCGCTTCGCATCGTCGGCCTTCAACCCGCCGTACTGGGCCCGCCAGCGGCGCAGCGTCTGCTCGGAGACCTCGAGCTGCTTCGCCGCTTGGGCGACGTCCTGGCCCTCCCCGAGCAGCCTGTCCGCCTCCCGCAGCTTCCTGATCACCTGCTCCGGCGTGTGCCGGCGTCTCCTCTGTCTCATCGCTCCGATTGTCCTCCTTGCCCGACATGTGGGCGGTAAGACTCTCGCAACGACCGGACTGATTTCAGGGGGTCAGGTCACTGCAGCAGGCGCGCACGCTTCGCGGACAACGTGGAGGTATGCGACCCCTAGGATGCCGTCGTGAGTCGCTCGAGCCGCGTCCTCTTCGGGATCGCCGCCCTCGCTACGTGCGTCGGCGGGTTGAGCGTGCTCGCGGGTGTGTCACTGGCGTCGCCCGCTGAGGGCGGAACCGCTGTTCCGGCCGGAAGTCCGGCCGCCGGCCGCGGGGTCTTCGTCTCGTTCGGGTGCGGGGGGTGCCACGCGCTGACCCCCGGGGTGACCTTCCCGACAACGGGCTTTTCGCTCGCCCGCGAAGCGCTGGCGGAGCGCGCGAGCGTCCTCGGCAGGCCGCTCGGGCCGTTCGTTGCCGAGGCGATCGTGGCGCCCGGCACGGACATCGCGCTCGGTTATGTCAGTGGCGTGATGCGCCCCTTCAAGGAGCTCACCCGCAAGCAGCTCGACGATCTCGTGTCGTTCCTCATCGGAGAGCCGTACACGAGCTCGCCCCCACAGCTTCCCGCCGACCCGGTTGCAGCCTGCGCGGCGCGGTCTTCGTGTCGCGCGACCGTTGCGCGGTGGACGCGCGTGGCCCAGCTTCCCCCGACCGCCGTTCCGGGCGCGAAGATCGTTGTCGCCGTCGGCTGTCTCTCGTGTCATACGTACGCCGGCTCGGGCGTCCGCTGCCCTGATCCAGACCTCACGCGGCAGGGCCTTCGCAAAAAAACCACGGCGGCACTGGTGCGGCGTCTACGCTGCCCCTCGTGCGTCCACAAGGGATCCGTGACGCCGTCGTTCGCCGCGCTGGGCGACGACAACCTGCGGAGGGTCGCGGCCTTCCTGCGCGCCTCCCGTGGAGCGAAGAAGTGACCGGACGGGAGGCGCTTCTCCGGCGGTTGGCGGTCGCCATCTGCGCAGGCATGCTCGCGCTCGTCGCAGCGGGCTGCGGCGGCGGTTCTGACAGTGACTCGCCCGCCAAAGCCGAGACCACGACAGCCACGGTTACGAACTTCACGGCGACTCAAGTCGAGAAGATCATCACCCGCACGATCAAGCCGACCCTGGCTGCGAATCTTGGCGATGGGTACACGATGACGGTCGACTGTGCCGTGGCCGAGCCAGGATTCCGGTGCGAATACCAGGCGTACGCTCCTAACGGGAAGCCGGTGAAGGACCAGCGTGTGATCTACGCCGTGACCTGCGAGGCGAGGTGCTCTTGGATACCGATCGGCTGAAGAAGCCGCTCTAGGCGTCCACGAGGGCGCGGAGGAGCGCGTCCACGATTTGCGGGTCGAACTGTGATCCGGAAGCCTCGACGAGACGACGTCGAGCCTCCTCCACGCCGAGCGTCTTGCGATAAGGGCGGTCGGTCGTCATGGCGTGGTACGCGTCACATGCGAGGACGATCCGCGACTCGAGCGGGATGTCGTTTCCGGCCAAACCGTCTGGATAGCCGCCACCGTCGTAGTGCTCGTGAGCGCTGCGGACGATGCGTCGAACCTCTTCGAGCTGCTCGATCGGCTCGAGGATGCGCTCGCCAAGGATTGGGTGCATCTCGACGATTGCACGCTCTTCTTCGGTGAGCGGGCCGGTCTTGGTGAGGATCGGCGCTGGGATCCCGATCTTGCCGATGTCGTGGAACAGCGCTCCCAGCTCGAGGCGCTTGAGCGCCTCCGACTCGAACCCGAGCTCCGTTCCGACCTTCAGAGCGAGATCGGTGATGTAGCGCGCGTGGGCTGACGTGTGCTCGTCGTTGGCCTCGAGTGCGTTTGCGAGGGCCTCGACCGTTGAGAGGAAGGTTCGTTCGAGCGTTTCGTAGCTCACCGCGCTCTGGAGTGCGAGCTTGGTCTGCCGCGCGATGCCGCCGAGGAGCTCCAGCTCGCGATCGCCGTAGACCGTCGCCTGCGGGATGGCGGCCGCGATGACGCCCCAGCGCCCGTCGACGTCGAATGGCGCGATGGCGAAGCGACCGTCCGTACCCGACGGTGGAGATGCGATCGCCGCGTAGTCCGCCGCCTCGATGAAGTACGGCTCGGTTCGGGAGAGCCAAGGCGCGAGGTGCTCTGCCGGGACGACGACGATGTCGCGTCGTTCAGGCAGCGGATCGCCTGGTACACCCGCGAGACAGGCCAGCGATCCGGTAGCCGGATCCTGGAGCCAGATCGAGGCACTGGGGCTGGAGAGGATTCGCGCCGAGCCGGCCACGACGCGCTCTGCCACCGCAGCGATCCCCTTGGCCTCGGCTACCTCCCGCCCGAACGCGAGAAGCGCCTTCGCGCTTTCGGCCTCGCGGCGCTGGGCCTCGTAGAGGCGCGCGTTCTCGAGGGCCACCGACGCGTGCCCTGCCAGAACCTCGACCACGCGTAGATCGTCGCCATCGAACTGGTTGAGGCCGAGTTTCGAAATGACAATGACGCCGATCACACGCGACCCGAATGTCAGCGGGACGGCAAGCAGCGACTCTTCGATCTCAACGGTTCCGGCGATCTGCTCGCCGGACTCGTGGTGAGCCGCGTCAAGCACGATGAGCGGTTCGCCGGTCTCTGCGACGCGCCCCGTGATGCCGCGCCCCAAGACGGTGGGGAGCAGCTCGACGGGCGAGCCGGCCTCCGCCGCGATCAACTCGCCGCGGAACGCCACCGGGACGAGGTCGTCCCCGTCGCGGAGAAATACGCGGCAGTTGTGGTAGTCGATGAGGAGGCGGAGCTCGTCCGCGATCGTGAGCCCGATCTGCGCGACGTCGTTGAGCCGCGAGAGTTTCCCCGAGAGGCTCTGGAGCATCTTCAGGTGCGCGATCGAGCGTACGTCGTCGTGCCGTATCGACGCTTCCGACGGGCGTTCGCGCTCGGCGTCGTCGAACGAAACGATGAGGCCCTTGCCGCGGGTCTTCGCGGTCATCATTGCCGCTTCCGCGCACGCGACGAGCTCGCGAGGGTTAGCTGCGTGCTCAGGGCCGACAGCGATTCCCGTCGAGACCGTGAGACGTCCGGCTGCTTCGGCCTCGAGCTTTCCGAGCTCCTCCCCGATGCGTTCGGCGAGCACCATCGAGCTGCGGAGGTCCCCGGACGGCAGGATCACGCCGAACTCCTCGCCGCCGACCCGGCACACGACGTCGCTCGTACGGACCGTCGCCCGCAGGACATCGGCGACCTGACTGAGGAACTGGTCGCCGATCCCGTGGCCGTAGACGTCGTTGACCTTCTTGAAGTCGTCGAGGTCCAGCATCACGAGAGCGACCGTGTCGTGCTCCGCGGAGGCGCGCATGAGTGCATGGCGCAGGCGATCGTGGAAGGCGCGGTGGTTGTAGAGGCCCGTTAGCGCATCGGTCTCCGCCTGGTGCTCGAGTCGCGCCCTGATGTGGGCGTTGTCGATGGCAAGTGCAGCCGCGTCGCCGAAGCGCTTCGCGAGGAGGAACTCCTCGTCCGTGAACGCCACATCCTCGCCGACGCGGTAGATGTTGAGCGTTCCCTTCAGCTGGCCGCGGGAGATCAACGGCACTGCGATGAGAGCTTCGGGCTCGACGGGAGTTCCCGGGACGAAGCGCACACGGGGATCGAGGTGAGCCTTGTTCGCAAGCACGGCCTCGCGGTGCTCGACGGCCCAGCCGGTGATCCCCTGGCCGAAGGAGAACGTCTCGCTCATGACCTCGTCTGCCCACTTGCTGCGCGCGAGCACCGGAATGAGCTCGCGCTTGGCCTCGTCGGCCTCGTAGATGTGGACGTCCTCGTACGGGATGAGCTCTGCGAGCGTGTCCGCGATGCGGTCGAGCAGTGCGTCGAGGCTCTGCTCGGAGAGCACGTCGTGGAAGATCTCGGCCAACCGTCGGTACGGCTCCGCCGAGCCCGTCGAGACGAGGCTCATCTGGGGCCGCGGAGCAGGGTCGATGCGCGCAGGGTCGGACATACGGGTTCGCTTCTGACGTCATCGGACTGCCGCCGGTTGCGCTTGAGCGCGCCTCTGCGAAGATCCGGCGACGATGGAGGTATACGACGACGCCCGGGTCGCGCTGCTTTCGCGGCTGATCGACCACGCACCGCTCTTTCCGCCCGCGTCGCTGCCGTTGCCCGATGCGGTCGCGGAGGACGCGCGAGCTCGCGAGAGCCGTGATGCGTTCATGCTCGCGCGGTTCGTCTGTCCAGCGACGCGGCTCGGCGAGCTCCGCGACGTCGGTCGGGGGGTCAGCGCTGTGCTCGACGGGCCGCTCCCGTCCGGTTCGAACGTCGAGGCCGTCGAGGTGCGGATGGGAGAGGAGCTCGGAACGCTGGCTGATCTCGCTCCAGAGGTCTATGTCGAGGTACTGCTCGACGATGGGCTCGAGGAGCGCCTCGATGCGCTCGCAGCACATGGGCTCCGGGCCAAGGTCCGCTGCGGCGGAGCGTCGGTCCCGAGTACCGCGGAGCTCGCCGCCTTCGTCAGCGGCTGCCGTGCGCGCAGTCTCGTGTTCAAGGCCACCGCGGGGCTTCATCACGCCGTTCGAACCAACGGAGAGCACGGCTTCGTGAACCTCCTCGCCGCCGTCGTGTTCGGCGACGAGGAGAACGCCCTGGCAGAAACCGATCCCGCCGTCTTCGGTCTCGACGCAAGCGCGTTCTCGTGGCGGGGTCGGGCTGTTTCTGCAGATGAGCTTGCAGCGGCCCGCCGGGACAGGCTCCACTCGATCGGAAGCTGCAGCTTCTTCGAGCCGGTCGAGGAGCTCGAGGCGCTCGGAGTGCTCCCCCTGTGACCGGAGGCATCGGATTCGGCGTCTTCTCCATCGAGGGAGACGCTCCTCGAGTCGGGTTCCGCGTCGGGCGCGGAATCCTCGATCTTGCGGCGGCGAGCCTCGGCGAGGTGTTCACCGCTAGGAGCCTGAACCCGTTCCTCGCTCTCGGTCGCTCGGCGTGGGAGGACACGCTGGCTCGGATCGATCAGCTCGTCACGGGCGGCGCGGAGATCATCCCGCTCGAGCAGGCGACGACGCACCTTCCCATCGAGGTCGGTGACTATGTCGACTTCTACTCCTCGCTCGAGCACGCCACGAATCTCGGTCGCCTCTTCCGGCCGGACGCGGAGCCGCTTCTCCCGAATTGGCGTCACCTCCCGGTCGGGTACCACGGCCGCGCGGGAACGGTGGTCGTCAGCGGGACCCCCGTCGTGCGGCCGTGCGGTCAGGCGAAGGCGCCGGACGATCCGGTCCCTCGGTTCGGCCCGAGCCGCCGCCTCGACATCGAGCTCGAGCTCGGTTTCGTCGTCGGGGTCGGCAGCCGTCTCGGGGAGCCCGTGCCTGTTTCGGCCTTCCGCGACCACGTCTTCGGCGTCGTTCTCGTGAACGACTGGAGTGCGCGCGACATCCAGTCCTGGGAGTACCAGCCACTCGGGCCTTTCCTCGGGAAGTCCTTCGCCACCTCGATCTCTGCCTGGATCACTCCTCTCGCACTCCTCGAGGACCGGCTCGTACCGTCACCGAAGCAGGATCCCGAGCCGCTCCCGTACCTGCGTGTCACAGGTGACTGCGCTCTCGACATCGAGCTCGAGGTGGGGCTCTCCGGCACGGTCGTGTCTCGCACGAATGCGCGCGGGCTCTACTGGACGATGCCGCAACAGCTCGCGCACGCCACCGTGAACGGCGCGTCGGTGCGAAGCGGCGACCTGTTCGCCTCCGGGACGATCTCGGGGGCGGACCACGGAAGCGAGGGCTCGCTGATCGAGCTCACGAGGAACGGCGCGCATCCCATCCGTCTCGGCGACGGAAGCACGAGGACGTTCCTCGAGGACGACGACGAGGTGGTCTTCCGTGGGCGCGCGGGCGATCTCGAGCTCGGCGAGGTGCGGGGAACGATCATGCCTGCACGCGTGTAGCTGCAGATCCGGTCTTTCCCGCAGACGGAGCGGCGTTCTCCCCGATGTGCCGGGCGGCGGACGCCGGGGACGATGCGAGCATGCGTTACCTCTTCATTCTCAACGATCCTCCGTACGGCACCGAGCGCTCGTACAACGGTCTCCGGCTTGCTCTGTCGCTGGCGAAGCGTGACGAGGTCGAAGTGCGAGTCTTCCTCATGGGCGACGCGGTCGGTTGTGCCGCTTCGGATCAGCAGACGCCAGACGGGTACTACAACCTCGAGCGAATGATCAAGGGCCTCGCGAAGAAGCGGGTGTCGGTTGCCTGTTGCGGCACGTGCCTGAAGGCTCGAGGGATCGCTGACGACCGGCTCGCGGACGGCGCGGTCCACTCCTCCCTCGAGGAGCTGACGGACTGGACGCTCTGGGCGGATCGGGCCGTCACTTTCTGAACGCGGGAGGAAAGGTTCCGGCGCGATAGAGCTGGCCCTCGAGTTGCCGGCCGAGAACGCCCTCGAGCCACCCGGAGACCTCGAGGAGCGCGCCGAGATCGATCCCCGTCTCGACGCCTTCGCGGTGAAGGAGATAGACGAGGTCTTCCGTGGCGATGTTCCCCGTCGCCTTGGGGGCGAACGGGCACCCGCCGAGCCCGCCCACGGACGCGTCGAGCACCGTCGCGCCCGCCTCGAGTGCTGCGATCGCGTTCGCGTAACCCGTGTTCCGGGTGTTGTGGAAGTGCGCTCCCACCGGAACGCCGAGCTCGACGGTCCGGGCGATCAACCCTCGTACCTCTCCCGGCACGGCGACTCCGATCGTGTCGGCGAGCAGGATGATGTCGGGCTCCAGTGCCGCCACGCGCTCGGCCAACTCGAGCACGTGGCCTGGATCCACCTGTCCTTCGAACGGGCAGCCGAAGGCGACGCTGAGCGTCACCGCGGTTCGGATTCCTCTCTCGCGTCCGCGGGCCACGATCCCGGCTGCGGCTTCGAGCGAGTCGTCCACCGCAGCCCCCTGGTTGCGCTGATTGAACGACTCCGTGACGCCGAAGGCGAAGCGAACCTCGTCGAGCCCCGCCTCCACGAGCCGGTCGAAGCCGCGCTCGTTGAGCGCGAGGCCGGCGTAGACGACGCCCTGGGCACGCTCCAGCGAGGCGACGATCTCCTCTGCACCCGTCATCTGTGGTACCCGCCGCGGGTCGACGAAGCTCGCAACCTCGATCGCCGTCACGCCGGCGACGACGAGTCGTCGAACGAGCTCCGCTCGAACATCGGGCGCGAGGATGTCCGGCTCGTTCTGGAGACCGTCGCGCGGCCCCACTTCGTAGATCGTCACCCGGGGTACGGGCTTCACACGGCCACCCTAGATGCAATCGTGGCCGATGTAGGCTGATCGCGATGCCGGGAACGATCATCGTCGGAGTCGACGGGTCAGCCGCTTCTCGCGAGGCGCTGCGCTGGGCAGCGCAGGAAGCGGGTCTTCGTGGCGCCCGGCTCGTAGCGGTCCACGCATGGGCTTTCGTTCCGGTGACACCCATCGGAGACCCGGGAATGATCCCGATGCCTGCAGTTGATTTCCCGGGGCAGCTCGAGGCCGAGCAGAAAGCCGCACACGCGGACTTCGATGCTGCGATCGCCGAGGCGCTCGGCACCGAGGCGGCGATCGAGATCGAGAAGCGACTCGTCGAGGGCGATGCCGGCGATGCTCTCGTGTCAGAGAGCGCGGGCGCCGACCTCGCGGTCGTCGGCTCTCATGGTCGCTCCGGGATCAAGGCAGCGCTCCTCGGCTCGGTCTCGAGACACGTGGTGGACCGAGCCGCATGCCCCGTGGTCGTCGTGAAGGCGCCTGGATAAGGCGAGACCATCTCGATAGGCACGTTTCGCTCTTCGGACGAGCCCTACTACTGGTGCCCGGCGGGCGAGCCCTTCAGCTCGATCAAGATCGCGTGGATGACGCAGTCACCGACGTTCTCGAGTGTATGGGGAGGAATCGGCTCCGACCACAACACGAGCGGCCTCGCTTTCGGCAGATCCATCGTCCGGGAGTCGGCCAGCAGCTGCCCGTCGGCGTCACGCCGCACGAAGTCGCCAAGACTCATGAGGTACTGGACGCCGGGCCAGCGATGCGTATGAACGGGAACCGTGTCGCCCCTCTCGACCCGCGCGTCGAGGACACGCACCCGATCGTTCTCGAGCAGCACCGAATGGTGGTCAGGAGCCGCGACAACTGCATCGAGAGAGTCCGGCCCCTCCCACCCATCCGTGCTACGCGTCACAACGACCAATCACCGCTCTGAAGCTGCGATCTTCCCAACGCAGTGAGTCTCTGTCCCGGCGCGGCTGAAGAGCGTAACGTCAAGCTTCTAGCCGAGCGCACCGGTCTTCGCTGCGAGGTCGCGGTCTCGATCCGTGATCCCACCGGCAGTGTGCGTCCACCAGCGGAGGGTCACGCGGTTGTAATGAATCGCGATGTCCGGGTGGTGGTTCTCCGCCTCGGCGAGGTCGCCGACGCGGTTCACGAACGCGAGTGCCGCAACGAAGTTCTCGAGCTCGAACGTGCGCTCCAGCGCGCGGTCGATCTCGCTCCATCCCTCGGCGGTCACGACGCCAGTATCTACGATCGGCGACACCGTAATGATCATCTCCACAGAGAATGCGCCCGCCACAGGACTTGTGCCCTTGCACGAACGGCGTGCCGGCCGCGAGCTAGTCCTCGACCTCGTCTTTCGCCCGCTTGCGAGCGCCCTCGTCCCGCTGTTCCTCCGAGCTCGGATTC
>Ga0315297_10001502_pt1 | contig 14428 bp, 9 predicted proteins | sample YL17G15_0_MG_FD_203628 | JGI IMG/M metagenome (GOLD analysis project Ga0315297, IMG submission 203628) | Sediment microbial communities from Yellowstone Lake, YNP, Wyoming, USA - YL17G15_0 | ecosystem: Environmental > Aquatic > Freshwater > Lake > Sediment | place: USA: Wyoming | collected... | reverse complement strand
AACCGATTCAGGTACTGCTCATAGGGCAGCACGGCGACGGTCTGGGCGCCGAAGAAGTCGGCGTACCAGATCCCCAGAAGGCCCATCAGCACCGGCAGGTTCTTCTCGAACGGGGCGGTGCGGAAGTGTTCGTCCATCTGGTGGAAGCCGTGGAGCATGGCGCGGAACTTGTCCGGGCCGACGGCCAGCATGGTCGAGAGGCCGATGGCCGAGTCCATCGAGAAGCGCCCGCCGACCCAATCCCAGAAGCCGAACATGTTGGCCGCGTCGATACCGAACTCAGCCACCTGCGCGGCGTTGGTCGAGACGGCGACGAAATGCTTGGCCACGGCCCTGGCGTCGTTGCCGAACGCCCGCAGGGACCACTCGCGCGCGGTCCTGGCGTTGGTCATCGTCTCCAGGGTCGCGAAGGTCTTCGAGGAGACGATGAACAGCGTTTCCGCGGGGTCGAGGTCCCGGGTCGCTTCCGTGAAGTCGGTACCGTCGATGTTGGAAACGAACCGGAAGGCCATGGTCCGGTCGCTGTAGTGCTTGAGCGCCTCGTAGGCCATGACCGGCCCGAGGTCGGAACCGCCGATGCCGATGTTGACCAAGTTGCGGATACGTTTGCCGGTATGGCCCTTCCAGGCGCCGCTCCGGATCCGGTCGGAGAAGTCCGTCATCTTATCGAGCACGGCGTGGACCTGGGGCACCACGTTCTCGCCGTCGACGACGATGGACGCCGCCCGGGGCGCGCGCAGGGCGATATGCAAGGCGGCACGGTTTTCCGTGATGTTGATCTTGTCGCCGCGGAACATGGCGTCGATCCTCTCGCGCAGGCCGCATTCGCCGGCCAGTTGCAGGAGAAGCCTGAGGGTCTCGCCCGTGACGCGGTTCTTCGAGTAATCGAGAGCAAGGCCGACGGCTTCGGCCGTCAGGCGCTCGCCGCGGCCGGGATCGTCCGCGAAGAGCTCGCGGAGATGCGCGTCGCGGATTTTTTCATAATGGGCGGCGAGCGCCTTCCACGCCGGGCGTGCCGTCAGCGGGGGGTTGGTTGCCGTCATGACCGCGCTCCTTTCGCTTTCTTACCAATTTATATGATTCGGGGCGACGCGCGTCAATCCCCTTCGCGGAATTCCATGGGCGCACGTCCCTGGAGCTTCAGCGGGTCCAGGGGCCGAATTGTTTCCCCGCGGCCGGCCTTGTTAACGCGCAAATGACGGGAAGGATGCCGCTTATGTGTCCGGTCCGCCGGGCGACCCGGCTCCGGCGGCGCGGCGGAGCAGACGGTCCCGGTCGCTGTCGAAATGGTACAGCTTCGCCACCGTGATCCGCTTCGCCAGGAAACTGCACGCGAGGGTCGCCAGGAGGGCCCCCAGCAACGGGCCGACCCAATAGATCCACCAGCTCTGCCATTGGCCAGACACGACCGCCGGGCCGAGGCTGCGGGCTTCATACGCCTCCGAAGAGGCCCGCTTGGGCACGGGAATGTCCAGAGTTTTGCCCCTGCTCAAGATCATGGCATGCTCGATCAGATTCCTCAACTCCCTGACGTTGCCCGGCCAGGAATAGGACTGCAGGGCCTGCATCGTTCTCTTCGGGATGCTCTCGATCTCTTTCCCCATTTTCTTCTGGAATTCCTTGACCACCGCCCGGACCAGGAGCGGGATGTCATCGGGCCGCTCGCGGAGGGGCGGGATGACGATGGGGAACACGTTCAGGCGGTAGAAGAGGTCCCGCCGGAATTTGCTGTCCTCCACTTCCTGCCCGATGTCCCGGTTGGTGGCGGCGATGATGCGGACGTCGGCGCGCAGGGGCTTCGTCGAACCGTCGGCCAGCTCGAAGCGGCCGGTCATCCGCTTCTTTTGAAATTCGTACGTGTCCCCTGGAATCGGGAACCTTCTCTTGGGCTAATGTCGCGGCTTTTCTTGCACAGTTGCCTGGCCCGCGGTCGTCGACCGGATCATCCGTAACCTCAACCTGACGTTCGCCGCCGAGAAGCCGCCGCTCATTCATGTTTTCGAGCCGGTCGCCCTGATGGCGGCCGCGGAGAGCGGGGAGTATGAATAGCGGGTGATTTCATGAGGGGGGTTGCGGTCTGGCCCTGATTAGCTGCTTTCTTGCCTATCCGGGGCGGATTGGGCAATAGGGACAGACCCAAGGTCTCTGTCAACCGGCTCTTGACATTGATCCGGGGGAGGAATAACATTACTTTAAAGATGGAAGCATTAGTTTGGGCCCAATGATGTTGGATCGCGCGCGGCGCGCAAAAGCAAATTCCTAAGAATCTACAATCGGGAGGTGAAGTGTGAGAAAGGCGCGTTTACTACTGGTCGGATTGGTGGCGCTTTTGGGTTTCGCCATGACTGTCAACGCACAAGTGGGGCGCCGCGCAAAGAAGGCGAGCAGCACGCCGCAGCTCCCCGCGGCCGTCTCCTCGGCGATCACAGCGGCCTTCCCGGGCGCCACGGCGGGTGAATTCGAGCAGGACACGGACGGCGGGATCACGATCTACAGTGTCGAGGTTTCGACCGGGCCCCAGGTCGATGTCACCGCGGACGGCGTCATCCTCGAGGTGAGCTACGACAGCGACATGAAGGAGGTGCCCGCTGCAGCCGCGCAGGCCATTGAGAAGGCCGGCGCCGGCGCCAAGCTCGACGAAGTCCTGCGGGTGGAGGTCCGCGCCGAAATCGACGACAACGGCAAGGTCGTGAAGCTCGAGAAGCCCGAGACCGAGTACTCGGCCATCTTCCTGAAGGACGGCAAGGAGGGCGAAATCAGAGTGGCCGCCGACGGGACGATCCTGGACCCGCTGGAGTGGTACTAGGCACGGTCCTGTCCGAGCCGAGCGGAGACAGGGGCGGGGTGGCGGGCCAGCGTCAATCGATAACTTCCTCCCTCATCTTCATTTCCTGGTGACGGAAAGGGGAGTGGACAGGGCGGGGAACTTCCGCAGAATATCGAGTTGGGACGACGCGCGGTTGGCGGAGATTTTCGCCGGGGTCCAGCGTTGAGTCGGGGGATCATTGGACCGGTGGCCCCTGATTCGCGCCTCGTCGAGGTCGATGTGGTGCGCGGCGTCGCCCTGTTCGCCGTGCTGCTGGAGAACATGTACGGCTTCGGCGCCGATTCCATCGCCTGGAACTCCACGACCGACAGAGCGGCGTTCACCATCATGCACGTCTTCGTCGAGTCGAAATCGTGGACGCTCTTCTCCCTGCTGTTCGGCCTTGGCTTCGCACTGCAGCTCGAGCGCGCTCACGCAAGGGGTGTCCCTATCCTCCCGACCTATCTTCGGCGGCTGGCGGTGCTCTTCGCCCTGGGGGTCGCTCACGCGCTGCTCTTCGACGGCGACATCCTGATGCTCTTTGCGGAGCTCGGGCTCGGGCTCCTCGTGGTGCGCCGCCTGCCCGCGCGCAGCCTCCTTCTCCTCGCCGCCGGGCTCATGCTCATCTTTCCCCTGGCCCACCTCGCCTCGGCGCCGGAACGACCTGCCAGATCGAATGAGATCGAGAGAGCCCGTGCTCAACTCGAGTGGGCGCAGCGCTCGCACGTGTACGCCATCGGGTCGCTCGCCGAGGTCGCGGCCGACAATTCCGACGCCATCCCCGCGGATCCTGTCGAGGACGTCGCCACGCCGGAGTCCGGCCTGGCGGTCTTCGCCATGTTCCTCATCGGCTTCACCGTCGGCCGATCCGGGTTCCTGAGCGACATCGCAGGCAAAGCGGCGGCGCTCGCGCGCGTGCGGGCCTGGGGTCTGGGTATCGGGCTCGGGGCGATGGTGGTGGAGCGGGTTCTCCACGCCACCGCCGGGTACGACGTATTCCGGGCGCAGCGAGCCGGGCCGGGGGTCCAGCTCGCCGGCGACCTGCTCTTCGCCTTCGGGATCACGGCCCTCGCCCTGGGCTATGCAGCGGCCCTGATCCTCGCCGCGCAAACACCCCGCGGAAAGGCCGTCCTCGCTCCTCTGGCCGTCCTCGGCCGCCTCTCCCTCTCCGTCTACCTGACTCAGACCCTGATGTTCACCACGTTGTTCTACGGCTACGGTTTCGGCCAGGCCTTTCGACTGGGCCCAGCCGCTGTGACCGGCTGGGCGGTGGCCTTCTTCGCCCTGCAGGTCGTCGCGTGTCAGTGGTGGTCCAGACGCTTCCGCTTCGGCCCTGCGGAATGGTTGTGGCGCTCCCTGACCTACCTTGAGTGGCAGCCGCTGCGCCTCCGGAGCGAGTAGACGCCCTGGCTCTCCGGATAGCCCGGAATGTCCGGCGCCGGCGCCACGCTCGACGAAGTCCAGCGGGTGGAGGTCCGCAGGCCCCTGTCCACCGGTTCTTGACACTGATCCGAGGAAGGGGTAACATCGCTTTCAAGATGGCAGGCGTTAGTTTGGGGCTCAATGATCCTGGATCGCGCACGGCGCGCAATAGAAAATTCCTGTGAATTTGACCACGGAAAGCCCGTCGTCTTCTCCCCGTTCGGCCTCGGCGTCCTGGACGTGGCGGTGGGGAAGCGGCATGATCCACGACCGCAGCGTCACCGTATGGCAGCTCGATCTCGAGTCCATCCGCGAGCGCGTCCCGCGGCTGGCGCGGTTGCTCTCGCCGGACGAACGGGGCCGTGCGGGCACCTTCCTCCGCGACGTGCACCGCGACCGGTTCATCGCCTGCCGCGCGGCGCTCCGCCTCGTCCTCGGGGCGCGGCTCGCCACCCGCCCCGAAAGACTTCGCTTCCGCTACGGGCCATGGGGGAAGCCCGAGATCGACGCTGCCGATGCCGACGTCCGCTTCAGCGTGTCGCACACGCACGGCCGCGCACTGATCGCGGTCGCCACCCGCTTCGACGTCGGCATCGACGTCGAGCGCGAGGCCCCGGTGCCGGACTGGGAGGGCCTTTCGGAGCGGGTCTTCTCCCAACCCGAGCGGCGCGAGCTCGCGGAGGCGGTGGACAAGCCCGGGGCGTTCCTGCGGGCGTGGACCCGGAAGGAGGCCGTGCTGAAGGCGCTGGGCCTCGGGATCTCGGCGCCGCTCGCCGAGCTGACCGTTTCGCTGGGCCGCGAGGCAGCGATCCTCGCGACCCTCGACGGAGGCGCCCGCCCGTCGGACTGGAGCCTGATCGACCTGAGCGCCCCGGGACACGTGGCCGCGCTGGCGGCCCGGGTCGCCGGCGCTTCCGTCGAGCTGCGAACGCTGGGTCCCGCCGGCTGATGCATCCCCGGCGCGGCGCCTCGGTCCCGGCCGCGCGTGCTAGAGTGACCCAGCCGGAGCGGGGAGCTTCCGGGATCGCGGCGAGGAGACGAGGCAACCGATGTCACTGGTCTGGAGCTGCAACGAGTGGGATCCGCTGGAGGAGGTCATCGTCGGCAACCCGGTGGGCGCGCGGTTCCCCACGCCGGACCGGAGCACGCAGCTGGCGGAGTTCCCCGACCGCTCGCTGGCCGAGCTCCCGCGCGGCCCGTTCCCGCAGCGGATCGTCGAGGAGACGGCGGAGGACCTGGACGAGTTCGTCCGCGTCCTGCGAGGCCTGGGCGTCACCGTCCGGCGCCCGGAGACGTGGCCGCACGAGGCCAGCTTCTCTACCGTCCACTGGGAGGCCCAGGGGTACTACAACTATTGCCCCCGCGACGTCCTGCTGGTGATCGGCGATCAGATCATCGAGACCCCCAACGTCATCCGGAGCCGCGCGCAGGAGACCTTCAGCTATCGCGCGCTGCTGATGGAGTACCTGAGGTCGGGCGCGCGGTGGTTCAGCGCCCCCAGGCCCATGCTCCTGGACTCGCTCTTCGACGTCGACCTGGCGAAGCCCACGCCCCGGAACGACGAGCCCGCGTTCGACGCGGCGAACGTCCTGCGTCTCGGCCGGGACCTGATCTACCTCGTCAGCTCAACGGGCAACGAGCTGGGAGGCCGCTGGCTGCAGGCGATCCTCGGCGACCGGTTCCGGGTCCACTTCCTCAAGGACGTGTACTACGGGAGCCACATCGACTCGACCTTCGTGGCCCTGCGCCCCGGCCTGATGCTTTGCAGCCCGGCCCGTGTCAACAACGACACCCTGCCCGGGATCCTAAAGCAGTGGAAGGTCATCTACAGCCCGCCCATGGAGAACACGGACCGATTCGACGCCGACTACCTGTCGAAGAGCATCGGCAGCGACTGGATCGACATGAACGCCTTCAGCGTCAGCCCGGACGTGGTCATGGTCGATCGGGACCAGACGGCCCTCCGGAGGCTCCTGGAGAGGGAGGGGCTCGACGTCGTCCCCGTGAAGCTGCGGCACGCCAAGATGCTGGGCGGCGGGCCCCACTGCGTCACCCTCGACGTCCGCCGGGCCGGGACGCTCCAGCGGTACTTCGACTAATGGGGAGGCTCCGGGCGGGCTCGGCCGCAGGGGAGGGATCGTGCCGGCCATCCTCGTGACAGCCTCCTTCGCGGTCCTCCTCGGTCTGACCTTCGTCGCGTGGCGGCAGTATCTCCGGGCGGCCCGGGCACCGCGCGGGCCGGAGGACACCTGCCCGTACGGCCTGACCGAGGTCTTCGGCGATCGCCACCTCGTGAACGCGCCTCACCAGGCTGGGGCCCGGTGGCTCACGGAGATCTTCAGCCGCTCCGCCGAGCGGTTCCCGGATCTCCCGGCCCTGCAGATCCCTCACACCGGGGAGTCCCTCACGTTCGCCGAACTCGACGCGCGCGCGGAGGCGATCGCCGGGGCCGTCTCTCCCTACCTCACGGGCCCGGACCAGGTCGTGGCCGTCGCGATGTCGCAGGACAACTGGCAGATCGTGGCCTCTCACCTCGGCATCCTCAAGGCCGGGGGCACCGTGGTGCTCCTCGACACGACCCTGCCGGACGCCCTGATCCGCCACACGATCGACGACGCGCGGCCGGTGGTCGTCCTCACGCGGGGCCAGGCCGGCTTCCGCAGCCTTCCGACGCTCGACGTCCTCCGGATCCCGGAGAGGCCGCTCCAGCGAGAGCCGCCGCCGTGGCTGGACGACCCCACGCAGCGCCTCGCGACGATCTTCTACACGAGCGGGACCACCGGGATGCCCAAGGGCGTCGAGTGCCCGCACGCGGGTTACGTGAACCTGGCCCTCACCTACGCGGACTACTTCGATCTCCTCCCCGGCCTCGACGCGAGCTCGCTCACCTCGTCCCTCGGCTACGACGGCAGCATCTCTGAGATGTACGGCGCCTGGGTGTCGGGCTGCGCCGTGGTCCTGCTCACCAAGGAGCAGGTCCGGTCCGGCCCGGACCTCGTCCCCGTCCTCCGCCAGGCGGAGGTCACGGTGCTCTTCTGCCCGCCGGTTCTCCTCACCACCCTCACGCAGGCCCCCGAGGTGGACCTGCCCTATCCGCTATGCCGCTACATCGTGCCAGCCGGCGAGGCCTTCCCCAGCGCGCTCGTGGAGCCGTGGACCCGGGGACGGCGGCAGATCATCAACACCTACGGCCCCACCGAGGCGAGCACCGACACGAGCCGTCAGAGCCTGCGTCCGGGGGAGCCCGTCACCATCGGCTCCCCTTTTCCCAACGTCACCTACGTCGTCCTCGAGGTCGGCGGCCTCCGCCCGCTGCCCCACGGGGAGGTGGGGGAGCTCTGCATTGGCGGCGTGCAAGTCGCGCGCGGGTACCGCAACCTCCCGGAGACGACCGCCGAGAAGTTCATCACCCACCCCCGATTCGGCCGCCTCTACAGGACCGGCGATCGCTGCCGGATCGACATCCGGACGCAGCGCGTGCACTTCCTCGGCCGGATCGACGCGCAGCTCAAGGTGCGCGGGCACCGCGTCGAGGCGCAGGCGGTCGAGGACGTCCTCCAGACGCAGTTCGGCGAGATCGAGGCCGCCGTCGTCGACGCCCGGGACGATGCACTCGTCGCCTTCGTCGTCGCGCCGTCGATTCGAGAGGGAGGGGCCCCGGCGGTCGCTCCGGCCCCGGCCCCGTGGGCGGCCCAGGTGACGGCGACTCTCGCCCGCCAGCTTCCCGCGCCGTCGGTCCCGGCCCAGATCTTCCTCGTGGACGGGTTCGTCCTGCAGCCGATCTCGGGGAAGATCGACCGCAGGCGCCTCCCGAGACTCCCTCGCCCCCCGGGCGAGGTGGGACCGGAAGCCGCCGGCGCCGGCACGGAATCCCCGGCCGGCGAGCCGGACCCGGAGGGCGGGCCGGGCCGGCTGCGGGACGCCGATGGCGGCCTGGCCCCCGTCTGCGAGGAAGCCCTGATGATCTGCCGGGCGGTCTTCCCGGGTCCGCTGGGACTGGACGACGGTTTCGCCCAGGCAGGCGGCGACTCGATCACCATAGCGCGGCTGGCGCAGCGCCTCCAGGCCGCGGGATGGGCGGTGCAGGTCCGGGATCTCCTCGGGGACTGCGACACGGCAAGGAAGGTGGCCGGCCGCCCGCGGGCTCCCCGGCCTGCGCCGGAGGCCCCGCCACCGCCCGCGAGGTCCGACGAGCGCCGCGCCGCCCCCGAGGGCGGCTCGGTGCTGTCCGTGGGGGCCTTCACCGCGCTGCAAGTCCTCTTCGCGCTGGTCCTGTACGCGCCGGCGCTGGCGGCCGCCTTCATCGCCCTGGACCTCTTGGACGTCGGCGCGTTCTTCGCGACCGCCACCCTCCAGGGGTACCTCGCCGTCGGCGCCTTCCTGTACCTGGTGGGGCTCGCCGCGCCCTTCGCCGCCCTGCTCTGGGTTCTGGTGCTCAAGCTCCTGCTCGGGAAGGACCTCCTCGGGACCCGCGAAGCCCCGGGCGTCTACGGCAAGTGGAGCCGGATGCACTTGCGGATCTGGTGCATCGGCCGGATGGAGAGCACGGTCCTCCAGTTGCTGGGCACGATGTACCGCAGCGCGCCCGTCCTCTCCTACGTGCTGCGGCGGCTCGGCGCGACGGTGGGCCGGAACGTCCAGTGCGCTTACGACGCCTCCCTCTCCGGTCCTCTGGGCCTGATCTCTATAGGGGACGACGTCTCCATCTCGACCGGGGCCTACGTCCGGGCGACGAGATGGTCGGGGCCGTACCTGCACGTCGGTCACGTCCGCCTGGAGAGCCGCTGCAGGATCGGGACACGGGCCGGCGTGGGCCCCGGCGCGACCGTGGGCGCAGGCGCGTGGGTCACCCCCTTCACCCCCGTCCTCGGAGACGTGGGTCCCGGGGAGCTGTGGGAGGGAGCGCCCGCGCGACTCGTCGGCCGCTGCACGGGACTCGAACGAACGGCGAACGTCTGCCGGTACGCCCACCCGATCTGGCTGCTCGAGACCGCCAACGTCCTCATGCAGACGTTCCTCTCCTTCTGGCTGACGGTGGTCCCCGCCGCGGCAATCCTCTGGATCGCCCGCGCCCTCGCGTTCGCGGGGGAGGCCGGGCTCCGCAGCACGTACTTCAAGGTGACCCCGCTGCCCGAGGTCGCCTGGCGCCTCGCGATCTACGCGTTCGTAGCCACCTGGGTCACCGCCGTCGCGACCTCGCTGCTGGGCTGCCTCTTCCTCCGCCTCACGGCCGCCTCGCCGGGGCTCTACCCCTCGCGCGGGCTCCGGGGCGCGCTCCTGCTGTATCGGATGAAGAAGATGAACGGCATCCAGGCGCTCTGGACCTGGACCGTCATCGGGCAGTACCTCCGGGCACTTGCCGGCTTGCGCTTCCCGAGGGTGGGCGCCTCGGAATGCGACGTCCTGGTCAATCTCGTCCCAGAGCTCGTCAGCGCCGACTCCCAGGCGTTCTGGTGCAACGGGGCCTTCACGAGCATGCTGGACCCGGGGGCCGAGCACATCACGCTTCGCCCGCTCGACCTGCCCCGGAACTTCTTCTGCGGCAACAACTGCGTGGCGGAGCACGGGAACCTCCCCTCCAACTTCCTCCTGGGCGTCTCCACGCCGGCGAGCGACATCCAGTTCCGGAGACAGATGCGGTCGCGGCCCGGCGAGCCCGTCACCGTGGCGGGGAACCCGCCGGTGAGGTTCGGGAGCGCGCCGGTCCAGGCGGGGAAGGAGGCCCGCGAGTTGCCCGGTTTCGGTCTCTTCGCCCTCCGGGTCTTCCTGAACGACCTCTTCGCCATCGGCCTGCTGCGCTCCGCCGGAGGGCTCGTCTTCGCGGTCGCCTACGTCTGCCTGCTGCGGTCCGTGGGGCATCCGCTCGCGAGCGCGGTGGCCGCGGCAATCCTCGCGGAGCTCGGCCTCGTCGCGCTCTCCGTCGCGGTCAAGGCGGCCCTCGTCGGGCGCGTCTGGGGAGCCGATCACTCGACGCCCTTCTGGTCGTGGCGCCACCTCGCCTACTTCTTCGCGCAGGACTGCTTCTCCGCGTGGTGCAGGGGGCCCCTCGAGTTCACCGCCGGGACGGTCCTCGCGAACCCCGTCCTTCGGTGGATGGGCTGCCGGATCGGCCGCCGCACGATCGTGACCCAGCCGCGCCAGTGCTCCGACTGGAACGCGGTGCGCTTCGGCGACGACTGCGTCATCGACGGCTTCCTGCAGTTCCACACCTTCGAGAACATGATGCTGAAGGTGAAGCGGACCCGCATCGAGGATCGCTGCACCGTGGACTTCGGCGCCACCGTGCTGGGCGGCGCGGTCCTCGAGCGGGACACCGCCGTCCGGCCGCTGTCGCTCGTTCTCAAGGAGATGCGGCTGACCCCCGGCACCTACGAGGGCAGCCCGGCGGAGCCGGCGAGCGGCCCGCCCCCCATCCATAGCCCGTGAGGAAGGCGATGATGCGCATCCGGCGCTCTCACACCGGGCAGAAAAGAAGATTCCTTGCTCATGAACACAAATGCACATAAAAGCAGATCTTTAATAGACTTTATTTGGGCAGGGGCCGGCCGGATCGCTTGATGCCCAGTTTCTTCATTTTCGCCTGGAGGGTCGTCCTTTTCAGGCAGAGAACCTCGGCGGCGCCGCCCTGCCCGGAGATCCGCCATCCAGCCTTCTCCAGCACGGCCGTCAAGTGCGATCGCTCCATATCCTGGAGGTTGCCGGCAGCATAAGTTTCTGAAGACGCCCGCTTGGGCACCGGAATGTCCAGGGTTTTGCCCTGGCTCAGGATCATGGCGTGTTCGACGAGGTTCCTCAGCTCCCGGACGTTGCCCGGCCAGGAATAGGACTGCAGGGCCTGCATCGTTCTCTTCGGGATGCTCTCGATCTCTTTCCCCATTTTCTTCTGGAATTCCTTGACCACCGCCCGGACCAGGAGAGGGATATCTTCGGGACGCTCGCGGCCGGCCTTTCCGGGAGCTCAGGCTATGAATGGCCCTGGCCAGCAGCTCTTTCCCCGTTCCGGTCTCCCCCAGGAGGAGGACCGTGGAATCCGTCCGGGCGACCTGCTCCGCCTGGCTGAGGACCTTCTTGATCGCGGCGCTTTGCCCGACGATGTCGGTGTACTCGACCAGCTGCTTGATCTCCTCCTGCAGATAGATGTTCTCCCTTTCGAGTCGCTCCTTGAGCCCCTTGATCTCTTTGAGGTTTTCTTTGAGCTGCTCTTCGTTCTTGCGCAAGGCCAGTTCGGCGCGCTTGCGGGCGAGCGCGTTGGCAAAGACTTGCGCGATCAGCTTGAACCACTTGACGGCCGTCTCCGACCAATCTCTCTCTTCGCGCATGACGGCGAAGGTCAGATTACCGAATATGGGCCCTTCTCCGGATGATAACGGGACCGACACGTTGGACTTGGTGCGGTAGGCGAGATAATTCTCCAGGTCGCGGCCGGCTTCCGGCGGGAGGTCGTCCAATTTTGAAAGGATGACGGTCTCTCCCGCCAGGATCCTCCGGACTGTCCAGGGGAAGAACTGGACGGCATCCATCCCCTTGGCGGGCGTCGAGCCTCCCGGAGGAAGGCGCCAATGGGTCAGCCGCATCGTCCCCGGCTCTCCCGCGTGGATTTGCCAGAGCGTGGAGCGGTCCAGGCTGAGGAGCTCGCAAATGCGGCCCTGGGCGTCCTCGATGGCGCTGTCGATCTGGCCTGCGGGCAGGTTGATGAAGCGCGCGGAGATCTCGGACAGGAGCGTCTCGAACCTCAGCCGGTCCTCGAGGCTCTCTTCCGGTGTCGCCGTTGGGCGGGGCTCAGTCATGGCGTTGCCTTCACGGGATCGCTTTAGAAAAAATCAATATCATGAGTTGGACGAAACCGGGCTAAGCCTTCCAAAGCGCGAGCGCATTATTGTCCGGGTCTCACTCGCCGAACATTTCGGTGATGAGCCGTCGGAGGACGGCGGCTTCGCCGTCGGAGAGAGAGCCGATCCGCGGACCCAGGCGGGCCTTGCTGACGGTCCGTATCTGGTCGACCGCGATCTCGGCGGGCCGGCCGGCGCATTGAACGGCCAGCCGGCATCGCCAGGCCGGATGGAGCCGGCTGGTCACCGGACAGATCGTCACGGTTTGAAGGCGGGCGTTCAACTCGTCCGGGCTGACGATGACGACCGGTCTGGTCTTGGCCATTTCCGCCCCTCGGGAAGGATCCAGGATCGCCCAGCGCACGTCGTACCGCTTGACGATCTCCTTGCCGGGACCTGGCTTGGACCCGTATCGCGGTCTTTTCTCCCTGACTTTCCCTCCCGGCGACACTTCCCAGGGAAGGGACCGCAGCCCGTCCCCGTCCATCCCGGCCCATTCGCTCCAATCCTCGCACTCCGCGGCCATCTCGCTGGCCGTATCCTCCCAGCTGAGTTTCTCGACGGCTTGACCCGCGGACCGGAGGAGGATCCCTTCGGCTCTTTCTTCCATGATCAGGGCGGACCCGACCGAATACCGCTTCAACGATGAGGCGGGCAGGCGGACTCCTCGGGAGTTCCCGATTCTGGCGACCTTGAGTTCCCGTGTCTTCATATGCTTAAGCTCTCCCCGAGAGTGAGCATTCCCGAGACTGAATAGTTATTACTGTAATTACTTATTGGACGGAAGTCAAGGGCCGGACCGAATCCTTTGGCGTTCTTCCTCTCTGCGCCGCCGGCCTGGGGGCTTGCGGCCGCGCCGTCAGCACTTCCAGATCATCGCGACGGCACGGTCACGACCGGAGCGACTGAGCCCCGGCCGGAGGGCGGACGTCCCCGGACGGTTAGGCCTGTGCCCGATCAGGTTTTCGCGGTTCCCCCGCGGTCCCGATCAGCGCCTTGGCGAGACGCTCGAGCTCGAGGTTCCAGCAGAACATGGCGAACAACAGCACCAGGAGCACCGCCATGCGATGCGGCGGCATGTTCATCTCTCCGGGATGGTTGATGAACACTAAGGAGAAGGTCGAGGTCGCGGCGACAAAGCTGAGCCGCCCCACGAAGAAGATGACGTGACCGGCGGGGGCGTGGCCGCTCCGCGGCATGGGCGGTCGGAGCCGAATACGCAAAAGATACGCGCCCAAGACCAATATTATGCCGGCCCACGCCCACCACAGGACACCCGGGTTTGGCGTGTGTCCGGAGACGTCGCGCGTCATTTCATGATAGATCGGCATCCCATTCAGCAGGATGATGGCGATGCCGGCGGTTTCCACCCCTAACAGAGAGAAGTACAGTCCCGGCCCACGCGATGCCTCCCGCTCCGAAACAGCCTTCATCTGATGCCAGCAGGGGCTCAGTCTCTGGCAAAGGCGCCCGCAGCCTCCTTTTCGAGGTCGAGGTACTGTTTCTTCTCGACCGTGACACCGACGAACAGGATTTTCCCGCCCTTGAATGGGTTGGAGCCTTTGTAATCCTGGCTGACGGCATCCGCGCTGTCAAAGCCGACGCATAGGCCGTCGCCGCACAGCGTGAACTTACCCACCTGCGCGCGCATCGGGCCTTCCGCGACGACCTTGTTGTTGACGTAGAGCTTAGTCTTCCCGACGGACTCGTGGTTCGGACCCGCCTTCTCGCGCTTGAACTCCATGCCCAGCGTGTACTTGCCGGGCATGAGTTCGGACGACACGAACTTCTGCTCGGGCTTGATGCCCAGGAAGTTGTAGACGTAGTGGAGCTTCTTGTCCTTGATGAACAGCGAGTGACCGCCGAAGCGCGAACCATGGGCGAAGATCACGCCCGAGCAATTCGGATCGGTGATCTCGACGTCGGCGAGGATCTTGTAGGAGCGGCCGCGCACGTTGGCCGCCACGCTTTCCGGCACGGAAGACGTGCCCGGGTAGTAGACATAACGCTCGCGGGGCTCCTCTTCAGCGGGCCGCGGAGTGGTGAGCACCTCCACGACAGTCCGGTCGTCGAGCGGCAGCACGAAGTTCTTCTTCGCCTCCTCGAACCACGCCTTCACCAGCGCCTTGAGCTTCTCGGGATACTTGTCGGCCAGGTCCGTGGACTCGGAGCGGTCCTTGTCCACGTGGTAGAGCTCCCACCGGTCCTTGTCGAAGTTGCCGAGGTTGGAAGGAGCCGGAGGATGGACGGCAGAGGCCTTCCAGCCGTTCTCCCAGATGCCGCGCGTTCCCAGCATGGCGTAATACTGCCGTTTTTTCTTCGTCTTGGCATCCGGCTTCGCTTCGAAGGTGTAGCGCATCGAGATGCCGGA
>Ga0315297_10001496_pt1 | contig 14445 bp, 8 predicted proteins | sample YL17G15_0_MG_FD_203628 | JGI IMG/M metagenome (GOLD analysis project Ga0315297, IMG submission 203628) | Sediment microbial communities from Yellowstone Lake, YNP, Wyoming, USA - YL17G15_0 | ecosystem: Environmental > Aquatic > Freshwater > Lake > Sediment | place: USA: Wyoming | collected... | reverse complement strand
CTTCCAGCATCCAGAAGGAAATCAAGAAGAATCCCCGGGATTCCTCCCTCTACTATGGGCTCTACGACCTCTATCGGCAGAAAAAGGATACGCCCTCGGCCAAGCAAACGCTGAAGAAGCTCCTAAAAAACAACCCCTTGGAAGCCAAGGCCTATCTGCTCCTGGGTAAGCTCAACTACGAGGAAAAAGAGTATGGGGATGCTTCGGAGGCCTTGATTAAAATATTCGGTTTTCCCTCCAGCATTTCGGTCGAGGACGCCATCCGGTCCGAAGCCGCGTTTTATCTGGCTCTCAGCTCCCATCTGAACAAGGACAAAGCCCGCGCCCTGGAGACACACAACCTTTATTTGCCGCTGATTCAGAAATTCTTGTCCGGCGGAGCGCCCATCGCCGATTCGGACGCCGCGGCTTGGCAGAATCTGCGCCTGATGGCCGAAGCCTCTCCCCAGGTCTATCTTCTGGCCATCCGCCCGGAAAAAACCGAATCGAGTCTCGAAGTGAAAATTGTGCTTTCCAAGCCTACGACATACCGGACTTTCATCCTGACCAAGGAGCGGAGCATCGTCATCGAGCTGTTTCAGATGGCCGGTTCCAAAGCGTCCGGAGTGGTCCCGGTCAATGCCGGGGGATTAAAAGCCGTCCGCAGCACGTTCGCCGCAAAAGACGTCATCCGGGTGACCCTGGAAGGCCAGACACAAATCCCCTCCCATCGCATCGTGAAGACGGATACCGGGTTGAGCGTCATAATCGAATAGAGCGCTCTCAACCCCCACTCCGGCGGGCGGCAGCCATTCCGGACCGGATCTCAACTCCTACGGATCTACTGCTTGTGACTGCGCCTTTGCTGAAGCCGGCTGGTTATAGACCGGATGATCTGCTTGAACTTGGGTTCGTCGCGGACACTGGCCAGTAAAGGGTCGCGACGAAACCATTCCTCCCGCTCATCTCCGTTTCGAGCCGCCTGTTCAAGCCACTGCAAGGCTTTGGGCGAGTCTCCCAGGAGCGCATAGAACTCGGCCGCAACAGAGGTCGACCAGAAAGCCAGATTGGCGTATTTTAAAGTATCGGCGTCCATTTTTTGCAGAGCTTCTTTCTTTTTCCCTTCGCGAGCCAAGAGAAGGGCCCAGGTCAGGGTGATTTCGTGGTTTTTTTGGCCTTCCGGAGAAAGACTCTCTAAGCTGAGACGGGCTTGATGAGTATCGTTAGCATCTATGTAGGCCCGGGCCAGCCTCTGAGTCGCATAGTAATTCCGAGGGGATTGCTCAAGGATCTTCTTGAGCTCACCGATCGCCCCGGCGATATTTCCCTCATAGCGCAAAATATCGGCCAAGCTCATCCGGGCGGCAAAGAACAGGGAATTTTGTTTTAGCAGTTGATGGATCAGCGCCTTGGCCGAAGAATTGTCGTTGTTGGAGGCGTAGTAGTTGGCCAGCCAGTTGTTGGCATCCAATTCGGCGGGATTGATTTTCAGGGCTTGGGCGGCCGCCGCCGGTATCAACTCTTTTCGCCCTTGGTATAAATAGAGCGCTTCAAAACTCGAATAAATCCGGGCCGTCTCAGGCCCGTCGCGCAACGCTCGGCGCAGCTCATCTTCTGCTGTGTAGAGCGATGTTGAGTCGTTGGATAGGCCGCTGTCTATCTCCAGGATATACGTGAAGCCATACCAGGCTCGCGCTTCGGCGAAGCGGGGGTCGATTTCCAGAGAGCGCTTCAACATGTCTCTCGCCCGCCCCAGGTCGAATTGAGCCATGAGGAACAGCATTGCTTTTTCGAAATATTCATTGGCCTCGGGCTGAGACGAAGCCTTAGCCCCCGTGCTGACCCTGGCCGAATCCATGATGAGCCCGGGAGGCTTGGCGCTTCTTAAGATCAAGGCGACGATGAGAATCAAGGCCACCAGGGCCGCCCCGCCGGCTAAAAGCCAAGGCAATTTTTTAAGCCTGCCGGTCGCCCGGGTCGCAGGACCACTGGCGGCCTGGGGAGACGCGGCCGCCTCCAAGGCCGATCGAACTTGGCCGGCCTCTTTGTATCTCTTGTCTAAATATTTTTCTAAACAGCCTTGAATGATCGAACGCAGTTGTTCCGAAACTTGAGCCGGCCATGGGGGCAAAACGTCTCGTAGTATTGATGAAGACAGTTCGAAGCCCGTCCGGCCTTCAAAGGGCAGCTTCCCCGTGGCCATCTCGTACAACACGATGCCCAGAGACCAAATGTCGCTTTGGATGCCGGCGGGCTCTCCGCTGAGGACTTCCGGGGCCATCGAGTGCAGGGTTCCGGCCGCGAATCCTGATTGGGTTAAGGTGAGACGAGAGAGGGCCGCTTCCCTGAGTTCATTGAATTGAAGGCGCTTGGCCAGGCCAAAATCTAAAACCTTGGCCTGCCCCTCCGGGGTGACGATAATGTTGGCCGTTTTCAGGTCGCGATGAATGATGTTTCGGCGGTGAGCATGCTGGAGAGCCTCGGTGATCTGCAGCCCAAGTTGCACGACCTCTTCCCCCGAAAGCCCCCCGGGTGAGATTCTGGTGCTCAGAGGACGCCCCTCGATGTATTCCATGGCGATGAAGGCCACTCCCTCCGATTCGCCTGCTTCATAGACCGTGCAGATATGGGGATGGTTCAAGGCTGAGGCGGTTTGAGCTTCCTGAATGAAACGCCGTCCTTGCATTTCGTCGCCGACAAGCAGGGGCGATAAAAACTTGAGGGCGACGAGACGCCCGAGTTTTATGTCGCGGGCTTTATAGACGACCCCCATTCCTCCTCTTCCCAGCTCTTCCATGATTTCATATTTATCCGCGAAGATGCGGCCGGCCGAGAATATTTCAATGGGAGTTGGCCTGATCGGGCCGGGATAGCTGAGAGTACTCGGCGCCGGGAGCAATTCGGCCCCGCAGGCTGCGCACAAACCCGCCGTATCAAGATTGTGGCAATGGCATTGAGGGCACAGCATAGCCCGCATTCTTCGTTATCGGTTTATCTGAGGTTACCAACAACTAATGGAAGAGTCAAATTCGGACAAAAAAGGTCGAGCCCTAGAACATGCTGACGGGGATGGTTGTCGCCGGCTCGAGGACGATATCTTCGATGAATTTGACCGTCTTGCCGTGGGGGGTGTAGGTCATGATGACCGAGTTGGCCCGGTAGCCGCCGCCGAAGAACCGGATGCCCTTGAGCAGGTTGCCGCTGGTGACGCCCGTGGCGGCGAATACTATGTTTTGGCCCGGGGCCAGGTCATCGACCGAATAGACCTTTTCGAAACCGCCCTGGATGCCCATGCGTTTGATGCGCTCTTCGTCCCCTTTTTTAAAAGGGAAGAGCTTGGCTTGCATGTCGCCGTTCAAGCAGCGGCAAGCGGCCGCGGTCAAGACGCCCTCGGGAGCGCCCCCGACGCCCATGACCGCGTGCACCCCCGTGCCGCGCAGGGCCGCGGAGATGCCGGCGCTCAAGTCGCCGTCGCCGATGAGTTTAATCCGGGCCCCGGCCTTGCGGATGTCGGCGATGAGCTGGCTGTGGCGTTCCCGGTTGAGGACGATGATGACCAAGTCCTCGACGTCGCGGTCGAGGCCGCGGGCGATGCTTTTCAGGTTGTATTCAACCGGGGCGTTGATGTCGATATTGCCCTTGTTCGAAGGCCCGACGATGATCTTGTTCATGTAGATGTCGGGCGCGTTGAGCAGTCCGCCCTCTTCCGAGGCAGCCAGGACGGAGATGGCGTTCTCGGTGCCGGTGGCGCAGAGGTTGGTCCCTTCCAGGGGGTCCACGGCGATGTCCACCTTGGGAAACTGCCGTTTGCCGTTCTTCTTGCCGACCTTCTCCCCTATGAAGAGCATGGGCGCCTCGTCGCGCTCGCCCTCGCCGATGACGATGGTCCCGTCCATCTCGATCTGGTCCATCTCCCGGCGCATGGCCTCGACGGCCTTGTGGTCGGAGAACTTTCGGTCGCCCTGGCCCATGGTCTTGGCCGCCTCGATGGCCGCCGCTTCCACCACCCGCAAAAAATGCACGGACAATTCGTCGACAAACTGCATGCTGGCCTCCCTCACTCAGACTATATAAAATATTTCAATAAAAGGGAAGTTGGATCTTGTTCAACTGCCTCATAAAGAATTCCTCCGGAGCGAAGACCGGAAGTCAGCCCCTTGACCGGGGCTCGTGCGGGCCGTGGTTCTCTGTTTCGGCGGTCGGCAGCGGTCGCAGGTTTCTTGACGCCGGCCGGCGCCGGTGATATACATGGACTGTATCGGGAAGAGGGATTCATTGTTCCACGGGACTCCGCAGGCGGCCGAATACCGCTGAAGAGCTTAGGGAATTTATTGAAAAGGGACTATGCAAGAAAGAAATCAGGCTCTACCATCATCTTCAGGGGCTCATTGAGCTGGCCAGGAAGAATTATTCCAAATCTATTGAGCATTTGAACAAAGCCGTCTCTTCGCTATAGGCCCAGTCCTTTCTTTCTTTTTGGGACGCGCTCTTTCTTGATTCGCTTGCTCGAGCCTATTCCGCTGAGGGAGATCTAGAGAATGCCCAAAAAGAATACAAGAAAATACTCTCTTTGACATATGGAAGATTTTACTGGGGGGATATCTACGCTAAAAGCTTCTATAATCTGGGCATGATTTACGAGAGGCAGGGCCAAAAAGATAGCGCCAGAGAAAATTACCGTAAATTCCTCGACCTGTGGAAGGACGCTGACCCGGGATTGCCCGAGGTCGCGGAAGCGAAGGCCAGGTTGGCAAGGATGGGAACATGATTGAGCGAGTTTCCCCTCCCCCGGACCATGAGCTCAACGGCCACTCGAACGAAAAGCGGAAATCACCGCCCAATCTTGACATTTACTCAATATTGAGTAACCATTTACTCAAACCGGAATAGGCCATGCTGAGCATTCTCACCAAGTCCGCGATCCGGAGAAAGATCATCATCCTCTTCGTCTATAATCAGCGGAAGGAATTCTTTTTGAGCGAGATCGCCCGGTTGGTGAATACGACTCCCGGCACCGCCCAGCGGGAACTGAACAGGCTTTTAACCCAGGATTTCATCGCTTTCAGGAAAAAGGGCAACCTGAACCTTTACAAGCTCAACCTCGGATACTCCCTTCTCAAAGAAATCGAGGTGATCGTCCGGGAGACGTTTGGGGCCGAGGTGGAGCTCAAGAAAGAGTTGGGCAAGGTCAAAGGCATTTCCTTTGCCTTTCTCTTCGGCTCGTATGCGAAAGGCTCCCTGAAGTCGGATTCGGACATCGATCTTTTTATCGTCGGCGATCCCGCGGAAGACGAGGTCTTCCGCGCTGTGCGGAAGGTCGAGGAAATCGTCGGCAGGGAAATCAACTATCACACCGCTGGAGAGGCCGAGTTCGCCCATAAATCCAAGACCCGTTCCTTTTTAAAAGACATCGTCGCCAGGCCCTTGATGATTGTGGGACAGGAAGATGAGCTCCGACAGCGTCTTATCTAAGCTTGCGCGCGAAGGGAAGCTCAAGCGCCAGAAGGCCGGCCTCGACTATCTCAACGACCTGCTTGAGGCCGCCCGCCGAAACTTTGAAGCGGCCCGGTTCGTGCAGGGCAAGGTCGACGAGGCTGCTTTCAAGCTCTTCTACGACGGCCTGCTCCAGGTCAGCCGTGCGGTTGTTCTTGTGAGGGGCTTTCGACCCGACGGCGGCGAACAGCACAAAACCGCGTTTCTTGCGGCACGCGAGATCCTGGGCCCTGAGTATGAAGACCTCATCAATAAAATCCAGAGATTCCGGGTCAAAAGGAACGAATGCGTGTACGATCCCAGGGGATTGATCGGGAAAAATGAAGCCGAGGCGATCCATCAAACGGCGATAGAATTTTGGGGCAAAGTCCGGTCCCATCTCGAGAAGGAGAATCCCCAGTTGAAGCTTTTCAGAGAGGTTTAGGGGCTGAAATGAAGTGCCCGCAATGTCATACAGAAAACTCCCAGGATTCCAGGTTCTGTAAAACCTGCGCCACCCCGCTCCCGATCCGGGGACATGAACCGAATTCTCAGGAATTCGGTATCGTGTCCCCGAATTTGCCGACTGAAACCTTTCAAACCCCCGTCAAGGAACTGACCACGGGCTCGACCTTCGCCGGCCGCTATCAGATCATCGAGGAGCTGGGCCACGGCGGCATGGGCAAGGTTTATAAGGTCTTCGACACCGACATCAAGGAAAAGATCGCCCTCAAGCTCCTCCGGCCCGAGATCGCCCTGGATAAGGAAACCGTTGAGCGCTTCTCGAACGAGTTGAAGCTTGCCCGCAAGATCAGCCACCGGAACGTCTGCCGGATGTTCGACCTGGGCAAGGCCGAGGGCACGACCTTCATCACCATGGAGTTCGTGCCGGGCGAGGACCTGAAGAAGCTTATCCGTAAGATGGGCCAGTTCGGCACCGGCCGCGCCGTATCGATCGCAAAACAGGTCTGTGAAGGACTGGACGAGGCGCATCATCTCGGCATCGTCCACAGAGATTTGAAGCCCCAGAACATCATGGTGGACGAGGACGGGAACGCCCGGATCATGGACTTCGGGATCGCGCGGTCGCTAAAGGCTAAGGGCATCACGGGCGCAGGGGTGATGATCGGGACGCCCGAATACATGAGCCCGGAGCAGGCCGAGGCGAAAGAGGTCGATGCCCGTTCCGACATCTATTCACTGGGGGTCATTCTTTACGAGATGGCCACGAGCCGAGTGCCGTTCGAGGGCGACACGGCGCTCAGCATCGCCATGAAGCACAAGGGTGAGACGCCCAAGAATCCGAAGCAGTTCAACCCCAACATCCCCAGCGACCTGAGCGCGGTCATCCTGAAATGCCTGGAGAAGGATAAGACCAAAAGATATCAGACGGCGGCTGGCGTACGCTCCGAGCTGGAGCGGACCGAAAAAGGCATTCCCACGACTGAGCGTGTTCTTCCGAAAATCAAATCCGCAACGTCTAAAGAGATCACGGTCACGGTCAAGTTCCGACGTTGGCTCGTCCCCGTTCTGGCAGGCCTGGGGATCGCGGCGTCGGCGTTCATTGTTTGGCGGTTGTTTCTCCACAAACCGCTGGACAAACCTTCGATCGCTGTTCTTCCCTTTACGGACGAACTCTCTCAGGACAGCCCTCTTCAACTCGGCGAAAGCATGGCCGAGGAGATCACCGGCCGGCTCAGAAGTTTGAAAAAATTTCCGGTCAAGTCGAATTCCGCCGTGACTCGATTCATAGGCACGAACAAGAGCTTGAAATCGATCGGCGAGGAGCTCGGCGTCGACTACCTCATCACGGGAAAGGTCCGAGCGGCCAAGGGGGAGATGGAGGTCTATGCGGAATTGACGGAGGCCAAGAGCGAAAATCAAATTTGGGATGGACATTATCCGGATCGACTGTCCAACATCATGGGCATTCAGGGCCGGATCGCCGAGAGGATTGCCTCTTCGCTTTTAAAAGCCTTGACTCCCGAAGACCAGGAAATTCTCCGCAAACAGCCGACGGGGAACGCGGACGCCTACAGTCTTTACGTTCAGGGCCGTCAGGCCTGGAACAGACGGAACGAAGCTGGCTATCGCCGAGCCGAGGAATGCTTCAAGCAGGCCATCGCCATCGATCCTAAATACGCCAAGGCTTATACGGGCCTGGCCGACGTCTATACCATGTTGGAGAAATATAAGGAGGCCAAGGACGCCGCTCAGACGGCGCTCGGTCTCGATCCGGGGCTCGCCGAGGCCCACGCCTCACTGGGAATCATCAGTCTGGACCTCGAGTTCAATGTTAAAAGCGCCGAAGGCGAATTCAATCGGGCGCTCGAGCTGGATCCGGAATACCCGGTCGCCCATTGCTGGTATGGCCGGCTGATGAACATGCGCGGCCGGTTTGATGAAGCGATCGCCCACATCAAGCGGTCCTTAGAATTGGATCCGACCGTGCCGATGACCTATGAAAACCTAGCGGCTTCCTATTATTTTTCCGGCCGGAATAATGAAGCGATCGTCGAGAGCAAGAAAGCGATTGAAATGGACCCGGAGCAGGGAAGCCACAAGGCCATACTCTACGCGACATTTCTTATTGCCTCGAGATACCAGGACCTGTTCGATGCGCTGAAAGCCTATGGGGAAAGCGAATCGCTCATGGGACAGTACTGGACCAATATGGCTTATTTGCAAAAGGGAGAAAAAGAAAGAGCCCGCGAATTTATCGTCAGGAACGAAAATGCCATCGGTGCTGTTCTCCCTTCGTTCGTGAGCAGCTTTTATAGTCGTTTGGGAGAACTCGACAAGCGGGTGGCTTGGGCCGAGAAGGCCGTCGAAGCTCGCGATTTTTATATTCTTTATTCCTATGTAAATCCCATCTTTAGGCCTTTCCGTTCGGATCCTCGCATGATAGCGTTATGGAAAAGGCTCGGCCTGGTGGATTGAGGGTTAATCAGGGGCTGGCCATGGAATATGACCTAAGGGAGAAAGCCGTCCTGGCGACCGGATTCATCGGCCGGCGCGTCGCGGAAGAGCTCCTGAAAAGAGGTGTGGCCGTGTCCGGCCGATGTCAGCAAAAAAAAGGCCGTTTCCCGGAATGGGAAAACGGCCTTGAGCGATCGACGAACAGGTGTTATTTTTCGGCCAGCCTCTTGTAGCTTTCGAAACGCGCCTTGGCTTCGGCCGCGGCCTGGGCGAACAGGACCTTGGCGATCTCGGGGTATTGCTGGGTCAGAGTCCGGTAGCGGATTTCGTTCTTGAGGAAGACCTCGTATTCCAGAGTGGGCGCCTTGGAGTCGAGCTGGAAGGGATTCTTGCCGTCCTTGGCCAACAGCGGATTGAAGCGGTACAGGGCCCAGTAGCCCGTGTCTACGGCGAGCTTCTCTTCGGCTTGGCTCTTGGCCATGTCGATGCCGTGGTTGATGCAGGGCGAGTAGGCGATGATGAGCGACGGCCCCGGAAAGGCTTCGGCCTCGACGAAGGCTTTGAGGCAGTGATTCATGTTGGCCCCCATGGCCACCGAGGCGACATAGACGTAGCCGTAGCTCATGGCCATTTTGCCCAGGTCTTTCTTGGTCGTCTTCTTGCCCGAGGCGGCGAATTTGGCCACCGAGCCGGTGGGTGTCGCCTTGGACGCCTGGCCGCCGGTGTTGGAATAGACTTCGGTGTCGAGGACGAGCAGGTTGACGTTGCGGTTCATGGCCAGGACGTGGTCGAGGCCGCCGAAGCCGATGTCGTAGGCCCAGCCGTCGCCGCCGATGCACCACACGCTTCGGTCGATCAGAAAATCCTGGAGCTGTTTGATCTTCTCCACGGCGGGCTGGGCCGCCCCGGCTTTGGCCAGCGCGGCGGGCAGCGCCCGGCGCACGGCCTGGGCCGCGGCCTTGGCCGCGTCGCCCGTCTCCATCCACAGGCCTTTCATCTTTTTTAGAGCGTCCTGGAGCTCGAGCGTGGTGCCGGTCTCGAGGACCCGGTCGATGTTCGCCTGGAGCTGTTTCCGGTTGGCGTCCACGGCCAGGCGGAAGCCGAACCCGTACTCGGCGTTATCCTCGAACAGGGAGTTGGCCCAGGCCGGACCCTGTCCGAGCTTGTTCTGGGCGTAAGGCACGGTGGGGAACGTTCCGCCGTAGATCGAGGAACAGCCCGTGGCGTTGGCGATGAGCATCCGGTCGCCGAAGAGCTGGCTGGCCAGTTTAACGTAGGGAGTTTCGCCGCAGCCGGCGCAGGCCCCGTGGAATTCGAACAACGGCTGCAGGAGCTGGCTGCCCCGGAGGGTGTCGGTCTTGTGGCCGTCCAGGTTGTCGTAGGTCAGCGTCTCGAAAAACTTCTCGTTCTCGACCTCGCCCGCGGCCCGGGCCTCCTCGATGGGCACCATTTTCAGGGCTTTGACTTTGCTCGGGCAGACCTCGACGCAGTTTTCGCAGCCGACGCAATCCTCGACGTAAACCTGCAAGCGGTACCGGAGGTCCTTGTCGTTCTTGGCCGAGGACTTGAGGGTGACGAAGCTTTTCGGGGCGGCCTTCAGGTCGGCGGGCAGGACCTGCTTGGGCCGGATGGTGGCGTGGGGACAGACGAAGGCGCACTGGTTGCACTGGATGCAGTGCTCGGGCAGCCAGGCCGGCACCTCGGGGGCGATGCCGCGGCGTTCGAGCCGGGCGGTGTTGGTCGGCACGCGGCCGTCATAGGGCATCTTCGAGACGGGGATGGTGTCGCCCTGGAAATGCATAATGGGCTTGATGACGTTTTGAGTGAAATCGTCGGAGTCGTCCGGGACGAGCTTGGGCACAGGAGCGGATTTGGTGATTTGGGCGGGCACCGGCACCGGCTGCAGGGCGGCCGAGGCGGAATCCACGGAGTCCCAGTTCATCTGGACTACATCCATGCCCTTTTTGATGAAGGTTTTCTTGATGGCCGCCTTGATCAGGCCGATGGCCTCGGCCCCGGGCAGGACGCCCGAGATCTTGAAGAAGCAGGCCTGCATGATGGAGTTGATCCGGTTGCCCAGGCCGCAGGCTTCGGCGATCTTCAGGGCGTCGATGGTGTACACTTTGATCTTTTTATCGATGATCGTCTTCTGCAGGTCCGGGGTCAGGTTGCCGAAGACTTCCTCCGGCTTCCAGCTGGAGTTGAGGAGGAAGATCCCGCCCTCGCGGATCCCCCCCAGGATGTCGTAGCGGCCGATGTAGGACGGCTTGTGCAAGGCTACGAAGTCCACGGTGTTGAGCAGGTACTGGGATTGGATTTTTTCCTTGCCGAAGCGCAGGTGGGAAATCGTGACGCCGCCCGACTTCTTGGAGTCGTACTGGAAATAGCCCTGGACGGACATATCGGTGTTGTCGCCGATGATCTTGATCGAATTCTTGTTGGCCCCGACTGTGCCGTCCGAGCCGTAGCCCCAGAACTTGCAGCGGACCGTGCCGGGGCGTTCGGTATCGATCGTCGGCCCGGCCGGAAGCGAGGTGTGGGTGACATCGTCCTCGATGCCGACGGTGAAGCCGTGGGTGCACCGGCCGTCGAGGTGGTCGTAAACAGCCTTGACCATGGCGGGGGTGAATTCCTTGGAGGACAGCCCGTAGCGTCCGCCGATGACTTTGACCGGCCGGCCGGACAGGGCGACGGCCACGTCGAGGTACAGCGGCTCGCCCAGCGACCCGGGCTCCTTGGTCCGGTCGAGGACGGCGATCTTTTTGACCGATTGGGGCAGGGCGGCGTTCAGGGCGGCCGCGTCAAAAGGCCGGTAGAGGCGGACCTTGACCAGGCCCAGCTTGGCCCCGCGGGCATTAAGGAAGTTGATCGTCTCCTCGGCGGTCTCGGCGCCCGAGCCCATCAGGACGATGACCCGATCGGCGTCCGGGGCTCCGACATAATCAAAGAGGTGATAGGCGCGGCCGATCTGGACGGCGAACTTGTCCATGTATTCCTGGACGATGGCCGGGGTGACGTCGTAGAACTTGTTGATCGTCTCGCGTCCCTGGAAATAGACATCCGGGTTCTGCTGGCCGACTTTCATCATCGGCTTGTCCGGGTTGAGGGCCCGGTCCCGGAAGTCCTGGATGTATTCCGGCTCGACCATCTCGGCCAGGGTTTCGTAGGGGATGACCTCGGCCTTCTGGATCTCGGCCGATGTCCGGAAGCCGTCGAAATAGTGCAGGAAGGGCACCCGGGACTTGAGCGTGGCCAGGTGGGCGACCGTGGCCAGGTCCATGACCTCCTGCACCGAGCCGGAGCACAGCAGGGCGAAGCCTGTGTTTCGGGCGGACATGACGTCCGAATGGTCGCCGAAGATGGACAGCGATTGGCAGGCCAGCGACCGGGCCGAAACGTGGAAGACCGTGGGCAGCATTTCGCCCGCAATCTTGTGCATGTTGGGCAGCATGAGCATCAACCCTTGCGAGGCGGTGAAGGTCGTGGTCAGGGCGCCGGCCGACAGGCAGCCGTGGACCGCGCCCGAGGCGCCGCCCTCGGATTGCATCTCGATGACGTCCAGAACCTGGTCCCAGATGTTCTTCCGGCCCTGGGCGGCCCATTCGTCGGCCAGCTCGCCCATGGTCGAGGACGGGGTGATGGGATAGATGGCGGCCACTTCGCTGAAGGCGTAGGCCACGTGAGCGGCGGCCGTGTTCCCTTCGATGGGTTCGGGAATATTTTTCATGGTTGACTCCTCGGATAACGTTGGGCTCGACCCGCAGCGGCCGAACCGTTATGATTCTTCGACGATCGGGTCCCGGCGCGAATTTCGGCCGGCACAGGTCGCTTATTCCTTGACTTCGGTCCTTCCTTCCAGGGCCTTCTTCATGGTCACCTGGTCGGCAAAATCAATCTCTGAACCGACCGGCAAGCCCATGGCCAGCCTGGTCAGCTTCAGGGCGAACTCTTTAAGAATTTTTGCCAGGTACATGGCCGTGGCCTCGCCTTCGACCGTGGGGTTCGTGGCCAGGATGATTTCCTGGAAATGCCCGGACTTGATACGCTTCAGGAGCTTGTCCAGGCCGAGATCGTCCGGGCCTTTGCCCTTGAGCGGGGCCAACGAACCGAGCAGGACGAAGTAACGTCCGTGATAAATCCCCGTCTTCTCGATGGAGGAGATATTGTACGGCTCCTCGACGATGCACAGGACGGCGTCGGTCCGCGACGGGTCCTGGCAGATTTCGCAGGGGTCGATATGGGTGATGTTGTTGCATTGCGAGCAATAGAAAATTTTACGCCGGGCCTGGGTGATGGCCTCGGCCAGGTTGTCCGCCTCCTCCGAAGGAAGCCCCAGCATGTAAAAAGCGATGCGTTGAGCCGATTTGGCCCCGATCCCGGGAATCTTGCGCAACTCCTCGATGAGGCGGCTGAGCGGCTGGGCGTATTCGAACATCAGAACAATCCCGGGATCTTCAAGCCGGCGCCCAGGGAGCCGAGCTTCTGGGACAGAACGTCGTTGACTTTGGCGCCGGCGTCGTTGAAAGCGGCCAGGACCAGGTCCTGGAGCATGTCCACGTCGTCCTTGTTGACGACCTCGGGGTCGAGGCGCAGCGAGACGAGGTTTTTCTGGCCGTCCAGGACGACGGTCACCATGCCGCCGCCGCTCGACCCCTCGACCCGCATCTCGGCCATCTCCTTCTGCATTTTCTCCTGCATGTCCTGGGCTTGCTTGACCATCTTCTGGAGGTCGCCGAAATTTTTCATCTCCGCGTTCCTTTCTATTTGTCGCTGTCCGCTTTCCGGATCGGCTGGCCGGAAATGATCCGGGCGTGGAAGGTGTCCATGAAGTGCTGAACGGCGGGGTCCTTGAGGGCGGCGTCGAGCTCGCTCGTCCGGGTCCGCGGCCCGCCGGCGGCTTCCTCGGAAACTTTGATGTGGATCTTTTGGCCGGCCGCCTCGCCGGCGGCTTTTTCCACGACCCGGATGTCTTTGGTGACGACCTCAACGAGGTCCTTTTTTCCCGAGGGGAAAAAGATGTGCAGGGTGAGAGGGTTGTTCACCGTGAAACCTTGGCTGTGATTGAACTTGATGTCCAGGGGTTCGTCCTCGACCTTCCAGGAGGACGATTGGGCCAGGATGGCGGCCAGGGAACTCCGGTCTCTCTGGAGACAGGTCATGATTTTGGGCATGAGGGTTTTCAGGCTGTCGGGCCGCGGGCCGGCCTGGGGAGCCGTGGCCGCCGGTCGGACAGCCGGGCCGTTGCCGGCCGGCGGGGGCGGTTCGGCCCTGCCCGGCTTGGTCACGATCCCCGCAGCGGGAGGCCGGGAAGGGCCGGGTTCGGTCGGGGCCGGGTCGGTCCTGAGCCCATCCAGCTCCCGGAGCAACTCCTGGAGAGGAATGAGGCTCTGGTAATGGCATAGCTTTACCAGGAGAGCTTCGAGCGAGATCCGGGGATGGGAAGAGAAGCGCAGACCCGGCTCCCCGGCTAGGAGGGCCAGAAGAAACCTCAAGAAATCCTCGGCGGAAGCGCGCTCGGCTTCTTTTCGCAAGCGGGCCATGTCCTCGGGGCCCAGGGCCAAAAGCTCGTCGGGCTTGGCCGCGGACTTGACCAGGAGCAAGTTGCGGAAGTGTTGGATGAGCTCCTTAGCGAAAAACCGCAAGCCATAGCCGCTGTCGATGACCTGCTCCACGAGGGGGAAGATCGCCTCGGGCTTCTGGTCGAGGATGGCGGCGCTGAAAGCGAAGAGAACATCCCTGCTCATGGCGCCCAGGATTTCCTTAAGGTCCTCGTCCTGAATATTCATGCCGCTGAAGGCCACGGCCTGGTCGAGCAGGCTTTCGGCGTCGCGCAGGCTGCCCTCGGCGGCTTCGGCCAGGAGAGTCAGGCCGTAGTTTGAGACCTGAAGGCTTTCTTTCTGGGCGATTTTCAGGAGGTGGTTGATGATATCCTTGTGGGAAATTTTCTTGAACTCGAAATGCTGGCTGCGGGAGATAATGGTGGCCGGCACCTTCTCGAATTCCGTTGTGGCGAAAATGAAAATCGTCTGGGGCGGCGGCTCCTCCAGGGTTTTAAGCAGGGCGTTGAAGGCGGGC